>JAESGL010000284.1_pt1 | contig 36108 bp, 20 predicted proteins | sample 9269711 | NCBI WGS metagenome assembly JAESGL01 (sample SAMN14515918, study PRJNA621676) | algae metagenome | isolation source: Kastovskya adunca ATA6-11-RM4 and co-occurring heterotrophs from soil and... | place: Chile: Atacama Desert | collected 2011-06-27
CAGATTAGACAAAGATCACGAGAAAACCATAGAAAGTTCTGAAGCTTGGGTGCTATGGCAAAACTGTCAAATTATTCTTAATCGTTTAGCCCCCGCTGCCTAATAAAATTTTTAAACATGCTCTGAGTTGATTGTAAATCCTAACAGATTATCGATGATCTTTCAAGCCTAGTGATTATCCTTTACTATTGATATTTCATTCTTCGGATTAAACTACATATGCGGCTGTTTTTAGCATTTCCTCTCTGCTTTGGTATCCATTGTTTGCCCATAGATGCTATATTATTGATAAAAAAAGTTGAAAGAAAGCTGGTTACTGCCTGACAGTACAGGATGGAAACGTATCAGTCAAGTCCTACTTTAGCTATTATTAAAGTTTTTAATTCTGTAATATGAACCAATTGGTAAAGAAATTCGAATACGTAGATTTCTTATGGGATGAGCAAAAAGCAGCGGCTCTGGGAAATGATCAGGTAGCCCTTTTTTTATATCGCTCTAACTTACTGGGTACCGATCTAAGAATTACCAACTATGGTGGTGGCAATACCAGCTGTAAAACCATGGAGCGGGATCCGCTCACCAATGAATTGGTAGAGGTAATGTGGGTAAAAGGTTCTGGCGGTGATATAGGCACCCTTACCCGATCTGGCATTGCTGGACTTTATACCGGACGTTTACGGAATTTGAAGAATGTTTACCAGGGCCTTGTTGATGAAGACCGCATGGTAGGTCTTTTTAATCATTGCATTTACGATCTGGACAGCAAGGCTCCCTCCATCGATACGCCGCTGCATGGCCTGCTGCCCTTTAAGCACATAGATCATTTACACCCTGATGCACTCATAGCCATTGCTGCGGCAAAAGACAGTGAGCGTATCACCAAAGAAATATGGGGAGATACCATGGGTTGGGTGCCCTGGCAGCGTCCGGGCTTCGACCTGGCCCTGCAGCTGGAAAAATGTCTTCAGGAAAATCCGGGCATACGCGGCATTGTGCTTGGCAGCCATGGGCTGTTTACCTGGGGAGATACTTCCTTTGATTCTTATATCAACAGCCTGGAAGTTATCGAAAGGGCTTCCGAATACATCGATCAAAAAATCAGACAAAAGGGCAGCACCTTCGGCGGCCAGAAAGTAGCCCCGCTTGCCAAGGCCCAGCGCCTGGAGAAAGCCGCCCAATTGATACCTCTTTTACGCGGGCTGTGTTCTTCTGAAGACCGGATGATTGGTCATTTTACAGACAGCAGCGTGGTGATGGAATACATCAACAGCCATGACCTGGAACGCCTGGCCCCGTTGGGCACCTCCTGTCCGGATCACTTTCTGCGCACCAAAATTCAGCCCCTGGTGCTGGAGCTGGCTACCGATGAGGACACTGCCAATACAGCAGCACTCCTGAAAAAGCTGGAACCAGCTTTTGAACAGTACCGCCAGGAGTATGCAGATTACTACCATGCCCACAAGCGTAGCAACAGCCCGGCCATGCGCGATCCTAATCCCGTAATCATTATTTATCCGGGTGTGGGTATGTTCTCTTTTGCCAAGAACAAGCAAACGGCAAGGGTTGCCAGTGAGTTTTACATCAATGCCATCAATGTGATGAGGGGCGCCGAAGCCATCTCAGAATATACCTCGCTGCCCCGCCAGGAGGCTTTTGATATTGAATATTGGTTGCTGGAAGAGGCAAAACTGCAGCGAATGCCAAAGGAGAAGCCTCTATCACGCAAAGTAGCCCTGATTACCGGGGCAGGCGGGGGTATTGGAAAAGCGATTGCCGATAAGCTGGCGGAAGAGGGCGCCAATGTGGTGCTGACAGATATTGCCGAAGACCGGCTGAAGGAAGCACAGGCAACTTATAAAGCCGATGTAGCCGCTTATGCGGTTTGTGATGTAACCAGCAGTGAATCCATTAAAGAAGCATATGCACTGGCCTGCCTGGAGTTTGGCGGAGTTGATATTGTGGTGCACAGCGCTGGCCTGGCCATTTCTAAACCTTTAGAGGAAACCACTCAAAAGGACTGGGACCTGCTGCAGGATGTGCTGGTAAAAGGACAGTTTGAGCTGGCACAGGAGGCCGTTGCTATCATGCGCAAGCAAAAACAGGGGGGAGACATTATTAGCATCGCCAGCAAAAACGGTTTGGTGGCCGGTGCCAACAATGTGGGCTATGGTACTGCCAAGGCAGCACAACAGCATATGGTGCGTTTGTTAGCAGCTGAGCTGGGTGGAGACAAAGTGCGGGTAAATACCGTGAATCCGGATGGCGTAATAGTTGGCAGCAAGATCTGGGAAGGCGCCTGGGCCGAAGGGCGTGCAAAGGCTTATGGCATAACCGTAGAGGAACTGCCGGCCCATTATGCCAAGCGTAACCTGCTCAACGAAATCATCTATCCCGAAGATATTGCAAACGGAGTTTTCTCACTTGTTGGGATACTTACCAAATCCACCGGGAACATAATCAATGTGGATGGTGGCATGGCCAATGCCTTTGTACGATAAAATTTATTCAAAGGGAAAAAAGCTGTACTTAGGCTTTCCCCCCCCCGATTTCATGAGACCTAAACTATGATACTTCAGGAACAGCAGCGGGCCGACTTTAACAAAAAGGGTTTGGCTAAGCACCAGCAGCACTTTAGTTTTCTGGCCAATAAGCTGGAAGACGAGGGTGTTGCCGTGCAAAAAGTAGTTGATAAACTGGCAGAATTCCAGGTGGCCATTCCCAGCTGGGCTTTGGGCGCAGGTGGTACACGCTTTGGGCGTTTTTCTTATGCAGGAGAGCCTGCGACACTGGAGCAAAAGCTAGAAGATATTGGCCTGCTGCATAGCCTTACCCAAACCGCCGGAGCTGTTTCGCTGCACATTCCCTGGGATGTGCCGCAGGATTATGCTGCGGTGCGGGAGCAGGCGGCGACGCTTGGCATTCGTTTCGATGCCGTAAACAGCAATACCTTTCAGGACCAGAAAGAGGCTAAAGAAAGCTATAAATTTGGCTCACTTAGCAATACCAGCCCGGCAGTACGTGAGCAAGCCATTGCCCATAACCTGGAGGTGGTCTCCATCGGCGAACATTTGGGTTCTAAAAGCCTTACCGTTTGGCTGGCAGATGGCTCTTCTTATCCTGGCCAGCACAATTTTCAAAAGGCACTCATGCATACCCAGAACAGCCTGGCGGAAATTTATGAAAAAATGCCCGCCGACTGGACAATGTTTATCGAATACAAACCTTACGAGCCTAATTTCTACAGCACCGTGATTCAGGACTGGGGTACTTCCCTAATGCTGGCCAATGGCTGTGGCAATCGGGCTTTTACACTGGTAGACCTGGGCCATCATTTGCCCAATACCAATATTGAACAGATCGTGGCAATCCTGATGCTAAAGGGCAAATTGGGTGGCTTTCATTTCAACGACAGCAAGTATGGCGATGATGATCTGACCGTGGGCTGTATCAAACCTTATGCTTTATTCCTCATCTTTAAAGAACTGGTCTATGGCATGGAAAACAATGCACAGAACCCACCTTTGTCCTGGATGATCGACGCAAGCCACAACTTAAAAGACCCACTGGAAGATTTAATCCAGTCGCTGGAAGCCATACAGGAGGCTTATGCGAAAGCCTTGCTGGTAGACCAGCAGGCCCTGGAGGAAGCACAGGAAGCACATGATGTAACAGCCTGCCAGGAAATGCTGCAGAACGCCTACCGCACAGACGTAAGGCCACTGATCCGGCAGGCCCGTTTGCAGCAGGGAGGGGTGCTTTCTCCCCTTGATGCCTATCGCCAACTTGGGGTACGCAGGCAGCTGATCAGGGAAAGAGGGCTGCTGAGCGTGGCCAGCGGTTTATAATTTAGACTTCACCGATATGAAGCAACAGGTTACGGCAGTTTTTGATATTGGGAAGACCAATAAAAAGTTTTTTCTGTTTGATCAGGACTTTCACCAGGTGTTCCGCGAATACGCCAGTTTTGAACCTGTTTATGATGAAGACGGATATCCCACTGAAGATCTGGCAGCCCTTCAAAGCTGGCTTAAAGGCTTGTTCAACCGTATATTGAATGCAGAGAAGTACCAGGTTAAGGCCATTAACTTCTCCAGCTATGGTGCCAGCTTTGTACACCTCGATGAAAACGGAGAGGTACTTACGCCACTTTATAATTACACCAAACCCATAGACCAGCAGGTGGTTGACTGCTTTTTTGCCCGTTACGGTCCGCAGGAGGTGCTGGCGCAAAGAACAGGCTCTCCTGATGGTGGCTTGCTTAGCTCCGGCCTGCAGCTATACTGGCTCAAGCACAGCAAGCCGGAGATCTGGCAGAAGGTCAGGTACTCGCTGCACCTGCCCCAGTACCTAAACTATATCTTCACCGGCATTCCCCTTAGTGAGTATACCAGTATTGGTTGCCATACCGGCTTATGGGATTATGAAAAGAAAGATTACCATGCCTGGGTTTATACCGAGGAGATCCACAAAAAGCTGCCGCCAATTGTTTCTACCGAAACCAGCATTAACATGAACTACAATGGCAGGCGCATGCAAATCGGTATGGGTATTCACGATAGCTCCGCCGCCATGATCCCGTACATCCGCAGCATCAGCAAGCCATTCATCCTGGTATCCACAGGTACCTGGAGCATTGCGCTGAATCCCTTTGCCGATCACCAGCTTTTAAGTGCAACGGAAATTCAGGAGAGCTGCCTGAATTACATGCGCATCAATGGCAAGGCGGTAAAGGCCACCCGCCTGTTTATTGGCAACGAATATAACCTGCAGGTGAAAAAGCTGGTGACTTACTTTGGGGTCCCAGCAGACCATCATATGGAAGTGAAATTTAATGAAGCTCTTTTTTACAGGCTTAGTGATCGGTTCAGCGCCCATTTTAAGTGGGAAAGTCTGGGAATTAAGCAAACCCTGGCCCAGACGCGCCTGGAATTTGATTCTTTTGAAGAAGCCCTGCACCAGCTGATGATTGAGCTGGTATTGCTGCAGGTAGCGAAAATCAAAACAGTGCTCGGACAGCAGCAGATTGAGAACCTCTACATCGACGGGGGGTTCAGTGATAATGATATCTTCATCAAGCTACTTTCGCATTACCTTCGCGACATGACCCTGCATACCACCAGTGCTTCGCTGGGATCGGCGGTAGGAGCAGCTATCTGCATTTCAGACACCAAGCTCAATGCCGGGTTTCTGGAGAAAAACTACTCGCTCAAAAAACATTTCCCCTTTATTTTTAAATAGACGCTATGTCGGTGTATTTCAACCCAACGTACCCTTCTGTTGATGATCTGCGGGAAAAAGCCAGAAAGCAGGTGCCGGCATTTGCATTTGAATACCTGGATGGAGGCTGCAACGAGGATGTAAGCCTGTCGCGCAACACCCGTGAAATCCGCGAGGTACAGCTGCAGCCCCGCTACCTGCAGAATTACGGACACAGCTCCAGCAAGACCAGTGTATTAGGCATGGAGTTCGATGCGCCCTTTGGCATCGCGCCTGTTGGCCTGCAAGGGCTCATGTGGCCAAACTCACCCGAAATACTGGCTAGGGCTGCCTATGCGCATAACATTCCCTTTATTCTTAGCACCGTTACCACCACCAGCATTGAGCGGGCCAGTGAAATTACCGAGGGCAGGGCCTGGTTTCAGCTCTACAACCCGGTAGAAGACCGGCTGCGCGATAGTATTATTGCCCGTGCCGAAGCTGCCCAATGCCCTGTGCTGGTGCTGCTTTGCGATGTGCCTACCTTTGGCTACCGGCCCCGCGATATTCGCAATGGCCTGGCCCTTCCTCCCAAAATGTCGCTTAAAAACATGCTGCAGATTATGGGAAAGCCACGCTGGGCATTAAACACGCTTAAATACGGACAACCTACTTTTGAAACACTCAAACCCTATACGCCAGAGGGTCTTAACCTGCGGCAGCTGGGACAGTTCATGGATAAAACATTTTCCGGCAGGCTCAACAAAGAAAAGATCATGCCCATTCGGGAGAAGTGGAAGGGCAAGCTTGTGCTGAAGGGGGTGGCATCGCTGCAGGATACTGAAGATGCGATCAGCATGGGTTTTGACGGTATCATCGTCTCCAACCACGGAGGCCGCCAGCTGGATGCTGCAGAATCGACTATCCGGTCCCTGCAGGAAATTACCCAGGTATACAGCGAGCAGATCGAAATAATGATGGACAGCGGCCTGCGTTCAGGGCCAGACATAGCCCGGGCCATGGCCTGTGGTGCCAGGTTTACTTTTATGGGCCGGCCCTTTATGTATGGTACCGGTGCCCTGGGCAGGCGTGGAGGGGAGCATACCATTCACATGCTTAAAACTCAGTTTAAACAGGTCATGGACCAGCTCTGTTGCGAACGGGTAGAAGATCTGCCCAGGCATTTAATCAAGAAATAATTATTCCAGCATATGACGCTACCCATCCAGGAAATACCTGTGGAGACAACTAGCTCCAACACCAACAGTGGTGAATTTGAACGCCAGCGCGTGCCCAACACCCAGCTTAAAGACTGGAGAAGTTTTTTAGGAATGTATGCCGGAGAGCATGCTGCCGGTACCGAATTTATGATTGGTCCGCTCTTTTTAACAGCAGGAGTGAGTGCCTTTGACCTGATTGTAGGCTTGCTGCTGGGTAATTTGCTGGCGGTGCTAAGCTGGCGTTACCTTACGGCAGAAATAGCCGTAAAACACCGCTATACCTTGTATTTTCAGCTGGAGAAGATATGCGGCAAGAAACTGGTTACCGCTTATAATTTAGCCAACGGAATCCTTTTCTGTTTTCTGGCAGGTTCCATGATCACGGTTTCGGCAACGGCAGTAGGCATTCCATTCGATATGCCCATGCCCAAGCTTTCCGATACCATGCCCACGGGCATCTCCTGGATCGTGATTGTTATCTTGATCGGGCTGGTGATTTCCGTGATTGCCGCAAGGGGCTATGCCACGGTATCCAAAGCTGCTAACTGGATGTCGCCGGTAATTGTACTGGCATTTTTGGCCTGTGGCGTAGTAGCGCTGACCCAATTGGGTGTAGACAGCTTTTCGGGCTTCTGGGATATTTGGGGAGCAGGATCGGAACCCTTTCCCGGTCAAATTAAGTATACCTTTTTCCATGTGGTGATGTGGTCGTGGTTTGCCAATGCGGCCATGCACATCGGGATGTCAGATTTATCTGTATTCCGATTTGCGAAGCGGGCTCGCTCCGGCTGGACAACAGCCGCAGGCATGTACGTAGGCCATTATATGGCCTGGATTGCAGCGGCCCTGCTGTATGCGGTATACCTGCGGTCGGGCGAGGCACAGGCTTATTTGACCAATGGAGAAGCACCTCCTGTAGCACCAGGTCCGCTGGCCTATAATGCCATCGGTATCTTTGGTATTATTGCCGTGGTGCTGGCTGGCTGGACCACCGCCAACCCTACCATCTATCGGGCAGGATTAGCCTTTCAGGCCATCATGCCCAGCCTTTCAACTGCCAGGGTTACCCTTATTGCCGGTGCCGTGGCGACCATTGCCGGCCTGTTTCCAGCCTTTGCCATGAAGCTGCTGGGCTTTGTAGCACTCTACGGTTTTATTTTAGCCCCTTTCGGCGCCATTATTGTTTTTGAGCATTTCTTTGCCAAAAAAGTAGGCATCATGGAGCAGTATGCTGAAAAAAGCGGCATTCCTTTCAACAGAGCGGTGCTCTGGGCCTGGGCCATCAGCTTTGGGCTGTTTTATTTTATATCAATACAGTTCGATATCTTCCTTTCCTTTGTAACGTTGCCCGCCTGGCTGTTGTGTGGTACATTGTTCTTATGGTTCAGCAAACGTATGCAGAAAGAGGTAGTGCCAACGTATGCAGGTGAAGAAGTGAAAAAAGATAATTTGTACGTTACGTATAAATAAAAGCTTGTACCTAAAACAAGAAAATGCCCCTCCCAAACCATTGCGAATGAGCGATGCGTTGGGGAGGGGCTATCTTTTTAAACCTGTGCGATTGGCAGCAGAACCAGTAGAATAAATCTGCATTTTCTACTTTGGAGTAGCTACAGAAAGCATATTAGGGCTTGCCACCGTTCTAAACCCCAGATGTTCCTGCGAGGAATCCAGGGAGTTTCCCATTCTTGCCGAACTGCGAAAGCTGGCACAGTAGGAAGCGTTGCATAAAAAAGAACCTCCCTTAATTACCTTTTCCTCCACAAGCGGGTTATTGGGATTATAAGCTGCAGGCGCTCCCTGCGGGTTTTTTACAGCGCCTGAATTCAACACATTTTGATAGTAGTCTGTGTTAAACCAGTCCTGGGTATACTCCCATACATTGCCTGCCATATCATATAAGCCATAGCCATTGGGCGGGTAAGACTTTACCGGGGCCTTATTTTCGTAACCATCAGCTTTGGTATTCAGGTGGGGAAATTCACCCTCCCAGGTATTTGCCTTTTTAGATATATCCGATCCATCTTCCCCCCAGGCAAAACGAGCTTCCATATTGTCACCTTTAGCCGCCAGCTCCCATTCCGCCTCAGTTGGCAAACGCCTTCGGGCCCACTTGCTATAGGCAAGGGCATCTTCATAGGCAATGTGCACAACGGGGTACTCCTCTTTGCCTTCTATGCTGCTTCCCGGCCCCTGCGGATGCCTCCAGTTTGCTCCTATTTTCCATTCCCACCACTGTGAAAAATCATAGAGGTTTGGCACAGGACTATCAGTTTTTTTGAACACCAGCGAACCAGGTTGCATTAGGGAGTCGGGTGGTTTTGGCGTACCCGGCGGAAGCTGCTTTTTCATTTCTTCCCAATCGATCTTCCGTTCTGCTACTGTTACATAGCCGGTTGCCTCTACAAATTTCTGAAAGGCCCTGTTAGTTACTTCTGTCTCATCCATAAAAAAGCCGTCCACCATCACCGGGTGGGAAGGTTTTTCCTGCGGCAGTGCCATGTCATCAGAGCTTAGTGCCCCTTGTTCAAAACTTCCCCCCGGTACCCACACCATACCTTCCGGGGCTTGCATCCCGGCTGGCGGCTGGGTTATAAGGTCAATGGTTGCTTCAGTAACTTCTTTATTCGGGCTATTGCAGCTGTAGCATATTGTACAGCAAATATAGAAAGCTAGTAGATGGCTGCGCATATTGAGTTTTTACAAATAATCTTCTAATAAATTAGCGTGATCTGGCACAGACATACCACCTGACTTGTTGGGGCGGTAGAGCTTAGGTCATGAAGCCTTCAGTGCTCTTAGGGGGGTGATATTCTTATCCAGTGCTATCACAAAGCACAAAACCCTTTTAAAGCCTAAGCCCCATCACGATCTTTCCTGTTAAGATACCTGAATTTCTAAAATAAGCCATCCTGTAGTATGCTGCCGGCAGGATTCTACAGGACGGTTTTCAGAGAATTGTCCTGTAGCTTTATTGAAAGTGATGATCCTTGTATGATAAATGCCTGCTACAAATATCTCTATTTATTTATATGCCTGCCCCTGGCGCTAGGTGCGCAGACCAATCCGGTAGCCTTAACGGTAAACCAGGAAAGTTATCATGAGGTGTCCCTGGAGTCAGCTGAAGGGGTGTATGAAGTTAAAACGACTGGGAAGGATCCCTACATCTTTACAAACCCTTTACAAGCTGATCTGGATGTGAAAAACACCCAGCTTAGCTTTGAATACTTTTGTCCAACAGGTGTAGACTTTATAGAAGTATATTTTTATCCCCTCCAGGAGCCGGTAAGCCCCATCATGATCAGAGATGTAGGCTCTACGGAAGGCTGGGTAGAATTCAGGGTAGATATATCAGAAAAAATGAATACCTGGGGCAAAAAAGGAGATTGGCTTAGGCTTGATTTTGGTGCAGCACCTGATCTATACATTCAATTGAAGAACATCAGGCTTAGACCTATGACCCAAAGGGAACAGGAAATTCAGCAGCAAAAGACAGCGAAAAAAATGGAGGAAGCGGTGCTGGAAGCTAATATTGGCAGCTATCTGCAAAATCGGTATGCACATATAATCACCCAGGTAGAGCTAACGGAGAATAGTGTGCAGATCAAGGGTGAAACAGCAGGAAAAGGGCCTCTGTTTCTGGCAGAGATCAGTCCATACGAGCACCTCACACAACAGACTGCTTTTGAATTTCTGGTACCCATCAGGCAAAAAAATAAAACATTCAGCCTGAAGCTCGATCGGATGGTGGAGCGGCATGGAATTTTGCAGGACCGCCTGCTCTCCAAATGGGTGATCGTAGAAAAGCGGGGCAGTGGGTATGCTGTAGCCTCACATGCCCGCTATGCCGATAACATTACACCCAAATACAATGATGCTTACGTACAACCCGCTACTAAAAAAGGACTGGGCGGCTACAGCGCAGGCAGAGAGGCTCCCGTCTCCGACCTGGATTCTCTGGGCATCGGTAGCGTTACCGTCAACATCTGGATCAACCAGTTATACAGGTCCGAAGCCTCAGCGGGCCATACCGCTTTTACCTACCAGGGCAGGACTTATTATGTAGATACAAAAGAGCTGCAGAAGCTGGACGAAACGCTGCTGTCAACAGCTGCCCGGAATATCGAAGTTTCTGCCATTTTACTGGTGGGCAAGGCGGATAATTCACCAGATAAAACAATCGGAAAACTGCTGCAGCATCCTGACATGGACCCGGCAGGGATCTACAGCATGCCCAATGTAACCAGCCCCGAGGGGGTGCAGTACTATTCCGCCATCCTGGACTTTCTTGCGGCTCGTTACAGCAGGCCCGATCAAAAATGGGGGAGAATCCATCATTACATCATCCACAATGAGGTAGATGCCGGTTGGGTGTGGACGAACGCCGGAGAGAAAACAGCCCTGGTATTCATGGATCTTTATCATAAATCCATGCGGATGACGTACAACATTGCCCGCAGCTACAACCCACATGCTAAAGTATTTATTTCCCTCACCCATTACTGGAACTGGACCTCCAACCCCCGCTTTTATCACTCAAAAGATTTACTGGAGCAGCTTTTGGCCTTTTCGGGAGCAGAAGGAGATTTTGAATGGGCCATTGCCCAACACCCTTACCCCGAATCTTTACGGGAGCCAAAGGTATGGCTGGATAAAAAAGTAAGCTTCGATTATGAAACCCCACTGATTACTTTTAAGAACATTGAGGTATTAGATGCCTGGGTACAGCAGCCGGAGGTGCTCTACAAAGGCAAGCACAGGCGCACGGTTTACCTATCAGAAAATGGCACCAACTCGCCTACCTACAGCGAACAGGATTTAACGGAACAAGCCGCGGGCATGGCCTATGCGCTGAAGAAAATCAAATACCTGAAAGGCATCGATGGCTTTCAGTACCACAACTGGCAGGACAACCGCAGGGAAGGCGGCCTGCGCATTGGCTTAAGACGTTTTCCTGATGATAGAGTTGATCCGGGCGGTAAAAAACGGGTATGGTTTGTCTACCAAGCCTTTGATACCGAGGAGGAAGACAAGGTTTTTGAACCCTATAAAGCAGTGATCGGCATTGATAGCTGGGATGAGATCAGGCATAAAGCCAGGATCACAACCAAAGCACCTTGATGCAGGCCTGGAGCAAGGGCAGTTGCACTGAAACGGACACACAAATTTCTATTATGAGGGAAGAGTAGTATGGTGGCAGCGAGTAAACATTATTTAATCAGTGAGTGAATGAACATCAAAAAGCACACATACAGCATGATCATCCTTTCATGCCTGCTTTCCTGCCAGGTTGGCCGGGAGAAAGGAGACAAACCTGTATCGGAAGCTTCTGCGCGTCCCAACATTATATTTATACTGGCCGATGATTTTGGCATAGTAGATACCCAGGCCTATGCCCAGCATTTTCTAGAAACAGACACGGCAGAAATGTTCTATGAAACCCCCCGCATCGATCAGCTGATCAGGGAAGGAACCGCTTTTTCGCAGGCCTATGCCAATCCGCTATGCTCCCCCACAAGGGCCAGTATTTTAACTGGCAAAAATGCAGCGAGACTGGGTTTTACCACGGCCATGCCCCTGCGGCCTACTTATTATAATCAGAACCTTCCCGTACCCAGAGGATATTACGCACACGATGTGCTGGAGCATACCGATAAGATCACGATCGAGCAGGCCTGGGTCAATGGCACCTCGAATGCTGCTGTCCCCACTGGTACTGAATATGATATGGGCAGGGATGAGCTTTCGCTGGCAGAAGCGCTGCAGGATTATCACTCCGCTTTTATCGGTAAGTGGCATATTGGAGGGTTTGGGGCCAAAGGCTATCAGCCTGCCGATCATGGCTTTGAACCACTCGCCTGGTTCGATGCGGGAGGTTCTGCCTATTTTAAATGGCGCAAAGCCTGGAACAATACTGCAAAAACCGCTTTTCCAGAGATGCCCCAGCAGGCCTGGAGAATCGGGAACGCTGGGGCTGCTACCAATGAAGCTTATCTAACCGATGACCTTACCCAACAGGCCCTGGCCTACCTCGATAAAAGAGCAGCCATCAAAGAACAGCCTTTCTTTTTATATGTTTCCCACTTTGCTGTACACTCGCCCTACCAGGCTCCTGAAGCTGATGTAGCCTATTTCAAACAAAAAAATACCAGGGGCTGGAATGGCCACAAAGATCCGGTTTATGCCGCTATGGTAAAAGGGCTGGACAGATCGGTGGGGGCCATTTTGGATAAGCTTAAAGAAACAGGCATGGAAGAGAACACCCTCGTCATCTTTATGTCGGATAATGGAGGCATCGACTCCAAAATAACTCCCATGGGTGATGGTACTGATAACTTCCCTTTCCTGGGAGGGAAAGCAACGGTTAATGAGGGCGGCATACGAGTACCGTTCGTTTTCAGGTGGAAGGGCAGGGTGGAAGCCGGACAGTGGGTAGATGTACCGGTAGACTGCAGTGATATTTTTCCCAGCATTTTGGCCGCAGCGGGATATGATGCAGAAGCCATGATTCGTACCCGTGCTCTTGATGGCCAGAACCTGTTGCCGCTGCTGAAGGATCCGGACAATGTACAAGCCTCCTACACAAAAAACGCACACTACTGGCACTATCCCTTTAACGTGATTTACAACAGCCCCTATGATGGCTATTCGCTAACGCCCCATTCGGCCATTCGGGAGGGAGATTATAAACTTATTTTTGACTGGTACGGAAGGCTATATCTCTACAATATTGCCAAAGATCCCTGGGAAAAGAACAACCTATCCGCCACCTCTCCGGATACTACAAACCGACTGTTCGGGAAGCTGGTGGCTTGGCTGGAAGCCAATGTGGAAGAGCGGTACTGGCCTCAGCTGAATCCGGATTATCAACCCGAAAAAGAGGTGCGGGAAGCAGGGTTCAGGAACCTGTACAAAACTTATCAGGAAAAAGGGAGTGTGTTGTGATTACTTCTTTGAAAGCAGCGCTTGCATACCTGAATGGCAGCGGGCTTGAGCGCTTGATCTAAACTTGTTTATCAAAATGAAAACCATGTATAAAATCGTTATTGGGTTCTTTTGTTTCCTGCTGATACAGGCGGCTGGGTATGCACAGGAAATAAAAAAGCCAAACCTTATCCTTATTGTAGCCGATGATCTGGGCTACAGCGACTTGGGTAGCTATGGTGGCGAAATCAGTACACCTACGCTCGACCAGCTGGCACAGCAGGGATTGCGCTTAAGCAACATGAACAATGCGGGCATGTGTGTGATCACCAGGAGCTCAATGCTTACCGGGCAGTGGTGGCCCCGGGTAGGACAGGGAATAGAAAAAGGTACTAATGTAGCACAGGAGCTGAAAAAGCAGGGCTATCGCACCGGCCTGGTGGGTAAGTGGCATTTAGATGGAGAGCCAAACGACAAAGGATATGATTACTTTTTTGGCTTCCTGGGAGGCTTTTCCAGCTATTTTACAGGCAGCAAGGATTATCGCCTCAATAAAGAACCATTCACTGATTTTGGTCCGGAATTTTACAGCACCGATGCGCTTACCAGCCGCGCCATTGACTTTATCAGCCTGGAAAGTAAAGCAGCCGCAGGCCAGCCATTTTTTCTTTACCTAAGCTACCAGGCGCCCCACAATCCTTTGCAGGCACCTAAGGCAGATATTATGAAATACAGGGGCAGGTATTTAAAAGGCTGGGAGGCCATCCGGAAGGCCAGAATTGCCAATCAGATCAAGTTTGGCATTGTAGCGCCAGGTGCTTCTTTGCCTGACTATCCACAGAATCTGCCAGACTGGGAATCCCTTAGTCCGGCTCAAAAAGACCTGGAAGATTTGCGCATGTCAGTTTATGCAGCCATGGTAGAACGCATGGATGGCGGCATTGGCAAACTTATGGAGGCACTGGAAGCAAGCGGTGTGAAAGACAATACCTTTATCCTCTTCTTAAGTGATAACGGTACCGACTCATTTTCCAAACTTGATGCTGGCATGCTACAGAGGGGGCTTTTACCAGGCGATGCAGGTTCAAATTTCCAGCCGGGTACAGGCTGGGGCTACGCCACGGTAGCTCCCTGGCGGCTATACAAAATAAGCCAGCATGGGGGCGGTATCAAGACCGGGGCTATTGCCTGGTGGCCAAATCAGCTCAAAAATAGTGGTATGGTAGTAAAGGAGCCTATGCACGTAGTAGACATCATGCCTACCTTTCTGCAGCTGGCAGGGGCAGGCGTTAATCATGATCCACAAAAAGATACGCTGGCCGGAAAGTCATTCGTGCCGCTCCTGGAAGGAAAAAGCTGGAGCAGGAAATCTCCGATGTATTTTCAGTACATGGACAACCGCGCCATCCGCACCGAACAGTGGAGCCTGGTAGAGGTGGATGGTTCCGGCTGGGAACTGTACGATACAAAACAGGACCCTTATGAGACCAACGACCTTTCGAAGAAGTACCCCCGGCTCGTGAAAAAGCTGGACCAGCAATGGCTGAACTGGTGGAAAACGGAAGGAAATACAGATCTTTATGTGCCAAACAGTACCGCAACCGGCCCCCATTATGCCCCACAGGGCGACAGGGGAACCGGGAAAACGTATGTGCCTTCAGCCATGCCGGAGGAGCTTAGCCATAAATATAAAAAGCCTACTAACTGAAAGGATTGGGTACTGAAACCATCTTACTATTTAACGTGAATTATGGGTTTATTATCTTGGGAAGTTTCTAAAAGAAACGAATCTCCCTTGGCGAAGGGGGTAGGGGGATTGAAATAGTTATAAAATCTTAAGGGTATACATATCTTCTTTTGCTTAATGATTCTAATGAATTGTAGGTGGCACATTTTGCAGATGACCAATCCCCCCTACTCCCTTCGCCAAGGGGGATTTTCGTACCTATTATCAACTGCTTTAGAAGATATAATCCATAATTCTCGTTATTTATGATATGTAAATCCTACAATTAGATCACTCAAAAAGAAGTATACAGTTTTTTCTTCAGCTGTATACTTCTTAAGGAGGATTTCATGCTGGAAAAGCAGGAAAAGATATTATTATTCTTCATCAGTAGGAAAATAGCACAGCCCTGCTCAGCTATGCTGGCTTAAGTTGGGGAGGGTAAATATATGTTTGACCCGAGTTTTAACCTTAAAAAATTCAGTTATGAATAAGCTAATTCTTCATTTATTGACCTGCCTGCTGCCTATTAGCTGCCAGGTTGCAGTACGGCAAAAGAAACCAGGAAAGCTGCTCTAGTTTCAGAAACAACCAATTTTCTCTGGCTTAGCACCAGGAACTATGAAAAGTTAAGGTACCTGCAGATTCAGTTTAGCAGCATCATGTTTCATAGCTTGCAGAAACTGCAACAGGCTATTTTTAAACTCCTCACGCAGGGGCTTTTCCTGCTCGCTCCCCCATAAATTCAGCCATTCGTCAGGGTCTTTTGCCAGGTTATAAAATTCTCCGGTAAGGATATCAGCCTCCGTGTAATCCGATGTCTTTTCCCGTCGCTTCATTACCAGGATAAGTTTGTGGGTGTTGCTTCTCCACATAAAGGCAGCTTCGCCCTCGCGTTCGTGCAGGGCTGAAAAGCTAGCTTCTCTGGCTTTAGGATCCAGCAGGCTTTTTCCGGGCAGTGTTTTTTCCGGTTTGATGTTAGCCATCGCCAGAAGCGTAGGCATGATATCTACATTTTCTGTTGGTCTGTCGCTCACAGTGTTCCTTTCAAAAGAGTCTGGCAGGGTACTCCCTGCCAGGATAAGGGGCACCCGTACACTTGGCTCATACAGATTATATTTATTGAAGCGGTAGTAGTGTTCGCCCAGCATCTCTCCGTGGTCGGAGGTATAGATGATAATAGCATTGTCCAGAATGCCTTTTTTCCGCAGGGCTTCCAGGGTGCGGCCCATCATATCATCAATCCAGCTAACGTTGGCATAATAGCGCATCGTCATCAGCTTCCATTCTTTTTCAGAAGCGGCTTTCCAGTAGGGCTCGTAAACTTCCCTTCTGTTTACGCCTTCTGCGTGTGGGGAATAATCTTTTTTCCAGGGGGGCTGCCGGGCATAATTAATCTGCTCCAGATCATATAAGTCTTCAAAACCCGCTGGCACATTATGACCGGCGTGAGGTTTCATGTAGGAAAGGTAGAAAAATAAAGGGCGCTCGTCTTTTCTGTTGTTGATGTAGTTAATGGCCTGTTTAGTGATCCAGCCATCCCGGTGGTCTTCTTCGGGCAGTGCACTGGTAAAACCTAGGTAACCCAGGTTATTTTCTTCGCCGGGTCCCATATCCCTGATCTCCGCATCGTAGCGTGCTTTGGCCTCCGGATCCAGTGCTGCCATGCTGGTGGCACCCTCTTCAGGTATTTCAGAAACAAAGCGGGTTTCAAAGCCCCTGGTACCGGTCCTGAATTTTCCCCAGTGGGTTTTACCAAAGCCTGCTGTTTCATAACCCGCATCCTGAAAATACTGGGCCAGGGTTTTGCCTGGAAGCGCTTCATCGGTCACGCCACCGCTGTTGCGGTATACGCCTGTTTGGTTTGGATACAAGCCAAACATAATAGAATTGCGGCTGGGCACACACATTGGTGCCTGGCAAACTGCCTGCCGGAAAAATACCCCCTCCCGGGCCAGCGCATCCAGGGTAGGGGTTTTGATTTGCTCGTTAACCAGGCCAAGAGCGTCCCAGCGATGCTGGTCGTCCATAATGAATATGATGTTGGGCCGCTGTGCTCCAGCTTCTGTCACTACTTTAGACTGATTGTCAGACTTAGGTGCCGAACAGCCTATTCCCAAACCAAAAAGGGCAATGCCCATGAATGCAGAAGTGATTTTCATCATGCTAGCGTTTAGTTTTGTACCTGTCGCGTTGGGATTTCTAATGGATCATCTGCCCGATCACCGGTTTTCTTTCGCCACTGCAGCAGCACTTTTTTCAATTCAGCTTTCTTTTGCTCGTATTCCTTTTGAGCTGCCAGGTTGTGCAATTGCCCGGGATCATTCGCAGTGTCGTACAGCTCTTCTGCCGGCCGGCCCGACTCCAGCTGCTTTAGTAGTGTATATTGCAGCGGATGACTCTCTTTTGCCGCCAGGGTAGCATGATAACTACCATTGCCCCAGCCCTTTTCTTCCCGCAGGTCGGCGGGCAATTCGTAATCCTTTTCGGGCATCAGGTTCAGGATGTAGTAATACCGGCCATCGGACACCATCCGGCTGGGGTAGTGCTCGGCTCGTGCAGGGCCATGAGAATTATGTTGTCCAAATACATAGCCCTTGTTTTGCGCTGCTCTTTCCTGCAGCAGGGGTTTGATAGAGGTTCCCTGCACGGTTTGGGGAGGCTCAATGCCCAGAAAATCCAGGATGGTAGGCATGATGTCGATGTGGGAAATAAGGGCATCGCTTACCTGGCGTGCAGGCACCCCCGGCCCCCGTATGATGTAAGGCACATGCAGACCCGCATAGTAGACAGAGGCTTTAGCCCGGTGGTAGGGCGCTCCCTGGTCGCTTGTGAAGATCACCAGCGTGTGCTCCAGCAGCCCCTGCTCCCGAAGCACATCCACTATGGCCCCGGCGCAGGCATCGGCCAGCTGAACTGAGCCAAAGTATTTTTGCACATCCTGCCGCATGGCCCGGGTGTCGGGCAGGTAAGGGGGTACCGCTATGCTGTCGATAGGTGGAAGATAGCTGGAAAACTTCTCCATATGCTCATCGAAATTGCGGTGGGGGGGTGCAATGTTGGCCTGAAAAAAAAAAGGCTTTGTACCTGCCTCTGCTATAAAACAGCTTATTTCCTTTCTGTATTCAGCCGGGTCGCGCTGCACTTCACTCCTGGCATTATAAGGAAATTTCCAGGGCGGGCTCATGTGAAACTTCTGCGTAATGGCGGTAAAGTAGCCCCTGGCCTGCAGCACTTCGGGCAGTGTTTGGATGTATTCGTGTATGCTCACCTGGTCTACAGTTTTGGACGCTCTGCCGAACTGCTCGTCGCCTTCCGCCAGTGTAGGGGTAATGGTATTTCTCCAGTGGCCGTTGGCGTGGGGATACATGCCCGTCATGATGGAACTACGGCTGGGAGAACAGGAAGGAACAACGGCAAAGGCATTGGTAAAAAGCATTCCCTCCCAGGCAAGCGCATCAATTTGGGGCGTAGCTATTCCTTTGGTGCCCAGCGTTGATAAATGGGCTCCCTGATCGTCAGTCAGGATCAAAACAACGTTCAGCGGACGTTTTGCTACTGGTCCAGGCGTTTGTGCTTCAGCAACATTTTGTATTACAATAAATAGAAAAATGAATAAGAAAATTTTATGCATCATTTATCTGAGATGAAATACTTCCGCTAACTCTTCCGTCACCGGACTGTTGTCTTCGTTGGTTTCCATGAGTGGAGCCATGTGTAGCCACCATTCACGACAAATATCTGTTTGCGCAATAGCCTGCCATTTTTCTTCAGATTCAACCTCGGCATAGCCAAATAACATATGGGAATTTTTATCCAGAAAGATGCTGTAGTTGCCTACGCCATATGCCTTCAGGGTATATTCAAGCACCTTCCAGATGGGGTTGTGCCGTTTAACATACTCACTGGTCTTTTCAGGAAAAACCTTCATGGTAAATGCCTTTCTGATCATGGTTTAAAGCTTTAGCGGAGCAGTGGTTAATGATTCGGATATTTGCTGTGGTGAATAATTATGTCTATAGGTGGGCTCAAATCAACAGGCTAATTTTTGAACCGTGAATAGATGGCTGGCATCAGTTTGAGGATTGAATAACTTTAAGTCCTTTAGGAGCCTCTACCTCTGTTTTGATTTTTCCTTTGTTGTCCTTCCGGTGACTGATTTTCAGGAGGCCAAACTTTGTAGGAAAAGTCGCATCCACAAAGCTAAGGTCTCCCAGGTGGGGTTTTATTTCCACGGTGTTTCCGCCATCCTTTACATTTACTCCAGCCACATACTGGGTAAGCCAGGGGGTAGGGCCGCTTGCCCAACCATGGGCAAGGCTATGGCGGTAACCCACATAGCAGAACTCTCCAAAGTCGCCATGGATATCATCCAGGTTTTGCGCAGGCAGAGCATCAATCCTGCCGCTGTTGGCAGCATCATCAGGGTTAAAATCTTCCCAGAAAGTAGTAGCACCCAGGTCCAGCATACCTCCCCAATAGTTACGGATAACATCCAGGCCCCGCTGATAATCGTCGGCTTTTGCCATGGCCTCCAGGATGTAGTACCCATAAAAGGTAGACATACCCCGGACCCCGTCTTTTGCCAGTACTTCCCGGTTTACCTCTTTAGCATCATTAATGCCAGCAAGTGCCATAAGAGCGGCAGCCTGTTTGGTTGTATTCCCCTGGGGCACATGCTTTTTTAAATTTTTAGCAATGCGGGCATACTTACTTTGCAGATCTTTTCGGCCATATAGCTGCACGATGTCGCTGCCGGCCTCAAAGGTCATCGCCATCATGGCTTGTAAACCGGCATGTACCGCTGTGGGCTTAGTGCTGGTTGGCCAGTCTAAAAAGCGCGCCCCATTCAGGATTTCCTTGTTGTTTTCATCGATGAAGGTGCTTAAATGATCCAGCAGCCTTATCATGTAGTCTTCCTGTTCTTTTAAATACGCCAGGTTCCCGTGGTAGTCGTACCAGTTTTTATGGATCAGGATCCACCACATGGAGTAGGAGCTGATGGTATTCATCCACTGGGGCAGGGGGTGCTGATCGCGGGCTAGGTCAAGGCTTTTAGGTACAATTTCATTAGGACCGAAAACTGTGTTGATCGTCATTACCTCCGGGTGCATATCGCCCACCCACACCAGGCGGTCGCGTTTAATACCATCCCACAAAAAGTTTTGCATGTTTAGATGAACGGTGTAAGCACCCGTTAACCAGATTTTATCCAGACGCTCGTCACTGCTCCTGAAAGAACCCAGGTAGGGGATATCGCGGTAGACAAAGGCAGCATCAATGGATTTTAGGGGTACTATGCCAGTGGTATCTACTAAATCAACGCGTACAAACCTGAAGCCTGTTTCGCCCACCTCTACACTGCCCAGCCAGGGTACTTCCACCACAAAATCGCGCATGGAATGTTCGTTTGTGGCATTTGTAGCGTCGCCTATGTTGGACATGGCTTCGCCAACCGATTCGCCAAACCTGATTCTTAGCTTTACCGGCGCTTTGGAAGGCCGGATGCCCATGGTTATTTTCAGCCCACCATGGATTTCTTTTCCATAGTCCAGCATAATTCCAGCTTTGTGGCCGGTAGTGCTTTTTAAATTGAACAGGTCTTTATCATTTACCGCCACCTGTCCGCTGCCCATTTCCAGTAAGGTAGCGGCATTCTTTACAAAAACGCCTGTACTATCAGATATCCACATTACTTTCTCTGGAGAAAGATAGGTGGTAACCATAGGAGAAGGACTGGCTCTTTCTGCTGCTTTTGCATCAAAAACAGGTGGTAATTGTGCATAAACAGATGGAATAGTAAATAGAAATATCAACAAGCAACGGTAATGCTTCATTTTAAGCGTATGTTATATACTATTGCTCAATATACCGAAGGCTTTTTCTTAAACCATCCTGTACTATCCCGAGAATTCTGCTAATCATTAAGGGCTGTACCGTAAACCTGGTCGAAAACTATCAGTTTTATAGGGCCCTCCAAACCGGAAGCCTGCAATGCGCTGCCGGGTTTATATTCGTTGATGAGCGTCAAGGTTTTTCTATCTGCGTCACCGGGAGCACTATCGCCTATAAGCTGGTTTACCCATAAATTTGTAACGGCAATCTCCAGCTGGTTTTCTCCGGACTTCAGGTAGTCGGTTACATCTATTTGCCAGGGAGCCGTCCACAAGCCTCCAACCGAGTTCCCATTTAGCTTGATGCTGGCCATTACATTGGCTTTGCCTATGTCCAGAAATACTTTTCGGGCTGCCGGTTTTTCTTCAAGCCTGAAACTGGTCTTATAGGTGGCTGTTCCGGAAAAGTGCTTTAAGCTTTCATCTTCCAGCTCCGTCCAATCCTTTAGCTGTTGCATGGCAATCTGCTGGTCAAAGCCCAATGGTTCGTTTTGGAAATGTACCTGCCACGCCTGATCGATAGTTTTCAACACAGAGGCAGTGCCAAAGTTCTGCAGTAGCGGAGTCTCTTCCTGGCGTGCAGCCTGCTTGGTAAATACCACAAAGCCGCTTTCTGCAGGCGCCAGCTGTAGCGGCACCCTGGTATATTGCCCCTGCTGCGAATACTCCGGCAATGCCCGGATATTGCCGGTAGTGGCATCCCAAAGGGCAGGTTGCAGCCCACTGAGCCTGAAAAACGCATCAAATGAAATAGTTTCGTCGCTTTGGTTGGTAATAAAATAAATATCCTGGTCGGCACTTTTTCTATGGATCCAAAGCACAGGTTGCTCGGTAGCGGTTTTAAAATCAGGTGCTGTGCCAAGCGCTGCCAGCGCCTTATCGAGCGCCATATAAGGGTATACTTTCCCCTTTCCATAATTTACAGCTTCCTGCATAGCCTTATCCGTAGTTCCCCACAGCTCCTTTGCCATAGCAGCCACTTTCTGGTCGGCCTGGCCATAATTTTGCAGGCTGGGCGATTTTTGAGGAGGATTGCCCATGATGACTGCACCCTGAACTACCAGTTCCCTGATTTTTTCCAGGAGCTCCGGCCGCATGCTTTCTGTTCTGGGCAGCACCATGATGCGATAGGAAAGACCATCGGGCAGGGTAAGGCGGCCGTTCTGGACACTAAGCCTGTTCAGGATTACCTCTGCATTGATGTAGTCGAAGGAGTATCCCTTTGGTAGCTGGGGGTCTGTTACGCCGGTCATTTTAGGGGCATCTTCTCCAATAAAGTAAGCAATGTCTGCCACATACTGGCCCTGCTGCAGCATGTACTGGCTGCGCCGCTGATAATCGATCCAGGGCTTGGCCTGGCTGAACCAGGTGTTGTTCCGGTTAAATTCGGTGCCAAACCAGGCATTTACACCCGGAAAGCGGTCATAGGCCTGCTGAATGTATACATGGAATACCACGTGGTTAATGCCTTCGGTAAAACTCCAGTCGCCTCTTTTTTTCAGGGAGCCTGGATGGCGCATAAATGCTTTTTGGGCAGCAGTATACGATTCGGCAGATACCTGTTTCTTGCCGTAAATGTGAGCAGCCGATGAGGCAGCCCGGCATTCTATACTGCCCAGGTCTCCCTCGGCCCAAAACTCTCCGCCAATAAGGTGAGATTGCCCGCCATACATTAAAAATTCAGAAGGAAAGCCCCAGTGACCATAGTTCTCCAGCCACATTTGCAGTCCATGTTCCTCGCACAGTTCTCTTAGTCCGCCTACATATTCATAAGCAACCTGGTCGGCTACCAGTCTTCTTAAGTCCCATAAAAAGCGGTTGGAGGCCTCCACTGAATTAACAATCCGGCCACTTAGCACGGGCAGGTAAAATTTTGGATCATAGCCATAAGTATCGCTGAATTTCTGACTAAAACCCTCTGTCCAGTTCTGACTGCCGGTTTCATAGCTGTCGGCCACCACGTATTTGAAAGCCTTGCGCTCTTCCGCGGGCATCGATTTTAAAATATCTCCCACAAATCCATCAAAATGTTGTTGTAAGGCCTTTTTATTGATCTTATCCACCTCTAAACCCGTGGCATTAGGGGCGGCAGGACCGTTTTTAATGCCGGTCGTGGTCATACCGGTTCTCAAAATGGTCCAATCTCCGGCAGGAGCCTCCCACTGCAGGGTTCCATTCCGGAGCAGGGAGGTAAGGTCAATCATGTGCTGGCTGTTTAGTACCTGGTCTTCTCCATGGGGCTCTGCCTGCGTCGGCCATTGGTAAGCATCGTTGAGGGGCAAAGGCGTCTGGTGCATTTTAGCCAGTTGTTTTTCTACATAATACTCCAGTTGCGCCTGCGGCGAAAGTTTAATCTCTGCCAGGCCAATTTCTTTGTTGGCGGGTGTAGCATTGATCTTACTGAATGTCAGTTTGAATTTTTTAGCAGTTACTTCGGGAAAAGAAACAACCACCGGAGGATAATCCTCGAAGCCGAGCTGATCCATAGCATTTCTGCGGTCAAAGGCAAAGGAGCGAATTTCTTTCCACCTACCCTTTTCTTCCGCAAACACGTTAACCTGCATCATAAAACTTGTTTTGGCAGGATAAATCTCCAGACTTCGGATTGTTTGTGCTTGATCAGCGGCCAGGGTTAAGCTTACTTCTTTCTGGCCGGTTAGCGATACGGTTGAAGCTGGATTCTTGTCAAGCAGCTTACTAAGCTGTGGAATATTTTGATCTGCACTGATGCTAAAGGGGCTATGAGCCGACATATTTTTCTGCTGTGAAGGAAAGGCCAGCAGGCTTACATCCTTAAAATCTGCGGTTGGCGCATCCAGCGCCATGCTGATGGTGTTCCCACCTTTCACCTGGTAGGTTTGTGAAGTAAGGTAACGCATAGAGTTGGCTTCATCGTTCCAGGGTCCGCCGGACTGGCTCCAGCCGGGGCTGTTGAACAGGCCTATGTCCACCCCCAGCCTGCCCCCTTCGCGAATGGCATGCTGAGTTAACATTTTCCACTCTTCGCTGAGCATGGGCACCTGCCCGTCTTCCCGCATATTATCCAGATAAATATTGCCGATGAGGGCAGCACCTATGCCTATCTCTGCCATAGCTTCCAAATCTTTGGTAATGCCTTCTTTAGAAATATGGTTGTTGATCCAGTACCAATATAGCCAAGGCTTTACTTCTGAAGGGGGGGTTTTGAAACCAAGTTCTACCGGATCATTCTGAACCTCTTGACTATCACGCGGTGGAGGCTGGCAGTGACATAACGATAACAGTACAACGGCAGCCAGGATGGTGTTAAGGGGGATTAGATTATGAATAGCGTAGACTTTCATGAGCGGTCTTAACTTACTTATAGGAATTGGTGAAGATTGTAACATTATTAGGCACTAACTATCTGAAAATGCGCTGTTTTAGCACATTTTCTTCAGTAGAGCCATATGATAGATTTTTCTTGTCTTATAAAGGAACAAAAATCAATGCAGTTGGCCATCCTGTTCTGTCCTGTAGGCTATACCTACAGCATTACCATAAGCAGTAAATAATTGAAAGAGCTTTGTTGAATAAAATACGGCATTTTTGGCTTGGTATCTAAACAGTAAAAGATGCCTTTTCCAAATTATTCTACTGATTAACATCAAAAGTGAATATTTTTTTTGGTTTACAGGTGGGTACAGGATGAACACGCCATTCAAGAATTTTAATATTGATCACGATAGTATTCACAACGATCAATTTTGTAGAGCCTTACTACCAATCTAAACACATCCACTATGCTCATTAAAAATGTCTTTTTTTCCTTATTAAGCGTTTGCATGCTGACTTTTTCAGTTACTGCATTCGCCCAAAGTAGGATCATCACCGGGAAAATCAATTCCGAAGATGGTGCTCCTATGGTTGGCGTGAACGTTGTTCAGAAAGGAACAACAAACGGTGATGTCTCAGACACTAATGGGAATTTCAAAATTCAGTTAGTTCCGGGCCAGGAAGTCCTGGTTTTTTCTTTTGTCGGTTATCAAACGATTGAAAAAGCTGTAGCGGGCATGTCTGTAGTAAATGTAGATATGGAAATTGATGCAGACAGATTGGAAGAGGTAATTGTAGTGGGGTATGGTTCGCAGGAGAAATCAGACATTACCGGAGCCGTTAGCTCTGTTAGCAGTAAAGATCTGGAGAAAGCTGTATTTAATAGCGTAGATGATGTTTTGCAGGGTCGTAGTCCTGGTGTACAGGTAACTTCATCCTCGGGAGAGCCGGGTGCTCCGGCAACAATCAGGATCAGGGGCAACAATTCTATTTCAGGCAGTAATGCTCCTCTTTATGTGGTGGATGGTATACCCATAGGCGGAAGCCCTAATTTCAGCCCCCAGGATATTGAAAGCATTGAAATATTAAAGGATGCTTCTGCAACAGCTATTTATGGTTCCAGAGGTGCAAACGGAGTAATACTGGTGTCTACCAAACGAGGTAAACTCGGAAAGCCAGTACTGCAGCTTAATTTTAATACTTCTGTTTCTGAAGTTATTTCAACCTATGATGTGCTGAGTGGCCAGCAGTATGCTGAATTCAGAAACGAAGCAAATGCAGATTTGGGCAGAGAGATCCCTTATGTAGATCCGCAGCAATATGCCGGCCAGGGTTTTAACTGGCAGGATGAGATCCTTAGAACCGGTATCAGAAACGAGTATGGCTTGAATGTTTCCGGTGGCCAGGATAATATTAAATATTTTGTATCCGGTAATTACCTCGATGACAATGGTATACTGGAAGGTTCCAGCTTTAGCAGAGGCAATTTCAGAAGTAATTTTGATGTAAAGCCTCTGGGCGACCTGTTGTCGCTAAAGATCAACCTGAACGCAACGCACACAGTTGTTAACAGGGGTATTACTTCTTCGCGGGGATTTCCTGCCTCGGCCGGACCAATATTCAATGCATTAACCTTATCGCCTATTGTACCTACCCGTGATTTTTCAGGGTTCACAGAAGAGGGGCTTCAGTTTTTCAACCCCTATTTAGAAGTTACTGCAAAAGACGACAGAAACTTCATTACTGCGTTTCTGGGCAGTACAGAGGCTACTTTTAACATTGCCAAAACTTTAACTTACACCTTTAACGGTGGTGTTGATTTTGCTAATTCAACCCGTGAGATCTATGTTCCCTCCAATGTGGGCAGTGGCATCAATGCTAACGGCCAGGCTAGTACAAACAACAGCAGAGGGTACGATTTTATCGTCAGCAATTACCTGACTTATAAAAATAAATTTAGTGGTATACATGATTTCAATGGTACGGCAGGTCTTGAGTACAGCGAATTCAACAACTATGCTAATTCATCCGGTACCAGCAATTTCGGCATTGAAATTTTAGGACCTGATAACATTGGCATTGGAACTGGTGACAGAAACGTAAATTCCAGCAGAAATTTAAGTGTTTTACAGTCTGGTTTTGTAAGAGTGAATTATGGTTTCAACGACCGTTATCTTATCACTGCTACCATGCGTGCAGATGGTTCTTCCAGGTTTGCGGAAAATCAAAAATGGGGATACTTTCCATCCGGAGCCATTGGCTGGCGTGTATCGGAAGAGAACTTCCTTAAGGGCAGCGATCTGGTTTCAAACCTGAAGTTACGCGCTTCATATGGGGAAACCGGTAGCCAGTCTATTGCTCCCTATCAATCTCTGGCCAGGTATGGTACCACTATATACGGCATCGGAAACAGCCCTTCTCTTGCCTATATACCACAAAGCGTAGCAAACCCAAATTTAAAGTGGGAGACTACCAAACAACTAGACCTTGGGTTTGACCTGGGAATTTTCAAAAACAAAGTAAATATTGTATTTGATTATTTCCAGAAGACAACTGAAGATTTGCTGCAGGCCGTTCAAATTCCTACACAGTCTGGATTTGGCGGTGCCCTGATCAACTTTGGCAGCATTGAGAATGAAGGTATTGAGCTGGGAATAGATGTTGCAGCTTTTACGGGCAATAATTTTACCTGGAATTCTTCTTTTAATTTCACCTCTTTCAAAACCACCGTGCTGGAGCTTGGTGGCGACGAAGAAATTTTCGGCCCTGGTTTGGGAGAAAATGTATTTGGAAATGGCCATATCTACCGGCCCGGTGATGAATTCGGCATGTTTTATGGTTTCAAAGCCATAGGGTTGATTCAGGAAAGCGATTTTGACGCAGAGGGGAACATTACAGTGCCTATCAGGAATAACGACAACGTATTGGGACACTGGAAATTTGAAGATATTGATGGCGATGGTGTAATCACCAATGAAGACAGAACCATTATTGGCAACCCAAACCCTGATTATATTTTTGGATGGAACAATGACTTCAGCTACAGGAATTTCAGCCTTAACATGTTCATTCAGGGGTCTGTTGGCAACGATGTGTACAATACCATGGGAACTGTTCTTTATTCCGGATTCAACAACAACGAAGGGTACAAAAACCAAACGGTAGACTGGTATGAAAACCGCTGGACGCCTGACAATCCCACAAATGACATCAGGTACCCTTCTATCAACAGCTTTACCCCACCTGTTGCCAATTATATGGTAGAAGACGGAAGCTATGTGAGGTTAAAGAACATTTCGCTACGATATAACCTGCCCATCAGGAATGCCAGGATATCACATCTGCAGTTTTACGTTACCGGCACCAACTTATTTACCTTAACAGATTACACAGGTTTCGATCCTGAAGTTAGCTCTTTGGGCGCAAACACCTTAGCCCCTGGGGTAGATCTTGGTGCATATCCAAGACAGAAAGCCTACACCTTTGGCATGAGCGTATCTTTTTAACCCTATTTTACTGACTTAAATATGAAAAAATATTTTAGCATATTTCTGGCGCTGCTCACATTATCCTGTGAGACCCTGGATGAGGTTCCTTACTCATTTCTGTCTGCTGAAAATCTCTATCAGAATGAGACAGATGTAGATGCAGCACTTTTTGGTGTCTATTCTGCCATGATAAGCGATAATAATGATCTGTGGTACTTCCTTGCCACCTCCGGACCAGGGGAGAGTGTAGTGGTAAGGTTGAAAGGTGATGGAAACCAGGGCAGGTTGTCGTCTCTGAGCTTCTCGCCGCAGGATGCGCATGGACTTTGGTGGAATAACTTTTACAGGGGTATTAACCGTGCAAATTCTGTGATGGGCAATGTGACAAGTGCCGGTTTAGCACCAGAACTGGAGGAGCAAAAAGTTGCTGAAGCACGCTTTTTAAGAGCCTTTTATTATTTCAACCTGGTAAAGTGGTTTGGTGGGGTACCGCTGCATCTGGAGGAAACCACCGATTTTACCGACGAGGTGCTTAAGAAACCCCGTGCCACCATTGAAGAGGTATACGCCGTAATTATAGAAGACCTGCAATATGCAGAAACAAGGTTGCCAGCCAGCTGGAATGATAGCAATCTTGGCAGAGCAACCTCCTGGGCAGCAAAAGCCCTGCTTGGAAAAGTATACCTGAATATGGCAGGAAAACCCCTGGTGCAGACCGATAAATACCAGCTTGCTGCTCAAAAGCTGGGAGAAGTATATGCCAGTGGTGTCTTTGAACTTCAATTAAATTTTGAAGATGTATTTAGCTTAAATAATGAATTTAATAAGGAGGTTGTCTTTGCCAGACCCAGCATTCGTGAGAACGGTGCCGGTACTATCTTGAACTTTTTTGGAGGTGTACCAAATTCACCCTATTCTAACAGAAACGGACAGTACCAGTTTGGATTTACCAAGGCTTTTTATGATTCCTATGCCGAGCTGGATTCCAGAAGAAATATGCTGCTTTATACCTATGTAGATGCCAGTGGCAGAACCATTACTTATAACAGTCCAACCAATCCTCCGTTGCCATTTGGGGGTTATAACAATCCTAAAGGCATCGGCATTGGTAAATGGAAAGATTCTGAAAACGAGGTAAGTCCTTTTGCCCACGCCAATGATATTATTTTAATCCGCTATGCAGATGTACTGCTGATGCTGGCAGAAGCCTTGAATGAAGCAGGTTCTCCTGGCGATGCGCTCCAGTATTTGAACATGGTACGTGATCGGGCAGGTTTGGAAGATGTTACCACAACGGATCCGGCAGAGCTGCGGGAAATTATTAAGCAGGAGCGTAAATGGGAGCTAGCCGGTGAATTTCAGGAATATCCTGACTTACAGCGTTGGGGAGATGTTGAAAACTCGTTGATCAAAAACGAAGATGCTAAGGTTTTTGGAACAGTATATTCTCCCAAAATAGAATTGCTGCCAATACCGCAGGCGCAGTTGGATGCTAACGAAAACCTTGTCCAAAATCCTGGGTATTAATATACAATATTTGGTTGGTGGTTAATTAAACGGGGCAGGGCCATCTAGTGGTTTTGCCCCTTTTTTTTCTCCAAGTCTGGCCAGGTAGTACTACTATAGATCAGTATGTAATCAGTAAAGTACTGTTTGACAGGCGAATGCTTGTAACATTTAAAGCCCGAACAAATTATTGTTCGGGCTTTATGTATTATAACACTATATATAGATCCTTCAGGGCTTCAATGAGAAGTGTTATTTTATTTTAAGCTTCTATTTTCCAGTCATTTTACAGCGCTAACAGGAGGGTACAGGATGAGCAGGCTTAGCTGGTTTTTTAAATTACTCCAAATCAATATTACCCCCATGAAGTCACCGATACGATCTCTATTCCTGACCCTTATTTTTTTTATGTGTGCCTGCTGGTTGCAGGCACAAAGTATCCCCCTGGAGCTGAATGCAAATCTGAAAAACCAGATGAACATCACGGAAGATCCTGCAGGTACCTACGTGATTCAAACTCTGGGCCTCGATCCATGGATTCTGACCAAACCTTTAATAGAAGCCTATGATCCAAATCAGGTATACGTAATCAGCTTTGACTACATTGCTGAAGCCGGGCTGGATAATCTGGAGATTTTTTATGGAGCTCCTCTAAGTGTTCAGCGAAAGATTGACTTCGGAAGCCTTACGGCCAGCAGCAGCTATGTGAGCTTCAAAGCCTTTATGAAATACGAAGCATCCGGCTGGAATGCTTTTTATGACCGCTTTCGCTTTGATTTTGGCAAGGCAACAGCTCAGACCATTAAGTTGAAAAACCTGCAGATAAGGGCCGCTTTGCCCGGGGAGGTAATTCCGCTGCAGCCAGACCTCTCACAGAAAAATCAGCTGGAAATTGAAGAAACTGCTCCCGGGACCTACAACATTACAACCCTGGAAGGAGGAGATCCCTGGGTGATCAGCCAGCAGCTAAGTACAGCTTATAATCCTGATCAAACCTTTGTTATCAGTTTTGAGTATGTAGCAAGCCAGGGACTGGATGATCTGCAGATATTCTATGGACAGCCATTTAGCCCCGAGCGCAGGGCAGTGCTGGGCAGTTTGGAGCCCGCTACCACACCCAGGAAGTTCGCGGCGGTTATGAAAGTGAGCGCCCCGGTCTGGAACAGCTTTTATGATAGCTTCCGCTTTGATTTTGGCAGAGCGGCCGGACAAAATATTCAGGTAAGCAAGCTGGTGTTGCGGGAGCCTACCAACCAGGAGAAAAAGGCTTTTGAAATAAAAGAGAGTGTAGCCATTGAACTGGATGTTGCCAGAACCAGCGCCAACTTAACAGCTACAGAAATTGCACCGGGCACTTACCAGTTAAATACTTTTGCAAATGATCCCTGGATTATTTCAAAGCCCCTGAATCAGCTGTATGATATAGAAAAAAGCTATATCATCACTTTTGAATATAAAACAGAGGAGGGCTACAACGAGCTTGAAATCTTCCATGGCCCTCCTATTACAGGCACCCAGCGTTTCGCGGCAGGTGCCCTTGCTGCAGCCCCGGATTGGACTACCGTTACCATCAACCCCCGCTTGTTAACAGATAACTTCCAGACAGCAGACTGGACACTCTTCCGCTTCGATTTCGGTAGAAATGAGAACGTGGAGAACACCATTTTTGTGAGAAACCTCCAGATCAGGAAACCTACACCAGAAGAGCTCGAAGCTGAAAAAACCAGCGATAAGTTTGTAAGTCAGGCCCTCAATCAGCAGTTTCTAACATATCTGAATACTGCTTATACCGATTCTGTGAAAACAGTCAGGCTTGGCTTGGATTCCGTCTGGATAGAAGGGGTAGTAACGGAGGTTTCCGAATCTCTATTTATAGCCGAAATTGAACCGCATCAGTATGGTTTCGACCAAACAGAATTTTCGGATGTGCGTCCGCTAACGATTGCGGATGGTAAGTTTTCCCTGTCAGTGCCGAGGTTTGTCAATAAAGCCGATCACCAGTACGACCGGCTGTACTCCCGCTGGGCTGTTGTAAAAAAAGGGAGCGAAGGGGAGTATTTATTTGCCTCACATGCCCACTGGGCAAATAATATTGCAGCAATTGCAGCCAATAACCTGGTGGAAGAGAAGGCAAGCTCTATCAAGGGGCTGGATGGCCTGGTGCCTTCTACCCTGGGTAATTTCTCCGATCTTACCGATCTGGACATTAAAAGCATGAAGCTGAACCTGCTGTTCAACGGAGTTTTTAGCATCACGCCTACTTCCATGACGCATGAGTTCAATGGCAAAACGTATTACATCAATACCCCGTTTGTAGAGAGTTTTGATGCACGCATCAAGCAATTAACCGACAATGATATAAAATCTGCCTTTGTGCTCCTCATTCCCATAGGCATTGTAAACGAAGAGGTGCGGCGCATTTTCGTGCACCCCGATGCCACCCTGGGCCTCTACAGCATGGCAAATGTGGCCACGGCTGAAGGTGCAGAGTATTACGCCGCCATGGTAGATTTTCTGGCAGAACGCTATTCCAGGCCCGATGGGCTGTATGGCAGGCTCGACCAGTGGATTATCCACAACGAAGTAGATGCCCATACCAGCTGGACCCATGCCGGTCAGAAACCTGTGGAGCTTTACACCGAGATTTACGATCGCTCCATGCGTATGGTGCATTACACCATTCGCAAGCACAATCCTACAGCCAAGGTGTTTGGCTCCTTTACCAAACACTGGAACAGCAAAGCCGGCAGCGAAGCCAACTTCAGGTCTAAAGACGTTCTGGAGGTACTGAATTCCCTTTCAAAAAGGGAGGGAGACTATGAGTGGGGAATTGGCTGGCATTCCTACCCAACCAATCTTTTCAATCCAAAGGTTTGGAACGATCCGCCGCTGCGCACTCAGTTTAACTTTGATACACCCGAAATTACGCCTAAAAACCTGGAAATGATAGACGCCTATGTGCGCCAGAAGGCAGTGCTGTACGCGGGCAAAAAAGTGCGTACCATACTACTGTCGGAAAATGGGTTTAGCTCCAACACAGAAAAAAATATAAATGCCAACGAAACCACGCAAGCCGCCGCACTGGCCTATTTCTGGAAAAAAACACATAAACGGCTGCCGTCTATCGAAAACATACAGCTGCACCGCTGGGTAGATAATCCCAACGAAGCAGGTTTAGCTTTTGGCCTGTGGACCGTGCAGGAGGGAACCTTCGATGGCTTTGATAAAAAGAAAGAAGGCTGGTATGTGTGGGATGCCGCAGGTACGGAGCAGGAAGATGCCGTAATGGACCCTTATAAAGCCGTGATCGGCATCAGCGACTGGAGCGAAATCTATCAGCAGGTGAGCACAGAAGTAACACCCTATACCGTGCGCATCAGCATTAGCAATTGCAGCGCCAGCCTGCAGGACCTGCTGGTGAGCTTTAACGGAGAGCATAAAACACCACAGCCCGATGGTTCGCTGGTGTTCTATAATGTAGCTTCCAACGTGCCACAGCCCTATGAGGTAAGAAAAGGAAATGCAGTACTAACTGCCGCAGTGCTGAATGTGGAGCAGAATATGGAACTGGCGATTGACCTGAAAGCCATTGAAAACCTAAGTGCTACAGGCATTGCTACAGGTGTAATCAAACTACAGTGGGAATCGCTGCTTACGCCTGCTAATGGTTTTGTAGTCGAACTAAAAAAAGAAGGAGAATCTTTTAGCGAACTGGTGCGGGTAGCGTCTGATCAAAGGAGTTACAACCATACCGGCGTAAAAGCAGGTACCCGTTACTATTACCGTGTGGCCGCCAATATTGCAGAAAATACGCTATCGTGTTATTCTGAAGAAGCCGATGTAATAGCTCCTTATATTGTGGTGGATTATAAAGATGGCGACAAGGGCAGAACAGCAAATAATACGATCAGTCCACAGTTTATCCTCCGCAATACAGCAAATCATGAGGTTTCTCTTGAAGGTCTAAGTTTGCGTTACTGGTTTACCGCAGAAGATTATGCCCCGCTGCAATCCTACATTGATTATGCCAAGCTGGGCCAGCAGCAGATCACGGCTCGTTTTGTGGCAGTGGAAGAAGTCCGCCAAGGTGCTAACTATTACCTGGAATTAAGCTTTAAGCCAGGCCTGGTGCTGGAAGCTGCTGGTAATTCAGGAGAGATTTTTAGCAGAATAGCCAAAGAAGACTGGACTAACTTCCGGGAGCTTGATGACTACAGTTATGCCCACAACGAAAGCTTTAAACAAACCCGTAGTGTAACCCTTTACCAGAATGGTGAGCTGATCTGGGGGGAGGAGCCAGCCGTTGCGTCAGAGCAGGAAATTGCTATAAAAGTGCTGCACAAGCACAGCAGCCCTTCATCCGACAATAGCATCAGGCCAGCACTGGAGCTGGACAATGCTGGCAACCAGGGTGTAGACCTCTCGCGGGTAAAAGTGCGCTACTGGTTTACCCCCGAAACAGCGGCTCCCCTACAATATGCCATTGACTTTTCTAAACTTGATGCCAGCCAGCTTCAAGCTGCTTTCGATCCTGCCGGCAGCCTTTCCTCCAATTATCTGGAGCTGGGCTTTAAAGAATCAGCCGGAAAGCTGCACGCCTTTAGCAGTAGTGGAGCTGTGAACCTGCGCATCTACAAAAGCGACTGGTCCCTTTTTGATGAACTGGATGACCATTCCTATGTGCCACGGGCAAACAGCCTTGTAGAAAATAGAAAGATTACCGCCTACATCGATGGTGAGCTGGTATGGGGAGAAGAACCAGGCGGTCTGGTAGCCGCTGCAGTGCAGGAGGGGGCCACTACGGATGAACTGCTGTCGGTATACCCCAATGCTGCCCAGAGACACACCAGCCTTAGGTGGTCTGCACCTATTCAGCAGATTGGCAGCTTTGAGCTGCTGGATTATAACGGCACCGCTTATCCGCTGCAGGTGCACCAAGAGGAAAATGACCACCTGCTCATAGCGCTGCCGGTAATCAGGCACGGCCTCTACCTGCTGAAAGGACAGGTTAATGGCAAAACAATAACTCACCGGCTGGCGATTGAATAGTATTTATTCATCGTTATAGCTGGCAAATTTAATATGGCTACACCCTTCGCTGCTTAAAAGCCAGAAGAGTGTAGCCTATACTTAAACAGATAATAGAATGGCAAAGCAAAAACAAACAGGAATCCGGGACATTGCCCGCATGCTAAACGTTTCGCCCTCTACGGTTTCCAAGGCCATGAACGGTGATCATTCCATCAAAAGTCAGACCAGGGAGCGGGTGATAGCACTGGCCAGGGAAATGAACTATAGTCCTAACCAGGTATCATTAAGTTTACGCCTGAACAGAACAAAGATCCTGGGAATAGTTGTGCCCAACATCACCAGCCATTTTTTTTCTTCAATCATCAGCGGAATTCATGATGCAGCAGCAAGAGAAGGGTATAATTCAATCATTTGTCAGTCTAATGAATCTATCAATAAAGAGATAGACGTCATCAATGCACTTACGAGCTGCAGGGTCGATGGCTTGATCATATCCCTGTCACTGCAGACTGATACTTATGCCCATATTCAGAAGATTACATCTAGGGGCATTCCGTTGGTGCTCTTTGACAGAACCTGCGATGCTCCAAATGTAACAAAGATAGTAGTGGACAATACTGAAGGAGCCTACCAGGCCACAGCCTATTTGATCCAGAGAGGTTATAAAAGAATTGCACATATATCAGGCCCCGGACATTTATCGGTGAGTAAATCCAGGTTGGAAGGATACCTGCAGGCCCATCGAGACCAGGAGCAGCCTGTCCGGGAAGCGCTTATCTGCGAATGTAGCTTAAAGAAGGAGGATATCATCAGTAAAATACAGTACCTCCTGGATTTACCTGAAGCACCCGATGCCATTTTTACCATCAATGATCGGGTAGCTTTGCTGGCCATGAGCATAATCAAAAGCAGGGGCATGCGCATACCGGAAGATATTGCACTTATTGGCTATACTAATGTACCTGAATCAGGCCTATTGGAACCTGCACTCACCACTGTAGCCCAGCCTGCCTATGAAATGGGTAAAGTAGCCGCAGATCAACTGTTTTTACAGATTAAGGATCCTGAAGCTTTCATTCCACAGATTATTACTTTAAAGAGCGATTTTATGATACGGAATTCAACAGCCTAACTACTCTAGAAGAGTAAATTAACAGTTTTCAAAATCAGGTAATGCCTTACAAATAAATAGAAAATTAAAAAAAATAACTGTTCGATGTATTGTCTAGTAGCATGTACTGTGGTACTCGGAGCCAAATGTGACGTTAAACTAGATTGCAGCAGCAGATGGAGTTATACTAACAGAACGCTCTGGAGATAAAGTACTTATCAGTTTTTTCTATATATTAATTTTAAGAAAAGGAAAAAGCTTATATTAGTTCAATAAACTATTTTTGATTCAGATCCTCACAAGTTAAATATGTGAAGGAAATTTTCAAAATTCAGGATAAAGTGTTTGGGAAGTCGATGGATATGAAAAATAAAATACTATCGGAGCATAATCTCATAGCCTGTAATGGCCTGATGAATTCCTCTGTTTTTTTCCATGTCCATATTAATGCAGATGGTTTATACACACAAATGAATTCCTGCTATGCTAATAGGTTTAGACAGGATGCCAGCAGTTCGCTGCATGTATCCTTCAGGGATGTTTTGTATGAGCAAGATTTTGACCCTTTTATAAATGCAATAAATAGCTGCTGCAACAATTAGAACCCAAAATTGAGTGGGCCCGGGGGGCTCCCACTAATTTTTTCTAACTGTTGCACTGAACCGCTATTATTAAGCTCTGGAGGTTGTTATACCCTTTATCTTCCTGTGTAATTTCA
>JAESGL010000285.1_pt1 | contig 36104 bp, 35 predicted proteins | sample 9269711 | NCBI WGS metagenome assembly JAESGL01 (sample SAMN14515918, study PRJNA621676) | algae metagenome | isolation source: Kastovskya adunca ATA6-11-RM4 and co-occurring heterotrophs from soil and... | place: Chile: Atacama Desert | collected 2011-06-27
AGGTTCCCAAGACAGTGGATACTCCCGAGGAAAAGGCCGCGGTTCGCCCTTTGACCCAGATCGTCCGGCAGCCCACCTACATGGTCGCCATGTTCGGTGCTGTGACCGGCTACGGCATCATGATCCTCGCCATGACCGCCACGCCGCTGGCGATGGTGCACCACCACCATGGGTTGGATGCGGCAGCCACCGTAATCCAGTTGCACGTGCTGGGCATGTTCCTGCCCTCGTTCTTTACCGGATCGCTAATCGCCCGCTTCGGCGTGCTGCAGGTGATGTTCACCGGCATAGCCCTCCTCACCGGACACGTACTGATCACCCTGTCCGGTACCGGCATCTACTCCTTCAGCGCGGCCTTGATCCTGCTCGGTGTGGGTTGGAACTTCCTCTACATCGGCGGGACTAACCTGCTTACCCGCGCCTACACCGTCGCCGAGAAGGGCAAGGCGCAGGCAACCAATGACCTTACCATCTTCATTGTCGGGCTGCTGGCATCACTCAGCGCTGGTGTCCTCCAGAACACCGTGGGTTGGCAGGCGATGAACTTGTTGCTGTTGCCGTGGCTGGCTCTCGCTGCTGCCGCCATTCTCTTATTGGGTATGATGAGCAAGAAGGCCGTGGCTGCGTAAGCTGCCACGCCATGGTGCACCCAAACCAGTAGCCCGGACCAGCAGGGCTGGACAGTAGCGTCAGGGCGTTGCACTAGCTACGGTGCGATCTCAAGACCTAAACCGTTACGTACCCTGAGGAGGCTCCCTGTGCTTACAGCATCGGCCACCATCGAGCGCCTGCGCAACCTTGCGACAGATATCGCGACTAGCGTTCTTGCCTCAGACAGCGAGAAAGTGGACGTGGAGGGCCACTGGCCGGAGCGAGGACTTCGGGCGCTTGCGGATGCAGGACTGATGGGCCTTCACATTCCCGAGCACTTGGGCGGTCTAGGTGAGGGTTTGGTTGCTTTGTCGGTAGTGACCGAGGAACTCGGCCGGCGGTGCAGTAGCACGGCCATGTGCTTTGGCATGCACAGCGTGGCCGCCAAGGTGCTGGCCACGAAGGCTAGTGCCGATCATGAGGAACGCTTTCTGCGTCCCATTGCGCAAGGGCAGCATATTACTTCCTTGGCTCTCAGCGAGCCTGGGACGGGCAGCCACTTCTTTCTGCCGCGCACGCAGTTCACGAACGAAGATGATGCGGTCGTGCTGGATGGACAAAAGAGCTTCGTCACCAGCGGGGGGCATGCCGATTCCTACGTCGTATCGGCGGTCCCGCCTGGCTCTGAGATGGATCCGGGCACGTTCACCTGCTTTGTGGTCGAGAAAAACACACCAGGACTGGAGTGGCTGCCGGACTGGGAGGGGTTCGGAATGCGAGGCAACAGTTCACGTGGACTGCAGCTTGAAAAGGTCCGGGTCCCGCAGGGCAATTTACTTGGCTCCGAAGGCGATCAGATCTGGTACGTTTTCGAGGTGGTGGCGCCATACTTTATTGTGGCGATGTCGAGCGTCTATTTGGGAATTGCCCAGTCAGCGCTTGAGCAGACTATTGTGGGCCTGAAGGGGCGTTCGCATGTCCACACTGGCGAAACGCTGAGCACGGTCCCCGTTTTGTCCCATCAGGTGGCGGAGATGTGGATCGCAATTCAGAGAACCCGCCAGCTCGTGTTGCATGCGGCGCAACTGGCTGATGAAGGCAGGCCCGAAGCCTCTCTTGCCTTGTTTGCCGCCAAAGCCGACGTGGCCGAGATGGTCAGCACCGTCACGCAGCAGGCGCTGATACTGAGTGGCGGGCGTGGATACGGAAAAAACAGCCCCATTACCAGGCTGCTCCGAGATGGGCAGGCGGCTCATGTGATGGCGCCGACAACACAGCTTCTGAAAACTTGGCTCGGCCGATCGCTGCTTGATCTGCCGCCCCTTTGAGGAATTGCAACATGCATGCTCCTCATCCTTATAAGGTCTTGTTCGTCGGAGATGCGGCCGCGGAGTTCGCGTCGCTCCAGCAATCTGTTCGTGTGGCCGGCGAGAGCTTTGAGCTAACACACGTTTCCGAGGCAGCGGTCGCGCAGGACGGTCCGTCTCCACACGTCCGCGACTGGCAGCCCGAGGTAATTGCTTTTGACAGCAGCACTCAAAACCCGCTGAGCCTGGCTCGTCAGCTTCGTCAGCTGTCTCCCAAGTCCCAGATCGTGTTCTTGCTACCAAGTGATCGTCTGGAACGATTTAGAAGCTCGTTGCCCTTTGTGCCTCATCTCGCTGGCGCTTGGACGCTCAACAACCGTAGCTTTCATGAACTCCCCCAATTGCTGAAGGAAGCGGCCCAAGCGTCTCGCGAGCGGGCTGCAAGCGCAGCGGTATTTGACAAGATCAACTCTCAACTGACCAAAGGGAGGTCCCCGCAATCGGAGGTTAGGCGGGCTCAGCTGGCTAGCTCGGAGCGATACCTTGCTGCCGTGTTGACGCAATCCCCGGACGGGTTTCTTGCGGTTGACGCAGATGGCGCAATCATCGCTTGGAATGAAAGTGCCGCACGCCTTTTTCGGATAGGCTGGGACCACATCGTCGGCACACCTTTAAGCGAGCTCTTCCCCGAAGAGCACCGGGGCGAGATCGACAGCCTTGTTGCAAGAGTACTGCACGAGGGTTCAATTGCCACGACCGAATTGAGCCTGCAGGGTGAGCATGCGGAAGGGCCAAGTCACGGCGAACTCAGTGTAGCGCCGGTTCACGACGAGACAGGTCGCATCACGACCCTATCGATTACTGCGAGAGACATCACGGCTCGCAAGCATGCTGAGCAGGAGCTGAGAGAGCTCAACGAAACGCTTGAAGCTCGAGTAGCGCAAGCGGTGGCAGAACTCTCCGAGAGCGAGGAAGCGCTCCGTCAGGCACACAAGATGGAAGCGATCGGCCAGTTGACCGGAGGTATCGCACACGATTTCAATAATCTGCTGCAGGGCATTATCGGTTCGCTCGATATTGCTCGGCGGCGTCTAAGCCAAGGCAAAACCAGCGAGTTGGACCGGTTTCTGGTCTCGGCGACCACTGCGGCGAACCGTGCTGCTGCTCTTACTCATCGCCTGTTGGCGTTCGCCCGACGGCAGCCCCTTGACCCAAGACCGGTAGACGCCAACCAGATGGTCGCTCAACTAGAGGAACTCCTACGTCGCACACTGGGCGAGATCATCTCCCTTGAAGTGGTGCGTGCCGGCGGCTTGTGGACGACCAAGTGTGACCCGCACCAGTTGGAGAGCGCAGTATTGAACCTGGCAATCAATGCCAGGGACGCCATGCCGGACGGTGGCTCACTTACGATCGAAACAAGCAACGCCTACCTGGACAGCGCTTATGCTGCGAACGAACATGAAGTCAGGCCGGGCCCATATGTCTGCATCTCCGTTTCGGACACGGGGATGGGCATGCCACCTGAGGTGATCGCCAAGGCATTTGAGCCGTTCTTTACCACCAAGCCCATCGGACAGGGGACCGGCCTCGGTCTCTCGATGATCTACGGTTTTGCCCGGCAATCCGAAGGCCATGCCAAGATCTATAGCGAACCGGGCGTCGGTACGACAGTCAAGCTGTACCTCCCACGCCGAGATGGAAGTGGCGAAGAGCCGCAAGATCAAGCTCAGCTCGGTGCCGAGCACCAGACGCATGCGGGTGAAACTGTGCTGGTCGTGGAAGACGAGACCGTCGTTCGCAGCCTTGTAGTCGAAGTGCTCTCCGAATTGGGATACCAGGTGATCGAAGCCCATGATGGCCCCTCCGGCTTGGCGATCCTTCAGTCGGCGAGGCAGATTGATCTTCTCGTCACTGACATCGGATTGCCGGGACTGAACGGAAGGCAAGTCGCCGATGCGGGCCGGCAATTGCGGCCTGAAATAAAGGTGCTGTTCATGACCGGCTACGCAGAAAACGCCGCTTTGGCTTCCGGTTTTCTAGAACCCGGAATGGAAATGATCACCAAACCCTTCACACTGGAGAGCTTGGCGGCCCGAGTGAAGCAAATCGCAGACCGCTGAATGGATCCACACGAACGCTCTTGGCAATAGCATTCTCTGAGCGTCGCCAGCCATGCCTCAAAGGGCGATACGCAGGGGTATGAAGTAGACGGGGACAGCCGGCATTAGGTGGGAGTGCGTTGATCAAGCTGCGAATGACAGCTTTTGAGTGATGGCACGTTCAGTTGATTGGCCGAAACGGGGTCGGTCGCTGCCGTTCTTGAATGGGTGTTGGGCTGCGCTGCCGACACTAGCGATGAAACGTAACGTGAATAGTCCCACTCTCGGCGACCTCTGTCCTGACGGTGTAACCGTCCTCTAGTCCGCGTAGCTCATCCCAGAGCCGCATGCCGCGCCCCAGCACAATCGGAGTGATGGCAACATGCAGGCGGTCCACGAGTCCAGCCTGGAGAAAATGGCGAACAACAGTTGGCCCGCCACCAATCCGAACATCTTGCCCGTTTGCAGCTTCCACCGCTCGCTGCAGCGCCTCGACGGGAATCGCTGCGAGGAAGTGGAAGGTGGTCCCTCCAGCCATTTCGATGGAAGGCCGCGGCGTATGTGTCAGCACAAAGACCGGGACGCGAAAGGGAGGTTCTTCCCCCCACCACCCGCGCCAGTCGGGATCATTTGGATGAGCGTGGAGCCCGAACATGCCAGCGCCCATGATCTCCGCGCCTATGTTTGAGAAGTATGCCTGCGCATATTGGTCATCAACGCTGGTGGTGCCAGCTCCGGACGTATCCTTGAACACGCGCTCACGCACTGTCCGGGTGGCTGCGTAGGCAGCAACCAAGCGTGGCCAGTCAGCGCCGAACGGATCGTCGGGCGTCTGATCCGTAGTCGTGGCGAAACCATCCAGCGAAATGTTAAGGTCGACGCGAACTGCCATTGGTCTCTCCCGTAACTAAGGTAGATACCTTTGTAATCTCGCGAGATACAAAGGCAATTACCTTATTATTGTTGACGCACCTCGACGTCCACCTTACTCTTGGCGCATGCCCTACCATTCGACCCCACTTGATCTCGCCTTCCATGCTCTCAGCGATCCGACACGCCGGGCCGTGGTGTCGCGTCTCGCCGAGGGGGAAATGTCAGTCAGCGTACTGGCGGAGCCCTTCGACATGGCGCTGCCCTCCTTTGCTCAGCACCTGAAGGTTTTGGAAGACTGCGGACTGATCGCCAGCGAGAAACGCGGACGCAGCCGCTGGTGCCGACTGGAGCGGACGCGCTTCGAGGAGGCTGCCGAATGGATGGCAGCGGAGCGCCGCAGCTGGGCCGATCGGCTCGACCGCCTGGAGGCCTATTTGGACAAGAGGGGAGAGGACGACGATGGAAAAGCTGTTTGAGATGTGGTCGCGCGACCGAGAGATTGTGCTGGTAAAAGTGCTCAAGCATCCGCGCCACAAGGTCTTCGCCGCTTGGATGGATCCCGCAGCCCTGGCACAGTGGTATGGTCCGGCCGGCCTCAACATCGAGAACCATAAGGCGGACATTCGCGAGGGCGGGGAATGGCACTTCGACATGGTGGGGGTATTTGAAGGACGCGAGCAGCGTTTCCCCAATCTCATGCGCTTTCTGAAAATCGTGCCGAACGAGTTGATCGTGGTGGACTACGGAGCGCCGGACCTCAACGATCCGGAGCGCTTCTACATGTCGATTACCTTCGATGAGCAGACTGATGGCAAGACCGTGCTGACCATGCGCCAACTGCACCCCAGCCGCGAACGTCGCCAAGTCGTCGTCGCTTTCGGTGCGGTAGAGTATGGGCTCCAGACGCTGGACGGGCTCGCCGCCTGGCTGGATCGTTAAACACCAGCTCGAGGTTCTTTTTGGCCGCAACAGTGCCAGAACTGTTCCTCATAGAACTCAACGCTCCGGCGACTCTTCGATGCTCGGATGCCGTTAGCAGCCATTCGCTGCATCCAACCCGCCGGTCTTGGGAGGAGGGGACGCGAGTGTTGCTTCCAACCACATAGGGCCTCGACCCTATTTCAGCTTAGACTTATATAAGCGTGAACTGATAACGGGGAGCGAAACCATGGCATTCGACATTGCGGCGCATCTTGGCGCCATCAGGCGCGAAGTGCGCGATATTGAAATCGACGGTAGGCCAGCAAAGGTAATTTTTGCATCCCGCCTGTACGACACAACGCCAGCGGACCTGTGGGATGCCTTGTCCCAGCCGGAGCGGCTAAAGCGTTGGTTTGCTCCGGTGACCGGTGATCTCCAGCTCGGCGGTCGCTACCATGTCGAGGGCAATGCGAGCGGGACGATCACCGCTTGCACGCCGCAGGAGCGCGTGGAACTGACTTGGGAGTTCGGCGGCTATACCAGCTGGGTCAATTTCAGCCTCGCTCCCGCCGAGAGTGGCACAGTGTTGCTACTCGAGCATATTGCCCATGTCAGCCCGCATTGGACGCAGTATGGCGCCGGCGCCGGCGGGGTTGGCTGGGAGCTGGGCCTGCTAGGACTGTCCGAGCACCTCAAGCGTCCCGCCGACGATGTTCGCGCTGAGGGGCTCGACGGCTGGGAAACCTCCACGGAAGCCAAGGAGTTGGTTCGCCGGGCGAGCACAGCCTGGGGCGAAGCGGAGATCGCTGCCGGTGAGGCGCCAGAACAGGCGCGTCAGGCGGCCGAGGCGACGCGACGCTTCTATTCTGGCGAACCGCCGCAGGAGGGCTGATGCACGCCTTCGACGTTCTCGGTGACCCGGTCCGTCGCCGAATCCTCGAACTCCTCTCCGAGCGCGAACATGCCTCGGGCGAAGTGGTGGCCGTCATAGCTGCCGAATTCGGCATTTCTCAAGCCGGGGTCAGCCAGCACCTCAAGGTTCTGCGTGAAAATGGCTTTGCTCGGGTTGAGCCTATCGGCACGTGGCGCGTCTACATCCTCGACCCAGCGCCACTAAAGAGCGTCGACGATTGGCTCGACCGCTTTCGAGTCTTCTGGCCGCACAAGCTCGAAGCACTGGCGACGGAGATCACTCGCGGCAAGAAGGCGCGTGGAGAAAAGGGCGGATAGTTTATGTCGCGCGGGCCTTTTCTCGAACGGGTGCGGTTCCATCATCTGCTCCGATGAGATGAGACCTCAGCTCATTTCCTTAACGGCAGCTCCCACGGGTTCGAGGGAAAGACCGTGAACGACAGCAATGGGATCTGCTGCTTACAACCGGTCCCATGGCGAGGTCGTCAAGTCGCTCGAGTTCTGTTGAGGCTGAGGAGCCCGCAAAGGCGCTTCCCTGACCCTGTCGAAATGCAAATCTTTCATCCGTCATGACACCGTACAAGGGAGAACATCGGTTTCATGAAACTGTACTTTAGCCGCAACCCCAACCCACGCTTGGCCGTAGCGGTCGCCAAGCATCTCGGGGTGGATGTCGAATTGCAGTTCGCTGCACCGAAGGATCCAAGTCGAGCCCAGGACTATTTGCACCTCAACCCGAACCTCCTTCTGCCCATTCTAGAGGGCCCCACGAGACCACTTTGGGAGACCGACGCGATTGCCTGCTATCTCTCGCGGCAGGTCGGATCACAGTTCTGGCGTACCGATGCTGAGGAACCTGAAATGATCCGCTGGATCAGTTGGGGGAAAGACAACTTCGTTAAGGCCTGTGACATGGTCCATTGGGAGCGTGGCACCAAGCTTCGCTACGGGATCGGTGCATGCAACCAAGATGCCGTTCAGGAGGGCCTCGAGCTCTTCCACAGTGCGGCCCAGCTTCTTGAGACGGAGCTGACAGATCGAGCCTGGCTGGTGGGAAACACGGTCTCCTACGCAGACTTCCGGATGTCCACATTCCTACCGTTCAACGATGTCGCCCAACTCCCTATCGGCGACTACCCCGCCCTGAGCCGATGGTACCGACACCTTGAAGAGATGGATCACTGGCGAGATCCTTTCGTGGGGACCTCTGCTCCAGATCTGCCTCCAGTGCCGAGTTGATCCTCGGCAAGAGAACTCAAAGTCCTACTTGCCCGCGCAACAGCTTGCCTGATCCTGGAGTTGAAAATGACGAGCATCCAAGTCACTCCTCACCTTGTAGCTGATCTTCTCGCCGGCGACGAGCGCATGCCGGTCAATGTGCATGTCATAGATCATCCGGAAGCACGCATTCTCGTTGATACCGGTATCCGGGAACTCCACCCCGCTGCCGCCGAGATGTATCCCAGGCTCTACCCTTTCGATGTCGATCCGGGCAGCATCGACATTGTCGTCAACACGCACCTTCACTTCGATCACTGCGGCAACAATCATCTGTTTGCGGGCAAGCCCATTTATGTTCAGCGTCGGGAGCTCGAAGACGCTCGCCGCCTCGAGGACTACACCATTCCAGAATGGGTCGATCCGCCCGGCATCTCCTACTGCATTGTCGAGGGCGAGCATCAGCTACTCCCCGGCATCCGGTTGCTTCCCGCTCCGGGTCATTCCGATGGCCTGCAGATCGTGGTGATCGACACGGGCGTGCGTCTCACAATCGTTGGTGGGGATGTCGCCGTCTGGTTCGGCGAGCTGGAGGAGCCTACCTCGGAGGGCCAGATGCTTGTCCGTGCCCTCAAACCCGATGTCGTCTGGCTCACCCATGTCAATGAACCATGGAACGGACGCTGACTATCGTCTTGAATGGGGAGCGTTTTACGTCCGCTATTGCGGCCGGGTAGTTACCTACTCAGTGACTGCGATGGGGTCGGGAGCTGCCATTGGGCCAGATGCGACTGAACGACAGCTATCCGCCTATAGCTCCTATAAGCTGATGGTCGGCCCCAGATGCGCCTTCTGAGGTCGCAAAGTCGGAAGGTCTAGCTGCGCTCGGATCGAAACCGTGGCTTGGGCGAACTGACGAAACTGCACCTCACATCGTTGGCATGGAACAGAAGACAGCTGGGTTGGATTTCTTTGGGAATGTCAAACCGCTGTAGCACTATGCCTCATCTCTCTTCACCCTCCCCATCTGACCTGCTGCAAGATTTCATCCGAGACCAGAGTTTCCCCTGCGTTGGAGCAAAGTCCGCCCTGCAAAAAGGTCGACTATCCACTTACGAAACACGTAACATCGAGAGCGCTTGGGATGATGTCGCCATTCAGGACGAACTTATGAAGTTCGCCTGGAGCTACCAACAAGCGCCCACGCTCTTTACGAGTTTCGCCGTGATATTCGGGGGGCCAGATGATCTGAGCGAAGAAGAGTTTGAGAAGCACCTCTGGGCGCGGCTTCAATCGCTCACCGACAAGGACGGCTGGCGCGGCCAGCGGCACGATGATCGCGTGAGTTCAGATCCTGCAGACCCTCATTTTTCGTTGAGCTTCGGCGGTGAGGCGTTCTTCGTCGTGGGGCTTCACCCGAATGCATCCCGACCGGCGCGACGGTTCGACCATCCTGTCATGGTGTTCAACCTTCACGATCAGTTCGAAACTTTGCGCGAACTCAACCGATACGAGAAGCTCAGCACCTCGATACTGGAGCGCGACGCGGCATTGGCGGGCAGCGAGAACCCCATGTTGGCGCGGCACGGTTCTGTCTCGGAAGCGCGACAGTACAGTGGACGGGTGGTAGGAGAGCAATGGCAGTGCCCGTACCACCGAAACGAAAAAGATGACCCCCTAATGGCTTTGCTGCACGATCCGGAGGATCGAAAGTGATCGTCTCTAGCTCGATTGTGGAGATTCCGCCGCGCTCCGGCACCGCCTTTGAATTGAAGGAAGGTGAGACACTCAAGGTCATCGATCCTGAAGGCGGGCAAGTGGCGGATTTGCTGGCGATTTCGCGTGAGGACAAGAGGGAAATAATCTCCTCGGGGCGTACGCTCGACTACGCTGAAACGATCTATCTCACCAAAGGTCACAACCTCTATTCTAACCGTTCCAACGTGATGCTGGGCATTGTGGAGGATACGGTGGGCCGCCATGATTTTCTGCTGACGCCCTGCAGCGAAGCCACTTTCCGAATGTGCTACGAGAACGAGCCTCCGCACCCAGGCTGCCATGGCAATTTGTACAAAGCTCTGGACCGTTTCGATATTGAAGAAGACGCCATTCCGGTGGCGTTCAACTGCTTCATGAATGTTCCTGTGGACGGCCAAAGCGGCAAGTTCAAAGTGTCACCACCGCTCAGCAAAGCGGGTGACTACATAAGCTTTGTCGCCCAAATGGATCTTATCATTGGCCTGACGGCCTGCTCTGCACCAGCGAGCAATGGAGGCTCGTTCAAGCCCATTCATTACACCATCGGCTAGACGTCAAGCAAATGAAGTCAGCCACCACGGCTACGAACCAGCCGCGGTGTTCGCTCGTCCACCAGTGCTCCGTCAGGGCTTCCGTCCGGCTGGAATGAGCCTCGCAGCAATTGTGAGCGCCGCGCCTACAGCAAGGACGCCGACCGAAGCTAGCAATGCAAGTTGATAGCCGCTTTCAGAGACGGCTGCGATGGCCATGCCGCTGCCCATCTGACAAAATGCGAAGGTTGCAGTGGCAGCCCCCCACAGACCAAGGTATCGGTCTGGCCTGGTGATGGAGGATAGTGCGCTGGACGTTAGAATGACGAGACCAGGCGTGAATATCCCAACTATGAACAGGGACAAGCTCGCTGTGTTAGGGTCGGAAGCAGTAAGCACCAGAGCGACGCCGGTTGCCTTGAGGAGGTAGGCGGCCCAAAGTGCATCAAGCGGTCCTACCCAGCGGCGCAAGAGCATGATGGCAGCCGGTGCAAGACAGGCGCCGGTCCCAAACCAGGCCCAGCTTAAGGCAACCTGAACCTCGCTGTGCCCGTAGGATCGCGGCAGCATGTCGGGCAGGTAGATCGTGTGCATCACAAAACCCAATGCATCGCAGCCATAAGCGAGAATGATGAGGAGCGTCGTCGAGCTTGAAGGGGGCTTGTGCTGCCCCGTGGTGAGCAGATGAAGTTTCTCACGTCGCAAGAAGCCGCTGTTGACCCAGAGGACCATCACGGCACCAGCCGACAAGAAGGTCAAACCGGCAAGGCTGGCACCTAAGCCACAGGCGAGCAGGGTAGGCAGTCCCAACGCGACGAACAAAACGCCAAGACCGATGCCGACAAATACCAGCGGTTGAAACTGCTTGCAGCCGATCCTCGTAAGTTCCCGTCCTGCGGCTGCTGTACCGATCACCATCAGCAAGGCGCCGCCCACGCCCGAGAGCAATCGCCATGACCAGAACCAAACTTCCCCAAAGGCCAGAAGCAGCGCGGCGTAGGACACCACAACTGCAATGCCGGAGAGCAGGCATATGGTTCGCTCTGAAAACACCTTCGGAAGCCAGCCGGCAGCCAAAGCGCCAAGCAGATAGCCGATAAGATTTGCGGCAGCGATCGCCTGGACTGCATCAGCGCTGAACCAGCCTTGCTCAACCAGTTCAGGAACAATTGGGCTGAATGCAAACCGGCCCAGCCCCAAGCCGAGGAACATCGCACTGGTGGCAAAGGAAAGGACAGACAGCACTTGATGCCTCGCGAGGTAGATCCGGAACCGTGGCTTCAGATTCGACGGCATTAGGGGGAGCCGAAGGGACCAGCATTAGTCTCAGACGCGCCTCCGGAAATCCAACTCTCCCTTGGTTCAGCCATCATGAACCGGACCTTGCTACGAGCAGTACAAGTGAGTCTTTCCATCTGTTTGGTCCTCGTAGAGAAGACGGGAGGACATGGATCAGCTGACATGTTAGTGCAGGCGGCAGCCAGATAACATCTCACCACAGTCCTCTGTATCAGCACTATGACATTTGAACCCAACGCGTCGGCGAGTAGCACACTCGTAGCAAGCACGACTGCGACCAGTATGGCTGGCAAGACCACGCTTTCCATCATCCTTGCAGTGAGTGCTTGTCACCTGATCAACGACGTCATGCAGTCGCTGCTCGCCGCGATCTACCCGATCCTGAAGGACAGTTATGGACTGGACTACGTGCAGATTGGTCTGCTGACGCTGACCTTTCAATGTGTTGCCTCGCTCCTGCAGCCTGCCATTGGCATCTACACTGACAAGCACCCCTTGCCGTACTCGCTCCCGGTCGGGATGGCATCAAGCCTGGTCGGCCTGATCATTCTTGGATTTGCGCAGAGCTACTGGCTGTTGCTGGTCGGGTCCGCGTTCATTGGATTGGGATCGGCGATCTTTCATCCAGAATCCAGCCGGGTGGCCCGCCTTGCTTCTGGTGGTCGGCACGGCTTAGCTCAGTCTCTGTTCCAGGTCGGCGGGAATGCAGGCTCGGCCATCGGGCCGTTGTTGGCAGCCTTCATCGTGCTGCCACGCGGCCAGTGGAGCGTCAGCCTGTTCGCTGTGGGATCCCTGGTCGGCATTTTCATTCTTTGGCGGGTCGGTCGTTGGTATGCCGAACATCAACGATCAAACGCGGGCAAGGCGCCCGCGAGCACCGCTTTGCTTTTTGACAAGCGAACCACGATGATCGCGCTGACCGTTCTGACGGTGCTGACCTTGACCAAGAACGCCTACATGGCCAGCTTGTCGAGCTACTATACGTTCTTCCTGATCGACAAATTCCAGGTCGGGGTTCAGGACGCGCAGCTTCTCCTCTTTGTCTTCCTTGGCGCATCGGCCCTGGGCGTGTTCCTGGGTGGCCCCATCGGTGATCGCTTTGGGGCGAAGTTCGTCATCTGGTTCTCCATCCTGGGCGTGCTGCCATTCACCCTTGCTTTGCCCTATGCGGATCTCACCTGGACTGTTGTCCTGACAATACTCACTGGCCTGATTTTCTCCTCGGCATTCTCGGCAATTGTGGTGTTCGCGCAGGAACTGATGCCGGGGCGAATAGGAATGATTGCTGGCATCTTCTTCGGCTTTGCCTTTGGTGCGGGCGGCATAGCGGCCGCCGCACTCGGTGCCTTGGCTGATACCACCAGCATCGAGCATGTGTTCTGGCTGTGCTCTTTCTTGCCATTGGCCGGGTTGCTGACCGTATTCCTGCCGGGCATGGGAAAGGTGCGGTGAGGTCGAGGCAACTCCCGCTCATGATTTCCGCTGCTCGGTGACGTATTAACCTGCTTACCGCCGCCTGCGCTGCAATCTATATACCCGAACAGGCTATCCGCCCCTGCGGCAGCAGCTCCGTCACAAAGGCCCCGAGGTCAGCTGTGCTGCGACAAAAATGGGCAGAATGCCTGTTTGTTGTTCGCGATCCTGATTTCAGTGGGGTAATCAGTTCCCGACCCTGTGCTTACGAATTCAAAGAGCAAACCGATGATCGACGAGAAACTAGAGCCGCTGCTTGAGCAGGTCCTGCACCGCAATCCGGGTGAGCCCGAGTTCCACCAGGCGGTTCGCGAAGTGCTGGAAAGCCTCGGACGGGTCGTTGCGAAGCGCCCCGACTATCTCGAGGGCGCCCTCATCGAGCGCATCTGCGAACCCGAGCGGCAGATCATATTCCGGGTGCCCTGGGTGGACGACAAGGGGCAGGTGCAGATCAATCGTGGCTTCCGAGTTCAGTTCAACTCAGCTCTGGGCCCCTATAAAGGTGGACTTCGTTTCCACCCCTCCGTGAATGTCGGCATCATCAAGTTCCTGGGGTTTGAGCAGACCTTCAAGAATGCTCTTACCGGCATGCCCATTGGTGGCGGCAAGGGCGGGTCGGACTTTAACCCTCGGGGACGGTCCGATGGCGAGGTCATGCGGTTCTGCCAATCGTTTATGACTGAACTATCCCGCCATATCGGGGAGCACACCGATGTTCCAGCTGGTGACATCGGTGTGGGAGGGCGCGAGATTGGCTATATGTTCGGCCAGTACAAGCGCCTGACCAACCGCTACGAAGCGGGTGTGCTCACCGGCAAGGCGCTGTTCTATGGCGGCTCACGGGCCCGCACCGAAGCCACCGGCTACGGGAACACCTATTTCATTCAAGCCATGCTTGCGACCAAAGATCAGAGCTTCGAAGGCAAGAAGGTGGTGGTATCCGGCTCAGGCAACGTCGCGATCTATAGTGTCGAGAAGGTGCAGTCCTTCGGCGGCAAGGTTGTCGCGGTCTCCGACAGCTCCGGCTATGTGGTCGACGAAGCGGGGATAGACCTTAGGCTACTCAAGGAGGTCAAAGAGGTCCGCCGCGGGCGCATTGCCGACTATCTGGAGCTCAAGGGCCAAGGCGGTGCTGCCCACTTCGTCAAAGCCGGGGAAGGCTCCATTTGGGACGTCCCCTGCGATGTCGCCATGCCCTGCGCTACGCAGAACGAGCTTACCGGTAAGGACGCCAAGACCCTGGTGTCCAACGGCGTCGTCGCTGTGGGGGAGGGGGCAAACATGCCCTCGACCCCTGAGGCTATCCGCATCTTCCAGGAGGCTGGGGTCATGTTCGCACCAGGCAAGGCTGCCAACGCCGGCGGGGTTGCGACGTCAGCCCTCGAGATGCAGCAGAACGCCTCCCGTGATAGCTGGAGCTTCGACAAGACCGAGGCAAGGCTGGCCGAGATCATGCGAACTATTCACGATATTTGCGCAAGCACCGCCGACGAATATGGCGCACCCGGTGACTACGTGCTGGGCGCCAACATCGCCGCCTTCGTCAGGGTGGCGGAGGCTATGCGTGCACTGGGCGTGATCTGATCTCAGGCAAGAGCAGCATGATTGAGGCTGCGGCGCGCAATGCTTCCTTGCCCCGGTTGACTGCACAACATTTGCGCTGAACGGACGAAATTTAGGCGCTAGGCCTTTGAGCTTTCCCAGTTCCGCTGCTACTCAGCTCCCATGTTGCGACTAGCGCTTCTCAACCAGCTCCTGCCCAACCTCGTTCCTGTCAGTGGGCATGAACGACTGCGTGCTGCGTTGGGGGCGTTCGCCGGAATATTGGCGACGGGAATCGTGACTGCTGCTGCGGTTGGCTCCGACGCAGGAACCCCGCTGTTGATGGCACCAATTGGTGCCTCGGCTGTGCTGCTATTTGCAGTGCCAACCAGCCCACTCGCCCAGCCCTGGTCGATCCTGGCTGGCAATTGCCTGGCGGCGCTGGTGGGCGTCACGGCCGCTATTCTCATTCCTCAGCCACTGGTTGCTGCAGCTTTCGCCGTGGCAGTCAGTATAGGGCTGATGCTGACCTGTCGTTGCCTTCATCCGCCCAGCGGCGCCGTTGCGCTTACGGCCGTGATCGGCGGTCCGGCGATTACAGAGCTCGGCTATGGCTTCATACTATGGCCTGTCGGGCTTAATTCCGTGCTCCTGTTGCTCTTGGCCCTCTTGTTCAACAAGTTGACCGGGAAAGAATACCCGCACCGTCCGAGCCCGAGCCCGAGCGTGGGGAGTGGGGGCGGCGGTAGCCTCGGCGTCACGATCGAAGACCTGACAACCGCCATCAAGGAACGAGACGAGGTTGTGCCCGTAGACCCGGCCGATCTGGACGAGGTTTTGCAACGTGCAGAGGCGATGGCCTTCTCACGACGATCCGGAGGTGTGACCGCGGGTGCAATCATGTCACGCGAGGTGATCACGGTCGCACCCGCTACCACTCTACGGGTGTGTCTGCGGTTGCTGCGGAGCCATGGCTTCAAGGCATTGCCCGTAGTTGAAGATGATCGAACCGTTGTCGGCATACTCACCGCAACTGACCTGCTGGAAAAGGCGGACTGGGGTCCAGCTCCCGTTGCCACGGGGCTCGGCTGGCGTTTGCGCGCGATGACGAACTCAGACCGGCCTCTTCGTGGCAAGGCACGTGAGCTGATGAGTGCGCAAGTCCGTTGTGTCTCCCAGGCAATGCCGATCGCCCGCGTAGTACAGGTGATGGCCGAGACGGGTCACCACCACCTGCCGGTGCCCGATGATCAGGGCATCCTCATTGGCGTGGTGACGCAGTCGGACGTGCTTTCCGCACTCTTTCACGTCAATGCCGAGGAACTAGCGCTGACTGCTTAATCTTTTTGCAGCAGCACTTCACTACCAGTCCGTGATGGCTGGTCCCGCAACTGAACGCTGGCGCGAGCGCTCACCGCAATCCTTCCTACCGGTGCGACGCCCTATACGATCGGGTTGCTTTGCCTCCGTGGTGCCCTGTCTCTGGGAGACCACATAAGGTTCTTGCGATCAATCGGTTGAAGATCGGATGTTGGCATGACCCTGCTTACGCCCATTCCGCCGCAGTCGGGCCCAGGAAATCTCACGATTAGAAGGCCTTTGGCGAGCGGCTGCTTTCGGGAAACTAACTTCGACCACTTAACGGCCGATATGGGGTCGGGAGCTGCCGCTGCCTCTGTTGCAGATTGGTGGCAGCTATCTCCAACGTGTCGCCGAAACCTGCCATTCCGCAAACGGCCCCATTCCGGCCATCGACCACGAGGATCCGAGACTGCTGTGAGCCGTATCCTTGCCCTAGAGCCTCTACCCGCGCTCCACACAGAGCGCTACGCCCATGCCGCCGCCGATGCAGAGCGTGGCGATTCCTCTCTTGCCATTGATGCGAGCGAGTTCATGAAGGAGCGTGACCAGCACCCGGGCGCCTGAGGCGCCAATGGGATGTCCGATCGCGATGGCGCCGCCATTGACGTTCACCTTCTCGGTGTCCCAGCCCAGGCCGCGATTGACAGCGCAGGCTTGGGCGGCAAAGGCTTCATTGGCCTCGATGAGGTCGAGGTCAGAGGCCGACCACCCAGCTTTCTCGAGAGCTTTCTGTGAGGCGGGGATAGGGCCAGTACCCATCAGCGAAGGGTCGACGCCCGCAGTTGCCCATGAAGCAATGCGCGCTATTGGCGTGAGGCCGCGGCGGGATGCTTCGTCGGCATGCATGAGGACCAGCGCGGCGGCTCCATCGTTGAGCCCGGAAGCGTTGCCCGCGGTAACGGTGCCTGCTTTGTCAAAAGCCGGGCGGAGTTTGGCGAAGCCTTCCGGTGAAGCGTCGGTGCGGATGTACTCGTCCTGATTGATCGCCAACTCGCCCTTGCGGGAAGTAATTGTCACAGAAGTGATTTCCGCCTCGAAGCGGCCTTGCGCTTGTGCCGCTGCTGCCTTCTGCTGGGAGGCAAAGGCGAAGGCATCCTGTTCTTCGCGGCTGATCTGAAACTTCCGGGCGACGTTTTCCGCCGTGATGCCCATGTGGTAGCCACCAAAGGCGTCGGTCAGGCCATCCGACAGCATGGTGTCGACCAGTGTTACCGGACCCATCTTGCTCGGCTGGCGCAGGTTTTGGCAGTGGGGCGACAGAGACATGGATTCCTGTCCTCCCGCGACGATGATCCTGGCATCTCCTGACTGGATCTGCTGCATACCGAGCGCCACCGCGCGAAGACCAGAGCCGCAGACCTGGTTGATCCCCCAGGCGGTGGCACCTTCACCGACACCTGCCTTCATGGCGGCCTGGCGCGCCGGGTTCATGCCTTGGCCTGCCGTGAGCACCTGTCCCAGGATGACCTCGTCGACTTCAGCGGCATCGACGTTCGCTCGGGAGAGAGCGGCGGATATGGCACTGGCGCCAAGATCATGGGCGGGTACGCTCGCGAGCGAGCCAAGAAAGCTGCCGACTGGGGTCCGCGCCGCGCCGACAATGACGATGTCGCTCATGCATATTGTCTTTCGTTAAGGCCGACCTCAAACCGGGCATTGGTCTTGGCGGTGATCTCGTCGACAGTGACGCCATCGGCCAGTTCGATCAGCACCATCTTCGGGTCACCACGACGGGCAAGAGTGAATACACCAAGATCGGTGATGACCAGATCGGCGCAACGTTGCCCAGTGAGGGGCAGGGTGCATTGCTTGAGGAGCTTGGGCTCGCCCTTGGCTTCGTGCTCCATGACGACCACAACGCGCTTGACGCCCGCGACCAGATCCATGGCGCCGCCCATGCCCTTGACCATCTTGCCGGGGATCATCCAATTGGCAAGATCGCCATTCTCGGCCACCTGCATTGCCCCCAGAATAGAGAGATCGATGTGGCCCCCGCGGATCATGCCGAAGCTGTCGGCACTCGAGAAAAAGCTGGTTTGCGGTAGCTCGGTGATCGTCTGTTTGCCAGCATTAATGAGGTCGGCGTCCTCCTCCCCCTCATAGGGGAAGGGGCCCATGCCGAGCATTCCGTTCTCGCTTTGAAGCGTGACGTTAATGCCGTCTGGTATGTAGTTGGCAACCAGGGTGGGAATGCCGATGCCGAGGTTGACGTAAAAGCCATCCTCAAGTTCTTGCGCAGCACGGGCGGCCATCTGTTCGCGAATCCAAGCCATTAGACGGTCTCCTCCAGGCGAGGGCGGGTGGTCCGCTTCTCGATATGCTTCACAGGCTCCGGCACGTGGACAAGGCGTGACACGAAAATGCCCGGAGTATGAACGTGATCTGGATGGATTTTTCCAGTTTCGACGAGCTCCTCCACCTCCGCAATGGTGACCTTGCCAGCGGTTGCCATCATAGGATTGAAGTTGCGGGCAGTCTTGCGGTAGACGAGATTACCCTCGTGATCTCCCTGCCAGGCGTGCACCAGGGAAATATCGGCGACGAGCGCGCGCTCCATCACATACATCTCCCCATCGAACTCCTGAACGGGCTTGCCTTCGGCGATGATGGTGCCGACGCCAGTCCTGGTGAAGAAGGCGGGGATGCCGGCGCCACCAGCACGGATGCGCTCGGCGAGCGTGCCCTGAGGATTGAACTCGAGTTCGAGTTCGCCCGAGAGATATTGCTCGGCGAAGAGCTTGTTCTCCCCCACGTAGGACGAGATCATCTTGCGGACCTGCCGCGTCTCGAGCAGCGTGCCGAGACCGACGCCGTCGACCCCCGCATTGTTGGAGATGACGGTGAGGTCACGCACGCCAGAGAGGCGCACGCCCTCGATCAACGCCTGTGGGATGCCGCAGAGACCGAACCCGCCCGACATGATGGTCATGCCGTCGCGCAGCAGTCCGGCCAGCGCCTCGGCAACAGTTGGATAGACTTTTTGCACCGAACTCTCCTCCGGACCTAAAGGGGTTTTTTGATCCACCGCGAGATGACGCCCACGATCCCCTCGCGGAACAGCAGCACGCTGATGACGAAGATGACCCCTTGCAGCACCGTCACCCAAGCGCCAAAACCGGCGAAGTAGTTCTGCATGGTGACAATCACGGCTGCACCAACCAACGGGCCGAAGATGGTGCCCATGCCGCCCAGCAGCGTCATCAGGACGACCTCACCAGACATGCTCCAGTGCACATCGGTAAGTGAGGCCAACTGGAACACCAGGGCCTTGGTGGCGCCTGCCAGACCGGCAATTGCGGCGGACATTACAAAGACCGCCAGCTTGTACCGGTTGACCTTGTAGCCGAGCGAGGTTGAACGCGGCTCGTTCTCTCGGATGGCCTTGAGCACCTGACCAAATGGGGAGTGGATGATGCGGTAGATCGCGAGCATACCGGCGACGACGATCCCCAGCACGACGAAGTAGAAGGTGCGGTCGTTGGTGAGATCGATGAGGCCGAACAGATTGCCACGCGGCACGGCCTGGATGCCATCCTCGCCACCAGTGAAGGGCGCCTGCACCGAGAAGAAATAGACCATCTGTGCAAAAGCGAGGGTCACCATTGCGAAATAGATGCCTTGCCGGCGGATGGCCAGTGCACCGATGGCGAGGCCCAGTACCGCAGCGGCTGCAGTTCCTAGAAGGATGGAGAGCTCCGGCGTCAGTCCCCAGACCTTGGCCGCATGAGCCGACACATAGGCCGCAGCGCCGAAATAGGCCGCATGCCCGAATGAGAGCAGACCGCCAAAGCCGAGCAGCAGGTTGAGAGCGCTGGCAAAGAGCGCGAAGCACAGCACCTTCATCAGGAAGACAGGGTAGAGAACGAACGGCGCAATCACCATCAAGCCGAGGAGCACGGCAAAGATCAGCACATGATGGCGGGGCGTGCCTACAGCGGTGGTGCCGACGATTGCAGATTGAGTGTCGACAGCCATTACGCAGTCCTCCCGAACAGGCCGGCAGGCTTGACCAGCAGGACCAGGGCCATGATGACGAATACGGCGACGGCAGAAGCTTCGGGATAGAAAACCTTAACGAGTCCCTCCACGATCCCTAGGCCGAAGCCCGTGAGAATGGCACCCAAGATGGATCCCATGCCGCCAATCACAACCACGGCGAAGACCACGATGATAAGGTCAGCTCCCATGTTTGGATTAACCGAGTAGATGGGCGCCGCCAGTACGCCGGCGAGCGCGGCCAAAGCGACGCCGAAGCCATAGGTGAGGGTGATCATGCGGGGCACATTGATACCGAAGGCACCCACAAGGGACGGGTTTTCGGTGGCTGCACGGAGGTATGCACCCAGCCGCGTCCGCTCGATAGCGAACCAAGTGCCGAAGCATACGACTAGTGAGGCGACCACCACCCAGCCGCGATAGGTGGGCAGAAACATGAAGCCCAGATTAGTGCCGCCCGAGAGTTCAGCAGGAATGGAGTAGGGCAGGCCCGATACGCCATAGTAGTTGCGGAAGAGACCCTGGATGATGAGGGCCAGCCCGAAGGTCAGCAGCAAACCATAAAGGTGATCAAGGTGATAGAGACGCGAGATCATCAAGCGCTCGAGCACTATTCCGGTGGCGCCGACTACCAGGGGAACCAGCAAGAGCGACCACCAATAATTCACACCCAGATAGGTCAGCAGCATCCAGGCGACGAAAGCGCCCATCATGTACTGAGCGCCATGGGCGAAATTGATGATGTTGAGCAGCCCGAAGATCACCGCGAGGCCAAGGCTGAGAAGGGCGTAGAACGACCCGTTGATCAGCCCCAGCAGAAGCTGACCGAAAAGGGCCTGCGGCGGAATGCCGAGGAGCTCGAACATGGCTTATCCTTGTGAGGGGTGGTGGAATGTGCGCTCCACCGAGAGCGCACATTCAGGGCGTGTTACTGCTGGGCGACGAGTTCGCAACCACCTTCTTCCAGCGGCCGGAAAGCTTCTTCCGCCGGAATGGTGGCGAGCAGCTCGTAGTAGTCCCAGGCGCCAGTGGACTCGTCCGGGCTCTTGACCTGGAACAAATACATGTCGTGGATCTTGCGACCGTCCTCACGCACCCGGCCTTCGCCGAGCAGTGGATCGTCCGTCGGCATCTCCTTCATGGTCGACATCAGGTCGCTTGTAACCTTGCCTTCAGTGGCTTCGACAGCCTTGAGGTAATGCAGTACGCCCGAATAGACACCTGCATGAACCATCGTCGGCATCTTGCCGTCGTTTTGTTCAGCGAAGCGCTCCGACCATTCACGGGTCTCATCATTGAGGTCCCAGTAGAAGCTCTCCGTTAGCACGAGATCCTGAGCCGCTTCGAGCCCGAGCGCATTGACGTCGGTGATGAAGATCAGAAGACCTGCCAGGTTTTGGCCGGCTTGCGTAATCCCGAACTCGGCGGCCTGCTTGATGGCGTTGACCGTATCGCCACCGGCATTGGCAAGGCCAATCACGTCAGCGCCCGAGGCCTGAGCCTGGAGCAGGTAGGACGAGAAATCGGTGCCGGGGAAGGGGTGCCGCGCCGTGCCCATGACCTGTCCACCGGCAGCTTCGACCACCTTAGAGGTCTCTTCCTCAAGCGAGTGGCCGAAAGCGTAGTCAGCCGTGATGAAGAACCAGTCGGTGTTGCCCTGGTCCACCATGGCGCCGCCAGTGCCCTGGGCCAAGGCGTAGGTGTCGTAGGTCCAGTGGATGGTATTGGGCGAGCACTGTTCACCGGTGAGCGCAGTAGAGCCGGCGCCGGAGTTGATGAAAACCTTGTCCTTTTCCCGGGTGACTTCCGACACCGCCAGGGCGGCCGAGGACGTTGGCACGTCCACGATCAGGTCGACGCCGTCCTGGTCGTACCACTGACGGGCAATGTTGGAGGCCACGTCTGGCTTGTTCTGATGGTCGGCCGAGATGATCTCGACGTTGATCCCCTTTTCGGCTGCGTTGAAATCCTCCACGGCCATGCGGGCGGCGATGACCGAGCCCTCGCCGGAAAGGTCGGCATAAACGCCGGACCGGTCGTTGAGCACGCCAATCTTGATGTCCGTTGCCATGGCCGTGCCGGCCATGAGGGTGGTGGCAAAGGCTGCCAGTAGAAGTTTGGTCGTCATAATCGTTTCTCCTCCCGATTACTTCTGGCCCGTTGCGGGCAATCACTTACACACCGAGATAGGCGTGAAGCTTGGCTGTGTTGGCCGTCAGGTCGGCATTGGGTATCATGTCGATCACCCGCCCCTGCTCGACCACGTAGTGCCGATCCGCGACCGAAGCCGCGAAGCGGAAATTCTGCTCCACCAGAACGATGGTGAAGCCCTGCGCCTTGAGCGTTGCCAAGGTGCGTCCGATCTGCTGAACGATGACGGGCGCAAGGCCTTCGGTTGGTTCATCGAGCAGCAGGAACTTGGCGCCGGTACGCAGAATCCGACCGATGGCCAGCATCTGCTGTTCTCCCCCCGAGAGCTTGGTGCCCTGACTTGTGAGGCGTTCCCTCAGGTTGGGGAACATGTCGAGCACTTCGGCGCGGGTGAGGCCGCCCGGGCGCACCGTGGGCGGCAGCATCAGGTTTTCGTCGACCGAAAGCGATGAGAAGATGCCGCGCTCTTCAGGACAAAAGGCGATGCCGGCGCGGGCTATCTGGCGCGGGGGCAGGCTGATCAGTTCGCGACCTTCGAACTGCAAGGAGCCCTCGCGTCGAGGCAGCAGCCCCATGATGGCCCGCAGCGTGCTGGTCTTGCCGGCGCCGTTACGGCCAAGCAGCGTCACTACTTCGCCTGGCTGCACATCGAAACTGATGCCGTGCAAAACATGGCTTTCGCCATACCAGCCCTGAAGATCACGCACCGCCAGCTGCGGGGCCAAGGTGTCCATGTGCAGAGCCTCACTCATGGCCGCCTCCGATATAGGCTTCCACCACCTGCGGGTCTTTCGAAACCTCGTCGTAGCTACCCTCTGCAAGGACCTCGCCGCGTGCGAGCACGGTAATGCGGTCGGACAGGTCTGCCACAACGGAGAGGTTGTGCTCGACCATCAGGATGGTTCGCTTCGCCGAGATCCGGCGGATGAGAGCCGAAATGCGGGTGACGTCTTCCTGAGCCATGCCAGCCATTGGCTCGTCGAGCAGCATCATTTCGGGTTCCAGAGCCAAAGTGGTGGCGATCTCAAGCGCCCGCTTACGGCCATAGGAGAGATCGCCCGCCTGGCTGGTGGCATAGTCAGCAAGACCAACTTCTTCGACCCGGTGCAGAGCGTCACCGTCAAGTTCCGCCAGCACTTTCTCGGAGCGCCAGAAATCGAAGCTGTCCCCGCGTTGCCGGCGCTGCAGCGCCACCCGGACATTTTCCAGAACGGTCAGTTGCGGGAACACCGCAGAAATCTGGAAGGAGCGGATCACGCCCATGCGGGCAATCGCGGCGGGCGACATGCGAGTGATGTCGCGACCGTTGAAACGAATGCTGCCGGCGCTCGGCTGGAGGAACTTGGTCAGAAGATTGAAACAGGTGGTCTTGCCGGCGCCGTTCGGCCCGATCAGCGCGTGAATGGAGCCGCGGCGGACATCGAGATTGACGCCATTAACGGCGACGAACCCAGCGAAACGCTTGGTCAGTCCTTGAGCCGAAAGGATCACGTCATTTGCTGGTGAGGTCATTTGGCAGTCCACCCGCCGTCGATGGAAATGGTTGTGCCGGTGATAGAGCGCGCCCAGTCAGAGCAGAGATAGGCAGCGAGTTCGGCGATCTCTTCAGGCTGGACGAATTTGCGCGTGGGCTGCGGCGCCAGCATGATTTGGCGGACAACTTCATCTTCGCTGAGATTGTGCACCTTGGCTTGGTCCGTCACCTGTTTGGCCACGAGTGGTGTCCAGACATAACCGGGGCAGATGGCGTTGACCGTGATGCCCTTTTCAGCGACCTCCAAGGCAACAGTCTTGGTGAGACCGACCACGCCGTGCTTGGTCGCAACATAGGCTGACTTGAACGGCGAGGCGCGTAGGCCGTGCGCGGACGCGACATTGATGATACGCCCCCAGCCGCGCTCCGCCATTCCGGGCACGGCGCCGCGCGTGGTGTGGAAAGCGGAATCGAGACTGACCGCAATGATGCGGTCCCAGTCGGCAGGCGGGAAGTCCTCCACCGCAGCGACCCTTTGAACGCCGGCATTGTTGACCAGCACATCGAGCGTGCCGAAATCGGCAATCACCCGCTCGACCAGAGCATGGCTCGCTGTCCCGTCGGCGAGGTCCGCTCGGTAGTAGCCGATGCGGCCGCTGGCGCAGCCCCGCAAGTCTGCAATCAAATGGGCGATTTCGGCTTCCGCCTCGAAGCTGTTGACCGCTACGTCATAGCCGAGCTCAGCGAACTTTCGGGCAATGGCCAGGCCAATGCCACTGGTCGAACCCGTAACTAATGCCGTGCGCTTTGGCTCGCTCACTCCGTCTCCATCCCCTTTGTCGCGGACCTTTGCGGCCCGATCTTGTTAGAGAAGGTACTGCAGCTTTCGTGCCAAAGCCGAAGTTAAGCGTTTGCGGAGTACTGGCCGGAACAAAGTGTCCGAAAGGCCGGACAGATCTGGACTCCGTCCGGCTTACCGGACAATCAGATCGCGTGGCGCTTGAGCTTTTCGTAGAACTGGGATCGGGATACACCCAGCCGCCGCGCCGCCGCCGACTTGCTGCCGTTGCTGGCAGCGATGGCGTCGATCAGCGCCTGCCGTTCCGTGGCCGCCAGGGTGGTCGATAGATCGCCGGATCTGAAGGTAGCGGGAGAAGCGGCGCGTTGGGGCAGGGCGCGGGTCACGAGGGCGGAATCGATAACTTCGCTTGGAGCCATGGCGGCGGCGCGTTCCAGAACGTTGCGCAGTTCGCGCACATTGCCTGGCCAATCGTACCTCGCCAGCGCCTGGACAGCGTCGGCCTGGAGGATCCAGCCGCGCTGATCCTGCGCTCGGGGTATCTGCTCAAGCAGGGCCTCGGCGATGGGGCCGACATCCTCAAGCCGGTCGCGGAGGGGCGGCACCTGGATGGTGAGAACGGCAATGCGGTAATAGAGGTCGGCGCGAAACGACTTCTCGGCGAGCCGGGTCTGGAGATCCTGCGAGGTGGCGGCGATGATGCGCACATCCACCTTTTTCACCGTATTGGAGCCCAGCGGCTCGATCTCGCCTTCCTGGAGCGCCCGCAGCAGCTTGGCTTGGAGCGGGGCGGGCATGTCACCGATCTCGTCAAGAAAAAGCGTGCCGCCATGAGCGAGCTCGAACTTGCCTTTGCGCGGCTTGCGATCGGCTCCGGTAAAGGCTCCGGGCGCCACCCCGAAGAACTCGGCTTCGAGCAGAGAATCTGGGACGGCGGCCACGTTCACCGCGACGAAGGGGCCATCCGCGCGGTCCGATTGCTGGTGCATGGCATGGGCGAGGAGTTCCTTGCCTGTGCCGGTCTCCCCCTCGATCAGGGCAGCGCCGTCGCGCAACGCAAAGCGACGCACCATGGCCTTGAGTTCGCGCACGCTGTCGCTAACGCCCACGAAACTCGAGAGCGTATATTTGGTCTGCCGCTCTCGCGTCAGCGCCGCCTGCGCACGGCTGAGTTGCTTTTGAAGCGAGGCGAACTTCTCGAGAATAGGTGCGAGATAATCGACATTGTCATAAAAGACAAAGCCGACGGCGCCCTCCACCTGCCCATCGTCGTCCTTGAGGGGGATGCGGCACACCACAAACTGGCGGTCATCGAAGTCCATGATGTCGAGGAGAATGGGGCGTCCGGTTTCCACCACGCGGCGCAGCAGGGAATGGGGGATTACGTCCTCAACGGGCAGACCCAGCGGGTTAAACGCCGGATCAAGCTTGAGCAGCTCGCGGTAGCGGGCATCCATCCAGGTGATGCGCGTCTGCGCATCCACTACAATGGCACCTTCGAAAAAGTCGCGCAGAAGGCTGAAGGCATCGACCGCCTGCTCAATGCTGGCAAGGCGGTGCGTAGGCTCATAGCTGCGGATTTGAATGGCCATGGCATCTGTCCGGCTTGTGGGCTTGGGTGAGACTAGCGCCGTCCGGCTTCCCGAGCAATCAGCCTGGCATCGAACTGAGATGCGAGAGCAGTTCGGCCACGTTGCGGGCGTTGTATTTCTTGAGCAAGCGCGCTCGGTAGCTCTCGACGGTTCTGGGTGAAATATCGAGCATGCGGGCAATTTCTTTGGAAGTGCGGCCCTCGCCCAAGTGCATTACAATTTGCCGCTCGCGTCCTGAGAGATTGAGCACATGCCGCGTCTCGGATATATCAGCAAAGCTCCAGACGGCTCGCTTGAGGGGATCGTCGTCGCGGGTGAGGGAGTGCCCACGCACTCGGCACCAGAACAGAGCGCCGCTCTTGCGAGCCATTATACGCTCATCAGAATACCGGTTGTTGCGCTTCAACGGCTCCACGCCGACGTCGCGAATGCGCTCGAACTCCTCGATTGATGGATAGAGAATGGCGAAAGACTGCTCCAGCAGTTCCTCAGGTCCATAGCCAAACATCTGCGCGAAGGCAGGATTGCAGCCCTTGATTACACGGCTTTCCGTTACCACCAACCCGATCGGCGCATGTTCAAAGGCGAGGCTCCTGAGATCTGTTTGAAACGCCATCTGGTGTGTTTTTACGGTATTGCCGACCTGAGGATGAGAAAAGGATAATAGCTGTCTAATCGCGCCACGCCAAACACAAGCCGCAAAGGGCAAGCGAGGTGGCGGTTGAGAGGGAGGAGGAACGCAGCTCGGCCACGGCCTGGCGGCAGGTCCTCAGCATTCGATTCTCGACTGAACACGCGCACCCGCGCGGACGTTCCGCTGGGCTCAGGAAGGGACCATTTATGAAGACGCTTCTGGCTGTACTGGCTTTCTCCACAGCGCTTACCGGCGCAGCTAGCGCGCAGGATGCAGCGCGCATTGCCCTTCTGCATGGCCTGTCGGGGTCGCCGCTCGAGGCCTATTCTAAACAGACTCACACCGGCTTCGAAATGGGCCTGGAGTACGCCACCGGTGGCACCGTGGAAGTGAAGGGTGTCCCTATCGAGCTCATCATCAAGGACACTCAGTTCAAGCCCGATATTGCTCGGGCGCTGCTGGCGGAAGCTTATGGGGACGACGATGCGCTGATCGCTGTGGGTGACACCTCGTCGGGCGTCGCGCTATCCTTGTTGCCCGTGGCAGAGGAGTACGAACGCATTCTCCTGGTGGAACCGGCCGTAGCGGACGGACTGACTGGCCCTGACTCCAACCGCTATGTGTTCAAGACATCGCGCAATTCATCCATGGACATGCAAGCGCAGGCCCTGGCGCTGAACCCCGACGAAAACCTCTATGTAGCAACTCTAGCGCAGGATTACGCCTTCGGGCGGGACGGCGTGGAAGCGTTCAAGGATGCTCTCGAAGGTACGGGCGCGCACCTCGTTGCCGAGGAATACGTTCCCCAGCAGACGACGGACTTCACCGCCACTATTGAGCGCCTGTTCAACGCGCTCAAGGATCAGCCGGGCCGCAAGGTCATCATGATCTATGTCGCGGGCATCGATGCGCTGACCCCGCTCGCGTCCGCCGATCCGGGCCGCTTCGATATCGAACTATCGACCGGCGGTAATATCCTGCCCGCGCTTGCGGCCTACAAGCAGGTGCCGGGGATGGAAGGGGCGATCTACTATTACTATGAAGCACCGGACAACGAGGTGAACGACTGGCTGGTCGAGGAGCACATGGAGCGGTTCGGCACTCCGCCCGACTTCTTCACGGCGGGCGGAATGGCGTCAGCCATCGCGGTGGTCAAGGCACTGGAAACAGCCCCCGACTGGGAAACCGAAACACTGATTGAGACCATGGAGGGCATGAGCTTCGAGACGCCCAAGGGGACGATGACGTTCCGGCCGGAAGACCATCAGGCGCTCCAGTCCATGTACCACTTCAAGATCAAGGTCGAGGACGGTGTGGAGTGGGCCATTCCCGAGCTGGTGCGGGTGATCGAGCCCGAGGAGATGGACATTCCGCTGGGGCGCAACAACCAGGAATAGCAGCCTTCAAAGCAGCGGACATGGTGCATCCGGCGGGTTTCTGCAAGACGGCGGATGCACAGGGCCACGGGGTAGAAGTGCCTAAAATAACATCCATTCGCACGGAAAATCTCACGGTTCGGTTCGGCGGGCACGCCGCGGTCAGGAGCGTCAGCTGCGGGTTTCGCCCGGGCGAGCTGACCGTCATTGTCGGTCCCAACGGCGCCGGCAAGACGACCTGGTTCAACCTGGTTTCCGGCCAATTGCGACCTAGCGCCGGGCGTATATTACTCGGTGAGCGCGATATTACTGCGCTCTCGCCATCGGAGCGGGCCAAGGCTGGAATTGGGCGGGCGTTCCAGCTGACCAATCTCTTCCCCAAGCTCTCCGTGCTGGAAAATGTGCGGCTCGCCGTCCAAGCCAAAGCCGGGCAGGGTCCGCGGCTGTTCACTCGCACGTTCCAGCTCACGGGCCTCACGGAAAAGGCCATGCACTATTTGCACGAGACCAATCTCAGCGCCGTGGCCGATCTGCCGGCGGCGGCGCTGCCGCATGGCGACCAGCGCAAGCTGGAAGTGGCGTTGCTGCTGGCGATGGAGCCTGACATCTTCATGTTCGATGAGCCGACCGCGGGCATGAGTGTCGACGAGGCGCCGGTCATTCTCGAGCTTATCGCCAAGATCAAAGAGGACCACTCGCGAACCATCCTTCTGGTCGAACACAAGATGGATGTGGTGCGGGCGCTCGCCGACCGCATCGTCGTGTTGCACAACGGCGAACTCGTCGCCGACGGGTTGCCGAACGAAGTGATGGCGCTTGACCTGGTGCGTGAGATCTATTTGGGCGTCGGTGCCGAGGAGGTCGCCTGATGGCCCCCGTGCTACGCCTGGAAGACATCCACACCGACATCGCGCAATATCACATCCTGCACGGCGTTTCGCTCGATGTGCCCGAGGGTGGGGTGCATGTGATCCTGGGCCGCAATGGGGCGGGCAAGACGACGACCTTGCGCACCATCATGGGGCTGTGGAAGGCGAGGCGCGGCGCGGTGCTGTTCCGCGGCGAGGACATGACCCGCTTGCAGACGCCCGACATTGCCCAGCGCGGGATCGCCTTTGTGCCGGAGAACATGGGGATCTTCGGCGGGCTCAGCGTTGAAGAAAACATGCGTCTTGCGACCAGGAACGGCAGCTTCGAGGCTCAGCGCCTGGCGCGCATCCACGACATATTTCCGGCCATCAGGCAGTTCTGGAACAAGCCAGCCCACGCGCTTTCAGGCGGGCAAAAGCAGATGCTGGCGGTGTCCAGGGCAATCGTTGAGCATCGTGACCTGATCTTGATCGATGAGCCCACCAAAGGTCTCGCCCCCTCTATCATCCGGAATATGATTGAGGCGTTCCGCGAAATCGCGCAGGAAACAACCATTCTCTTGGTTGAGCAGAATTTCCACTTCGCGAAGGCGCTGGGGCAGACCGTCGCCATCATTGATGACGGCCGGATCGTCCATAGCGGCAGCATGGTGGAACTAGCGTCTGATGCGGCGCTGCAAAGCCGCTTCCTCAGCCTTTCGCTGGAAGCGCAGTGAGGATCTTATGACCGATACCACCACCTCCCTTCCCGCCAGGATGTCTGCGGAGCTCGAACGGTTTGGCGGCGTGCTCTGGCTGCCGGTGCTGCTGGCCATCCTCGCGCTAGTGCTGATCGGACAGCCCTCGACCTGGGCAACGCTGACCATTGCCGGTCTTGCCATGGGCATGATGATCTTCCTCATGGCCTCGGGTCTGTCGCTGATCTTCGGCCTCATGGACGTACTCAACTTCGGGCATTCCGCCTTCGTCACCGCCGGCGCCTTCATAGGGGCTACAGTGCTGGCGTGGCTCGGCTTCTGGGTCACCGGCAACAATCCGGCTCTCAACCTTGTGGGGCTGCTGGTGGCCATTGCGGTTGCGACGGTTTTCGGGGCCCTGGCGGGTTGGTTCTTCGAGCGGGTGGTGATCCGTCCGGTCTATCAGGACCATCTGCGCCAGATTCTAATCACAGTGGGTGCCTTGATCGTGGCAGAGGAAATGGTGTTGCTGGTCTGGGGCGGGGCGCCCATCCCGGTGCCACGGCCGGCCGCGTTGACCGGTTCACTGGTCGTTGGCGGCGTGTCGGTCGAGATCTACCGTATCTTTGCCTTTCTACTGGGGCTGGCGGTCTATGCCGCGATGTACCTGGTGCTCAATCGAACGCGCCTAGGGCTGTTGATCCGTGCCGGCGTGGAGAACCGGGAGATGGTGGAGGCACTCGGCTTCCGTATCGACCGGCTGTTCATCCTAGTGTTCATGGCGGGCTCCGGCCTGGCGGCCATGGGCGGCGCTATGTGGGCGGGGTACCAGGGGCTGATTACTGCGGCGCTTGGATCGGAGATGATGATCCTCGTCTTCATCGTCGTCATCATTGGCGGGTTGGGCTCGATCCAGGGCTCGCTGCTGGGCGCGATCCTGGTTGGACTGATGGCCAACTACGTCGCCTTTCTTGTGCCCAAAATGGCGCTCGCGTCCAACATGCTGCTGATGATGGCAATTCTGCTCTGGCGCCCCTACGGGCTGCTACCGGCGATCAAGCGGTGAGGCGGAAATGACTATGGTTCAGGCACACCCTGCAGCGGGCAAATCGACCCGGAAACTGGCCCGGCCGACCAGCCATGTCGGCGGCCGAATGCTGGTCTACGGGCTCGTCGGCCTGATTGGCCTCGCGCTGGCGCTGGCGCCTTTCCTTTTTCCCGATGTTCGCAGCCAAGAAGTGGCAGCCCGCATCTGCGTCTTCATCGTGCTGGTCGCCAGCTACGACCTCCTGATCGGCTACACCGGTATAGTCTCCTTCGCGCACACCATGTTCTTCGGCATGGGCGCCTATGGCACGGCTATTGCGCTCAAGACCATGGGACCAGGCTTCGAAGCCATACTGATGGGCGGTGGCGTCGGCATCGCGGGCGCGCTGGTCATGGCCCTATTGATCGGGCTAGTGTCGCTCCGGGTGAAAGCAATCTTCTTTGCCATGATCACGCTGGCGGCCGCTTCGGTAATGATGGTTTTGGCAAGCCAGTTGTCGGAGTTTACCGGCGGCGAGGACGGGATGACCTATTCGATCCCGCGGTTCTTCTCGCCCGCCTTCGATCTCCTGACCGACGCTGATGGAAAAGCTGTGCGGCTGTTCGGCGTGCCGCTCAATGGCAAGATCGCGCTCTACTATTTCGTCTTTATCACGGCCCTCGTGCTCTTCCTGGCGCTGCTCCGCATCGTTGCGTCGCCGCTTGGCTCGGTGCTGCAGGCCATTCGCGAGAACGAGATGCGGGCCGAGGCGATCGGCTACCGCGTGGTGTTCTACCGCACTGCAGTCTTCTGCATCGCGGCGGGGGTCGCTGCCGGTGCCGGCATCTTGCGGGCGGTGTGGCTCAAATATACCGGGCCCGATGTGGTTCTGTCCTTCGACATTATGATCGACATCCTGCTGATGGTGGTGATCGGGGGCATGGGCACGATGTTCGGCGCCGTGGTCGGTGTGGTCCTGATGACGCTCGCGCAATACTACCTCAAGGACCTCATGGCGGTGGGGGCAGAAGCAACGGCGGGTCTGCCGCTGGTGCCGGACCTGCTCAATCCCGAGCGCTGGCTCCTGTGGCTGGGCCTCTGCTTCATCCTGCTGGTCTATTTCTTCCCAGCCGGAATTGCCGGGACGGTGATGGGCAAGGGGGCGCAGAAGTGAACGTGGCGCGCTCCACCTATATCGACGCTGCCGGCTATGAGATGCACGTCACGGAATGGGGCGACCCGAGCAAGCCGGCACTGGTGATGTGGCACGGGCTGGCGCGCACGGGTCGTGACTTTGATGAAGCGGCGACAGCGCTCTCGGACAGCTACTTCATCCTGTGCCCTGATACTCTGGGCCGCGGGTTATCCGCCTGGGCCCGCAATGGCGCGTCCGACTACACTTTCGCAACCTACGGCGCGATGACGAGTGCCATGCTTGACCACTACCGCATCGAGCGCCTCGGCTGGATCGGGACTTCCATGGGAGGGCTGTTGGGCATCACTCTCGCGGCCGGTCCGCTGCGGGAGAAGATCACGCATCTGGTGATCAACGACGTGGGGCCCGACATTCCTGCCGAGAGTGCCCAGCGCATCGTAGATTACGTCGGCAACCCTCCGGCCTTCGATAGCGTGCTTGAGTACGAGGCTTGGCTGCGCGCTACCTATGCGCCGTTCGGCGCGAATTCGAACGACTTCTGGCGGCGCATGGCGGAAACCTCGCTACGGCGCACCTCGGCGGGTAAGATAACCGTGCACTACGATCCGGCGATCGTCTCGCTTATGGGCGAGAACAACGCCGATCTCGATGTGTGGGACGACTATGATGCGTTATCGACCAAGACCTTGCTCTTCCGTGGCGAACACTCAGATGTGTTGCCTCTGGCGGTTGCCGAGGAGATGGTCCAGCGGGGTCCTCGGCCGGTTCTCGTTGATGTAGCAGAATGTGGACACGCTCCTACTTTGGCAACCTCTCGGCAAACCGCGGTGATTAGAGAGTTTGTTGGTAGCTGATCCCGCTGCGATTGCTGGTTCAAAGTACGTAGCTATTTGCCGCCAGCATTGTCGGCTGCGCGCCTCCATTCTGCCGTTCAGGCGTTCGGCTCCGGTTCCTGAAACCTGCCAGCCCGCTTAGTGGCAGGCAATGACCATGTTGGGGTGGTTTGCGGACTTGCGGGTTCTAGTCGGCAAAGTTTAAGAAGCTGCCACCCCAACAACGGGCGTGGGGGCGCTGGTTTGAAACTTCCTCGGAAGGGTAGCTACGGGGTGGACTGCTGCCAGTCCGCTTCTGGTTCGCGAGCCATCAAAACCAGACCTAATTCGATGACCTAAGGCAACCGTGAGTTCACCGGCACAAGCCGGGGGTAGTCGGTGTAGCCTTGAGGACCTTCACCATAGAACGTGTCCTTGTTCGGCGTGTTCAAAGGCAGCCCTCGCTGGAGACGCTCGGCAAGATCCGGTGTGGCAATGTAGTCTCGGCCAAAGGCCACGGCATCGGCAACGCCAGTATTGATGAAGCGTTCTCCGTCGTCCTTCGACATCAACTCGTTGGCGATAACCACACCGCCAAACCGGCGCTTGATCTCTCCAAGCAAGCTGTCTTCGGCCTCAATCTCGCGAACGAAAACGAAAGCAATCCTCCGCTTGGCGAGTTCGTCGGCCACGTGGCCAAAAATTGCCTTGGGGTTGCTGTCACCCATGTCGTGTTCCTCCCCTCGTGGGCGCAGATGCACGCCCACACGATCGGCACCCCAGACATCGATCACGGCATCGACGATCTCGAGAAGGAAGCGGGCACGGTTCTCCACTGACCCGCCGTAGCAATCCGTCCGCTTGTTGGTCTTATCCTGAAGGAACTGGTCAATGAGGTAGCCATTGGCCGCATGTAGCTCGATACCATCGAAACCGGCTGCCCTGGCCCGCTCTGCTCCGCGCCGAAAATCATCGACGATGCCCAATATCTCCTCGGCCTCAAGTGCACGCGGCACAGGGTGCGGCCGCTTCGGCCTGAGAGCCGAGACATGCCCGGCAGCCGCAATGGCGCTGGGCGCGACCGGAAGCTCGCCATCAAGCAGTTCCGGGTCGGAGATGCGGCCCACATGCCAGAGCTGAAGGAAGATGCGGCCATCAGCCTCATGCACCTGCGTGGTGACCTGTCGCCAACCGGCAACCTGCTGGTCGTTCCAGATGCCCGGCGTACCCCAGTACCCCACGCCCTGCGGCGAGATTGACGTTGCCTCGCTCAGGATCAATCCAGCTCCGGCGCGTTGCCGATAGTACTCAGCCATCATGGCGTTCGGCACTCGATCAGTACCGGCCCGCTTGCGGGTAAGCGGGGCCATGATCACGCGGTTCGGCAACTCGAGGGCGCCGACTTTTAGCGGATCGAACAAGCGGGACATCTGCAACTCCTTGGACCGACCCCATATGGCCGCAATGATCTTCGGCAACAATTGTGCTTCAGGTTGCCAGACCGTAGACTTGAGGTGCACAATTCGGGGGGAATGCAGGATGGCTCTGACCAGCGCTTTCGCCGGGGTCGAGGTCTTCATCAATACGGTCAGGGCAGGGTCGTTCACGGCAGCGGCCGCGCACCTCGGCATTACCAAGTCTGCAGTGGCAAAGGCTGTGACGCAGTTGGAAGGACGCCTTGGGGTCAAGCTGCTGCATCGCTCAACACGCCAACTGTCCCTCACACCGGAAGGCGCCGCGTTCTTGGAGCAGGCCGAAGCCTCATTTGATCAGCTTCGGGCAGCAGAAGACGCCGCTCGCTCCAAGGCCAGCACGGTGCGTGGTGTGTTGCGGGTCGACATGCCGGCGGCATTCGGGCGACGCGTGGCCATGCCGATCCTCTTGGACATCCTCAAGAACCACCCTGACCTGCGCCTAGCCGCCAGCTTCTCCGACAGGATTATTGATCCGGTGGAGGAAGGCGTGGACTTGTGTCTCAGATTTGGCGAACTGCCGGACCGAAGCGACATCGTGGCGCGGCGGCTTGGATCCCAGCGTCTCGTCCTATGTGCTTCCCCGAACTATCTGACTGCTGCTGGGACCCCCTCAGACATCGAAGATATCCGAAATCACTCCTGCATACTTGGCAGCCGACCAGACAGGCCGGTATCCTGGCGCATAGTGGATGACCAGGGTCGACCCAAGTCCATAGATGCCCCTTCAACTCATCTGGTGAGCGATGGAGAGGCCGTCATCGCCATGGCCTTGGCAGGCTTTGGCCTGTGCCAGATGCCTCAGTCACTGGTTCAAGCCTTGATCGACAACGGCGAGTTGACGGTAGTGCTGCCGGATCGTTGTCGAGTGGAGGCACCCCTTAATGCTCTGTGGCCGGCGACGCGGAGATTGCTTCCCAGGGTCCGGGTCGTTGTCGACGAGCTTGTCCGGCGTGCTGAGGCTGGGCGGCTGTAGCCGGGCTACAGGCTTTTTGGGGGTGGAGAGCCGAACGGCGACTATTCGTAACAACCTTGATGAAGCAGACGTTTCTCGCCGGCGCGTAGAGGCCGCAACCGACCGTCCCCGGCTCTAAAACTCACTCCAGTCATCCTGCTTCAGCGCCAGGAGGGGCTTGGACGCCGCCTTAACCGAGCGTTCAGCAAAGTAGTGCAACATTTATTGGCACGATTGGTATTGCGTACGTGCTGCTTGAGAGAACTAAACGCCTGCCCTTCTGAAGGCCAAGACGCTCTTGGCTTCTGGCGAGCTAACCTAGGGCTTCCCGTCGCCCGCTTTTGCCAAATCGATTGCGTCTATTCTGCCGCCTTCTCCGACCCTCATTCCACATTAGGAGAACCACTTTGGACAGGTCGGGACCTCAATCGGCAAGGCCCGGCGGCAATGTCCCTGACTTGAACAGCAGCCTCGGCTCATCATAAGTGTCAGCTTCGACGTCAATGTCTGCTGAGTAGGCCCACACACCTGTCCGAGAAGGGGCGATCCGCTCCGCTGTTGCAATGGCCGCCTCTGCTGTCTTTGCAGTCTGCGGCTGGTCCGGCTGCAATTTTCGGCCTTTGGCTCGGAAGCCCTGCACAAAGTACATCGTCGCCATGATCCATCCTTGGTTTGAATCGCAGCATAGCACGCCCGCCTGGTGGACCATACGTCTGCCCCTCAACATACATTGGAGATTGTCACTCTCGAAACCCGACGCGTTCTTTGCGCACGCCCGTAAACACCTGTTCGACGGCTCGCTGAACCAAAGGCAAGTGGACGGTACCAACGCCGTTTTTGCCGCTTGGGATCGGCATGTGCGCGCCCGGAACGACCATCGGTAATATGCTCGGCGACACCGTGGCTGGGAAGTGATCAGCCCGCCGCGGTTTTTCCCTGATAGGGAACTTCATCTAACTCTGGAGTGCCAGCGCGCGGCCTAGAGCAAAGCCAGGGTGGAGTAAGCCGTCACGGGGCAGGGGCCATTTGGATCGAGTGGAACTGCGCTTAGAGCTTGTTGATCAAAGACATAACGACCTTCGCACACGTCCCAAGCCAAAGGCTGTTTGTGAGCGTCGAAAAGGTCAACGCCCTCCTTGAGGTTGGACCAGAAAGCATAGTGTGGGCTCCCAACATGACCAGCGAGGTTCGCTTCCGTCATGCGGAAAGGCAGTAGCTGAAGTTGA
>JAESGL010000286.1_pt1 | contig 36078 bp, 34 predicted proteins | sample 9269711 | NCBI WGS metagenome assembly JAESGL01 (sample SAMN14515918, study PRJNA621676) | algae metagenome | isolation source: Kastovskya adunca ATA6-11-RM4 and co-occurring heterotrophs from soil and... | place: Chile: Atacama Desert | collected 2011-06-27
TGCTTCGCTACGCCCTACGGGCTCCGCTACGCAGCCCATTGCTTCAACCGCGCTTATGCGCAAAACAACCGCCAGGCTCTAATCCCAGCCGGGGGAAAGCTGGGGGTCACGTCACCCTTCCTGTATCAGAACTTGTAGTTCGCGCTGATCGTGAAATTGCGCGGGGCGCCGTAGCGATACTGGCTGAACGAACCGGCCTGGCTGTAATATTTCTTGTCGAACAGATTTTCGACATTGGCCTGGAGCTGAAGCTGCTCGGTCACGGCATAGCGCGCCATCAGGCTGACCAGCGTATAGCCGTCCTGCTGGAAGCGGAAGGGCACGGCCGGCGTGGTGCCGGGGATGGTGCCGTCCGAATAGGCCTTGCTGCGATAATTGACGCCGCCACCGACGGTCAGGCCGGTCAGCACGCCGGGCAGGTCATAGGTGGTGAAGATCTTGAGCAGCTTGCGCGGCTGCGCGGTGTTCACGTCATTGCCGTCCGGATCCTCGATCTTGAACTGGCTGTAGCTGGCATTGACGTTCCAGCCCGGCAGCGGCTGGCCGGTGGCTTCCAGTTCGAAGCCCTTGCTGGTGACACCTTCGACCGCGCGATAGGGCTGGAAGGTCTGGCCGTTCAGGATGATTTCCGGGCCGTCCATCTCGCCGACATTATCCTGCTCGATGCGGAACAGTGCGATCGAGGTCTGCAGTGCATCGCCGAAGAAGCTGCTCTTGAGGCCGATTTCATAGGCGGCGCCGTTCAGCGGATCGAGCAGGCGCTGTTCGCGGTCATACAGGTTCTGCGGCTGGAAGATCTTGGTATAGCTGGCATAGACGCGATGGTTCGACGTGATGTCGTACAATGCGCCGACATAGGGGATGAACACATTGTCGTCGCCATAGTCGCTCGGCCCGCTCCAGGCGAAGCCGCGCTGGTTCCAGCTGGCGATACGGCCGCCCAGGATGACCTTGAACGGATCGGCGACGTTCAGGCGGAACGCGCCATAATAGCCGGTCTGCTCGATCCGTTCCTGTTCGTTGCGCACCGCGTCGGTGCCCCAGATCGGCTCGGGATAGGGCACGCCTTCCTGGCCGATCACCGGTACGTCCGTCAGCCAGGGCGAGGGCGCCACATAATTGTCGGTGTGCCGCTTCAACACGCTGTGCAGTGCGCCCAGCACGACCTCATGATCGCGGCCGAACAGCGCCACCTGGCCCTTCAACTGGGCGTCGATGCTGTTCTGGATGCTTTCACCCTTGGACTTGTAGGGGTTGGTGCCGTCCATCGTGCCGGTCGCCTTGTCGACGCCGCCATAGAGATACAGAAGCTGCGTATCGCCGGTGGTCTTGAGCCGGTTGTAATTGGCGGTCAGGTTCCAGCGATCGCCAAATTCCTGGCGCACCGTGGCATAGATATTCTGGTTGGTGGTGTTCCAGTAGGTCCAGTCCGCCGCCGTGGTCTGCGACCGGGGCAGGTCGGTCAGCGTGCCATCGGTGTAGAAGGTGGGCAGCGCCCCCCAGGTCGCGCCCTTGGGCTTGCTGTCCTGGTGGCTCATGCCGACGCGGACCAGCGTGCTATCGGTGACGTCGGCCTCGACCACGCCATAGAGGACCCACTTCTTGCGGTCCTGGATATCGATGAAATAGTCGCCCTTTTCATAGCGACCGACCAGCCGGGCGCGGATGCGGCCATCGGCGGTCAGTGCGCCGCCAATGTCGGCCGACAGGCGCCAGGTGTTCCAGCTGCCGATGCTGGCATTGACATAGCCGGTCAGGTCGGTGGCGTCGGCATGCTTGCGCACCAGGTTGACCGATGCGGACGGATCGCCCGCGCCCGACAGCAGGCCGGTCGCGCCGCGCACGACCTCGATCCGTTCATAGATGGACACGTCGATGCTGGTCTCGCCATTGCCACCGGCCAGCGTCCAGGCGGCGGGCACGCCGTCGACCTGGGTGTTGCGGATCTCGAAGCCACGCGCGTAGAAGCTGTTGCGCACGTCGTCGACTTCGTTGGCGGATACGCCCACCGCATTGGTGATGACATCCTTCACGCTGATCAGATTCTGGTCGAGGATGCGCTGCGCGGTCATGATGCTGACCGACTGCGGCGTTTCCTGCACCGTCAGGCCCAGGCCGGTCGCGGTGTCGATCTTGTCGGGCAGGGTATAGGTGCCGGTGACGACGATCTGGTCGTCGCGATTATCCTCGGCCGGTGCGGCATTGGTCTGGGCGGCGGCGGGAAGGGCGACGACGCATAGTGCGACGCCGGCAAGCCAGTGATATTTGGACAGCATGAAGACCCCTGTTTTCTGGAAGGAAATTGGGCGTCGTCCTAAGCGGTATTGCGAGGCGATCGCAACAATAATGCGAATGCGTCGCAATGCTATTTTGCGCAAAATATGCGAATATTTCCCTCTGTGACCATATTGCCACAACCAGTGCCGTCGGCCGGCGGATGATGCGCGTTGCGGCTGCGGCCTGCCGAGGCGTCCATCGGCCTGCTTCCGCACGCCCACGCAAACCGGATCGTCAAATAATGTTTCAAGTCAATGGCATGAAGGCGCAAAAATAGAAATTCGGAATTTGTTCCACGCGGACGCTGATTTTTGTTTCACAACAAGAGGGGTCTTCATCGCGAAGTGTGATGGAAATCTATAGCTGTTCTGACTCAAGTGAATTGCGTTAACACTTTCGGTCTTCACCTTCGTTTCGTCGCAACATCCGCTCATCTGGCCTGCGCAACACGGCCGGAACACGGGCTGTTCATGCAGCAGAAAGCCGGACACGAACAGGCAATGTGTCTGGCGCATCCCACGGCGCCAAGACGTCAAAATTTATGAAGGTCAGAAGAAGGGGGTTCTGACGGCCGGAAACGCCACCAGGCGGCCGCCGTCGGACGACAAGCTGCAATGCTGCAGGCCCGACCGATCGAGAAGTGAAGGAGCAGCGTGATGCCTATCATGTCCAAAAACCAAAAATATCTTGTGATGCTTGCCCTGCTGGCCGGGGCTGCCCCGGCCGCCGTCGTGGCGCAGGACCAGGCCCAGGACGCGCCGCCGGCCGATGTGTCGGCCAGCGTTGCCATGCCGGCGGCCGAACTGACGGAGGGGCCCGAGATCAAGGGCATCATCTCCGCGCGCAGCGGCGATCGGATGCAGGTGACCGCTGCTGACGGCAGCAAGAGCGTCATCACCATCAATGACGATACCAAGATCAGCGCCAGCAAGGGGCTGTTCGGCCTTGGCCGCGACCATCTGGCCGCGACGTCGCTGCTGAACGGTCTGCCGGTGACGGTGAAGACCCTGCAGGCCGGCGAAGGGCTGCTCGCCAGCAAGATCGCCCTGCAGAACAAGGATCTCAAGACCGCGTCGATGATCAACAACGGCACGGCCCAGCGCTTCGATGAACAGACCGCCGCGACCGAGGCGCTGCGCGGCCGCATGGGTGAGATCGACCAATATAATGTGAAGGGCACGACCAACGTCAATTTCGACACCGGCAAGGCGGTGCTGTCGGATCAGGCGAAGAATGACCTCTGCGCCGCGGCAACCTCGGCCAATGGCATGAGCAACGCGCTGTTGCTGGTCGTGGGCTATACCGACTCCACCGGCGGCGAGGAGCTGAATCAGGAACTGAGCGAAAAGCGTGCCTCGCGCGTGGTCAATTATCTGCAGCAGGCGTGCGGCTGGAAGCCCTATCGCATGCTGACCCCCACCGGCATGGCCGAGGCCGATCCGGTGGCCAGCAACGACACGATCGAGGGCAAGGCGCAGAATCGCCGCGTCGCGGTCAATATCCTTGTCAGCAAGGCCGTCGACGGCCTCTGACCCCTGCGGGGTGGGTCCTTGCCCACCCCCATTTTTTGCGCGTCGATCGCGCGACTTCGCAAAAATCTCCTATTGCGAAGTCATCACTGCGGACCGGCAGCGGCGCAAATACGTCCTCTGCGACACTATATATTTTGCAGCTTTCGCAAGCGCGCCAAGCCGCTTCACCCCCCGCCGCACCTCTGCTACAGGCGCGGCCATGCTTAACTTGAACGGTATCACCGTGCGCCTGGGCGGCCGCACCATCCTCGACCGCGCCGGCGCCGCGCTGCCGCCGCGCAGCCGCGTCGGCCTCATCGGCCGCAATGGCGCAGGCAAGTCGACCCTGATGAAGGTGATGATCGGCCAGCTCGACCCGGACGAGGGCAGCTGCGACATGCCGCGCGACACCCGCCTTGGCTATATCGCGCAGGAAGCCCCCTCGGGCACCGCCACCCCGTTCGACACCGTGCTCGCCGCCGACAAGGAGCGCGCGGAGCTGATGGCGGAGGCGGAGCATACCGAAGATCCCGATCGGCTCGGCCATATCTATGAGCGGCTGACCACGATCGACGCCTATACCGCGCCCGCGCGCGCCGCCCGCATCCTCGTTGGCCTCGGTTTCGACGAGGAAATGCAGGGCCGCCCGCTCGACAGCTATTCGGGCGGCTGGAAGATGCGCGTTGCCTTGGCCGCGCTGCTCTTCTCCAACCCGGATCTGCTGCTGCTCGACGAACCGTCGAACCATCTCGATCTCGAAGCGACGCTGTGGCTGGAGAATTTCCTCAAGGCCTATCGCGGCACAGTGGTCATCATCAGCCATGAGCGCGATCTGCTCAACAATGTGGTCGACTATATCCTGCATCTCGAAGGCGGGAAGGTGACCCTCTATCCCGGCGGCTATGACGCGTTCGAGCGCCAGCGCGCCGAGCGCCTGGCCCAGCAGGAGGCGGCGCGCGCCAAGCAGCAGGCCGAGCGCGAGAAGCTGCAGGATTATGTCGCCCGCAACTCGGCCCGCGCCTCGACCGCGAAGCAGGCCCAGTCGCGTGCCAAGGCGCTGGCCAAGATGCAGCCCATTGCCGCCGCGATCGAAGACCCCAGCCTGCATTTCGGTTTCCCGAGCCCCGCCGAACTGCGCCCGCCGCTCATCACCATGGACATGGCCTCGGTTGGCTATGACGACACGCCGATCCTGCGCCGGGTCAATCTGCGCATCGATCCCGACGATCGTCTGGCGCTGCTCGGCCGCAACGGCAACGGCAAGACCACGCTGGCCCGCCTGATCGCGGCGCAGCTGGCGCCGATGGAAGGCGCCATCAACAGCTCGGCCAAGATGAATGTCGGCTATTTCACCCAATATCAGGTGGAGGAACTGGACGTCACCGACACGCCGCTGGAGCATATGACCCGCGTCATGAAGGGCGCGACGCCCGGCGCGGTGCGTGCCCAGCTTGGCCGCTTCGGCTTTTCCGGCGAGCGCGCGACGCAGAAGGTCGGCTCCATGTCGGGTGGCGAGCGCGCCCGTCTGGCACTGGCGCTCATCACCCGCGATGCGCCGCATCTGCTGATCCTCGACGAACCGACCAACCATCTGGACGTCGACAGCCGCGAGGCGCTGGTGCAGGCGCTCAACGAATATTCGGGCGCCGTTGTCATCGTCTCGCACGACCGCCACATGATCGAACTGGTCGCCGATCGGCTGGTGCTGGTCGACAATGGCACGGCCCAGCCGTTCGACGGATCGCTCGACGATTATACCGACATCATCCTGCGCAAGGCGGACGGCAATCCGTCGGGCGGTGACGCGCCCAAGGTCGATCGCAAGGCGGACAAGAAGGCTGCCGCCGAATGGCGCGAGAAGCAGAAGACGCTCAAAAATGCCGTCAACAAGGCCGAGCGCGAGATGTCCACGCTGATCGCCGAGCGCAAGCGCATCGACGCCGTGCTGTCCGATCCCAAGAGCGCGACCGGGGCCGAGGCGAAGATGACCACCAGCGAACTCATGGTGAAGCGCGCATCGGTCGAGAAGAAGCTGGAAGCGGCCGAGGAAGTCTGGATGGAAGCCGGCGCGGCGCTGGAAGCCGGCTGATTCTTCGGCTTTAGACCCTGATTCACGCCATCGGTGAAAGCGCGGAGCGCGTTCACCGATGACGATCAGGGTCTAGAATGTCAGCGGTGGCGCACCCGCTTCGTTGGAGCGGGTGCGGATCACGATCTGCCAGGTGGCGATGAACAGGGCGGCGATCACCGGCCCGATCACGATGCCGTTGAAGCCGAACAATTGCAGCCCGCCGAGCGTGGTGATCAGCACGACATAGTCGGGGATGCGGGTGTCGCGGCCGACCAGGATCGGGCGCAGCAGATTGTCGACCATGCCGATCACGAACATGCCGCAGAATATGAGGATCAACCCCTTCCAGATCGCGCCGGTCGCCAGCAGATAGATCGCCACCGGTGCCCAGATGAGGCCAGTGCCGACGGCCGGCAGCAGCGAGAAGAAGCCCATCATCACGCCCCACAGCAGCGCGCCGGAAATGCCGAGCGCGCCGAATACCAGCCCGCCGATCAGACCCTGCAATATGGCGACGACGATGCTGCCCTTGATCGTGGCGCGGATGACGATGACGAATTGTCGCATCAGCGCGCGGCGATGCAGCACTCGCAGCGGCGCGGCGCGGTCCAGCTTGCGCGCCAGATCGAGCCCGTCGCGCAGCAGGAAGAAGGTGAGATAGAGCATCACCGTCAGCGCGATGATGAAGCTGAAGGCGCTTTGGCCGATCAGGAAGGCCTGGGCCGCGACGGTGCGGAAACTGGCGGTCAGGCCGTCGGTCAGCAGCCGCTGGACCGCCGCGAAATTGGATATGCCCAGCCGCCGCAGGCCGATCGACGCCCAGTCAGGCAGCGCCGCCTGGAACTGCGCGAACATGTGGGGAATGTTGATCTTCCCCACATTGATCTGGGCGTAGAGCGCGGTCGCTTCCTGGACCAGCGCGATCGACAGGATGATGGCCGGCACGATGACGATCGCGATGATCAGCAGCAGCGTCAGCAGCGCGGCGCTGTTGCGATGACCGGGGATCAGCTTGAGCAGCCCCTGGTTCACCGGGATGAACAGGATGGCGACGATCACGCCCCAGAGGATCGCCCCGAAGAAGGGCTCGACCACCAGCGCGAAGGCGATGGAAACCAGCACCACCAGGGCGACGAACACCCCATCCTCAATCTGCGTTCGGCGATGCCGGCTCTGTCGTTCCATGTCCGCTTCTTGGCAGAAACCGTTACGTTAATCCATGCATCGCATGGCCTTATTGCGCCTTGGCGTCAAAGCTGAAGGTCACCATCACTTTGGGATCAAGACCGGTGCTGCTGTCGCCATTGCCCACGCCAAAGGGCAGGCGGGCGACGCTGGCCGATCCGCTGACCTTGCGGCTTGTGCCGCTGCCCGACAGGGTGAAGCGGATCGCCTGCGGCTTGGCCATGCCCTTCAGCGTCAGCGTGCCATGGGCGCGATAGGCGTTGGCGCCGCTCTTCTCCGCCCCCTTGGCAACGAAGGTCGCGGTCGGGTGGGCGGCGCTGCCGAAGAATTCGTCGCCCGGCAGCATGCCGTCCTTATAGGCGTCGCCGACGCTGGCCGATGCCATGTCGATCGTCACCTTGATGTCGGCGCTTTCGGGATGGTCGGGGTCCATCACGATCTTCGCGGTCCATTTCGAGAAATTGCCGCTGATCGTCTCGCCGCTATTGCCGACCGAAAAGCCGATCCGGCCGCCGGGTTGCACCGTCCAGGCCGGCGGCGGGCCGGCGGGTTCCTCGGCAACAGCCGCGGTCTCGTTCGCAGCCGGGGCGGCGGCATTGTCGCTCGCATTGCCGGCGGCTTCGACGGCATTATCTTCGACCGGCGCCTCTTCCGCTTCGACCGCATTGGCAGCGGGCGCATCCGGCGCGACGGGCGCAGCGCCCGGCAGGATCGCCCGTCCCAGCAGGAAGCCGGCGAGGATCAGCGCGGGCAGGCCGATCAGCAAGGCGGTCGAGCGACCCGGCACCATCCGCCAGATCAGCCCGTCGCGCATCAGCACATGATGGCGCAGCGCGCCCGCGACATGCAGCGCGACCAGCGCGATGCCGATCCAGGCGAGCAGGCTGTGGCCGCCTTCTGCCAAACCGTGGCTTGCCATCGGCAGCGGCAGATGAGGCAGGGGAATGACGCCGAAGAACAGCGTCGGCACCTTGACCTTGGCGGTCGAGACCAGCGCCCAGCCGGTCAGCGGCGCGCCCAACATGAAGGCATAGAGGCCGACATGGACGCCGGAGGCCAGCGCCCCCTGCCAGCCGCCTTCCAGCTTGGCCGGGCGCGGCTTCCACCAGCGCACGACAATGCGCAGCAGGGTCAGCAGCAGCACCGTGATGCCGATCGACTTGTGCAACTGGAACAGCGCAAAGCCGCGCGCGCCCAAACTGCCCAGCGCCCAGCCGACGGCAATCTGAAAGGCAAGCAGGGCGGCGATCGCCCAGTGCAAGATGATGGCGGCCAGGCTGTAACGCTGCGGCATATGGACTACCCCGAAAATGACCCTGTTGGATTGGGCGCAAAATTATGTCGCGGGGGTAATGAAGTCCATCGTCGCAGCCGGAAACGATCCGTTGCCGGGTGGATCAGCGCAGGTCGATCGGCGCCGCCTCCGCGTCGGGCAGGCTGGCGCCCATCGCCTTGGCCAGGGTCGGCGCGATCGCGCGCATGTCGATCAGGCCCAGATCCTTGCCCGGCTTCACCCCCGATCCCATCGCCATGAAGGTGGCGCGGAGATTGGCCGGGCCGGGGAAGTAGCCGTGCATGCCCTTGACCGGCGTCGGCGCGACCAGCGGCGCATTGGCGCCGCGGAAGATGTCGGTGACGAAGCCGGGCTTCAGGTTGATCGTGAAGGCAGCCTGTGGATTGCCGCCGAGCTTCGCCATTTCCGCCCGGTCGACGATGCTGTCGATGCCGTTGGCGGGATTGGCGGCCAGCCTGTCGAGCAGGCCCTTCACCTTGTCGGCCAGCATCTTGTCGTCCGGGCGGGCGAGCATGATCGCGGCCGATCCACCGCCGATCCACGGCATGGCCTGCCACGACGCGACCTTGCCGTCCGCGCCCAGGGTGATGAGGCCAGCGTCGATGAAGGGGCGGAACAGGTTGAGGCCGCTATGCGTCGCCTCGAACCCATGGTCGCTGACCAGCGCGATCAGCGCGTCGGGATGGGCCTTGCGCTCGGCCGCGATCAGGTCGCCGACGATCGCGTCGATCTTTTCCAGCACCGCCTTGGCGGCCGGCGTGTCGGGACCGCTGCCATGCTGCTCATGGTCGAGTGCGGTGAGATAGACGGTCAGGAAGTCGGGCTGGTGCGCGGCGATCAGGGCGGTGGCGAACCGGCCCCTGTTCTGGTCGCCGGACAGGCTTTCATCGATCCCCATGGCATAGGGCTGGCCGACCGCCCGTTCCAGCTCCGCCTTCAGCCCCGGCGTCGCCAGCGCGTCCAGCAATCGCGCGTCATCGGCATGGCCGGTGCGCCAGATTTGCGGCAGGTTCCAGCTTATGCCCTTGGCGGCGACGCTGACCGGCCAGTGGATATTGCCGGTGGAAAGCCCAGCTTTCGCGGCCGCATCCCACAGCATCGGCACCTTCACATCCTGCGCATACCAGTACCAGCCGCCCTGGTTGATCTGCATCGGGTCGAAGCTGTTGTTGCTGACGATGCCATGCTTGCCCGGCGACACGCCGGTCATCAGCGTCGTGTGGCTGGGATAGGTCAGCGTCGGCAGCACGCCGGTGACGCCCGCTGCATGGGCGCCATCGGTCAGAAAGTGCCGCAGATTGGGCAAGGCAAGGCCGCGCTTGTCCGCCTCCAGCACGTCGCCGGGGCGCAGCCCGTCGATCGAGATCAGCAGCACCGGCTCGGCCAGCGCCGGGAGCGGCGTGACGGCGAGCAGGGCGGAGGCAAACAGCGCGGCCTTGTTCATCTCAGAACCCCGCCTTGAGGGTGACGAAGAATTGCTGCGGCGCGCCGATCAGCAGCGTCTGCGCGTCGCCGCTATTGCCAAAGCCGCCCGATCCGATCGTGCTGATATATTTCTTGTCGAACAGGTTGCTGGCGTTGAGCTGCACTTCGATCTGGTCGGTGATGCGATAGCCGATCGAGGCGTCCACGATCACCCGGCCATCGACCGACGCATCGTTGGTGTAGCTGTAATAGCGCTTCGACATATAGTTGGCGCCGATCCGACCGAACAGCGGCCCCTGGTCATAATTGAGTTCGCCGCGCAGCAGATGCTTGGGGCTGTCGACCACAGTCTTGCCCTTGATCGCGGCAACCAGCGTGCCGTCCGAGCTGTTGAGCACATCGTCACGATAGGTGGCGTCGGTGTAGCTGTAGCTGGCATAGAGGCCGAAGCCCTGGCCCAGCTTCAGGTCGCCCGCCGCCTCGATGCCGACGGCGCGGACATTGCCGACATTCTGCAGCGCGGAGGCGAGGCCCAGGATCGGGCTGCCGACCTGCACCGCCAGCAGGCGGTTGCGGAAATTGACCAGATAGGCGCCCAGCGTGCCGTTGAAGCGCGAACTATTGTAGCGCAGGCCCAGTTCGTACGTGTCGGAACTTTCCGGCTTCAGGTCGTCGCGGATCTGGTCGAAGCCGGCCTGGTTGGTGGAGAAGGGGCCGGTGGTGGTGGCGCTGGCAAAGGCCTTGGTCACCTGAGTGAAGCCACCGAAGATTTCCGCCTCGGGGCTCAGTTCGACGGCGAAGCCGGCATGCGGCTGGAACCAGTCCTCGGCCTTGATCTTGCCCTCGGGGAAGCTGCTCGACACGACCGCCTCGGCCTCGTTGGTGACCTTGAAGCCCTTCCAGCCCAGGTTGATCGTCAGCATGCCGAGATCGATTTTGTCGCGGACATAATATTGGATCGTGTCGGTGGTGAAGTCGAACTCCCACTGGGTCGCGAACGGGTTCTTGGGATAGTCGCGGAAGGACAGGCCGGCTTCGGTGCGGCTCTTGAACGCATAGAAGCGGCGGGCCTGGTTGAACTTGTTATTCTCGTACCAGGCGCCCGCTTCCAGCGTCTGGACGCCGATCGTCGCATCGACGCTGCCGAACGCGCCGATCCGATCCATGTCATATTCGGTGGTGCGGATCGACAGCGGCGAACCGCCGGTGGGGCTGGGGACCGAGGGGGTCGCCCACAGGCCCATGCCGCTATTATTGTGATAATAGCCCTTGATCTTGAAATTGGCATGATCGCCCAGCGGCGTGCTGTAGCCGATCGCGCCCAGCCAGTCCTCGCGCAGGCCGGCGGCGTCATAATAGGCGTCCCACACCGACGTCACATTGTCGGGATAGACGGTGCCGGCGGCGGCGTTGCTGACCGGCGCGCCGGTTTCGCCGCGATTATTGCCGATGTCGGCATAGAGGACCGCCTTGGCATAGTCGGGCGACGTATTGTCCCATTTCCAGCCCAGGCGGTTGATCATGTCCATCGACATGTCCTGATAATCCTGCTCGCGGCGGTCCGAATAGCTGAGCCAGCCATCCAGCTTGCCGTCGCCGACCGGGATCACGACCTTGGCGTTGACCATATGCTGGTCCTGCGTGCCCTGACCCTTCCACTTGTCGGTCGAGCCGTAAGCGTAGGAGACATAGCCGCGAATGCCGTCGGCGCTGCCCATGTTCAGCCGGGCGAAGGCGCGCCAGGTCTCGTCGCTGCCATAGGTGAGGTTGCCCTGTGCGCCCAGCGCATCGGCGGGGTCGATCGAGAAGGTCTCGATCGTGCCGCCCAGATTGCCGGTCGACTGGGTGCCGAGCGAACCCGAGCCCTGCGACACGCGGACGGTGCCGATATTCTCGCTGCTGATGGCGCGGGTGATGTGCAGGCCGTTATGATTGCCATAGCTCATGTCGCCCAGCGGAATGCCGTCGAAAGTGAAGCCGAGCTGGTTCTGGTTGAAGCTGCGGATGCTGACGCGCTGCGACCATTCATAGCTGCCGAACGGATCGGACGATTGGAAATTGACGCTGGGCAGCTTCTCGATGGCTTTGAGCGCATTGGTGCCGGGCGTCAGGGTGACGAGGTCGCGGGTGGTGATTTCCTGGACCTGGCGGGTTTCGCCCCGGCCAAAGACGATGATGCCGGCGCTGTCCGCATCGGCCGCGGCATCGGCGGCGGGCGCCATGTCCTGGGCAAAGGCGGGTGCGGCGATGCAGGCGGTCGAAGCGAGCAGCAGGCTGAGTGCGTGGCGCATGGTGAAATCCCCCAATCGGATGTGATTGGCGGGCGCTCTAGGCTGGGCATGTTGCACTGCAATGTGACTATCGCGACGCTGCGGCGTCAGTTTCGTGACAATATCGTTATGATTTTGTCTGTGTCATAAAGGTCGCAGTCGCGGCATTTTCGCCGCGAACATTGCATCGCAAGATCGCTGGGCTAAGAGCGAAAAAAACAATTTCAAGGAAAGCAGGACATGGCCAAACCCGAATCCTGGCGGTTCAGTCCCGACGCATATCGCTTCATCACGAGCATCGATACGCGTTTCCAGGATCTCGATACCATGGGTCACATCAACAATGTGGCCATTTCCGGTATCTTCGAAACGGCCCGTATCCGCTTTCACCACCATATGGGGCGCCACCCGCAGGAACAGGGCGTGCGCTGGCTGGTGGCCAATGTGAACCTCAATTTCATCGAGGAATCGCATTTCCCCTATCCGTTCGAGGTCCATTGCGCGATCGGCCATATCGGTCGCACCAGCTGGACGATCAGCTCGGCCGGCTTCCAGAAGGGCGTGTGCGTCGCCACCTGCGACACCACCGTCGTCACCCATGGGGCGGAGGGGCGTCGCTCGATCGACGACACGCTGCGCGAAGCGATGGAACTCAATTTCATCCGCAAGCCGGCAGAATAAGGCCCGCCGCGCCGTCAGGCGAAGCCGTGCATCCGGCGCGACCATTGGAAGGCCAGCACCGCCCCCTTGGCGGGCTGGATCATCGCCAGCCCCAATATCGCCGCCAGCGTCGGCCATAGCACCGCCTGCCAGCCGATCGGGATGGCCAGCGCGGCATTGACCTCGATCATTAGCGGCACCAGCAGATGGCCGAGCAGCAGGATGACGATATATGCCGGGAAATCATCGGCCTGATGTCCGTCCCAGCGCTGGCCGCAATGGCTGCAAGCCGACACCGGTTTCAGGAAGCGCGCGAACAGCCTGCCCTCGCCACAGGCCGGGCAGCGGCTGCGCAGGCCCAGCAGCAAGGCCGGTTTGAACGGACGCGGTTCGCTGGTCGGGGCAGGGGGCTGGTCGGGCATGGCCCCTGTCTAGGCCAGCTTTGCCCCGCCGGGCAATCATGGCGCCATCTGCATCGCTCTTTCGTGCGCGCCAAAGCCTGTTAAGAGGACGCCATGCGCCTGCCTGGTCCCACCGAAGCCTTTGCCCTGTTCGACGATGCGCGCGTCCAGGGGGCAGCGCCCGCGCGGCTGTATCGCGATCCGGTGTCGGTCATCGCCGCCTGGCGGATGGAGGAGGTGCAGCCCGCGCTCGACCGCATCGCCGAGGCGCGCGAGGCTGGCCTGCATGCCGCCGGCTATATCAGCTATGAAGCCGGGCTGGCGCTGGAGGAGCGGCTGGCGCCGATCGCGCACCGCCCGCCCAAGGGCGGGCCGCAGGCCATGCCCCTGCTCTGGTTCGGCCTGTTCGAGGGCTGTCGCTTCATCCCGGCCGATGGCGTCGCGGACCTGCTGCCCGATCCTGCGGCGGTCAGCGTCGATGCGCCCTGGCCGCTCGTCAGCGAAGCCGACTATCGCGCGCAGTTCGACCAGGTGCAGGAACTGATCCGTGCCGGCGACATCTATCAGGTCAATCTGACCTTCCCGTGCGAATTGCGCTTCGCCGGCGATCCGATGGCGCTCTACGCGGCGCTGCGTCCGCGCGCGCAGGCCGGCTATGGCGGCGTCATCAATATCGGCGGGCATCAGATATTGTCCTTCTCGCCCGAACTCTTCTTCACCCAGGTGCGCGGGCAACTCACCGCGCGGCCGATGAAGGGCACCGCCGTGCGCGATCATGATCCGGAACGGGATGCCGCCCTGGCGGCCGAGCTGGCGCGCGATGCCAAGCAGCGCGCCGAAAATCTGATGATCGTCGACCTGTTGCGCAACGATCTGTCGCGGGTGGCGCGGGCCGGATCGGTCACGGTCCCCGACCTGTTCAAGGTCGAAACCTATCCGACCGTCCATCAGATGGTCTCCACCATTCGCGGCCGGGTGCTGCCGGGGCTGGCGCCGGTCGACGTGCTGCGGGTGCTTTTCCCCTGCGGATCGATCACCGGCGCGCCCAAGGTGCGGGCGATGGAGATCATCGACATGGTCGAGCCTTTCGCCCGCGGCGTCTACACTGGCGCCATGGGCTGGATGGATCCTGCGGGGGACGCGGCTTTCAATGTTGCCATTCGCACCATTTGCGTCGAAGAAGGAAGCGGTATCGGTCGCCTGGGCCTGGGTTCCGGCATCGTTGCGGATTCGGATGCGTCGGCCGAATGGGCGGAATGCCTGGCCAAGGGGCGCTTCCTGTCGCTGGGATGAAAGATGATTGCAGTGGGGCGTGAATAGGTTCGATGTCGGTGGCTGACGGACGATATGATCTGCTCGAGACCATGGCCTTCGATCCGCATGAAGGCGTGCGTCTGCTGGAACTGCATCTTGGCCGGCTGAAGGACAGCGCGCAGGCGCTGGGCTTCGCCTTCGACCGCCACAGCGTGCGCAACGAGCTTCAGGCCGCAACGTTCCGCCTGCGCGAACTCAGCCGCGTGCGGCTGCTGGTGTCGCGCCAGGGCTCGGTGTCGATCGAGGTGCGCGAACATCGCACCTGGCCCAAGGCGATCATGCAGGTGAAGGTCGTGCCCCGGCTCGCCGCCGCCACGGATCCCCGGCTGGAGCACAAGACCACCGACCGTTCCCTCTATCGCGACGCGCTGCAGCGCGGCGGCACCTATGAAGTGCTGATGACCGACGAACAGGGCTATCTGACCGAAGGCTGCTTCTCCTCCATCTTCGTGGAGCGGGGCGACAAGCTGGTGACGCCGCCGGCCTCGCGCGGGCTGCTGCGCGGAATCCTGCGCCAGAGCCTGCTCGACATGGGCGAGGCGGTGGAGGGCGACCTGCGCATCCATGATCTGGAACGCGGCTTCTTCATCGGCAATGCGTCGCGCGGGATGGTCGCGGCCTCGCTGGTCCGATAGTTTTCCTAGGACGCGCACAAGCCAATAACCGGCAACTGGCGGTTGCTCCGGCGTCCTTTGCGCACTAAGGACCGCCGCGTCTGCCTGCGTGGCAGGCGAGGAGATAATATTATTTTTTGTCGCGATGTCGTCGAACGCGGACTCATTTGTCCGTCTGGGCATCGCTCTGGAGAAAGATCATTGCCATGAGCCAGACTTCCGCAGCCCTCGGTCGCATCCAGCCCTCCGCCACCCTGGCGATGAGCGCGCGCGTGAATGCCCTTAAAGCCGAAGGCGTGGACGTCATTGGTCTTTCCGCCGGCGAACCCGATTTTGACACCCCCGATTTCGTCAAGGAGGCGGGGATCGAGGCCATTCGCAAAAATCTGACCCGCTATACCGATGTCGACGGCACCGCCGACGTCAAGGAAGCCGTCGCCTTCAAGTTCAAGCGCGACAATGGCCTGATCTACAAGCGCAGCCAGATCAGCGTGAACTCGGGCGGCAAGCACACGCTTTTCAACGCGCTGGTCGCCACCGTCGACGTGGGCGATGAAGTCATCATCCCGGCACCCTATTGGGTCAGCTATCCCGACATCGTGAACTTTGCCGGCGGCACGCCCGTGTTCATCGAAGGGCCGGCCAGCCAAGGCTACAAGATCACCCCGGCACAGCTCGACGCCGCGATCACCCCGCGCACCAAGTGGGTGATGCTCAATTCGCCGTCCAACCCGTCGGGCGCCGCCTATTCGGCGACCGAGCTCAAGGCGCTGGGCGAGGTGCTGCTGCGTCACCCGCATGTGCTGGTGATGACCGACGACATGTATGAACATGTCTGGTACGCGCCGACCCCCTTCGCCACCATCGCCCAGGTGTGCCCGGACCTTTATGACCGCACGCTGACGGTCAATGGCTGTTCCAAGGCCTTCTCGATGACCGGCTGGCGCATCGGTTTCGCCGGCGGTCCCGAATGGATCATCAAGGCGATGGGCAAGCTGCAGTCGCAGTCGACCAGCAACCCCTGCTCGATCAGTCAGGCCGCCGCTGTGGCCGCGCTGACCGGCCCGCAGGATTTCCTCGAAGAGCGTAATGCCGCCTTCAAGAAGCGCCGCGACATGGTCGTCGCCATGCTGAACGATGCGCCGGGCCTTGACTGCCCGACGCCCGAAGGCGCCTTCTATGTCTATCCCGACGCCAGCGGCGTGATCGGCAAGGTGACGCCCAAGGGCCAGCGGATCGACAGCGACGAAGCGCTGATCGGCTATTTCCTCGACGAAGCGAAGGTCGCGGCCGTCCATGGCGCCGCCTTCGGCCTCTCGCCGGCCTTCCGCATCAGCTATGCGACCTCGGAAGAGGTGCTCAAGACCGCCTGCGTGCGCATCCAGGAAGCCTGTGCAGCGCTGAAATAAGCGCCGGCCGATGATCGTCGGCCTGTAATAAGCTCTTGAAAATCCGGTCGCGATACTATCTATCGCGGCCGGATTTTTCCATTGTCTCAGAAATTGAAACGGTCTTTTTCGCACTGCAGCGTCTTGTGATTGACGCCGCAGGCGCTATATGCCCGTTGCGTAAAGAAACTTATGTGCGGTGGCATTTCGTCGCTCCGCTCCTGTCCTTGGTCGAAAGCCGCTGTCCGGCGCGATCATGTTCAGACAGGGGCAAGGCGCAATGTCCTACCGGGCGACGATCGCGAAGATATCGCGACAGAAAGGCTTGGCCATGTTGGCGTTTTTGAAATCCGAACTGTTCTTCCGCTTCCTGGGTGGCTTTGCCATCGGGGCGGTCGCGATGTTCGCGCTTCAGCCCAATAATGAGCCGCCGGCGCTGACCTCGACCGCGATCGCGTCGACCGCGACCCCTGTCGGCAGTGCGGCGCTCTAAGGGCCTTTTCCTCCTATCCCTTGCGGCGCTCGCCGCCGCGTCTTCCCCATTGCATGCCGAACCTGCCGTCCCCACGCCGATTCCGGCGCTGGATGCGCAACCGACCCGATCGCTGGAAACCGCGATCTTTGCGGGCGGCTGCTATTGGGGTGTCGAGGGCGTCTTTTCCCATGTGAAGGGCGTCAGGCTCGTCGTGGCGGGGTTCGCCGGCGGACCGCGCGACCGCAAGGTCGATTATGACATGGTCAGCGGCGGCGATACCGGCTTCGCCGAGTCGGTCCGGGTCACCTATGATCCGAAGATCGTCAGCTATGGCACGCTGCTGCGCATCTTCTTCTCGGTCATCACCGATCCCACCACGCTCAATTATCAGCGGCCCGACAGCGGCACCCAATATCGCAGCGCGCTCTTCCCGCTCAATCCAGAGCAGGACAAGGCAGCGCGCGCCTATCTCATACAGTTGCAGAAGGCCGGGCTGTGGCGCGATCCGATCGTGACCAAGGTGGAGCCCTTCACCGGCTTCCAGGATGCCGGGGCCGATCATCAGGACTTCATGGCCCGCTATCCCTATCATCCCTATATCCAGCGCTGGGACATGCCCAAGCTCAAGGCATTCCGCGCCATGTATCCCACGCTCTACCGCGCGGTTCCCGCCGCCTGATCGCGCCGATGCTGGCCGATGGCGACGTGGCAGGCTAAGCCCCTTTCATCGCCGCCAATGTCTTCGCCGCCAAGGGAGCCTCCTCATGTCCGACATCACCGGCCTGCACCTTCTCTCGACCCTCGCGCCTGACGGTCGCCTGACCGTATCGTTGGCAGAACAGACCCTGCCCGCGCCGACCGGATCTCAGGTCGTGCTGCGGGTCGAGGCAGCGCCGATCAATCCATCCGATCTCGGGTTGCTGCTGGGGTCGGCCGATGTCGAACATGCCGAATATGGCGATGGCTATCTGGTGGCGCAGATGCCCGAGGCGTCGATGCGCGCCATGGTCTCGCGCCTGGGTGAAGCGATGCCGGTCGGCAATGAAGGGGCTGGCACGGTGATCGCAGCGGGCGAAGCGCCGGAGGCGCAGGCGCTGCTCGGCAGGCGCGTCGCCTGCGTGCCGGGCGGCATGTACGCCCAATATCGGCTGGTCGATGCGCGTGCCTGCATGGTCTTGCCGGATGGCGCCACGGCGGAGCAGGGGGCATCGGCTTTCGTCAATCCGATGACTGTGCTTAGCTTCGTCGAAACCATGCGGGCAGAGGGGCACAAGGCGCTAGTCCATACCGCGGCCGCCTCCAACCTTGGCCAGATGCTCGTCAAAATCTGCCAGGCGGACGACATCCCGCTGGTCAATATCGTCCGCAGCCCGGCCCAGGTCGCCCTGCTGCGCGATCTGGGCGCGCGCCATGTGCTCGACAGCAAGGCGGATGATTTTGCCGAACTGCTGGTCGCCGCGCTGACCGAAACGGGGGCGACCATCGCCTTCGATGCGATCGGCGGCGGATCGCTGGTCAGCCGGATCTTGGGCGCGATGGAGCAGGTGGCGAGTGCGGGCGCCACCTATAGCCGCTATGGCTCCGCCACCATGAAGCAGGCCTATATCTATGGCGCGCTCGACCTGTCGCCGACCCTGCTGACGCGTAGTTTCGGCTTCAGCTGGCGGGTCGGTGGCTGGCTGCTGACGCCTTTCCTGGCGCAGGCGGGGGCGGACACGGTGGAGCGGATGCGCGCCCGCGTCCGCGACAATCTCACCGACCTCTTCGCCAGCCACTACAAGGCGCGCCTGTCGCTCAGGGATGCGCTGACGCGCGACGCGGTGCTGGCCTATAATGCCCGTCGCACCGGCGAGAAATATCTGATCGTGCCGAACCCGGCCTGAACCCTGACATGCACCCATCAAGGAGCGACCTGCGCCAATGACCATTCGGGATGCCAGCCCGGCCGATGCGCCGGCCATCGCGGCCATCTATAATGACGCGGTCGTCAACACGACGGCGATCTGGAACGAGCATCAGGTCGACGCTGCCAATCGCCTCGCCTGGCTGACGGAGCGGCAGGGGCAGGGCTATCCGGTGCTGGTCGCGGTCGATGCGCTGGGCGACGTGGTTGGCTATGCCTCCTTTAGCGACTGGCGCGCCTGGGATGGCTATCGCAACACGGTCGAACATTCGGTCTATGTCCGCGCCGATCAGCGTGGGGCGGGAATCGGCAAGGCGCTAATGCTTGCCCTGATCGATCGCGCCCGCACGATCGGCTGGGCTTCACCCAGGTCGGCCTGCTGCCGCAGGTCGGCATGAAATTCGGCCAATGGCTCGATCTGGCCTTCCTGCAACTGACGCTGGATGCACGCGCCACGCCCGACACGTCGTTGATCGACTAAGCCGCGCTCAAATGCGTATCGGGCGGAGTCTGTCGCCAGACCCCGCCCGATACGCATGTTCTTCAATGTCGCGGCGCCATTTATTTCGGCGAAAGAACCATCAGCATCTGGCGGCCTTCCATGCGCGGATAGGCTTCGACCTTGGCGATCTCGGCGACATTTTCCGCCACGCGCTGCAGCAGGTTCATGCCGAGCTGCTGGTGGCTGAGTTCGCGGCCGCGGAAGCGCAGGGTGATCTTCACCTTGTCGCCATCGCCGATGAAATCATGGACCTTCTTCATCTTCGTATCATAATCATGATCGTCGATGTTCGGACGCATCTTGATCTCTTTGAGTTCCTGCGTCTTCTGGGTCTTGCGGGCGATGTTCGCCTTTTTCTGGGCTTCGTACTTGAACTTGCCGATGTCCAGGAACTTGCAGACTGGCGGATCGGCGTTGGGCGACACTTCGACCAGGTCCAGGCCAACGTCGGCGGCCTGCTCGATCGCCTCCTGCGTAAACATCACGCCCAGATTTTCGCCTTCGTCATCGATCACGCGCACCTTGGGTACGGTGATGAATTCGTTATACCGGGGGCCGGACTTCGGCGGCGGCGCCAGTGGGCGGCGCATCATCGGGGGACGTATAGCAGCTTCTCCTGAGTCTATTAAAACCGAGTGGCTCTTAGCGGCTTTTCTACAAAACCGAAAGGGGTGCGAGCCTCCGTCGTAACGGAATCACGCACCCTGTGGCATTGCTGCCTCAACCCACATCGGGTGCGCGACCTTCTTTTTCAAGGCGGGCAATCACTTCGCTCAGCGAAAGCATGGTCTGGCCATCCTTGCCCAGTTCGCGCAGAGCCACCGTGCCTTCTTCCGCCTCGCGGCGGCCGACAACCAGCAGGTTGGGCACCTTGCCCAGCGAATGTTCGCGCACCTTGTAGTTGATCTTCTCGTTGCGCACGTCGGCCTCGGCACGAATGCCGGCGGCGCGCAGCTTCTCGACCACGTCGAGCGCATAATTGTCCGCATCCGACACGATCGTCGCGACCACCGCCTGCACCGGCGCCAGCCACAGCGGGAACTTGCCGGCATAATGTTCGATCAGGATGCCGATGAAGCGCTCATAGCTGCCGAAGATCGCGCGGTGCAGCATCACCGGCCGGTGGCGCTCGCCATCCTCGGCGATGTAGCTTGCGTCGAGCCGCTCGGGCAGCACGCGGTCCGACTGGATGGTGCCGACCTGCCAGGTGCGGCCGATCGCGTCGGTCAGGTGCCATTCCAGCTTGGGCGCGTAGAAGGCGCCTTCGCCGGGCAGTTCTTCCCAGCCATATTCCGGCGTGTTGAGGCCGGCGGCGGCAACCGCGTTGCGCAGTTCCTCTTCCGCCTTGTCCCACATCTCCTCGGTGCCGAAGCGCTTTTCCGGGCGGAGCGCCAGCTTGATCGAGTAGGTGAAACCGAAATCCCGGTAGATCCGGTCGGCCAGCGCACAGAAGGCGCGCACTTCCTCGACAATCTGGTCTTCGCGGCAGAAGATATGGGCGTCGTCCTGGGTGAACTGGCGCACCCGCATCAGGCCGTGCAGCGCGCCATGCGGCTCGTTGCGGTGGCAGCAGCCATTTTCGTAGAAGCGCAGCGGCAGGTCGCGATAGCTCTTGATCCCCTGCTTGAAGATCAGGATGTGCGCCGGGCAGTTCATCGGCTTCAGGGCCATCCAGTCGACATCGTCCGACACCAGCGGGCCTTCGTCCGCCACATTGGGCACTTCGTCGGGGATGACGAACATATTCTCGCGATATTTGCCCCAGTGACCGGACTGTTCCCACTGGCGGGCGTCCATCACCTGCGGCGTCTTCACCTCGCGATAGCCGGCATCGTCGATCGCACGGCGCATATAGGCTTCCAGCTCGCGCCAGATCAGATAGCCCTTGGGGTGCCAGAAGACAGACCCGTGCGCTTCCTGCTGCAGGTGGAACAGGTCCATCTCCGCGCCCAGCTTGCGATGGTCGCGCTTGCCGGCCTCTTCCAGCCGCGTCAGATGCTCGTTGAGCTGCTTCTTGTTCAGCCAGCCGGTGCCATAGATGCGGCTCAGCATCGCATTCTTCTGGTCGCCGCGCCAATAGGCGCCCGACACGCGGGTCAGCTTGAACGCGGCCGGGTCCAGCTTGCCGGTGGAGGCCAGATGCGGGCCGCGGCACATGTCGTACCAGCCGTCGCCCGAATGATAGACGGTCAGTTCCTCGCCCTGCGGCAGTTCGGCGGCCCATTGCGCCTTGAACGTCTCGCCGGCGGCTTCCCACTGGGCGATCAGCGTGTCGCGGGCGATCACTTCGCGGCGCAGCGGCTTGTTGGCGGCGATGATCTTGCGCATCTCCGCCTCGATCGCGGGCAGGTCTTCCTCGGTGAAAGGGCGATCCTTGGGCGCGAAGTCATAATAGAAACCATCGTCGGTCGCCGGGCCGAAGGTGATCTGCGTGCCGGGGAACAGCGCCTGCACCGCTTCGGCCAGCACATGGGCGAAATCGTGGCGCGCCAGTTCGAGCGCGTCGGCCTCGTCCTTCGCCGTCACGAGGGCGAGCTGCGAATCCTGTTCCAGCGGGCGCATGATGTCGCGCAGCTCGCCGTCGACCTTCGCGGCGATCGCCGCCTTGGCCAGGCCCGGCCCGATCGCAGCTGCAATGTCCGCCGGAGTAGTGCCGGGCGCGACTTCACGCACGGAACCATCGGGCAGGGTGATCTTGAGCATTGCGGACACGGGGGGTCTTTCTGTGAAATGTTCAGGTTGCGCGGCCCAAAAAGCCGCGCCTTCCCCATAAATGGGCGGTCTGCCCTGTCAATAGAAGCCCTCTTGCCAAGAGTCACCCAGGGGCGCATGTTTTATGTGCTGATATATCATTATCAGCACAGGAGGGACTTATGGCTTTGAGCTTTGCAAAATCCCGTGGCGCGCCGGATGAAGCGCCGATGGGCGAGATGAACACGACGCCGCTGATCGACGTCATGCTCGTGCTGCTGATCATGTTCATCATCACCATCCCGATCCAGACCCACAGCGTGGGCATCAACCTGCCCCAGGCGCCGGTCGACACCAGCCTGCCCCAACCCGATCCGATCAAGAACAAGGTGACGATCGATGCATCGGGCGTGGTCCGCTGGAACGGCAATGCGGTCGATGCCCTGACATTGCGCCGCTATCTCGCCCAGACGCTGGCCATGCCGGTCGAGCCGGAATTGCAATTCCAGCCCGACGCCGCCGCCCGCTATCTGGTGGTCGATCAGACGCTTGCCGACATCCGCCGTTCCGGCGTCACCAAGCTCGGCTTTGTCGGCAATGAGCGCTATGGCCATTTCTGACAAGCGTGCACGATAAAATGTAAAGGTAAGTTGACTCATTGCTTCCTGTTTCTGTAAAGGACGCTTGACCCTTTCAGAGCAGGAGGCACGAGTCATGATCGCCCCGGAACCCATTCACCCCTTTCCCTGGCGCATCTGCGCTGCCGCCGCGCTGTTCACGGTGCTGATGGTGGCCGCTGCCGTCGCCGCCAACATCTTCACCATCAGCGGCAACGGCAAATTGCCGCTGATGGTGCCGGGCCTGCTGGCGCTGGGCTGGTTGATCTGGGAAGCGATGCGGCTGGCGCGCGGCGTGCCTGGATCGGCGATCGCCCGCTATATCGGCCGGGTCGTGCCGCTGATGATCGCCAATATCGTCACCGTGGTCGCGGCCATCACCATCCAGCGCGAATGGCATCCGGCGGGCATCTGGGCCGTGCTCGTCGCCTTGCTGCCGGCGCCGCCGCTGATCGGCTTCATCTGGGCGATGGGCCGGCTGCTGGTGGAGGAGGCCGACGAATATCTGCGCATGGTCCATGCCCGGCGCGCGCTGATCGCGGCCGGTTTCATGTTGGTGATCACCACTGTCTGGGGCCTGCTCGAAGGTTCCGGCCTTGCCCCCCATGCGCCCGCCTATGCCGCCTTCATCCTGTGGAATTTGGGCCTGTTGCTGGCGCCGATCCTGCCGGGCGGCCGCGCATGAAGAACCGGCTCAAAATCTTGCGGGCGGAACGCGACTGGAACCAGAGCGATCTCGCCGCCCAGCTCGGCATCTCGCGCCAGAGCGTCAACGCGATCGAGACCGGCAAATATGACCCCTCGCTCCCGCTCGCCTTCCGCATCGCCGACCTGTTCGGCCTGAAGATCGAGGATATCTTCCTGCGCGACTGAGGCCGGAAGGAAGGGGCAGGGCGCGCTGGCGCCATGCAGATGCCATGGCGCGAAGCGACCATAAGCTGCCCTCACCATCGTCGTCATCCCGGACTTGATCCGGGGTCCCGCTTCTTTATCTGTTGCATCGAAAAGCGGGATGCCGGGTCAAGCCCGGCATGACGGATGTGGGTAGGGCGGCTTGCGACCAACAGCGGCCCATCCCATCATCGTCACCCTGAACTTGTTTCAGGGGCCATTCCTCCCAGCAGACCAATGGCTTGTTGGGCCTGATGGATGCTGAAACAAGTTCAGCATGACGTTAGTGGAATGGCAGGAAATCACCCATCCCGGTTGCTTTCGCGATGAAAGCCCTGTCCTACAGCGGCGCGTCCGGTGTAAAGTTCCGGTCGGCTCTTTCCATCGTCAACCCACTCTATTGTCGTCGATTTTTCGCGGCCCGCGAAAATCTTCCATGGCGCATACGCGCAAACTTTCGATCGTTTCCAGCTAAGGCACTGAAAAGCCTGAAGCCACCCTGCGCGACTCGGCGTCTAACAAGCGCTTCTGCCGGAGGAAGTCGTTAATTTAGGGCATTAAACGACCCAGGCCGGCCATGTCTGTCGCTGAACGTGCCGACCGCGATCAGGCGATCAGCAGCCGGGCAGCGTCGTCGGTCTGTTGCAGGAAGGAGAGCGGGCCGCCAATCTCGACCCCGGCGGGCAGGGCGTCGGCGGACAGGCCCGACAGCGCCAGGCCGCTCTGGCAGGCGATCAGGGCCACCCCCATGTCCAGCGCCTCGGCCAGCAGTTCGGCGAGCGTCGGCAGGCCCGCCGCCTGATGCGCCGCATCCTCCGGCGCGGCCAGCGGCGACGCCAGCAGCGCCACGGCATCCAGTTGCAGGAACAGGCTGGCCTCGCCACCCAATGCCGCCTGCGCCGTGGCCAGCACCAATGCGCCGCGCAGCCGCTCCGCATCGGCCGTCATGGCGACGATCCTCAGGGCGCGCATAGTTCCGCCGCGCAACCTGGGCAGGCCGGATCCTTGGGCACGGCCAGCGTGCGGAACCGCATCGCCAGCAGGTCCGCGATCAGCAACTGCCCCGCCATGTCGGCGCCGAACGGCACCAGCGCCCGGATCACCTCCAGCGCGGCCAGGCTGCCCATCACCCCGGTCAGCGCGCCGATCACACCGGTTTCCGAACAATTACGTTCGGGCGCGTCGACCGGGCTGCCCACCAGGCAGCGATAGCAGGGCTTGCCCGTCTCCCAGCCGCGATAGGTAGCGAGTTGCCCTTCGAACGGGCCGACCGCCGCCGACACCAGCGGCATGCGCAATGCCTGCGCGGCATCGGCGACCACCAGCCGGGTGGCGAAACTGTCGCACCCGTCCAGCACGACATCGGCCTCGCGCAGCAGCATGGCGGCATTGTCCGCGTCGATCCGGGCGTTGATCGGGATCAGCTTGACGTCGGGATTGAGGCGCGCGACCGCCGCCATTGCCGCTTCCGCCTTGGGCGTGCCGATCTCGGCGGTGCCGAACAGCACCTGCCGTTGCAGGTTCGACAGGGCGACGGCGTCATCGTCGATCACCCGGATCGTGCCGACGCCGGCGGCCGCCAGATAAAGAATGGCCGGGCTACCGATGCCGCCCGCGCCGATCACCGCCACATCGGCCGACAGCAGCCTGGCTTGGCCAGCGCCGCCAATTTCCTTCAGCACGATATGGCGCGCATAGCGCTCTAGTTGATCGTCGGTCAGCGTCACGAGGCGTCCGACCAGAGGAAGCGCACCTGCGAGCGCATCCAGACCGGTTCATTGGTGCCGGTCTTGGGGAAGCTGCCCTTGAGCGTGCCGAGGATGCGCTTGCTCACGAATGTTTCGACATCCGGGCAGCGGACATTGACCGGCGCGATCTTCAGCGGCCGGCCCTGACCATCGAGCAGGAACAGCACATCCAGTTCCAGCAGTTGCGAGCCTTCATAATTGACCGCGCCGCTGCACGAGGCCTTGCGGTAGAGGGTGTGAACATTCTCCGACCATTTGGGCGACACCTTGCGGCCCTGCCAGCCCTCGATCACCGGCACTTCATTCAGATCCTGGGGCATCGCGGGCAGCGCCTGCGGCGTGGCGGCGGCAAGCATCAGCGAAAGCAGCGGCGTCATCATGATGTCACACTCCCGTAGAACCGAAGCCGCCCACTCCGCGGACGGTATCGTCGAGCATATCGACCTCGACGAAGCTCGCAAGCTGAACTGGCGCAACCACCAGTTGCGCGATGCGATCGCCCCGCTTGATCGGGAAGGGATCGGCGCCATGGTTGATCAGCAGCACCTTGAGTTCGCCGCGATAATCGGCGTCGATCGTGCCGGGGGCGTTGGGCAGGGTGATGCCATGTTTCAGCGCCAGGCCGGACCGCGGCCGCACCTGAATCTCATAACCTTCGGGGATCGCCAGCGCGAAACCGGTCGCGACCGGATGGCGATCGCCGGGGTTGAGTATGATCTCCTCGGCCGAAACCACATCCATGCCGGCGGCGTGCGCGGTGGCATAGGCGGGGACGGGCAGGCCCTCGCCATTGGGCAGGCGCATGAGCTGGATATCAATCGGCGGCAGCGGAGAGGGCATTGGCAACCTTTTCGATGAGTTTGGTGGCGACATCGCTCTTGGCCATGGCGGCCCAGCTTTCGATGCCGGCGGATGTGACGATCTGGACGCTGTTGCTGTCGCCGCCCATGACGTCGCCGGACACGTCATTGGCGACGATCCAGTCGGTGCCCTTGCGGGCCAGCTTGGCCTGCGCATGTTCGGCGATCTTCTGGGTTTCGGCGGCAAAGCCGATCAGCAGGCGGGGTCGGCGGACATGATGGCCCAGCGTCGCCAATATGTCGGGATTCTCGACCAGGCTAAGCGGCGCGGGCGCGCCCGATCCGTCCTTCTTCAGCTTCTGCTCGGCCGCGTCGGCGGTGCGCCAGTCGGCAACGGCCGCGACCATGATCGCTGCGTCGGCGGGCAGCGCGTCTTCGACCGCCGCCAGCATCTCGCGCGCGGTCTCGACATCGATGCGGGTGACACCGGCGGGCGTGGGCAGATGCACGGGGCCCGCCACTAAAGTCACCTTCGCCCCGGCACGCGCAGCGGCGGCGGCGATAGCAAAACCCTGTTTGCCCGAAGAGCGATTGGCGATGTAGCGCACCGGATCGATAGGCTCATGCGTCGGCCCGGCCGTCACCAATATATGCCGTCCGGTCAGCGGTTCATCCGCGCCGGCGAAATCCGGCTGACCCGCCAGCGGATCGGGCAAAGTCGGAGCGGCCAGCAAGCGCCCAATCTCCGCCGCAATCGCTTCCGGCTCGGGCAGGCGCCCCTTGCCATATTCGCCGCAGGCCATCTCGCCATCGTCGGGCGTCATGATGTGGAGGCCATCGGCATGGAGCTGCGCCAGGTTCCGCTGCGTCGCCTTGTGGTGCCACATGCGCACATTCATCGCCGGTACGGCCAGCACCGGCTTGTCGGTGGCGAGCAATATGGTGGTGGCCAGGTCATCGGCAATGCCCGCCGCCATCTTCGCCAGGATGTTGGCGGTCGCCGGCGCGACGACGATCAGGTCCGCCTGGCGTGACAGCTGGATATGGCCGATCTCGCGCTCTTCCTTGAGATCGAACATGTCACCATAGACATGATCCTCGGTCAGCACGCCCAGGCTCAGCGGCGTGACGAACTGCTGCGCGCTTTCGGTCAGCACCGCGCGCACGGCGATGCCGCGCTTGCGCAACTGGCGCACCAGTTCCAGCGACTTATAGGCCGCAATGCCGCCGGAGACGATGAGAAGGACACGCTGGGTCATGGCCAACATTTGGTCGTGCGACCGGGACTTGTCCAGCCCGGTCGCCGACTTAGAAGAAGGTCGTGGCTGCGGCCATCGCCCCGGCGCCGATCGCTGCCGCCGCGATCGCGACCAGCCCATAGCGCCAGCCACCGCCCACCTGGATCAGCTTCACGTCGCCCAGCGGCAGTGGCGGCGGGGCACCGCCCTTTTCGGGGAAGGCGTCTTCGATGCGGCGGACCAGCGCCGGCAGCCGCTGGATCAGGCGCCAATTTTCAATCAGCGCATCGGCGGCCTTGGCTTCCGGCCCCAATTCGGTGCGCAGCCATTCCTTCACATAGGGGCCGCTCGTTTCCCACATGTTGATTTCGGGATCGAGCTGATGGGCGACGCCCTCGACCATCACCATCGTCTTCTGCAGCAGCAGCAGGTGCGGCTGGGTCTGCATGTCGAAATCGCGGGTGATGGCGAACAGCCCGTCCAGCATGCCGCCGACCGACAATTCGCTCGCCGGCTTGCCGCGCATCGGCTCGCCCACGGCGCGCAGCGCGGTGGCGAACTCGTCGACATTATGATGGCCGGGCACATATTGCGCCTCGAAATGGATTTCGGCGACGCGCTTGTAGTTGCCGGTGATCAGGCCATAGAGAATCTCGGCCAGCCACATGCGGGCGCGCCGATCGATCCGGCCCATGATGCCGAAATCGATCGCGACGATGTCGCCATTGCCCTTCACGAACAAATTGCCCTGATGCATGTCCGCGTGGAAGAACCCCTCGGCGATCGCCTGGCGCAGGAAGGCGTTGACCAGCCGCGCGGCGATGTCTTTGAGGTCATGGCCGGCGGCGATCAGCGCATCGCGATCGGAGATCTTGATGCCGTCGATCCATTCCATCGTCATGACCTTGCCGGTCGTGCGATCCCAGTCGATGGCGGGAATGCGATAGCCGGGCATCGCTTCCATCGCTTCGGCCAGTTCCGATGCCGATGCCGCTTCGCGCCGCAGGTCCAGCTCGCGCGCGGTCCAGCGCTTCATATTGGCGATGACCAGGCGCGGGCGCAGGCGGGCGACTTCGCCGCCCAGCATCTCGACATGGGCGGCAGCCCATTCATAGGTCTGGATGTCGCGGTTGAACTGGTCGATCACGCCGGGGCGGATCACCTTGACCGCGACCTCGCGGCCATCGCTGGTAACGGCGCGATGCACCTGCGCGATCGATGCGGCGCCCACCGGCACCTCGTCGAAGCGGGCATAGACCTGCTCCAGCGGCCGGCCGAAGCTCTGCTCGATCTGGGCGCGGATCGTCTCGAACGGGACCGGTGGTAGGGCGTCCTGCAGGCGCAACAGATCGTTCGCCGCATCCTCGCCGACCAGATCGGGGCGGGTCGCGAGTGTCTGGCCCAGCTTGATCGCCGCCGGACCGATCGACTGGAACGCATCGGCATAGCGCGGCTGCTTGGGCACGCGCGCGCCAAAGCGGGCGAGGCGCACCAGCCGGCGCACCGGCGTCGGCGTCAGCGGATCGCGTTCAATGCCAGTGAGGGCGCCATGGCGTGCGAGTGTCCGGCCCCATTTCAGGAGCCGCCAGATATGAGTCGCGTGGGTGGTCATGCGGGCGTCAGATCTTCCAGCCCGAATGGATCGCCACCAGTCCGCCCAGGATCGGCTCGACCTTGGTATTCACGAAGCCGGCGTCGCGGATCATGCCCTCGAACTTGGGCATGGGCGGGAAGCGGCGGATCGATTCGATCAGATAGCGATAGCTATCGGCATCATTGGCGAACAGCTTGCCCAGCTGTGGAACCAGCTTGTGCGAATAGCTGTCATAGACGTCGGAAAAGCCCGGCCAGGTGGTGGTCGAAAATTCCAGGCAGAAGAAACGGCCGCCAAACTTCAGCACGCGATGTGCTTCGCGCAGCGCCATGTCGATATGGGTGACGTTGCGGATGCCGAAGGCGATCGTATAGGCATCGAACTCGCGATCGCCAAAGGTCAGCGTCTCGGCATTCTGCTCCGACCAGATCAGGCCTTCATAGCCCTTCTTCTGCGCCCGCTCGACGCCTACGGCCAGCATCTCGGGGTTGATGTCGGACACGGTGATATGCGCGCCCAGCTTGTGCATGCGAAAGGCGATGTCGCCGGTGCCGCCGGCCATGTCCAATATCTGTTCGCCCGGCTGCGGCTTCACCCGCTTGACGAACTGATCCTTCCACAACCGATGAGCACCGCCCGACATAGCGTCGTTCATCAGGTCATATTTGGCGGCGACATTGGAGAATACGGCGCGGACCATGCCGGCCTTCTCGGCGGCATCGACGTCGCGATAGCCGAAGGATGCTGTTTCGCTCATGCGGTTCGCTCTAGAGCCTGATCGTGCCAGATGGAAGCGCTATGCGCGCTCACGCGATGCGGCGAATCCCGCTCTTATGTGATTGCGCAGTTTTAGGGCCAATCCGGCGCGAAGGCATGGGGTGGGCGTTGGGCGTAAACGCCCCTGTCGCTCCGCTATCCGGCATCCTACATAGGGGCCATGCCAGAGCTTCCCGAAGTCGAAACCACCGTTTCCGGCCTGCGATCCGTCTTGCAGGGCGCGACCCTCACACGGGTCGAGCCGCGCCGCGCCGATCTGCGCTTCCCGATTCCGGTGGACCTGCGTCAGCGTATGACCGGCGCCACCGTCACGGGACTGTCGCGCCGGGCCAAATATGGCCTCATCGAAACCGATCGCGGCGACATGATGATCTTCCACCTCGGCATGTCGGGGCGATGGCGAATCGATCCGGCGGAAATCGGGGCGCATGACCATCTGTTGCTGGAGACGGGCAACGGGCATCTTCTCTCGCTCAACGACCCGCGCCGCTTCGGCTCGCTGGATCTGGTGCGCAGTGACGCCTGGCAGGGCTATGCCCCCTTCACTCGCATGGGGCCGGAGCCATTGGGGCCGGATTTCGACGCGGCCTATCTGGCGAAGGTGCTGGATGGCAAGGCGACGTCGATCAAGGCGGCGCTGCTCGACCAGCGCATCGTCGCGGGGCTGGGCAATATCTATGTATGCGAAGCGCTGAACATGGCGGGCATCGCCCCGACTCGAGCGGCAGGGCGCATATCGAAGCCCCGACTCACTTTGCTGGTAGAAGCGATTCGTACCGTTCTGTCCGCCGCCATCGTCGCCGGCGGTTCCACCCTGCGCGATTATGCGCGGCCGGATGGCGAATTGGGCTATTTCTCCAACCAATGGCGAGTCTATGGGCGCGAGGGACAGATTTGTCCCTGTGGCGGCACCGTGCAACGCCGAGTCGATGGGGGGCGATCGACCTTCCATTGCCCCAAATGCCAGAAATAGCGGGGGGCTCGCTGGTTGACGGCACCCCGGAACAGCTGTAAGGGGCGCACCTTCACGAGGCTGGTTGGCGAATCCGACGGGCCTCTTCCCGAGATTTGATGAGAACCGAGGAATAGAATGGCCAATACGCCGCAAGCCAAGAAGCGCATCCGTCGCAATGAGCGTCGCGCCGCGATCAATGGCGCCCGCATCAGCCGGATCCGCACCCTGGTGAAGAAGGTGGAAGCCGCCATCCTCGCCGGTGACAAGGATGCTGCTGCGACCGCGCTTCAGACTGTCCAGCCCGAACTGGCCCGCGGCGTTGCCCGTGGCGTTCTGCACAAGAACACCGCCGCTCGTAAGTTCGGTCGTCTGACCAAGGCCGTCGGCGCGATCGCCTAAGCCTTACGTTAAGCTACCCGCTTATCTGAAAAGCCCGCTCCGGATCGCCGGAGCGGGCTTTTTCTGCTGGAGTCACGGAATAGTCATTTCCCTGACCCGCGAATTTCTCACGATTCGAGCCAGATCGCCAGAATCGTCGCCAAGTAATTCACTGAAAAATAGTCATAATTTGTGAATCTGCGGTTTTCTGCGGGATTCCCGAGTCAACGTCTTTATTTCAGTTTTTTGAAGCGACCCGCCCTTGATCCGGCGAAGCGGCCCTGTCTATTTTGATCCTCCGGCCGCTGATCGAATCACTTCCTGGCGGTCGTCATAATGTCAGTCGATGTATCAGACTCGGAAGAGCGGGGGCGCTTTTCCGAACCATCTTGTTGCGTCCGATAGTCGTGCCCTCAGGGGCATTTTTGTTGGTATTTTGGGGGCAGCATTCAATGAAGGATAATGCGGCGGTGCTTGGAATTCAGGACGGAGAGGCAGCGGCAGATATGGCCCGCCTGGAATCCGCCTGGACGACCATCCGCACCGGTCTGCGCCGCGACATCGGCGCGCGCATGTTCGACCAATGGTTGAAGCCTGCGCGCCTGGGTGACTATTGCCCCGATTCGCAGACGCTGGATCTCCATTTTGCGTCGGATTTCAGCGCGAATTTTGTTTCCGGCCAGTTTGGCGATCGCCTGCGCATGGCCTGGCGCTGCTCGGGCGCTGGCGTGCGTGAAGTGCGCCTGCGTCGTGCGCCCGATTCGTCGGGTCCGCGCCTGCTGGAGGTGAAGCGCGATGTGGCCGCAGCCGTGACGGCGCCGGCGATCGTTGCCGCTGCGCCGACAGTGGCCTGCAATTTCCAGCCGCGTCACGCCTTCGACCAGTTCGTTCCGGGTGAAACCAACAAGCTCGCCTATTCGGCGGCGCTGGCGATGGCGGGCGAGGCGGAGCCCCGCTTCACGCCGCTCTTCATCCATGGCGGCACCGGCCAGGGCAAGACGCACCTGCTGCACTCGATCGCGCGGGCCTTCTCGGCCCATTCGCCGAGCGCACCGGTACTTTACATGTCGGCCGAACGCTTCATGGTCGAGTTCGTCAATGCGATGCGCTCGAACGAGACGATGGCCTTCAAGGCCCGCCTGCGCGCCGCGCGCCTGCTGCTGATCGATGACATCCAGTTCATCGCCGGCAAGGGCTCGACCCAGGAAGAATTCCTCCACACCATCAACGACCTGATCGATACCGGTGCCCGCATCGTCGTGACCGCCGACCGCGCGCCGCAGATGCTGGACGGCATTGACCCGCGCATCCTGTCGCGTCTGGCGGGCGGTCTGGTCGCCGATATCCGTCCGGCCGGTCTCGACCTGCGCCTTGCGATTCTGGAAGCGCGCCGCGCCCATGCCGGCGATCCGCCGGTGCCCGATGCGGTGATCGACTTCCTTGCCCGTTCGATCCGCTCGAACGTGCGCGAACTGGAAGGCGCGTTCAACAAGCTGGTGGCCTATGGCCAACTGACCGGTCGCTCGATCGATCTGGAATTTGCCCAGACCATGCTCGCCGACGCGGTGCGCGCCAATGTGCGTCGCCTGACCATCGACGAGATCCAGAAGGCCTGCGCCGCGCATTTCAAGATCGACCTGTCGGAAATGAAGTCGAAGCGCCGTGCGCGCGCCGTCGCGCGTCCGCGTCAGGTGGCGATGTATATCTCGAAGAAGATGACGCCGCGTTCGCTGCCGGAAATCGGCCGCACCTTTGGCGGTCGCGATCATAGCACGGTGATTCACGCGGTGCGCACGATCGAGAAGCTGCGCGAAAGCCATCCGGACATGGACGCCGACGTCCGCGCCCTGATGCGCCAGCTGGAAGGCTGATAGCAGACCCAACCATGGGCTGACTTCATGGGCTGACAGGGCAGGGTGGTTGGACTAGGCTTGATGCCATGATCCGCACCCTGGCCCTGTTCCTCCTTGCCGCGCTGACTTCCGGTCCGCTGTTGGCCCAGTCTCCAACGCCCGTTGCATCGAGCGATGTCCGCATCGCACTCGACACAAGTGCCGGGCGCATCGTGGTGGCACTGCATCCCGACAAGGCACCGGTCACCGCCGGCAATTTCCTGCGCTATGTCGACCAGAAGCGGTTCGATGGCACCGTCTTCTATCGCGCGGTCGGCGGCCCGGATTACGGCTTCATCCAGGGCGGGACACAGAATGACCCCAAGCGCGTCCTGCCGCCGATCAAGCATGAGCCCACGAGCCAGACGGGCCTCACCCATGATGATGGTGCGCTGTCGATGGCGCGCTATGCACCGGGCAGCGCGACCGGGGATTTCTTCATCGTGCTGGGCAAGATGCCGGCGATGGATGCCCAGCCTCAGTCGACCGGCGATAATCAGGGCTTTGCCGTTTTCGCGCATGTGGTCGAGGGGTTGGATATCGTGAAGGCCATCCAGGCCGGTCCGAAATCGCCCACCGCCGGCAATGGCGTGATGAAGGGGCAGATGCTGGAGCCGGTGGTGAAGATCCTGTCGGCCCGTCGTCTGCCCTGAATCGTCCGGCTTAAAGGCTGCGTCGTTCCGTCGGTTCGACGGTGGGCGCGGCGGCATATCGATCCAGATATTGCGCTTCGCCCATCGGCCGGGCGAGATGATAGCCTTGGAACAGGGTGCAGCCGATGACGCGCAGCATGTCCATCTGCGCCTGCGTCTCGACCCCTTCGATCACCACTTCCATGCCAAGGCCCTGAATCAGGCCCACGACCGCGCTGCAGATCGTTCGCGCCTCTGCGGAGGTCGCGATGTCGCGCACCAGGCTGCGGTCGATCTTCACCCGGTCGACCGGCAATTCGCGCAGCCGGGCGAGGTTGGAATAGCCGGTGCCGAAATCGTCGATGGCGATTCGCACGCCGTCCTGCCGCAGCGCGCTGAGCTGTCCTAGCACGCGCTCATCCATGTCCATCGCCAGCGATTCGGTGATCTCCAGCTCCAGCATGGCCGGCGGGGTCTGGTGCGTCGCCATGGCATGGCGCAGGCGCAGGAAGAAATCGGCCTGCGCCAGTTCGCGAGTCGAAATATTGATCGCGATTCGCTGATGGACGCCCGATCGCGCCCAGCGCGCAGCGGTCTCGCATACCCGGCTCATGACCCAGTCGCCCAGCGCGACGATCATGCCGCTTTCCTCCGCAACCGGCACGAACGCGCCGGGCATGATGAGCGCGCGTTCGGGATGGACCCAGCGCACCAGCGCCTCGGCCGTGACCGCATGGGCCACGCCGCCATGGCTCATTTCGATCTGTGGCTGAAATTCCAGCAGGAATTCGTCGCGCTCCAGCCCCAGCAACAGGTCGCGTTCCAGTTCGGCCCGGTCCGCCGCTTCCAGCGCCAGTTCGGCGGTGAACATCTCGGCGCGACCCCGGCCTTCATGCTTGGCATGATACATGGCGATGTCGGCCGATCGCAGCAGCGCGGACAGGCTGTCGCCATGTTCGGGATAGCAGGCGATGCCGATCGACGCGCCCAGGTCGACATGCTGGCTGCCCAGTTCGAATCGCTCGCCCAGCGCGAACTGGATGGCACGTGCGATGCGCGTGGCTGCCTCGCGGCTGGGCAGGGTGGGGAAGAACATGGTGAACTCGTCGCCCGCCAGGCGGCCGATCACGGCGTCGCCCAGGCCAGCGCTGACCTGGGCCATCACCACTTCGCGCAGGCGGCCCGCCACCCGCGCGAGCAATTGGTCGCCGGCCGCATGGCCCAGCGTATCGTTGACCGCCTTGAAGCCGTCCAGGTCGATGAAGAACAAGGCCGCCGGTCCCGAGCCGCAACGTTCGACGAGCAGGCGTTCGACCTGTCGGCAGAAGCTGGTGCGGTTGGCAAGGCCGGTCACCTGGTCGAACAGCGCCAATGTCTGGACATGATCCAGATTGGTGCGGACCTGGCTGAACAGGCTTTCCATCGCCACCGACAGGTCGGGCAACTCCAACCCGATCTCGGCGGGGACATGGGAATGAAGATCGCCATGGGCAGCGGCCAGCAGCCGCTCGGTCGCGGTATCGTTGGCGCTTGCGGTGGCGGCGATGGTGCGCTGGGCCGACGCCCAACTCATCGTGCCGCACAGGATCGCGATGATCAGCGATCGGCCGACATCGACCAGATCGTCACCCGCGCCATGGCCCAATAGTAGCGACAGGATGAAGACGAGCGCGCCGGCCGCACAGGCAAAGGCAGCAGCGCGGCTTTTCACTGTCACGCCCTGCATGTGCCTCCCTGCCTGCTCAAAGCCCCCGATAATCGGTGCTGCTGGATCAGGCGGATATGAAGGACAGTGGTTAAGAAAAGGTCAGTGGCTGCGCAAATTGCGTCATTTTTTGCGGCGCAGGATCAGGTAGATGGCGCCGTCGCCGCCATGGCGGGGATGGGCGATGCGCACGCTGGCGATGCGATCGGCATAGGGGCTGGTCTCCAGCCAGTGGCCGATCTCGCCCCGGATCGCGCCGCGCCGGCTCGAATCCCCGTGGCTGCTGGCTTTTGGCGGCTTGCCGGTCACGACCAGCAGCACTCGCACATCACGGGCAACCGCCGCTGCCAGCGCCTGATTAAGCCTGACATGGGCGCCGGCCAGATTATGGCCGTGCAGGTCGATCGACATGTCGGGGGCGATGTTGCCGCTACGGATTCGCTTTTCCCAGCCAGTGTCGAGCACGGCCGCTGGCGTGCGGGCGGGGGTGATCGGCACCGCCTTGGCAGGCTGCGGCGTTAACCTTGTTTCCGGGATCGGCACCGGGGCGACAACCGGCCGTTGCGGCCGGATCAGCCCCGGCCGCAACGGCCGGACCGAGCGCGTCAATGCGCCCCAGAGCGCCTGCTCTTCAGAAGATAGGGTCCGGCGTCGCATGGCGCGCGATCACGGGCGCGCCAGCCGTGCGGCGGACCCGATCGGCAGCAATATCAAGGCACTGCCGCGGGCTGACATGCCGCCGGCAATGCCGCGCGCGCGGGCGCCCGCGCCCCAGAAACTGTCGAACCGGTTGGCGCCCTTGATCGCACCGCCAGTGTCCTGGGCGATCCAGATGCCATTGGGTTCGGCCCGGTCGAGCGACAGCAGGAG
>JAESGL010000289.1_pt1 | contig 34423 bp, 26 predicted proteins | sample 9269711 | NCBI WGS metagenome assembly JAESGL01 (sample SAMN14515918, study PRJNA621676) | algae metagenome | isolation source: Kastovskya adunca ATA6-11-RM4 and co-occurring heterotrophs from soil and... | place: Chile: Atacama Desert | collected 2011-06-27
GATTATTGTTCAGATAGGTGCCGGTATAGGCCTGCCCCTTGCTCGGCCCCGCCGCATAGCGGATCGCCCCCACCGTCTGCCCGTTGACGGTCGATCCCAGCACGCTGGCGGTCGTCGCGACATTCAGGAACTGGGTGGTGAAATTGCCGCTCATGTCGGTGTAGCGGAAATTATTGTCGACGGTCAGCGCGTCGCTCAGTTCATAATGGAATTGCGCCCCGACGGAGGTGACGCGGGGGTGGATGCCCTCCACATCGGCATTTTTGAGCACGCCGTTGGAGCCGACATATTGGAAGCTGCGCTGATAGATGGAATAGGTCGATCCGTCTCGCGCATCGAAGCCCGGCAATGGCTTGAAATTAGTGATCTTGTTACCATCGATCGTCACCAGCGACGGCATGGTGGTGTTGGTCGGTGCCTGTTCGTCCAGCCGCTTGAAATTGAAGCGGATATAGCCCCGGCCGTCGCCCAGATCCTTGGTCAGATTGGCCTTCACCTGATAGCCGCGCAGGATGTTGAAATCCTCATTGGTCGGGCCGCCGCCTTCGCGGGCATAGCCGCCGACATGGAAGCGCAGCGTGTCGCTGATCGGGCCGCCATAGTCGAAATCGACGCGCGTCTCGCGGAAACCGACGCCCTTGGACAAGCCGATCGAGCCGCCCTCCTTCTCGCCGGTCTTGCTGATATAGTTGACGACGGCGCCGGGCGCCTGGCTGGCGAAGGTGGAGGCGGAGCCGCCGCGCACGGCTTCAACGCGCTCGACATTCTGGTCGAAGCGCAGCCAATAGTCGTTGTTGCCGAACTGGATGTCGCCGAACAGGGTGACGGGCAGGCCATCCTCCTGCAGCGCGACATATTCCGATCCGCCGGTCGACACCGGGATGCCGCGCACGCCGATATTGGCGTTGCCGCCCGGTCCCGCCGTGTCGGAGGGCTGGAGGCCGGGGATGGAGCGCAGCACTTCGGCTTCGGAGCGCGGCGTGAAATTCTGGATCGCTTCCTGGCTGACCTGCGACACCGAAATGGACGATCGGAACCGCGACTTGTCGCCGGCTGCGGCGGTCACGACAATATCCTCGCCATTGACGGGTTCGGCATTACCGGCGGCCGCGGCCTGCGCTTCGGCAGGTGCGGCATCCTGCGCCAGGGCAGGCCCGCCGAGGCAGGCCATGGCCAGCGCGAGCGTGGAAATGCGGCTTGGCTGAAAGCTGGTCTTCATCATCCCCTCCTTAGGGCCGCCGCGCATCGCTTCGCGGTCGGTTGAAGGCTTGCATAACCACCACTGCAAACCTTTGCAACATATTACAGCAAACGTTTGCATTTCATCTCGTCAGCCCGGTGTTTATGGCTATATTGCGATCAGATAAGCGGCGGCTGCGGCCCAGAAACAAGAGCAAGCAGGTTGAGGATGAAAAACGATAACAGCCTCGTCGATCTGGTCGCGAACCAGCCAACATCACCGTCTTCTCCCGATGCCGCCGCCTGGCTGCGATCGATCGAGTCGGCCATTTTGGACGCCTTGCGCGCCGGGGCTGGCGACCAGATCCCCTCGCGATTGGAAAAGGTCGGCATAGCCTGGCCAGACCATCCCCGCCTCCTCTGGCTCAAAGCATTGGTTCTGCGCGAAATGCAGGCGCATGAGCCTGCGCTTATCGCCGCCGAGCGCGCGGCTGCTCTGGCGAAGGATGATCCGCTGGCGCAGGCGCTGTTCGCCCAACTGCGCTATGAAACCGGGCGGAGCGCCGCCGCGCAATTCACTGTCGCCCGCGCGCTCGCGCCAGGAGACATGGCGCTGGTTCGTGGCCATGCCGGCGCGCTTGCAGCGGAAGGCGACAGCGATGCGGCACTGGCCCTGATGACGGCTGCGCTTGACGAGCATCCCGACTGGATCGAGGGCCAGACCTATCGCGCAACATTGCGGCGTCTGGCTGGTGCAGGTGCGCGCGCGGATGAGGGCTTTGCCGAGGCGCTGCGCGCCGAGCCGCATAATCTGGCGCTTCATCTGGCTCGCTTCCACTGGCTGGCCAAGGCAAAGTCGTGGGATGATGCCCGCGCCGTGCTGCACTACGCTAGCCGCGCCTGCGGCGATGCTGGCGCGCTGGAGGTGGCGCGCCTCTATCTGGAGGCGGAATCGGGCGCAGCGTCGAACAGGCCCGATCTGTTCGACGGGCTGGCCGACCGCCCCGATCCTGGCCTAGCCCTTGCCCGTGTCCGTCACGCATTGCGTTGTGGCGCGCCGGAGCGGGCGGTGCAAATCGCGCTCGCACAGCTTGGCTCACCATCCGCGCCGCTGTTCTGGCCCTATCTGTCGATCGGCTGGCGCTTGCTGGGGGATGACCGGGCGACCTGGCTCGACCGGCCAGAGCAGTTCATCCATGCGGCCGACATCGGTTTAGATACGCAGGACTTGTCCGATCTGGCGGACCTTCTCCGCACGCTGCACACCGCCACCTCCCCCTATCCGGATCAGTCGGTGCGCGGCGGCACCCAGACCGACCGGCCGCTGTTGTTCCGACATGAAGCGATCATGCAGCGCACCCGCGCGGCGATCGAGGCAAGCGTGCGCGACTATATCTATCACCTGCCTGCCGCCGAGCCGGGCCATCCGCTGCTAGGGACGCCACGCGGCGAGGTGAAATTTGCAGGTAGCTGGTCCGTGCGCCTCCATGCCCAGGGCTTTCATGTCGCCCACACCCATCCGGTCGGCTGGATCAGTTCGGCGCTGCATGTCGCCTTGCCCGACCCAGCCGCAATGGGGAAAGAGCCTTCGGGCTGGCTGCGTTTCGGGATGCCGCCGCCGGAACTGGGGCTGGACCTGCCACCCTATTGCGAGGTCGAACCAAAGGTCGGGCGGCTGATCCTCTTTCCGTCCACCCTGTGGCACGGCACCGTGCCGTTCGCGGATGGCGAGCGGTTGTCAATCGCCTTCGACATCCGCCCACCGCGCCGCTGAGCGCTCAGCTTTCGAACAGATAGGCCGCGCCCTTATAATCGCCCTTCAGCTTTACGCGCAGCCCCTGTTCCATCCAGTAGGCGCCGCTCGCCTCCGCCGGCACATCATCAGGCAAGGCCGATCCGTCCAGCATCCGCACCCGGTAGCTGCGCAGCGGGTCAAGCCCCTCGGGATGGACCGCCTCCACATTGTCGCGGAAGGATGAACTGTGCAGCATCTGGAACAGCACGGCCCGGCGCTTGTCTGGGGAGACATGGAAGGTCGCAGAGCTTGCCGCATCTGGCCGAGGTGGCGCGATGCGGTAGAGATCGCCGCGCTGCACGATATCCCGAATGGACTTGTAGGCGGCGATCCATGTCCTGGCCGTAGCGAAATCCGCCTCCTGCCAATGATCCAGATTGGCGCCTATCCCCAGGCTGCCCTGCATGGCGGACAGGAAGCGATAGTCGAGACTGGTTTGCCGCCCGTTCGCCCAATTGGGGCTGTCCGTCACCCAGGCCATCATGATCGACGGCGCATAGGCCTGGGTAAAGCCGTCCTGAATGATCAGCCGATCATAGGGATCGGTATTGTCCGACGTCCAGCTCTGGTCGGTCAGGCCCATAATGCCCAGGTCGATGCGTCCGCCGCCACCCGAACAGCCCTCGATTTCCAGCCCCGGATGCCGCCGCCGCAGTTCGGACAGGATGTAATAGAGGTTGCGGACATATTGGACCTGCACCCGCTGCTGATCCTGCGGCGGCACGCCCGGCCAGCCGGCCTCGGTCCAGTTGCGGTTATAGTCCCATTTGAGGAAGGCGATGTCGTTCTGGCGCACCAGCCCGTCCAGAACGGCCAGCAGATGATCGCGCACATCGGTCCGAGCAAGGTTCAGGACCAACTGGTTACGGCCCTCCGTGCGCGGTCGATCCGGGAAGTTCAGCACCCAATCGGGATGGGCGCGATAGAGGTCGGAATTGACATTCACCATCTCCGGCTCGACCCAGAGGCCAAAATCCATGCCCAGCGCCTTCACCCGGTCGATCAGGGGCTTCAGGCCATTGGGAAATTTGCGCGGATTGACCGTCCAGTCGCCCAGCCCCGCCTTGTCGTCGTCGCGCGCGCCGAACCAGCCGTCATCGACGACGAAGCGCTCGACGCCGATCTTCGCCGCCTTCTCGGCCAGGGCCATCTGCCCTGCTTCGGTCACGTTGAAGGTGGTCGCTTCCCAGCTATTATAGAGAACCGGCCGGATCTTCGCCTTGGCACCGCCGGGAATGATCGCAGCGCGCTGGAACGCATGAAAACGGCGCGACGCATCTCCCATGCCCTTGCTGCTATAGCCCGCGTAGAAAATCGGTGTGTCCAGACTCTCGCCCGGCTTCAGCGTCCAGCTGAAATCATAGGGATTATAACCGCCGCTGATCCGCACCCGGCTGAGATTGTCGAGGCCGACCGACAGGCGGAAGGAACCGGACCAGGCCAGCGCCCCATACCAGACAGGACCATCCGTCTCGCTGCCCTTGCCGTCCTTGACCAGCGCAAACCAGGGCTGATTGCCATGGCCGGTCGATCCTCGGCGACTTTCCAGCACGGTTAGGGCTGGCGTCACCGGCGTTTCTACCTGCGACCATTCCGACGCATGGCGCCCCGTCAGATAGCGGAGACGATAGCCGTTGCCGACCGGCAGCGTGTAGGTCGCCGCCGCAATCTGGTCGATGCGCACCGGCTTGCTGTCGCCATTGCGAACGCTGGCCGATCGGGCGATCACGCCTGTCGCCGGATCAATCACATAATGCAATGTCACCGTGAGCGGCCGGCGGATATCGGCCAGTTCCACCGTCAGCGTTTCACCCGAAATCTTGTGGCCGCGATATTTAAGGACCAGGTCGCGATTGCCGTCGGCGAACACCGCCTTGATGCCCGGTTCGCTGACCAGCCCCTCCCCCTGCCCGGCATATTCCTGCGCGGTGATCGATCCGGCCGGGTCGAACCCCGACAATTCGGTGGGATGCCGGGCTATGAGCGGTGCCTTCTCATCCAGCGCCTGCCCCCAATAGAGCGGCTGGAGATAGCCCTGCTCATCCACACCCATGGCATAGGTCACGCCGCCGCCATCGAGCCGCATCACCCGACCATCCGCTGTGGCGCTGACCTTTGCCCAAAGGACGCCAGGACAGGCAAGAGCCGTGAAGACGGTAGCCGCCAGGCACAATGACCGAAGGGACCGCATATTCATCATCCTTGCCTTTCCGCCAGGGCATCAAGTGCCAGCGCGACAGCGCCGAGCGGCCCTGCCTGATCTCCCAGCGCGGGGGTGCGCACGATGGCCGCGATAGTGTCCGGAGTTACAAACGGCAGATAGCCAGCCAGTTGCGCGACAACCTTGGCCCGAACGCGATCGAGCAGATCGGCGCGGCCCATGCCCACGCCGCCGCCAATCAACACCTGCCGCGCTGCCGTCATGAGCAGGATCGTGGACACGAGCTGGGCAAGGTCATGGGCGACATGATCCCAGCGGGGATCCTCCGCATCGATCTGGTCACCCGGCTGGCCGAAGCGCCTTGCCAGGGCCGGGCCGGACACCAGCCCTTCGATACAGTCGCCATGAAAGGGGCAGGCGCCAGGGAAATCATCCCCCTTCGCCCGGCGAATGGCGATATGCCCCAATTCCGGATGCATCGCGCCATGCAGCGTTTTGCCATTCAGGGCGAAACCGCCGCCCAGCCCCGTTCCTACGGTGAGGTAGCAGAGGCAATCGGATGGTTCCTGTCCCTGCGCCCCCGCGCCCCAGCGCGCTTCGGCCAACGCCGCCGCATTCACATCGGTATCGATCGCTGCCGGACAGGGCAGCGCGCCGGCCAGCGCACCAAAAATGTCCGTATCGCTCCAGCCAGGCTTGGGCGTTGGCAGAATCCGGCCGAAATCCCCGGCATTTCTGTCAAGGCGCAAGGGTCCAAAGGAGGCAATGCCCAGCGCGGAAAAAGCCTCTTCCGCGTGCCAGCGGGTCAGGATTTCCTGTGCCGCGCCCAGAGTCGCATCCGGTGTCGTCGTCGGCACCAATTGTCGCTCGACAATCTCGGTTCCGCGTGCGCGCAGGACGAAAACCTTGGTCCCGCCCAGCTCGACACCCGCGACCAATGGGGGCGTCATGCCGCCACTCCAGCAGCATCGCCATCGAGCCACAACTGAACGAACGGTGCAAAGGCGCCACCGAACCGCCGCTTGCGTCCTCCCCCTCCCCAATTATCGACAAAGCTGGTGACCCGCAGATCAGGCAGCACCAACCAGCTATAGCTTTGCGCAGGCACTTCATGCGGGTTGGCGAAGACCAGGCCACTGCCGTTGATCGGGTGCCAGGGGCCGCTCAACATATCTGCGACCATGCCGTAGAGGCCCGTCGGCCCTATTGGCCCTTTTGGATTGAACACATGGGCCTGGGTCGACCAGAACAGATAATAACGCCCCTGATGGAACACCACATGCGGTCGTTCCAGCTCATTATTAATGTCGTCGGCGACGATCAGCGGCGGCTGGACGGTCCAGTCGTCCGGGCGATCGGCCGGGGCGGTGGCAACCCCGATTACCCCGTTGAAAGCCGATGCCGTTCCCGCCAGCGAGCCGGCGAAAAACAGATGATGGCGGCCATCTGCAGGGTCGCGAAAATAGGCGGGATCGCGATAGGCCTTGATCGTGCCGATGGCGCCGCCGCCCGTGGTGGGCATATACCAATCCGGCATAGGTGGGATCACTTCGCACAGGTCGCGCCAGTCCGCCAGGCGATCGTCATCGCCAAGACTGGCCCGTGCGCTGAACATGCGCTGCTCAAAGGTCAGTCCATTGTCGCCGCGCTGCCCGGCGGCCGTGAAATAGAGGATCACATCGCCGGTGGCATCGTCGATGATGGCCGATCCAGACCATTCCCGGCTGCCCGGCGAAAAGCCATCTGGCATGGCAGGCCCAAGGTCGGACCAACCGCCATCCTCGTGGCGAAGCAGATGAATGCGTGCATGGCCATGGCGCGCTTCCGGATCATCAAATCGCGGCGCGCCGAGCGCCATCCAAAGCTCGCCACCCGCAGCATTGGCAAAGGGTGCGCCATCCCGACGCTGGATCGGCCACGCATCCCAGATGCCCAGATTGAAGGCGACCGGGGCAAAATCCTTGTCGGTGATTGGGGCAATGACGATCGGCGACGAGGGAATTGCAGCAACATGCGCAGCCGTCCAGGATATCGTCACATCAACGCCCTCTTCATGAGAGGAGGACGCCGTCAAGCGTGCAGTCCCAACGACATCCTCCCTAAGATAGAAGTAGGTTCGGTCGCGCTCAAACGCCCATCCGAACCAGCTTCACAAATGGGAATAAAGGCGTAGGCAAACGTTTGCAAGTCTTATTCAAGTGAGCAGTTTTGACGGATTGCGCCATCCAATTCGCAAGACGTCTGCGATCCAGCACAAAGACTCGCCGCTAGATCCCGCCTAAACCCCAAGTTCGCTCAACCACGGATGATCGTCAGGACGGTGCCCCTGCGTCCAGTGGAATTTCCGCTCCACCGCATTGATCGGCGCATCGTTGATGCAGGCGAACCCGCCATTGCGTCAGGCCGCTCTGGTCAAGTTCCCAATTTTCATTACCATAGGTGCGGAACCAGTTGACGCTGTCGTCATGCCATTCAACAGATGGACAGCGCATTTCTGAACAAACGACGGCTTCCGAGAAACGCAAGTGAGGCGCTGGACGACGACAAAGGGCGCATAAACGACGCCCGTCACATGCCGATGCCGATCCCCCGCGCCCGCCCTCGGCCCATATCGATCCCATGATTGAACGCCAGATCGGCACCCAGCGAACGGCGGCCCTCTACGGATATGCCCAGTTGACGCTTTCGATTGGCAAGGACCGATTCAAGCTGCGGATCGCGCTCCAATGATAGCGCCATCGAACGCATGCTGTTCTGGATGACCCGACGCCGCGGCTCATCCCCATCAACATAGGCCTGCTCGGCCGCCTGGGATTTCCGGTTCCAGTCCGCGACAAAGCGATCGGCTCGCAGGTTCGGATCAGTGCGCACATCCCGCTCATGCAGAATGGCGCGCCGCGCCGGCTCGGTGTCGCCTTGCGCCGCTCGACCGATCAGCGAAGGCCGACGGATATAGGCGGCCTCTGCATCGCGAGCCGCATGTTCGCGAATGTCGTTGAGCCCTTTGCGCGCTGCGCCCAGCTCTGCTGCCTGGTCAGGCGTCATGGCGCTGCCCTGATCCTGCATGGCGAAGATGGCTTGTATGGCGCGGGCGTGGCGCTGGATGGCACCGGGAATCTCCACTGCGACCTCGGGCGAGGTGGCGACCTCTGGCGGTGGTGCGGCCGCTTTTTCGACGGTCGGGGCAGGGTTAAGCCTGAGTCCTGCAAAGGGGCTCGACTTGGGCTGCAGCACTGGCGCGCGCGCCTGATCATAATCCGACGCCATGTCCTTGCCCCGCTCGCGACCAAGCGTGCGCACGAGCTTTCCCCAATCGTCAAAATCATCCCGGCCATAATGAAGCTCGACCGACCGGCGATGACGCGAGAGTGCGACATAGCTGGCGTGTCTATCCAGTCCGGGCGTTGCCAGCACATGGACCTTATCCACCGTCATGCCCTGCGCCTTGTGGATGGTGGCCGCATAGCCATGATCGATGTCGGCATAATCCTTTACGTCGAACCCAACGGATCGACCGTCATCCAGCATCACCCGCATGCCCAACTGACTGACCTGGGCTACGGTGCCCAAACTGCCATTCTTCACGCCCAGGCTGCGCTCATTGCGCAAGAACATGACCCGATCGCCCTGAGCAAAGCTGCGCGCACCACGCGCGACGGTCAGGCGAACCTCGTCTCCCAATATGTCAGCGGCGCGGAGCTGCGCACGGGCCGCCTGGTTGAGGTTATACACCTCCTCATTGGTGTGGGTGAGAATGATGCGGCTGGCCTGAGGATCGGCGATGCGATCCCGGTCCCAACGGTCGATCAGGCTGCGCCGCGCGTCGTCGCGAGTTTCTGCCGCATGGACATGGCCGCGCTCCTCATAGGCGGTGATTGCTTCATCCGTCCGCCCGCTCGCCAGCGCCCTTGTGACATCGCGCTGCCAGTCCTCCTGCTGCCGGCGGATGTACGTGATCTCCACGCTGCCATGACGCTCGGCAATGGACCGGAACGATGCGCCAGCCTCGATCGCCTGCAACTGCTCGGGATCGCCCACCAGCACGACCTTGGCGCCACGCTTCTCCGCTTCCCTGACTACCCGTTCCATCTGCCGGGTGCCGATCATCCCGGCCTCGTCGATCACCAGGATCGACTTGTCGGTCAGCAACTCACGGTCCTGCGCCCATTGATGCTCCAGGCTTGCGATCGTTCGGGAGGCGATGCCCGATCCGCTTTCCAGATTCTCCGCAGCGATGCCCGAGAGAGCAGCACCGCGCACATCATAGCCGGCCAGTTCCCATGCATCGCGGGCTACGCCCAGCATCGCGCTCTTGCCGGTGCCGGCATAGCCGATGACATTGCTCAGATCCTTTGCGCTGGTCACATGCTCCAGCGCGCCACGCTGTTCGGCCAAGAGGTCCAGCCCCCGTGCGCTTGCTCGTTCCAGCGCGCGCTCGACATGGTGATCGGCCACGCCATGATGACGCCGCGCGTCAAGCGTGGCCGTGGCCTTCTCTAGCCGCTGCTCGGTCTCGAGCATGGACCGTGAAGTGAACCGCTCCTCTCCTCGCCCGTCCTTGCCCAGCGCCACCAGATCGGGCGAGGCTTTGACCGCCGCCATGATCGCATCGAACTGGTCCTTCCCCTCGCTATGGCGGTGGACGAACATGGCGAGGTCGCGGGTGGTGAAAGTCGCCTGGCCGTGGGTAATGCCATCCAGGGCGATATTGGGATTGGCGAGGATCTTCTCGCCATTGGACCGGGCGATATCGTGATGCTCTTCGAGCCGTTCGCTGGCCTGCCCTTGCTCCACCATGCGCGAGGCGGCCGGGCCGATCTTGTGCTGGGGCTCCAGATCGATGCCCTGGGCTTCCAGGCTGCGGTGATCGATGCGGGCATCGATATCGAGAGCGGCCAGGCGCTCATTGACATGCTCGGCCCAGGCCTCGCGCCAATGCGTCAGAAGCTGCGTGCTGTTCCAGTCGCGGACCTTGGCGCCAAAACCGTCCTGCGTCACTTCGCGCAAGCCCAGCATCACATGGGCATGGGGCTTGGCTTCGCCATCGGCGCCGATATCCCAATGAACATTGAGATCGGCGACCATGCCGACATCCACGAACTCGCGTTGGACGAAGTCGCGGGCCAGGGCGATGCCCTCGGCCTGGCTCAGCTCGCGGGGAATGGCGAACTCCACTTCGCGGGCCAGCTGCGCGTCCTTGCGGATCTCGGCTGCCTCGGCAGCATTCCACAGCTGCTCGCGATCCTGCCATTCCTCCGGCGCGCCATCGGGCAGCATCACTTCGCTGTGAACGACACCGGCCTTGTTGGAAAAGTCATGGTGACGATCCAGCCGCTGATCGTGCAGCCGCGAGGCGGAGCGATAGGCGGCGGCCGCCAGCGTCGAGGAGCCGGCGGCGCGCGAGATGACTTTGACCGAGAAATGGTAGATCGCCATGACGGCGTACCATTTACACCTCAAGCAGCACGTCGGCACGACGTATAAGCGCGCCCTCAAAAGATTTCATCAGTTTCGGGATGACGAGATCCCAGGAAATTCCAGCGCATTGTGACTGATCGAGACGGTCGATAACGCCCGGGGTCTGACACCAACAGCGAGGCCATACTCCATGCGCAGACCACGGGACTATGACGCAGAGCTCAAGGCTCTCACCGACAAGGCACGACAACGTAAAGCCCGCAAGCAGAGCCAGCTGGGTGAACTGGTGATGGCGACCGGGGCCGATGGACTCAGCGCCGAGGAACTGGCCGGCGCATTGCTTGCCGCTGCCAGTACAACCGAAGCACCAAGGCGGGAGGCGTGGCGCAAACGGGGCGCCGCTTTCTTTTCAGGGCAGCGGCATGATGCTGGGCCGGGCGCTGGCGACAAGCCGGGCAGCGCTGCGCCGGGTGACGGTCTCGCGCCATCGCTTGCAGCTGAGTCAGGCGCGGCATGATCGGCGGGACTGGCAGGTGAAGCAGCGCGAGCGCACCCGGCATCTGATCGAACTGGGCGGTCTGGTCATGAAGGCTGAGCTGGTCACGCTCACGGATGATGACCGCGCAGTCATCCTCGGGCTGCTCATCGAGGCCGCGGCAAAGCTGCGTGACGATGATCGCGAACGGCATCTGTCGCTCTGGCGACGGCGCGGACGCCGTGTGTTCGAGACGGTTGCATTGCCGCCAGCCGATTGAGCCGCCATAGCGCCGCAGATGAACCAAACTGCAATAGACCTGCTGACCAGGACCGTGACCCGCCTGCCGGACTGGATCCGCCATGACCTGGCGGCAAAGGATAGTGGCGTGCGTTTGCGCGCAGAAGAGACGCTGATAGCCATGATCGTCAATGTCCTGGGCGAGGGAACGAACGACGCCCCGCACGATTAAGGACAAGCAGCGGCCGATGGAGGATGACGGGGCGATGCATTCGGACACCAGCATCCGCCGACCGATCATCGGGACGCACGCAAGCGGGCTGCTGACTATCATGGTCGCAACCCTTTCTTCAGCGGCTTGCGCTCAGAGCAAGCCGCGCGACGAACCTACGATGGTCGTCTGCGCTTGAGGAAGGAGTTTTCAGATCGAGGCGCGGGAAAAGATGGCCCGGATATTGCTGGAAGGACGAGAATTGCGCCTGACGCGGCGCGCCTCATCGCTGGGCCAGCAATATCGTTCAAGCGACGCCGCCCTGATCATCGATGGGGACTATGTGGCATTCGTGCTGAACGACGATCTTGCCTATGAAGACTGCCATATCCGCGCCACCAACTGACGCTGGGTCAGCCTTGCGCCAATCGTTGCTCGCAAACCTGTTTGACCAGCTGCTGCAGAATGGCAACGCGTTCGCCCAGCCAGTTCAGCTCGTCATCGCTCACGCTATATTGTTCGGAATAGCGGGCGTTCACATAGGCCTGACGCAGCAGCTCGAAACAGCGGCGACTGAACTTGTCGTCACGCGGCCAGGCTTCGATCAGCGCTGGCGCGATCGCCTCGGCATGGCCGCGCAGGAAATTGAGCTTGTGCGACTTGGGGCTGTAAAGGGTCAGGGTGAGCAGCACGCAATGGTAGAAGCGTTCAGCCGCCTGATGGAATTCAAATGCTGCAATGTTTGCCCGGCCATTCTCTTTCGCGAATAGAGCTTGCTCCAGAAAGCCACTGGCGCTGTCGAACCATCGCGTGAAATGCGCCTGCGCCTCGGCGCGCGCTTCATCCTCTGGCAGGTCGCGCGGCTGGGTGAAGCAAAACCCCTCCGCCTCATAGAGCGGAATGCCATCACGCACGATATCGATGAAGAAGGGCCGCCCTTTTTCCAGCTGGCGGTTCACATCGGACAGCGAGTGGACGATGAAATTGACCGGCGCGCTCAATGTGCCGGTGATCGTCATGTCCCGCATCAACCGATCCTCGGCCGCCGACCAATATTCAAAGTCGACCAGATGCTCGTCATTGACGACGATCAGTATGTCATAATCCGATGTGTAGCCGCTGACCGGATCATCGACCCAGCCGCCGCGCGCGTAGGAGCCGTACAGCACCAGCTTGAGGATGCGCGCCTGCTTGTTCCATTTCTGGTTTCGCCGCGTCTGGGCGGCCTCGAACGCCTCGAACAGCACGCGCACCACATGGGCCAGCTCCTGCTGTTTGGTCTGGGGCAGATGATCAAGGTCGTTCCTCATGCCCGACCTTCCTAACGCGATGAGAGGAAAGCGCAAAGCGCGCCCGGCATTGCCAGGCGCGCGCGCACCGTTCAGCCCAGCCATCGCCGCCACGCATGTCGATCAGGATCAGCCAGATTGCGCTGAAAATTGATCAGCGCCCGGACCATCATCGCCTCGACCTGTCGCTGGCTAAGCCCGGTGCGCTCGGCGATCTGGGCATAATCCATATCGTCGAGCCGGACCGCGAGCATGATCTCGCGCTGCGAGCGGGACAAGCGCCGTATCGCATCCTCCAGCCGATCAAGGACAGCCGGATCGACATCGACATGCATGTCGCGCTCAGACGCTTTCGCCAGCGTCCGGCGCAGCGCCTCCCTGGCCCTTGCATCACTCATGTTCGCCTCCCTGTTCGGGGGGGAACTCGAGCAGATAATCGGCCGCCTTGCTGGCCGCGCTCGCGGCCCTGAAGATCGCCCGCTCATCCTCGCGCAGGACGGCAAGCCAGGAGCCGATATAGTCGCTATGTCGGACGGTGGGCACGATCCCCAGCGACGCGCAGGTGAAGGCGCTCGCCATCTCGGCGACCAGTTCCTCTTTTGCATAGAGCGCCGTGCCAAACCCGCCCGACTGATCGCGTGCGAGACGGCCGCGATGGCCGGTCCAATGGCCAAGCTCATGCAAGGCGGTGCGATACCAGTTGATGGGCTCATGGAAGACGGCCTGTGGCGGCACGGCGACATAGTCACCGGATGGAGAATAATAGGCCTCGCCGCCGCCGATGCGGAAGTCCGCGCCGCTGTTCCGGATCAGGCTGTCGGCCTCGGCGATCGACACCAACGGCCCGGGCAGTTCGGGCACATGGGACAAGTCTTCGGGCAGCCCCTCGCACTGGTCGACGTTGAAGACGGTAAAGCGCTTGAGAAACGCAATCGTCCTGGCCTCGCGATCCTCCTGCCCCGCGCGCTCTTCCTCGGCCTTGGGAATGAACCGATCCGCGTAGCAGATGACGCTCCCCTTCTCGCCCTTTCGGACATGGCCGCCAGCCGCCTCGGCCTGCCGGTAGGTCAGCCAGCGCTGCCCGGTAAAGCCGCGTTCGATCACGGTGGCCCACAGGATCAGAATGTTGATGCCTGAATAGCGACGCCCGGTGACGGCATTGTGCGGCATGGTGCAGGGACAGGCGCTGCTGTCCCATGGCTTCACCCAGGGAAGATGCCCCGCCTCCAGTTCCGCGATGATCCGGGAGGTGACTTCGCCATAGATGCTCTGGCGCTCGATGTTACCCATGTCCTTTCTCCTGCCTCTCCAGCACCGGCCGCCGGAATGGCGGGGGTGGGCGGCAAGGAGGCGCACGGCAGGCCCGTGCCCATGAGGCGGACTGCACCTGCAGGGCCGCAACGCAAGAGGAGGAGCCGGCGCAGCCGGCTTGCGGCCCGCCGGCACGGGTCTAGAGAAAGCCGACGCCCACCCCCGTCATTCTGGCGGCCCCAGACAAACCGGCGTCAGCGCGGCGCAGCCGCGCTGGCCGCAGCCAGCAGCCCAATGGGCTGCAAAGCGTCAGCGATCATCGCCCGGCAGGGACGAGACAAGTACAGCGCCGACTCGGTGGAGCGCAGCGGAGCAGAGCGCGGTCCGCCCCAAGGCGGAGACGCCCCTTTCCATCATCCAGTTCTGTGTCAGTTTACGCCAGATCATGACAAAGCCCGCCAGACACGGCTCAGTCCCTTGCTCCCGCTCAAGCCGCTGCCAAGACTCATCGCAAAGGGGATCAGACTTATCCACAGCAGCAAGGACCAGCCATGACCATGCCCCCGTCCGACCGTATCCTCCGGCTCAACACCGTCCTCGACCGGACCGGCCTCAGCCGCGCGACCCTCTATCGCAAGGTCCAGGCCGGCACCTTTCCCAAACAGATCAGGATTGCCACCCGCTGCATGGGCTGGCGCGAATCCGCCATCAACGACTGGGTGCGCAATCCCATGTTCTGGACTGTGGAGGATGCCGACAAGCGGCAAAGGGCATCGTCATTGTAAAGTCATCGATGGACACCATATCCAGTCTGTCGCTCCTTCCCCCCTTGGGGCGGCACCTCCCTGAACTATGGCCCCGCCGTGGAGATGTCTCCGGCGGGGCTGCTTTTATCGACGCCGCCTGATCTTGCCCCTGCTTGGCGCCTGTCTCCAGTCTTGCCATGAGCAAGCAGAAATCCGATCGGTGCAGGCTTGATGGGGGACAGGGGCAAAGCAGCATGAGAGCGATATTCACCGAGGCGGCATCATTGCTGGGTCGCCATGTTGAAAGCGTCACGCGCGTTGCAGGCGGCGATCTTTCCTTCGTTGCCCGGCTTTCCCTGTCAGGCGGTGACACTGTCATCGCCAAACGGGGCGACTGGGTGGTCGAGGAAGCCCGCATGCTCGCAGCAATCGCGGCGACCGGCACGGCGGTCCCGCAGGTATTGGCTGTCCAGGATGATCTTTTGCTGCTTGAGGATCTACCCTCGAGCGGCCGGCTCGCCCGGAATTGGGCGCATCTTGCCGAACTGCTCGACCATCTCCATGCCCCGAGCCAGGCGGCCTATGGCTGGGATCGCGATTACGGCTTTGGCGACGTACCGATCCCCAATGGCCGCTCCGACAACTGGGTCACCTTCTGGGCGGATAAACGCCTGCGCTGCCATATTCCGCATCTCAGTGCCCAGCTGGCCCATCGTGTCGAGCGGCTCGCCGACCGCCTTGGCGAGCATATACCCAATCGCCCGCCCTCAGCCCTCCTCCATGGCGATCTGTGGGGTGGCAATATCCTTGTCAGCCAGGACCGCATCAGCGGGCTGATCGACCCTGCATGCTATCATGGCGACCGCGAGGTCGATCTCGCCATGCTGGGGCTGTTCGACCAGCCGCCACAGATATTCTACGACGCCTGCGGCCTCACCCAGGGCTGGGAAGAGCGCCAGCCCGTCTATCGGCTGTGGCCGCTGCTCGTCCATGTTCGGCTTTTCGGCGGCACCTATCATCAGCAGGCTGGGGCATGCCTCGCGCAGCTGGGCCTCTGACCGGCCCGCGATCGTGATCCAGCCGAAGCTCAGTTGCGCATGGCGCAATCGCACTCCCACCTTTCTCAATTGGCAGGACAGCGCCACCGATCCAAAGAGGCCCTGCCTTTCAGGCATCCTCTCCTAAAACTCATCGGCCGGTCTTCTGATCGGCCTTTTTTTTGGCTCGCTCGGTTTTACTTGGCGTCAACAAAAAGCGCCTTCGCGATCGTCCTGTAGAGATCGAAACGCGCGCGCTCCTGCGTTTTGCCGATGCGGTCTGGGCGACCGAAAAAATATGCAAAACGCGCGAGTGGGTGGCTGGGGGCGGTTGCTTGGAGTGGTTCGCCCGGCTGCTTTTCGGCTGGGGATGGGACTTTCGCGACGGTCGGCTTCGGGGACGGTAGCACCGATTCCGAACGTTGAACGGAGCGAAGGCGTTGTCCGTTGGCGCACCTTCAAAGCGACCATCTCCAACCTTGAACAGACTTCCCGAACCCCGCCAAACGTTCATCAGCTATAATATCGATCAGATCGACGGACCTTGGCCGAAACACGGCGCACACCGCGGAAAGCGTGATCAGCAATGTCGGTATTGCTGTCGCTTCTCCACTGAACATATGCTGCCATCAATAATTGGCTTGCGAACTAGCTACAACTCTGGCTTCTTTCAATTTTAGAAGGCCATACTTTCCGGTATAAGATCATCGCAATTCCTCCGACATTGAGCGAGACTAGCGTCGGCCAGAAATGGCTCGCGCAATTCGCCACGCCTGAACAGCCAGCCGCTGCGGCTATGCTCGATGCGATGCTTCTCCTGAATGAGGAGCAGGTCTCTACAGCAATCAGAGGAACCCTCGATAAAATCGCCGAAAACGCTCGCCACCGAGGGAAGCGGATCGCGCTTTATGCGGAGCGCGAGTTTCAGCATTCTGTGATTTTCTCCTCCGAACTCTTGCCCGACCGCCATGGCAAACTGCGTCGTCGTGCGGTAGGTAGATCAGGTCCTCCAGCTGTGAAGCCAATCCGCGGGCGCAGCCGTGTAGGTAGTGAGGGACTAATTGCTTTCCTCGCGTCACAGCAAAAAGATGCGTGGCCTAAAATCTTCATGAACCATCCGGGCCCCGATCTGCTGCGAGGCAAGACGGCACCGGCAGGAGAGGTCATCATACTGACCGACTTCATCGGTTCTGGAAATCGCGTCCGCTCGATGCTCGATAAGTTTTGGGCGGTGCCAACTGTCCGCTCCTGGGTATCGAGGAGATTGCTCAAATTTCGTGTAGTCGCAGCGGCGGCGACCAATTCGGGATTGATCAAAGTCCGGTCCCATCGCCTGCGCCCCGAGGTTGTCAGCGAATGGATCTCACCCATCATCGACTGGGCTACATCGCCCTTGTGGTATTTCGCATGGCGAAAACTGATGGACACATATGGTCCTCCAGCCGGGCGCGGGTCCGGCCGATATGGTTTTGGCGGCGAAGCTGCTCTCATAGCCTTCAGCTACCGCATCCCGAACAACACGCCAGCCATCATCCATCAGAGCGAAGGCGCGTGGCGGGCGCTTTACGACGGCCCAATTCCGCCAACCCTCAGCGCCTTGTTCGGCGTCCGCACGATCGCCCAGATCATTGGGGAGGCGGCATCTGACAACGGAATTGTCTTGCCGCCGTCTCTGACCGAGGAAGAGCGCAAGATGGTTGTCGTCCTCAGCCTGCTGCGGGGACGCTGGCACAGAGGGTCTGAGACGGCTTTGGCGGCTCGAAGCGGAATGGCGGTACCGCCACTGATGGATATGCTACGCGAGGCACTCGCAAAAGCGCTGATCACTAACACTGGGAGGCTGACAGATAAGGGCTATGCGTTTCTGGAAGCGGGGGGCGTTCGCGAAAGAAAAACGCCGGTTATTGCCACGACCACGCAACCTTACTATCCAGAAGCTCTGAGGGTTCCACGGTAGCGTCTAGCTATTGTCATCCGAAAGGGTGACCGTGATGGTGGATACGAATCCATTGTCGTGGGGAATGGAGTTTTCCATTGCCGTTGAAAGAGCACGTGAATGCAGGTCCACGCCGGATCATCCATCATTGCCCTTCGGGCAACCTCCTCGGAACGGCTCGGTTTGATGGACGATCCGGCGCCGCCAGGGCCGCGCTAAAGTAGATGGCTCATCCGTGGGATCCTCAGACCTTCATTGCTGGAGCTAGGCTCGCCGGTCGCAGCGAAGTCACCATTCAGGCGTGTCAGGCAGCAGCGATCGCGATCAAGCGAACCCATCCCGACTTGCCGGTCATCTTGACGCTCAACCACCTTGCCCATCTCGCTGACGTTAATGCCGACTTCCTTCAGGAGGTCGCGCACCGCAAAATAGACCCTTATCGCGTTTTTCGGGTCAAGAAGCGCGGCGTTGCCAATCTAGTGCCGGCGCAGCCACGGCGCTACCGCACGATCTGCGTTCCCGAACCGAGGCTGATGCGCGTACAGCGCTGGATTGCGCAGAATATTCTCCAAGTCATGCCGTCGCACATGGCAAGTTTCGCCTTCACCAAGAATCGCGATCTCAAGGGGGCGGCAGAAATGCACGTCAACGCCAAATGGGTCGTGAAGATGGACGTTCGGCAGTTCTTCGAGTCGATCCCGGAGGCGGCAGTCTATCGCGTCTTCCGCACCTTCGGATATGGCGCCCTCCTTTCTTTCCAAATGGCGAGGCTCTGTACCCGGCGCCCGGATCATCACCGACGTGACACGCGGGCGTTGCTCGGTCGAGGTGGTCAACGTCCCTACCGCTCGCACCCTATGGGGCATTTGCCGCAAGGCGCGCCATCAAGCCCAATGCTCGCAAATCGCGCCGTCGAAGCACTTGATTACAGGCTTGAAAGCCTGGCTATCAGAGCTGGCTGGACCTACACTCGCTATGCGGACGATCTCGCTTTTTCACGCACAACCGATGCGACCCGGGGCGAGGCGATGAAGCTAGTGAAGTTAGCCGAACTGTCGCTGCAAATTCATGGCCTCGTCGTTCATCGCCAGAAGACCAGCATCCTTTCTCCAGGCAGCAGGAAGATCCTACTCGGCATGCTCGTCGACACAGGCAAGCCCAGGCTCACAAAGGCTTTTCGTAACAACATCGAGACTCATCTCTACGCGCTCACTCACAAAAAGATCGGTGCAGAGAAGCATCGTACTAAGCGCGGCTTCTCATCGTTGATCGGAATGCGCCGGCACATTTTGGGGCTGATCGCATACGCCCACCAGGTCGACGAAGACTATGCCGCTACGCTTTACACAAAGGCAAATTCCGTCGACTGGACAAGGTGATCGAGCCTCGGCTGATCCGCTGGCGCGCGCGTGACCAAGAGAGTTGATTCCGTTATGTAAGCACGTAGTCGCGGAGGGCGGGGGCCGGTTAGCCGACCCCGAGACATGGATACTGGACGCCTAATCAGCCGGTCAACGACACATCGGCCTATACTGTGGATGTTGCCCTCCATGGACCTCAGAAATCTCGCCGTGCTGACAATCAAATTGGTGACCCAACGTCCGGAGGATTGGGCGGTTGCCCACGCAAGGAAACCGATATGAACTGAGCTTTCCATCCGTCAATTTGCAGCTATCTTCCCACACAGGCTGGAGATGATGCCGAGCATGGATAGCTTCCCGAGACGCGTAGCCGAAAATATCCTTCCGTTGTCGGTCGCAGGTACTTTGCCTGCTGCCTTCCGCGAGTGGCACTTCACTGGCCAAACAGTTGATCACGAGATACCGGACGAGACCTGCCGTCTTTGCGACAAGGAGGGTCTTCGATACCATTTCGAGATCCGGAACGACCAAACGGGTCATCGCCTCGACGTCGGTTCCGAGTGCATCCTCAAATTCCAGGTCGCTGTCTTCGAAGAGGGGCGCGAGCTCGGACCGGACGAGGCGCGCAAAGCTCTTGCCGAACGGATGCGGCAGATGCGGCTCGAAAGTTGCCTGCGCGCGCTGGAACGGCTTGCAGCGGCCGAAGCGAATGATATCCTTTCGAATGCGCTCGCTTACTACCGGCTCCACAAATCGCTGACGCCAAAATTCGCGAATGTCGTGTTCTGGCGATTGCAGGCCAACGCGATCGATCACGACCCCACGTTCTTCAAGGTACGGCTCGACAAGGAGAGCTATGTCACCGATCTTGAGGCAATGCCCCAGCGCAACCTCCATCGTATCTGGAAAGCGCTGACCTCAGCCCAGCGCAAAAAGGCGATCGCGCTCGGTCATGCCGCACCGCCGGAGTGAGGAGGCGGACGGGCAACGGTCCGCGAACCAATCTCAGGGCCGCCAAACGATCTGCTGGTTAGTGATGTCGCCGACGTTCCAGTTGCGTGAGCGCAGCAGCACGATTTCGGCGTCTGTGAAGGCATCGCTCCGCATGGCCAGACAAAGCAAGTTGGACGGACGAGTCACCGCAACATAATGCTGCTTCAGGCTCTTGCGCAGTTCGGGCTTGTTGGCGGTCAATCCGGATCTCGCGCCCGTAAGCCAGTCCTTGATCCGAGTGAGGTGCGACCCCTTGTAGTGAGTGTCAAAGACGAGCGTTGCGAGATGAGTCTCACCTTTAACGGAATGGATCGAGCCGACCTTGATTCGAACCGCAGTCTCCATACTCGGGTAAGAGTAGATGTTGCCCGGCGTTGCCAGGACACCAACCGCTCCACGCTCCTCTTCCCACGCCATAAAATCATCCGCGCTTTCCGCTGCGGCGCCCGCCAGCAAAGCGGTGGCAATATCCGTGATCGGCTTCTTCCAAGTCTGCCACACCCCAGCGTTTGTAGGCAGTTCGCCGGTCGCAACCTTCGAGCACAAAAGATGAAACCGTCGGAGTGTCGCTGTATCGTGCTCAAGAAGCCGGCCTAGCTGGCGGAAGCGGTTGGCCAGATTCGGATGTCGAACGGACGGGTTGAGCATTGTCGCCAGCCGCAGCACAGCATCGGCGGCCTTCTCGGCTATGGGATGAACATCCCCCGTTCCGGCCGCGTCATGGACACCGCGCCTGAGATAGCCGATCAGAGTGGCGGGCCGCCCTTCGATGCGGGTCAGCTCATGATCGTAACCATCCCAATAGTGGGCCACGCAATTTGGTGTATCCGGTCGATTGGTGTCGCGATGGATCGCTCCGACCGCAGCGAAAACGCCGGCCGCACGCTCTGCGGGACTGAACCGCGTAGTCAAGAGATGCGCGAACGCCGGGAGCACATCCGTGGCCTGTTGGGCGTCGAAGAGCAGGATCGCAGCCTGTCTGCCCTGTTCGGCTTCAGGATGCTCACGCAGACCAATAAGGCCTGGAGGGGACAGGGCGAGCCCGTCGGCCAGCGTTGCGATCTGGGGACCGAAGCGATGGCTGTTGGCCACTGGGATAGAAATTGCCGCGTTGGGAAAGACATCGCCGTTCGTGCCATTCACATCGGTTGCGGACGCGCTCCCATAAATCGCTTGGTTCATGTCGCCGAAGCGCTGACGTACGACCGGCCGATCATCCTCCATAAAGACACGATGAAGGATCGCAGACTGGACGTCATCATTGTCCTGAACCTCGTCCAGAAACAGCACCGGGAATCGCTGACGGACTGCGTTCCGTAGATCAGGATTGCGCTCGAGGGCCTGTGCTGCCCAGATCATCATGTCATCATGGCAGAAATATCCCTCCGCTGTCGTGGCCTGACAAGCAGCAACGAACGCTTGATAGGTCGCGGTGTGCTTCCCAAGCGGCCCACCGCCCCAAGCGACGTCACCAACATCGTGGTTGGCGTCGACAATCCGAAGGAGCCCTTCCCGGCGCTTGGTCTGCAAAACTCGAGAACGTTGGGGCGGGGTCAGCTTGTGCAGCCGCCTTCGGAGGCAGATGTCGTCGTCGATCGCGACCACGTCGATCCCCTGCGATCTAAGCCAGGGAAGCGCAATGAAATGATTCACGAACCCGTGAATCGTGCCGATAAAGTGCGGATAGGAAAGGATCGCCCGGCCGGCGGGATCTGCACCAAGCCTTTTCTCGATCTCCAGCCGTGCCACATTGGTGTGAGAGAGCACACAGACGCCTGAGGCAGGCGAGGTCCAGCGCTTCGCCAATATCGCGAGTTTCGCGACGAGCAGCGTCGTCTTTCCACTGCCGGGGCAAGCTGCGACGTCGATCGATCCGTTCGAACGCAAAACGGCAAGGCGCGCATCCTCACCGTCAGCTCCGTGAAACGCCAGGGCTGGCAGACCCAGACTAGCGCAGGCATCGGCGATGTCTTCGTCGCTGACAGCCCGTGCCAGAAGCTCCGCTACACCGATCACGCCGGCGCGTCGCCGGCATTTCCCGTGGCATAGTCGATCGTCGCCCGGACATAGGGTGGTAGGAACTCGCGAAGCGTGGCCGGAGGCAGGCGCCCACGGTCCGCTGCGCGATCGAGCAACGCCGCCAGATATTGGGCCGCAATCGCCTTCGAGGCACCACCTCGATACTTCGCATATACCGAGGTGCTGCGGCTCTCAGGGGCTAGGTCAGACAGGTCGCGGAAGTTGCGGATCGAGGTTCGCAGGACGTCGGCGATCGTCACTCGGCCCGCATGAATGCGTTCGTCGGCAATCGCGAGATCCGCAGCAATCCACACCTCCCTCGCGAGGCCGAAATGCGCAAGATCATATTCGAGGGTCCATTCGGCGACAAAGGTGCGGACCGATTGGCCGTTGGCGCGGGCAGCAATTGAAGCGCGTTGCTTCTCAAGGCCATCGCCGTCGAAGTCGTCTTTCTTGCGCCACCGCCTGTTGCTCTTCGTAGGCACCAAACCATCTGGAGCGGTAAGATCGAGTATGGCTGGCGCACAATCGGGCATCACATCCATGTCGGTCATGCAGGCCACAGGGACGTTGAGTAGCCCCTGCTCGTCCGCCGCGCGGCGCTGGAAAATCCGCCCATATCGGCCGAGGCCCGTACCCCCAACATTGACAACTGACACACCATGGCGTGCCAAATCCCTTCCGATCAGCCTCGCGAGTGTGGGCAGGAGGATATTCTCGGCATCGCCCTCCACGATGATGACGCCGCGAGCAAAGAAGAGGTTTGCTTTCGTGGCATCCAGAAATCGCTCGAGAAACGCATAGTCGTCTGGCGCGAGCAAGGTATGTTCGGGCCCCATCGGGAATGCTCGCCCATTGCGAACCAGCACAAGATTTTCGAGTTTGAGCGACGAGGCAAGCGATGGGCTGTGGGTCGTCATCAAGACCTGAAGCCCATGCTCGGCACCCCGATCCACAATCGCCTTCTGCTTCAGAAAGTTGATCAGGAGATGTTGGCGCTGGGGATGGAGATGCGCCTCGGGCTCTTCGATTAGGAGCGCAGGATAGCCCTCATTTTCTTGGCTTAGGAGAAGCAGCTCGGATGCCATGAACAACAGATTGTTGGAACCAAGGCCGCGCCCTGGCGGTGGGTCCACGACACCGTCGTCGCGCAAATCGAGTTCAAGCTTCTCCAAAAGTTGTCGTAGCCGTGCGGATTTGTCGCCGCGAGCGCCACTAACTGAGATCGCACCCTTCAGCGTATCGCCTTCGAACGAGAGCTTGGCGAGATAGTCGTCGTTTAGGCGTGCACGTGCGTTACCTATCCCGGCCTGACGCTCCAGCAATTCGTTGGCGAAGTCGCCTATGCCGAGGACGCTCAGTGTCGCCGGATCTTCCGGGAAAGCTGCGGGATCAAAGTCCTCGCCAACGCTCTCGATCTCTTCAGTCTGCTGGAGAATCTGGGCGAGCCGAGAGCCGCGGCCGGCCGAAAGAGCCTGATCGGCATCGCGGAGTGGCCGCAGATAAGTCGCGCAGAGGAGAGCCCGTGCCGCTGCCTCCAGAGCCGGACCACCGCCCGTGGCACCCGAACGGCACTCTACAGTCGTAAAACGTCTCGACGGACCGCGGGAGCCCGCCACCGCCTTCCAATGCAAAAACAGATGGGCCTTGCCATCGAGATAAGTGAGATGCTCTAGGAAAGCCCCACGGTCGCCAGCGCTGAGCGCATCGAACCTCAAGAGAATTCGGATTTCGTTTCTGGCTCCACCACCGTCCGGTGGCTGATGGAAATCTGCCTCCCCCACCCTGAAGTAATCCTGGCCCCGCGTTCCCAAGACAAGTCGGATGGCATCAACGATAGCGGTTTTTCCGGAATCATTCTCTCCCACCAACGCCGCGATGCCGGCCGGCAAAATCAGCCGAAACGCGGCATCCCCTTCACCGAAAGTCCTGAAGTTCTCGATCTGTATTTCAGCCAGTCGCACATGTTCTCCCCGGAAGGTTCGCTAAAACACATTTCCCACTAAGACATAGCGGTCTCGCGACTGCAATCCACCGATAGTCTTGGGCATCCCAGATAGAAAAGCGGACTGGCGCCACCCGGGGACGAAAGATCGGTGGCTAAGTGACCGACAAGGGTCGACATTGGAAGGACGTGGCTTGGCACATTGCCGCTCTTCCTGAGCCAGCGTCAGGAGGGCCGCAATGTCCCAAACACCAGGCGCTATAGGAGACAAGCGGTGACAGAGAATGGGAAAGGAGAGACGTTATCGTGCAATATGCCGTGGGGACCGGATGCCCGCTGCAGCCCGGGAACGGGCGTGCGATCGCATGGCGGTCTGGAGGCGCTGATCGCCATGGTTGCCTACTAGGCTGGCATGAGTGGCTTAAAGCAATTGAGGGTTGGATAATCGCCAGCGCTCGTCAGAAGACAATCAGTTACGGGACGCGATATGCTCAATACCTGCGAGGGTCCCGATTGCGGGGCCACGGACGGTATGGCGCCAGAGCCGCTGCGTACCCAATTCTCTCGTGCGTTCTTTGAATTCTTCGGCGCTAACCGAACCGAACAGCATCTCGCTGACTCTCGAGAAATATCGGGCGCTCTCCATCCGGGCGAACAGTTCAAAGGCGTGGTACCAGTTGCTGGAATAGACGAGCGTCCGTGGATACCAAGTCGCATATCCTCCGGGCTGACGGATCGGGCGGATCAGGTAGAGAAGGAGGTCGGCCTCCATCATCCTGGAGAAGGCGGGTGACCCGACCTTATAATGCTCGTGAATGAACTCCGCCTGCCAGTCGGCTCGGTTCTGCCCGAGACGCTGGTTTCGCCCTTGCAGGCTCTCGGCATATTGGCCGAATTCCTCAAAATCCTTGGTGCTTCGACCACGTCCGCCGCTCGGATCCTCGTAGAAGTAGGGATGGTCCAACGCCTGCGCTATAAGGTCGATGCGTCGCTCTGCCAGAAGCGTGGCGATTACACCGAGAAACCCTTCATAAGCGACCATTCGGTTAGCATCGAACATTGCGGGGTTCCAACTCGTGGCCTCGCGATCGCGCTCCGTCGTTGCCAACAGCTGCTCTAGAATCGCCAAGAGGTCGTCGAATGCCGACGACGCTCCTCTGGCGATCGATCGGGTGAGGTCATGCATTTGTCTGACATAGGGACGCATGGCATCGGCAGCGCTAACGATGATCTCATCAATCGGAGCGCTTCCATCTTGTCGCGATCGATCAGGTCTCAGGGCCACAAGCTGCTCGACCAGCCCTTCGCCAAACTCGCGCAACAGGCCCGCGGCCCCTGGGGAGTTGCGCTCCACCCCCTCCTTGGCCCGCCGATAGCGCGACTGGGTGACCAGTGGCGTAGCAGCATCCTTGTCGAGATAGGCTGGCTTTTTCCCAAGCTTGGGGCGGACATGGAGGGGCGCGTCGTTGATCCAGCGCATGAGCTCCTCATAGGCCTCTTCCTCCCGGGCCGCGTCGCTGAAGTCGATGAAGATGCGACCGCCATAGAAGGTCGGCACATACGCCTTGCCCTCGTCGTCCGCCTCCGTAACCAGTGCGGCGTATTTATTCTGGTCCACCTTGCGGTAGATTTCAGGTGTCAGAATCTGAGTTTCGGTGCCGACGCCCCCGGCGCGTCCGTTCGCCTTCTCCTTGTACATCTGGTCACAGATGATGAGTACCTTCGTGACCTCCGGACTGGTGATCGACTGCTCCATGAAGTGCAGGGGATCATGGCCGGGCTTGAGGTCCCACTCATCCAGAATGATAAACACCCCGTCCTCGACAAGCCGCTCTGCTAGTCTGCGGACCCAAGCTTTATGCTCCGGCGACGACCATGCATAGGAAATGAAAGCCTTGTGCCCAACCTCGCGCTCCTGTTCTACCGACACCCCATCCTCCTTCTGGCGACACTGCTTTTACCTAGATGGAGATCGCCCAAACCCCAAGCCCTCGACGCTAGTAGGCTATCTCGAAATTCGCCTTGCGACGCGTCCGTACCGGCTCACACCCCAAGCCTTCAGGTAGGACTAGGCAGACCGGCTAGGCACGATAAATATCTGCCCGCGCCAAATGACTGCTCGCACAAACTTGCGAAATCGATCTGAATGACGACATTTAAGGCATTGCAGACCCGCCGTTTGGCGCGGCTCGACTGACAGCTTTCGGCGTGAGCCGAAATACAGAGCGCCGCATTGGACCGACGCATTCTGGTCGACAGCCGCCGAGAAAGCGGACCTTCCGTACCTGGGGAGTGAAATTAGCTTCTGAGAGTCCGACAAGGGGCGGCTGTGACGGGAAGGGCTTGGGACATTCCTGCTTTTCCTTCGCGGGCTGTCGACCGGCAGGCCTGGCCAGCAGCGGACAGCCAGCGTCTACCTTCGCGGCGGGATTGAATAGCGAAAGCTATAACCTGTCACCGGCCGGATGATCGACGCTTTCATTGAGCCATCTGCTTGTTCGGCCAACTCTAGACGCGGCACTGTTAAATCGAGCGTAGGCATGTCGAGCGGGTCACCGTCGAAGCGAGCGACCATTCTCAGCAGCGCATCGAGGCATTGGACAAGGAACAGCTGATGCATTTTCGTCTGCAGAATTGCAATGGTGACTACCAGCATCACCGTCACGCGTTGCCGCCGACCAATCAACAGGCTGTCGGCAAACGCCACTGACGGGATGCCTTGGTCGGAGGCATAAAGCAGCTGGTTTCGCCGATTGGCTTCATCTGCAACATAGGCCTCAATGTCGCGAGCACCCTTTTCGCTGGCGAGCGCGGCCAGTTCCTCCGAAAAATCATGCGGCTTGAACGGACCCGTTCGATCCGACCAGAATGTCCAGTTGAACGGCTCATCGGGGGTGGCCCAAAGTTGCTGTTCAAGTCCCGCCTGTCCAGCGATGTCGATCGATAGCTCGATCCGAGGTTCGCCTTCAACCCGCAGAGACATGGTCGGCATAGCGATGTTCTTCTCGGCAAGCTTGTCTGCAATCGCCGTGACGAACGGCCAGATCGCCGCCTTATGCTGATGCTGACGTTCCTTAAGCCTTTCGGCGTTGGGGTATTTTCGCACATTGAGCGCACGGATCACTGCAGTCGCCGCTTCCTCCTCGGCCGTGATCGCGCGGAACAGCGACATTTCGGCGTCGATCGGATGCAGCGTCCACGCCTTGCGCAGGTGATTGAGCGCGCTGCGGCAGGCATGCCGGACCCGCGGCGGATTAAGCTTCTCAATCGCTTCCTCGAGCCGCAGATGCATATCGTCCAGCGGGAGTTCCGCAGGGCGGTCGGGATCGGGGATGAAGGGCGCTGCGGGCACACGCGGTATTTTCGCCATTGCCGCCGTCCTAATAATATCGTTCGTAATCGCCCTGCAGCCCGGCTTGGGCAGCAAGGTCGTCGATCGCCTTAATTGCCGTCGTCAGCAAATCACGCATACGATTTGGCTCATCCCAATAGTCGCTTCCATGCTTGCCGCCGTGGAATAGATTATTCCGCACAGTGTTCGCGAGCCGCACCACCCGTTCAAGGTCGGTTGCACCAGCATTGAAGCCTACATCGCGGAAAGCAAGTTCGCCATCGCCGACGATCTGGCGCTGCGGCTTTGCGTCGATCAGAGCCTGCCCGGCGGGCGTAAGGTGATAGCCGTCGCGGTTCATTTCGATGAACAGGTCCCAGCTCACCTCGGCTTTTGCGCCTTCTTCCGTCGATTTGAGGTACCGCGCCTCCTTTAGCGCAAATTCGAAGCGCGAGAACCAATAGAAGAACTCGAACGGCAGGCGCTTGAGGTCGTCGGGGATCCGATCGTGGCGCATGCCTATCCTCCAGAAACTGCGCCGGACGGATGAACGCTGCAAAGTCGCCTGCTCGCCATTCTCGCTGTCATCGCTTTATCTGCCGGTCTGTACGATCATTTTAAGTCTCAAGCACTCAGTATCGCGAACAGCTTCTCCCACCGGTCGACATAGGCCGACGGCACCGCTGATATTCCCTTCGTCAGCAGAGCTTGCTTGACCTTCTTTGAAAGTTCCACCTTCCAACCCTGTTCAAGCGTGACACCCTGACCACTGGCCCAGGCCTCGATTTGGCCGATGACGGGTGTATCAGACTTGGCGAAATCAGCGAACTCGACCTCGGCATCCCGATAACGGCGGTCTATGACGCCTGCGGTGACTTCGACCGGGATGAGGTCCTCGATTTCGGATCCGGAAATTCCCGTATGTTCGTCGATGACGATGACCCGATCCGTCGCCTCCTTGTAAAGGCTAGAGCTGATCTCCTTCGCCAGCTTCTTGCCCATCTCGTCACCGTCCAGCACGATGAGGGGCAAGGTCTCGTCCCGACCGGTGAGGATGCTCGCAACCATGCGCGTATTTTTCGTGCCCCCGGCTGGCGGGAAGACCAGTTCGCGGGCAGGCTTCAGCTTCCCCGAGGAGATGAGGAGAGTCTTGATCGTCGTGAGATAGTGCTGATCGGAACTGCCCTCCACGATGACGGGCTGGCAGCCAAGCATGAGGCTGTCTGCGACGCTCAACCCAAGAGCTGAGTGAACGGCATAGGCTGCTCCCTGCTGGCCCTCCGATCCCTTGCGCAGGTCTGACGTGGCCTTTGTCGTGCCCTGCTGGTCGACATAGACCTTCCTTGCGCGGTCGAGACGGTCGGCATGCACGAGGAATGGCGAATGGGTCGTGTAGATCAGCTGGTTAGTGGCCGAGAGGCTCTCAAAAAACTGCGACAGATCGAACTGCGCCAGTGGATGAAGCGACAGTCCGGGCTCGTCCAGCAGGAGAATGGAATTGTTGTGGTCCCCGTCGGCCTCGCTTTCCACGAGGAAGACGAGGTAGAAGCTGAGGAACCACTGCAGGCCAGTGCTGCGACCTTCGAGCTCGACCTCCGCCGGCCGCCTGTCGTCGGCTACCCAGATGCGAAAATGATTTCCGTCAGCCTCGAACCGAAACCTATAGTCGCCTTGCTTCCACCATTCCTTGAACTTGGAGGTGAGGGTCGTACCTGCCGACTGGAGGAGGATTGAGCGTTCGCGCTTATTCTCGGCAACGGCGGCGATCTCCTCCTCTGTCGGGCGTCCGGTATTGGGGTTCACGGTCTCATCACGACCGAGTTCGAGTATCTCGTTTGGAGAGAGACGGACGAAGCTGAAAAGCACGCGCAGCGTTCGTGCCTTGGCGGCTTCCTTCTCACCGAGGTCGTTGCGCGCAAGATTCTCAACGACGTGCGGCAGGTAGATTTCGGAATCGAGATTCCCGTAATTCGAATAATAAACGAACCGGGGCATGCGACCGAGAACGGTTTCCCGGACGGTCTCGAGGTCGCCAGGATCGGGGGCGGAGATCTTCGCCTGCAACTCATCGATCTGAGTTGCAAGTGCCTCCAGTCGAGGGAATATGCTGCTTGACTTCGCAACCGCTTCAGGCGCCAGTGAGCGGAGGCTCACCGCCAGACCTTCCAAATCCGTCGCCCCGAGCGGCTCCTCTGGAACTTCACGGATCATCCGCTCTAGTTCGGCGACCAGTTCAGACTTCTGAACTTCCTCCTTTACTAGCGCGCTCATGCCTTTGATTTCCTGCACGGCGTCGCCGATAAAGCCGGTGACTTCCGCCGGAGAAACGCTGGTCGAATGCACATGGTCAGGGAAGCGCACCGAGTACCGATTGTCGTAGTAGCGCTCGACCCTGACGGTCTTCGTCTCCTCGGGAGATATGCCGGCAGCGGCGGCGAGCTTGACTCCCAGAGCCTCGGTCGAGAAGTCGGCGGTGATGAAGCAGAAGTCCTGGGGACGTTCACGGATCTCCGCGAACATCGTCTTGGGGAAGTCGGATGTCGCCCTGATGTCCCCCTCCCGTGCCGGCTTGAGTTTCCACAGCGGCAGGAGGAGATTCGACTTACCGGATTCGTTAACGCCTATTAGCGCGGTGACATCGTCCGCCTCAATCCATCCACTATCCGTCACCGACCTGAAATTCGTCACACGATACTGCAGCAACCTCATTTCACGCTCCCCCTTGCCCTGAATTATCCCTTACCAGCCGTCATGTTATGGCGCCACCGTTCGCGTTCCATATCTGTTCGTTTTTTCGCTCTAAATGATACATCTCGACTTTCACCCCTTCTCGATTAACTGGCCAGCATGTTTAACAACTTGCCGCACTCGACACCGTTCTAAGATCGCACACGCCAATGAAGCCGGCTAACGGACGGCAGGTAGCAGGACACGTGTCAGTCACTGCGAGCACCAAAATTTGGGGCGGGACCTTACGCTAACTGCCGGCAAAGCACTTAGTGCTGCAATGGCCGCTTTAGACGCGAGCGGTGGTGGTAGCTGCCGGTCCGCACTCGGCGATCGAAAATCGCTGGCTGAATGGCGGCAAAGGGTCGATAGTGTTGAAAAACCCGGCCTTGCAGTAATGGCGCGGTCCTGATTCACTGACCATGTCGTTAGGAGACAGGCTCATGATGGGTGATCGGACGGTGATGCAGGAGGCGCTGTTTTACAGCTTCAGCCTGGAAGATCATGTTCCCCAGAGCCACCTGTTGCGAGCGGTGGATCGCTTCGTGGATCTGGACGGTATCCGAGAGAAGCTGCGGCCATTCTATAGCGAGACAGGCCGGCCCTCGATTGATCCTGAACTGATGATCCGGATGCTACTGATCGGCTATTGTCTGGGAATCCGGTCTGAGCGGCGGCTGTGCGAGGAAGTGCATCTCAATCTGGCCTATCGCTGGTTCTGCCGCCTCGGTCTCGACGGATCCGTGCCGGATCACTCAACATTCTCGAAGAACCGGCACGGCCGCTTCCGGGACAGTGATCTATTACGGCAACTGTTCGAGATGACCGTCTCGCGCTGCATCCAGGAAGGACTGGTCGGTGGCGAAGGCTTTGCTGTGGACGCCAGTCTGATCAAGGCCGACGCCAATCGCCAGCGCGGCGTTCCCGGCGCAGAGGGGCTACCGCCGGATATCATCAATCATGCTGTTCGGGAGTATCTGGAAGTGCTCGACGAGGCGGCCTTCGGAGCGGCGTCGCCCGTCACGCCCAAATATCTGTCGCCGGCTGATCCGGCCGCACGCTGGACGGGCGCCCATGGCGGACAGGCCTTCTTCGCCTACAGCACCAACTACCTCATCGATCTGGCTAATGCCGTGATCGTCGATGTGGAGGCCAGCACCGCCATCCGTCAGGCTGAGGTAACGGCGCAGCGAACGATGATCGACAGGACACAGGAGCGCTTCGGCATCTGGCCCCAGCGGTTAGCTGCCGATACCGGCTATGGCGATGCGGCTAATCTTGCCTGGCTCGTCCATGAGCGCGGCATCGAGCCGCATATCCCCGTCTTCGACCATGCAAGCCGCAGGACCGATAGCTTCCAGCGCACCGTGTTCCGCTATGACCACCGGAAAGATCTCTATGTCTGCCCCGGTGGCAAGCACCTCGTCCAGCACCGCAGGGACTATGCCAGCCCGCGGACCGGCGTCGATAAGGACGGCTTCATGCGCTACCGCGCCAGTCAGCACGACTGCCAATCCTGCGTCCTCAAGCCCCAATGCTGTCCCGGCCAGCCCGCGCGCAAGGTGATGCGATCAATCCATGAAGGCGCGCGCGATCTGGCACGGGATCTGTCCCAGACCGACGCCTATGTCACATCCCGGCGCGAGCGAAAGAAGGTCGAAATGCTGTTCGCCCATCTCAAGCGCATCCTGAAGCTCGATCGCTTGCGCCTACGAGGACCAAATGGCGCAAAAGATGAGTTCCACCTCGCAGCCACAGCCCAGAACCTGCGCAAGCTCGCGAAACTCATCCCGATCCAGCCGCCTATCGTTCCAGCGTGACACCTGGAGCCGACTTCGCCCCAACGTCAGAGACTGACAATCACCGACTTCTTCAACACTATCGGTCGTGAACCGTCCGATCGCTTAGCGCCCGGTATAAGGCTCGCATGCAATTCCGTCGCCATCGCGGTCCAAGTGCGCGCCATAGCCTGGTTGGCCGCGATGGAGCGGCGCTACGCCTGCCGCACGCGCCTCGCTGCAGTTCCGAAAAGACCAGGAAGGCCCTTCAGACTGCGCGGCCGGTGTTGGGTCGCGGAGCACCACACCACCTGCAGCACCGACCACGAGGGCGCCAATGATGAGTGAGGATCTTTGCCGCATCATCCAAGGATGACGAGCGAGCATAAATATTCTCTAAAAAAAGCGATCGACCATGAGCAATAGTTCATCGAACGCACACTGGTAATCCGATCTTCCTTCTGCCATTTAGCAAAAACAACTGGTCGCCATAAAGAAGGGATAAAAATGTCCGCGCAAGAAACGCTCATCACGCTTACCGCCGATATTGTCGCTGCCCATGTCAGCAACAACAGCGTTGGGATCAATGATCTTCCTGGCCTGATCGCCAATGTGCATGGCGCTCTCGCCAGCCTGAGCGAACCTGCGGTTGCTGAAGAAGTGAAGCCAGAGCCTGCGGTTTCGGTGCGCGCGTCGATCAAGCCGGACCATATTGTCTGCCTGGAAGACGGGAAGAAGCTCAAGATGCTCAAGCGTCACCTGATGACTCATTATCAGATGACCCCGGCGGACTATCGCGCCAAGTGGGGCTTGCCTGCGGATTATCCGATGGTCGCTCCCAACTATGCTGCGCAGCGCAAGGAGCTGGCCCACAAGATCGGCCTCGGCCGCAAGCCGCGCGCGGAAGCCGCTGCCCCCGCAAAGCCGGCCCGCACCCCGCGCAAGACGAAGGTCGCCGAACCGGCCTGAGAACAGTTATGCGGGGCACGGCAGAGCCGATCCCCGCATCCCCTCCATCACGCGACCAGCGCCTCTTGCGGCACCGCGACCATGCCCAGAATATGATCAGCCCAAGCCTGAAGCATCCGCCGACGCGGCGTAAGGTAGAGGGCACTGTTATAGGCCCCACGCACATCATCACGATCGGCATGGGCTAACGCCACCTCGATCCAGTCTGGCCGATAGCATTCCGCTTCATTGGCCCAGGTCGAGGCAAGGCCTCGGAACCCATGCACCGTCTGACGGCCGCGATAGCCCATGCGGTAGCAGCCATAGATCATCGTATTCTGCGATATGGGGAGTTCAGGCTTGTCGCCGGCAAAGACATATGGCCCCCGGCTGTAAATCCGCACGCTCTCCAGCAACCCGACCGCCTGCCGCGAAAGCGGCACGATATGCTCACGTCCCATCTTCATCCGTTCGGCCGGCACCCGCCAGATGGGATCAGGGCCGTCCAGCCCTTCAAACTCGTCCCATGTCGCATAGCGAGTTTCATTGGTCCGCGCCCAGGTCAGCAGCGTGAACAAGAGCGCGTCGCGCGTGACCGCACGCCGCCGGGGATTCTCATCGCCGTCATAAGCGTCGATCGCCCGAACAAGGGCAGGCAACTCCCCTCCCCCAACCCGGGCCATATGCCGGACCCGAGGCTTGGGCCGCAGCAGGGTAGCAAGCCCGGCAGCAGGATCATGGGTGGCCCAGCCCTGCGGTATGGCAAAGAGATAGACCTGGCTTACATGCTGGCGCAGCCGGCGGCTGACATCGAGGGCACCGCGTGCCTCAACCGCCCGCAGCATCGACAGCACATCGCCCGCAGTGATGTCCTTGAGATCGCGCTGCCCGAGCGACGGGAACACGTCGCGCTCCAGACGCGACAGGATGCGTGCTGCATGCCCCGGCTCCAGCCCGCTCGCCCGGTTACCATGCCAGGCCCGTGCAGCCGCCTCAAAGCTGGTCACAGGCGAGGGAGCCTTGGGACCGGGATCCTCGCCCCGCGCAAGGGCGAGCTTGGCCTCAGCGCGGCGTAGCCGCGCCTCAGCCAGGGTAACCTCCGGGTAGCGCCCGAACGAGAGCAGCTTCTCCTTGCCGTTGAACCGATATTTCATGCGCCAGAGGCGTGAGCCAGTCGGACGAACAAGCAGATAGAGGCCGCCGCCATCGCCAAGCTTGTAATCCTTTGATCGCCGGCTGGCGTAGCGAACCTCGAGTTCCTTGAGCGGCATAGGGGGTATCTCCTGCTGGGCACAGGCATTACCCTCCAAAACACCCCCAAAAGCAAATCGACGTCCTGGCATCAGGCGCGATCCGATGGGAGGCGCTGCATCCCCAAGAAACGGCGCAAATCCGCCAGAAAAGACATAAAAAAACCGCCGCGGAATGCTCCGAGACGGTTTGGTCTTTTAGTATGTGGTTGCGGGAGTAGGATTTGAACCTACGACCTTCAGGTTATGAGCCTGACGAGCTACCGGGCTGCTCCATCCCGCGACACTGGGCGTTTTGTGTGGCCCTGATACGCAAAAAGGGCGGCTTTGCGG
>JAESGL010000292.1_pt1 | contig 33865 bp, 24 predicted proteins | sample 9269711 | NCBI WGS metagenome assembly JAESGL01 (sample SAMN14515918, study PRJNA621676) | algae metagenome | isolation source: Kastovskya adunca ATA6-11-RM4 and co-occurring heterotrophs from soil and... | place: Chile: Atacama Desert | collected 2011-06-27
TTTGACAGCTTATTGCTTCTATGACTGTAAACCTTCTGTTTTTCTTCCTGAAAATCAGCCCCTATTGCTTCAAAATCAAGATTTGATGGCTGCCTAATCCATAATTCACGTAGATATAGGGTAAAATATACTTTGGCAGCATCACGAGCATCAGCTCTTTGCCTCCGGGTTCTCCAGTGATCGCCCTTTTTTGCGGGCCATCCATTGCACCGCTATGATCGTTTTAGCATCGAGCAGCTGTAAGGAGAGCAGCTCATCCAGGCTATACTCCAGTACCTCTATCTCCTCATGCTCCTCATCCAACCCGCCGCCTTTGGCTTTTTTATTACTTACTTCGGCATAATACAGAAACAGCTTTTCGGTGCTCGCTCCGCCCGAGGGATAAAAATCACAGATATGCTCCAGCTGGTCTACCTCATATCCTGTTTCTTCCTCAACTTCTTTCCGGATGGTTATTTCCGGATCGCCCTGCCCATTTTCAACAATGCCGGCAACAATCTCCAGCAACTCTCTGCCGGCACCAAAGCGATATTGCTTTACTAAAATGTACTTTTCCGTTTTGGTGTTATAAATAAGCGCAGCAGCAGCTTTTCCAACATCAAATAACTCCCGCTCAAAAGTCTCGCCTTTATCTTCAACCGTAAGCTTTTTAAGACTATAAAAGCCTTTGTATATCGTTTCGTTCTTCTTGATCTTCATGTAGTTTTTGATTTGTATAATCTTCAGGCGTGGTTGCAGCCTCTACCACTGCAGAGACAACTCACTCACCGAAACGGCAGACCATCATTCACTCAATCACTCAATCACTCAATCACTCAATCACTCAAACCATACGCATCCTGCCAGGTTTTGATACTAGACTACGCGACAAGCTTTCATGCGAAACGTAAATACAATAGCAGTACTACAGGGTATTTTCTGGGCAGCCACAGGCTTTTGGCCCTTCATTCACCTGCCAAGCTTTTTATGGGTAACAGGCCCTAAAGAAGATATCTGGCTGCTCTACACTGCTTCTGTTCTGATACTGGTAATTGGCCTGGCCCTGGCTGTGGCAGGCTACAGAAAAACAGTTACTTATGAAATAAAATGGCTTGGCATAGCCGGCGCACTGGGACTTACTGCCATTGACATTATTTACAGCACCCGTGATGTGATTTCTGATATTTACCGCTACGATGCCATAGCCGAGCTTGGCCTTGTTCTTCTCTGGCTTTGGGCAGGCTCAAAGGGAATGGCTACTTTTGAGAAGAACAAGCACGCTTGATAAATCAGGTTATAGAAAAACTACTTAGTTACAAAATCTCTACCATATGGATAAAACGATAAAAATACTAGTCCTCTGGCTCAGCTTTACCATCAGCATACAACCATTAGCGGCACAGGCACCAGCATCTGCAGATACTGCAGGGCTGGAGCAGAGCGTGCTAAGCCCAATGCTGCCTCCTCCACAGGTGTGGGAACCAAGATTTGAGTTCAAAGCAAAAAAAGACCTCCCTATTTTAGCAGGCGGGGCTGCCATGGCCATTGGTGGCTTTATATTAAAAGCAAGGGTACCGCAGCTCACAGAAACACAGCTGGCAGCACTGGATCCTAACTCTATCAATAGTTTCGATAGAGGCGCCGTTGACAATATAAGAGACCTGGATTCTCATTTAAGTGATATCGTTCTTGGTGTGAGCGCCATAGCACCCTTCTCTGTGCTGGCATCACGTTCCATCAGGCAGGAGTCTCTGGCCGTGATGGTTATGTACATGGAAACAGCCGCCCTCACAGGTGGGCTCACCAACCTCAGCAAAGGCCTGTTCAGGCGTAAACGACCTTATGTATATAACCCAGATGCGCTGCTGAAAGACAGAACAAAGGTAAGTGCCCGCCATTCCTTTTGGTCGGGGCACGTGGCCACATCGGCCTCCTTTATGTACTTAACTGCTTACATGGTTGATCGCTATGCCGACAGGCCTGGCTGGAAGTGGGCCGCCTGGTCTGGTGCCGTAGTAATTCCGGGTACCATCGCTGTGTGGCGCTACACCTCGGGCAAGCATTTTCCCACAGATGTTTTGGCAGGATATGCGGTAGGTGCAGGTGTGGGCCTGCTCATTCCGATGATACACAGAAAACAGCTGCCCAAAGACATGACGCTCAACATTCAGCCAACACCATATGGCGTACACGCAGCCCTTACCTTCTGAAGAGTTTAAGCCATAAAAAATGCCCCGCCGGTCAGGCGGGACATTTTCATTTCTTTTCACTGCACTTTGGCTGCTACAGCCCTGGAGCAGGCCACCGGCATAATGTTAAGCCTCCGGCATAATGCGTTAAGCCTCTGGCATAATGCGCACCACCAGGCCATCCAGATTGGGCGATACCCGCAACTGACAGGACAGGCGGCTGCCAGCAACAGCATGCGGCAGCGACTCGAGCATATAGGCTTCGTCTTCGCTCTGCTCCGGCAGCTCTCCACTTTCGAGCACTTCTATATGGCAGGTGGCACAAATAGCCATACCACCACACATGGCCTGCACCTCCAGCTCATGCGCCTTAAGTATTTCCATTACTGAAAGGCCCATATCTGTAGGGGCCTCCAGCTTAAGCCTTTCGCCATTTTCCTGTTGCACAAACAGGTTTATCATATTTTCCATTAGAGCTCTTGTATGCCGTTTACGGTCGTGTATTTTAAAGAGAACTTCTTATCAGGGTATACCAGTTTATATGCACTTTGTGCTGCCAGCGCCGATTCGTGGAAGCCACATAAAATTAGCTTTAACTTACCGGGATAGGTGTTAATATCGCCAATGGCATATACGCCTGGTATATTGCTTGAGTAATCGAAAGTATTTACTACAATGGCTCCTTTCTCCAGCTCCAGTCCCCACTGATCGATAGGCCCAAGCTTGGGCACCAGGCCAAAGAGCGGAATAAAATAATCAACCTCCAGGGCATGAGAGTCGCCTTTGTCGGGCTGCACGATAACAGCTTTAAGATCGCCCTCCCCGTGTACTTCTACCACATTGGCATTCAGCTGCAGCTTAATTTTACCTGCGGCCGCCAGGGCGGCTACCTTATCTGCTGACTCAGGTGCACCACGGAAGCTGCTGCCACGGTGAACGAGGGTAATCTCTTCGGCTACATCGGCCAGGAAAATGGTCCAGTCGAGGGCAGAATCGCCACCACCGGCAATTACAATACGCTTGTCCCTGTACTTTTCAGGATCCTTCACCATATAGTCGATGCCCCGGCTCTCGTACTGCTCCAGGCTTGGAATAGCAGGTTTACGGGGTTCAAAAGAGCCCAGTCCACCGGCAATAAATACTGCCTTGCAGTTAATTTCGGTACCATCTACGGTAGTTACCTGTATGGTGCCATCGTCAAGCTTATTCAGGTGCTCTACGCGCTCTCCCAGGGTAAAGGTAGGATGAAAGGGCTCAATCTGCTTCTGCAGGTTTTTTACCAGATCTCCGGCCAGTACCTCGGGAAAGCCCGGAATATCATATATTGGTTTTTTGGGATATATTTCAGTTAACTGTCCGCCAACTGCAGGCAGGGCATCTACCACATGGCAGCGCATTTTGAGCAGTCCTGCTTCAAACACTGCAAAAAGGCCAACAGGCCCGGCCCCGACCACACAAATATCAGTTGTTATATTCTTCATTACAGAAGTTGTTTTAGGTTGTATGTACCTGGCGCTGCAAAGATAAAGCACGCCACGGCAGCAATCACAATTTCAGGCTAAATTAAAGCCTTAAAAAGTCCAATAACGCAACTATCTGTTGCTGACTGCCTCCTTTAAACGACATTACAAAGCTGTTTTGTTCCCTTATATTGCTTTGAATGAGTACAAAAACCACTTATACGGCATGATTGGAATCTGGAAAAAGAAATGGACTTGCTAACTGATAAAAAGCTAGTCCTATGCAAGCAGTGCAGCTATACCAGAGAGGCAGTGCAGCAGGTTTTCAGTACCTGAATAGCGTAAAATGTGCTATATTGCCCATGGTTTTGCAGCCAGTCTACAAGCCAAAATATACCCTGGGCTTGATGAGCGGGCTTTCGATAAAAAAGAGTCTGGAAAAGTAAAATCTTGCGGCTCATCATATGTATAGGGTTTCAATAGCGCCATGAGTGCTTTGGGTGCACCTGATCAACAGCATTGACTGATACATCCCTGGCTACCAAACCTAAATCACTTTTAACAACTACCCCTTAAGTATTGATTTAAAGCATGGAGCCAACCGTTCACCAGCACAAACTTTTTGAAAATCTCAGTTATTCCGGAAAAGCACTGAAGAACCGGGAGTTTGAAAAATGTCATTTCAAGGTCTGTGACTTTTCCAGCACTGATTTTTCCGGCAACCGCTTTACTGACTGTACTTTTACCGGCTGTAACATGGGCCTCATGAAACTGAACCAGGTTACCATGGATGGCATATTTTTCAAAGAGTGTAAGCTGATTGGTGTAAATTTTAATGATTGTGCCGACCTGCTCTTTTCGGTACGTTTCGAAAACTGCCTGCTGGATTACGCCTCTTTTGTAAACAAGAAAATGAGCAAGGCCTCCTTCAAGAACTCTTCCCTGAAGAGTGCCATCTTCAGCAATGCCATACTAAACAAAGCCCTGTTTGATAACACCGACCTGCAGGGGGCCGTATTTAACAGAACCAATCTGCAGGAAGCTAATTTTGTTACCGCTTATAACTTTGCCATCGATCCGGAGCTGAACATGCTCAGGAAGGCTAAATTCTCTCAACAGGGGGTGCTGGGCCTGCTGGCAAAATATGATATCCAGATAGAATAAGGGATCACCAGCCTCCAGAACTTAAGGTGCCTTAAAACAGCGATTGCTGCTGGCTTTGATTCCACTGGCTTAAATCCGGAGGAGAAATACCCTGCCGCTCCCACACCAGCTGCTGCAAGAGTTTTGCATTGTGGGCTGCATAGCCGTTCTGGTCGTTATCGAAGTAAATGTAAACATCTTTACCCTGCCGCTGCCACTCCAGGCAATTGTTGGCCCACCAGCTCATGCCTTCGTCGCTATAGCTACCCGAGTATTTACCCTCGGGCCCGTGCAGGCGTACATATACAAAATCTGCCGTGATCTCAAAAGGAGAAAGATGCCTGTCGAGCTCATAAATACAAAAAGCTATGTTGTAGCGGCGCAAAAGCTCCATAACAGCCCCATTGTACCAGCTATGATTCCTGAACTCGAAGGTGTAGCGGTAGTAAGGGGGCAGTGCTTTTAAAAATTCCTCAAGCTTGTGCATGGAGATGTTCATGAATGGAGGCAGCTGAAACAGAATAGGGCCCAGCTTTTCCTCCAGCCCCTGCACATTTTCAAAAAAACGGGCTATGCTCTGCTGTGGGTCTGTGAGCTTTTTCATGTGCGTTATAAAGCGGCTGGCTTTAACGGCAAAAACAAAATCAGGGGGTACGGCAGCACGCCAGCCGGCAAAGGTCTGGGCAGAGGGAAGCCTGTAGAATGAGTTATTGATCTCTACACTGCGGAAAAAATTCAGGTAATAACGGGTAAAGTCTTTTGATTTCAGGCCATGCAGATAGAAGGTTCCCATCCAGTGTTTGTAGTGCCAGCCCGACGTGCCAATGTAGATCTTTCGCTCCATACATGTTTGTTTTTAGGCCTATTTTCCTAACGGTCTCTAAACGTTAAGGTTAGACTGGAAATGCGATTACCCACCCAAACCTCACTCCAGAGGCCGCTATGCCCATTTTTTAAGTTCCGGCATTGCGTTACCGGATGAAAATAATTGTTACGCCCGTGCAAGTTTTGTCCCTTATTCAATCAGAAAATATTCCATTTCCAACATAACTTGTGTTTGAATTCAACTTGCCAAAAGCATAACCACAAAGAGAAACAAGAGAAGGTTGCTGAAGGCAAAAAAGAAGAAATAAAGGATACAGGATCACACTATCAAACGTTTAGAAACATCCGCAAAGATTTAGGCACACTCTTTGCACCTGTATTAGCGGTCTCTCTAGTGCTAAAAAACCTCCCCAATTATTTACGGGCTAATTAGTAAAATTTCAGGATCTGGATACAACGAATATTTTACTACAGCGGGTACAGGTACCGGAGAAGAAAAGGCCATATTAGACAAAGTAGAAAAGAAGATTTATAGCAGATATGCAAGCAAATAGACTGATGGACCTCTACCTGTGGAAAAACGGCAGCGCTTATGTTGCTCCCAGGGAACTGGAACAGGAGGTTAGTCAACATTTAAGTTATAAACTGTTGCTGAAAAAGCCAGGCAACAGCGCCACTGCACATGCCCTGAAATCAGTTGATGGAAGTGGCATGTTAGAGGCAAATGAACCATTACCATTAAAAATAAGCCAGGAGATAAGCCCTGCGGCTGCAAATCCGCTCTATGGCGGCAATGTAGCCCTGGTTGTTCATATAAAAGCTGAAGCAGATACATACTTTAACCTGCAGGGAAGGCTGGATACGCCAGAGCTGGCATACAACGACTCCTATCTGTACCTGCCCGGCTTCTGGTACCGCAAAAACCTGCGCTCGCCTAAGCAGACACCCTCTGAACGGGTAAGCAAAAACTGGATTGTGCGCGAAGACCGGCTAAGTACCCCACTGGTGGGCATATTCGATAATGAAAAAGGTATCAGCTATTCACTTGTTCGTACAGACAATATCGCAAAACATGCCCTGGCCCAGCACAACCAGGGCGAGGTAATCCTTAGCGGCCCTTCCGACCTGGGTGCTCTTGGTTTTGGCGAAGAAGACGACAAACCGCATCTTTCTTTTGCCTACCCTTATATGGAGGCCCCTCACAGCTATTACCGCAAGCTTAGCCTGGGTGCTCCTGTTACATCTTTTCTTTTCCTGAAGAAAGGAGAAAGCATTACACTGAGCTATCAGCTTATTAAGTTTGAGGCTTTTGATTATGCTGAATATATAAAGCAGATCTGGACCAGCTCCTACGACCTGTTTCAGCCACAGCCGCTTAGCAGCAATCAGCTTAGCGATGCAGAGATCAAAAAAGTGCTGAGCAGCTTTTACTACGAATCTTATGTAGAAGTAGGCCGGCTGAAAGGCTTCTCAGGCGTGCACCTGGAAACCAATGCCTGTAAACCAGGCAAGTTGCTGGAAGTAGGCTTTGTAGGCCGCGTGCTGCTCAATGCCTTTAATGCCCTGGAATGGGCCGAGGAGCAGGGCGATGAAAAGCTGAAGAAAATTGCCTTTTCTGTGCTGAACAGTTATGAACAGTGGGGCTTTTCAAAAGAAGGCTACATCCGTGAGCTGGTGGGCGAGTACCATGGCTATCCGGTAAAGAAGGATCTTTACTCCATACGCCGCCAGTCGGAGGGCATTTATGCCATCCTGCTCTACCTCGATTACGAGAAGCAAAAGGGCAGAAGGCACCCGCTCTGGGAAGAGCGTATCCTAAACCTGCTGGACCTGCTACTTGCCCTGCAAATGTTTGATGGAAGCTTTCCACGCAAATTTAAAGGCAATGGCCGCATTGTAGATGCTGTTGGTGGTAGCTCTCCCTCTGCCGTTCCGGCGCTGGTAATGGCCTATAAATACTTCGACGACGACCGTTACCTGAATGCAGCCCGCAAGGTAATCGATTACCAGGATAAAGAGATGATCTCCAAATCTGACTACTTCTCTTCTACCCTGGATGCCGACTGCGAAGACAAGGAAGCCTCGCTTTATGCAACCGTAGCCCTGTACTACATGGCCATGGTAACGGTGGGTGGCGAAAAGATACGCTACACCTCACTGGCAAAGCAGGCTGCTTACTTTACCCTCTCGTGGTACTACACCTGGGATGTGCCCTTTGCACAGGGCCAGATGCTGGGCGATATTGGACTGAAAAGCCGTGGCTGGGGTAATGTGTCGGTAGAGAACAACCACATAGATGTGTATGTGTTCGAGTTCGATGAAGTGCTGAAATGGCTGGCAGAAGAAACCGGCGAGCTACGGTTTGCCCAGTTTGCCGATCTGATCCGCTCCTCCATGCGGGAGCAGCTGCTCCCCTACAAAGGCCATATGGTGGGTATTGCCAAAGAAGGCTACTACCCCGAGGTAGTGCAGCATACCGACTGGGACTACGGCCACTTTGGCAAAGGCTTCTATAATGATCTCTTTGCCCCGGGCTGGACGGTTTCCTCCATCTGGGAACTGCTTACCGATAACAGGGCAAAAGATTTCCTGACAAGAAAAAGATAAAACCAAGCCTCTTCCCCCACGGAAGGGGCTTTTTATTTAATGCTTCAGGAGTTGATTATATGCCACAGATACGATTCCCGCACAAATTGCACAGAGTACTTCTTTAGCAAAAAAGCAGGTTGTGCAGCAGCAGAAAAGTAGCAGGCTTTCCCTGTACTGGTAACTGTATTTTTGCTGTATATCCTGACTTATTTAATTAAAGGTAGGTTTAGAAAACAATGAATGCTTGTTCATAATTATATATGTTATTTATCTGAAAGCATGAACATGGTAGCAAGTGTTTGTGCAGAATTTCAAATTTTACTTGCCGGAAGAAAGTCGGCATCCTGCAACACCTGAATCAGACCACATGATTTATTTTTTAGTGAGTAGGGATGTACAACAAAGAACAAGCTATGGCTGGAGTAGATAACACAACTGTCCCTGTATGGGGAGGTATTGAATGCACAGTGCATCGGCTGCATGATGAGTACAGGAATCAGCTTGATAACAGCGGGCACCAGACCCGTATCAGTGACCTGGCGCTTATTGCTGAGTTAGGCATCAAAACCCTGCGTTACCCTGTATTATGGGAGAAGGTAGCGCCCAATGGTCTTAAAAAAGCAGACTGGTCGTGGGTGGATGAGCGCCTTGAAAAAATAGGAAGCCTTGGCATTACCCCTATTGCAGGCCTGCTCCATCATGGCAGTGGTCCCTCCTATACCAGCCTTACAGACCCCCATTTTGCCGAAAAGTTTACTGAATATGCAATTGCCGTAGCCGAGCGCTATCCCTGGCTGGAGCTCTTTACGCCCATCAACGAGCCCCTCACCACCGCACGTTTCAGCTGCCTGTATGGCCTCTGGTATCCGCACAGCAGAGATGCCGAAGCTTTCTCTAAGGCCGTTTTAAACCAGTGCAAAGCCACCATTATGGCTATGAAAGCCATCAGGAGAATAATTCCTGATGCCCAACTGGTGCAGACAGAAGACATGGGCAAGTGCCACAGCACTAAAAAAATGGCCTACCAATGCAGGTTTGAGAACGCACGCCGCTGGACTTCTCTTGACCTGCTGTGCGGCAAAATTCAGGAAAACAGCCTGATGATGGGTTATTTTCTGGAGCTGGGGAAGGTACGTGAAAGGGAGCTGGAATACTTTGCCAGCAACCACTATGCCCCCGATATCATTGGCATAAACCACTACATTACCAGCGAAAGATTTCTGGATGAAAACAGGCAGCATTACCCGGCCTGGTCGCATGCAGGCAATGGAAAAGATCACTATGCCGATGTTGATGTGGTAAGGGCAGACATTAACAAAAGGGCCGGGCATTATAACATTTTAAAAGAAGCTGCTGAGCGTTATAACCTACCCCTGGCGCTAACCGAAGTGCATTTAGGCGCTACCCGCGAAGAGCAGTTAAGGTGGTTTATGGAGGCCTGGAATGCTGTTTGCAAGCTAAAGCGCAAGGGTGTGGATATACGGGGCATTACCGCCTGGTCTTTGTTAGGCGCTTATGACTGGAACACACTCTTAACGCAAAAAAACAACTTTTACGAATCGGGAGTATTTGATGTAAGATCGGCTAAGCCACGGCCTACCGCACTGGCTTGGCTCATTAAAACGTTGGCAAAGGGAGAAACGCCTGATCATCCGGTATTGGATGCTGCCGGATGGTGGAAAAATCCGGGCGCCAGCCATTTCAAATACAGCGGTAAACAAACTGCCCGCGAGCTCCCGCAGGTAGTATCCATGAAAAAAGGGCCGCTGCCGGAGCCTCCTGCCAGAACTATTCTAATCACAGGGGCTACGGGTATGCTTGGCAATGCTTTTGCAAGAATCTGTAAGATCAGAAACATCTCCTACCAGATCTTTAGCAGGCAGGAGCTGGATATTACCAGAAAAGAATCTATTGAGAACGCCCTGAGCCATTACCAGCCCTGGGCAGTAATCAACACGGCTGGCTATGCAAAAGTAGATGAAGCAGAGCTGATGCAGGACCGTTGTTTCCTGGAAAACACAGAAGGCCCTGCACTGCTTGCAGAAGCCTGTTTACGGTATGGCGCCCAGTTTACCACCTTCTCCACAGATCTTGTTTTTGACGGAAAAGCACAGTCGCCCTACCTGGAAAGTAATCCTGCGGCTCCGTTAAACATCTATGGCTTATCAAAATTTTATGCAGAGACCAAGGTACTAAAGGCAAATCCTGAAGCACTGGTAATCAGAACCAGCTCATTTTTCGGACCCTGGGATGAGTACAATTTTATTACCCAGATGGTTAGAACACTGGAGGAGAACAGGCGCTTCTATGCCTCTAAAGACCATGTTGTATCTCCAACCTACGTACCTGATCTTGTAAACAGCACCCTGGATCTGATACTGGATAAAGCCTGCGGTATCTGGCACCTCACAAACCCTTCTGAAGTATCATGGGCAGACTTTGCCTTTAAAATCGCCGAGGCAGCAAAGCTAAACCCCAGGCTGATAAAGGCTACAGAAGCAAATCTGTTAGGTTATAAAGCCATACGCCCAACCTATAGTGCACTTGGCAGCGAAAAAGGCATACTGTTGCCCCAGCTGGACGATGCCATTACCCGTTATGTACGGGAAAGAGAAGCTACGGCAGCTCCTGTTTACTCCCATGCAGAAGGCTAAGGAGCCATAAAAGTTTAGCAGCCAGACAGCAACAGCTTAGCTGTTCTGCATAAATCATCAATAGCATGTATTTAAGCACCGGCTGGCTGTTCCTGTTCCTTTATCTCATATAGTATCTCATTTGCCTTTTTCCCAACCTGCACAATAAGCTCCATTTTACGCAGGCAGTAAGTAATCTGCCTGCAGCGGTAAAGGGGCAGCGCAGTGGCAGCTGCCAAACATTTATTGGAGAAAGGAATGGGCAGGCTGGCTGGCAGAAACTGCAGAAAATCGGCAGCGGTAACAAAGCGGTGCGTACTAACCACCTGCAGCAGGCGCCGGTCTTTAACACTTACCCGTTTGCGGCGCCAGCTCCCCTGCCCATCCTGGCAACGAATTTCTTCTTCCTGTATCAGCAAAAACTCCAGGCTAAGGTTCTCGTGCCTGATTAATTCGGGCATGCGTACCAGTTCCGCAAAAAGATCTGTCAGATTTCCCCTGCGGGGAGACTTCCGCCTGGATTTAATTGTACTACCTGAAGCATCTACCTGCACAATCCACTTTTCCAGGGTAACAGGATGCAGCAGGTGCACTTTATGTACCGCTACCAGCTTTCTGATTTTCTGCCTGATGGCTGTAAAATTCCGTGTCTGGATTTCTACAAGCTGCCCTTCCCGCACCAAATCTATAACAAATCCCATCAGCGGAACCTCAAATTTATCTTCCGGAAGGGCATACCATTGCTTTAGAGCAGCATGCAGCGACCGTTCATTTCGGGTGCCAATACCGTTACCAACGGATATAATATCTTCTTCTTTTTCCTGCTTGTTCACTCCGCAAAGATGCAGGATGTTTCATATAACACAATAACAAAAAAGATACTTAGCTGCATCAAGCAATAACTAAAAGTGGCTGCAATAAAATGAATCTCTGCCATTTAGTCCCAAAGTTCTCTTTTTAACAATTTGATGGTTCAACTTTTACCTACAGCACGTCAACATCATAAACAATTCACAAAATAAATCTTCTTTAACATACTGTTACAGTGCAACTTTTCCCTGTGAAGCTAGTTTAATCTAAACCAAGAAGGTGCTTAACTGGTGATACAGATCCCTTCACTCTCTTTGCACTTTTAGAGTACAACCTGCATTTTTTATTCAGAGCAGGTACCCTATTAATTTATTTGTATGTACAAAGAAAAGCTAGAAACCCCTATGCCGACCCTAAACGGTCACAATAGCACATCAAACCAGCCAGATGCGCAGCGTCAGGCGAGCAACACTCAGACCAGAACAACCGACCAGTTTATACAGAATTTACCTAACATCGTGTGTCTTTCTCACTTGCGCTGGGATTTTGTGTACCAGCGACCACAGCACCTGCTATCTCGCTTTGCCCGCCACACGCGTTTATATTTTGTAGAAGAGCCTATTTTTGAAGATAATACTGAACCAAGGCTGGAAGTATCGGGCAGGGAACAAAATGTGCAACTGGTAGTACCACACTTACCGCATGGACTTTCGCCAGAACATGTTGAAATGGAACAACGCCAGCTGCTCGACAAGTTTTTTGCCGAAAAAGGGCTCGACCGCTACATTTTCTGGTATTACACCCCTATGGCCCTTGGCTTTACAAACCACTTTAGTCCTGTGCTTACCATTTACGACTGCATGGACGAACTTTCGGCGTTTAAGTTTGCCCCCACACGACTAAAGGAGCTGGAAAAGGAACTGTTTAAAAAAGCTGACCTGGTGTTTACCGGCGGCCAGAGCCTGTATGAGGCAAAGCAAAAGCAGCACCCGCGTGTGCACGCTTTTCCCAGCAGCATCGATAAAGATCATTTTGCACAGGCACGCCAGGCTTTGGAGCAACCTTCTGATCAGGCCTCCATTGCACAACCACGCATTGGTTTCTTTGGTGTGATTGATGAGCGTATGGACCTTGAGTTGCTTACAGCTGTGGCAGACGCCAAACCTGAATGGCAACTGGTAATGGTTGGACCAGTAGTAAAAATAGATCCTGCAGATTTACCACAACGCCCAAACCTGCACTACCTGGGAGGTAAATCTTATAAAGAATTACCAACCTACTTAAGCGGCTGGTCTGTGGCCATGCTGCCTTTTGCCATCAATGAATCTACCCGTTTTATCAGCCCCACCAAAACACCTGAATACCTGGCCGCTGGCAAGCCTGTTGTATCAACCCCGATACGGGATGTAATAAGGCCTTATGGAGAGCAGCAGCTTGTACATATTGCCGGCACACCAGAGGAGTTTGCAGCGGCAATAGAAAAGGCGCTGGCACAACAAAAAGATGAGCAATGGAGGGAAAAAGTGGATAGCTTTTTAACCAACATCTCATGGGATAAAACATGGCATGCAATGGTTGAGCAGATGAGCAGTGTTTTACAGCACAAAACCCGCTAACAGCACTGCTGACCTAACGTTTTTTTAGAACTTAATAGAGGAGATTTTTATGTTCGACTATCTGATAGTGGGAGCAGGCTTTGCAGGCAGTGTACTAGCCGAACGCCTTGCCACCCAATTAAATAAAAAGGTTCTTATTATTGATAAAAGGAACCATATAGCCGGTAATGCCTACGATCATTTTAATAAAGATGGCATCCTGGTGCATAAATACGGGCCCCACATCTTTCACACTAACGCTAAAGATGTGTTTGATTATTTATCGCGGTTTACCGAATGGCGTCCCTACGAGCACCGGGTTCAGGCAAGTGTAGACGGGCAGCTGGTACCTATCCCCATCAACATGGATACCATCAACAAGCTTTACGGACTTAACCTTACTTCTTTTGAGGTAGAGGATTTTTTTCAGTCCAAGGCAGAAGAGATCAACCCCATCCGCACCTCAGAAGATGTGGTGGTAAGCCGCGTGGGCCGGGAGCTGTACGAGAAGTTTTTCCGCAACTATACCCGCAAGCAGTGGGGCATGGATCCTTCGGAGCTGGATAAATCGGTTACCTCACGGGTGCCTGTGCGTACCAACCGCGATGACCGCTACTTCTCCGATACTTTTCAGGCCATGCCGCTAAGGGGCTATACCTATATGTTCGAGAAGATGCTGGATCACCCCAACATCAAAATCATGCTCAATACCGATTATCACGAGATTCTGGATATAATCCCTTTCAGGGAGATGATTTACACCGGACCGGTAGATGAGTATTTTGATTTCAGGTATGGCAAACTGCCTTATCGTTCGCTGGAGTTCAAGCACGAAACACTCGATGAGCAGCAGCATCAGCCTGCGCCAGTGGTGAATTATCCTAACGAACATCCCTACACCCGCATCACGGAGTTTAAGTACCTAACCGGGCAGCAGCACCCTAAAACGAGCATTGTATACGAGTATCCTAAAGCCGAGGGCGACCCTTATTACCCGGTGCCTAAGCCAGAGAATGCCGAGCTTTACAACAAGTACAAGAAACTTGCCGATGAAACACCCGGCGTTCACTTTGTTGGCCGCCTGGCTACCTATCGCTATTATAACATGGACCAGGTAGTGGCCCAGGCACTTACACTCTTCAAAAAGCTAACGCCAACAAAAGAGAAGGCTCAATTAGTAGTAGACCGTGCACCCGTACAGCTCAATGGCAAAGCCAAAGTACTTAACGGGGTAATTGCAGGCATCAGTAGTAATGGAAAGCACAAATCAGACTAAAAGGCTATCACCCCAAGTAGCAGACTATTTAACAACAGAAACACCGGCTGAACAAAAGCCTGGCAACAGTAAGCTTAGCAATGGCAAGCCTGCTGCTGCCAGGCATTATGGTAGTTTACAAAAACAGCCTGTTCATGATAAAGAATTAGCAATCAAAAAGATTGGTTAAACCCTTATGGTAATAATGTAAAAATCTGGCGGTAAAAAGCACAAAAAATAGCCCGGTTTAGCCGGGCTACTATAAAACATATTCAAATTATTTTTTAGCGGCTGATTTCCTTTCCTACGCGAATATCGCGTGAGGAGCTTCCTGCCAGCAGGTTAAATTTGCCCGGCTCCAGCACCCACTGCTTTTTCTCTTCACTGTAAAACTGAAATGCATCTTTGCCCAGGCTTAAGGTAACATTCTTCGATTCTCCCGGCTTCAGGCTTATCTTCTGAAATGCTTTTAGCTCTTTTACCGGCCGTTTTACGGAAGCCTCAATATCTTCTATATATAGCTGCACTACCTCCTGCCCTGCTCTCCTGCCTGTATTTTTAACAGTAAGCGTTACTTTAACCCCATCACCCTGTTCGCGCACCTGCATGTTACTATACTCAAAAGAAGTATACGAAAGGCCATGGCCGAAGCTAAAGAGAGGCGCTACGTTATAAGTATCGTGGTAGCGGTAGCCTACAAAAATGTCTTCCCTGTAGTTAACATTTAAAGTGTCTTTATCACCGGGATACTCTCCAAGCGCATGGGCGGGAGAATCCTGCAAATTTCTAGGGAAAGTAGTTGGAAGCTTACCCGATGGGTTTATTTCGCCAAACAAGATGCTGGCAAGCGCTGTGCCTCCCTCCATACCGGGATACCAGGCCTGCAGAATTCCAGGGGTACGGTCAACCCAGGCATTCATGTCTACAGCACCACCACCCATCATTACCACTACGGTTTTAGGGTTTGCATTCAGCACGGCATCCAGCAGTTTGTCCTGTTCGAAAGGCAGTGTCATAGAGGGTTTGTCGGCTCCTTCCATGTCATAAGCACCACCATTCCATTCGTCGGTATAGCCATGCGTCCAGCCGCCTACAAACACTACTACATCGGCACTTTTTGCAGCTTTCACTGCCTCTTCAATAAGGCTGGCATTTGCCTTCTCGGCCCTGGAGACTTCAAAACCTGGCGCATAGCTTACATTGATGCCATTCCCTGCCAGCTTACGCAGACCTTCCAGCGGTGTAACCTCATAGAGGGCGCGCACCTGCGAGCTGCCGCCACCCATTGCCTGCTTTCTGGTAGCGTTGGCTCCAATAACGGCTATAGACTTAACTTTATCTTTTTGCAGGGGCAGTATGCTGCCCTCGTTCTTCAGCAGTACCATAGACTCTGCTGCTACCTGCAGTGCCGTCTGCTGATGGGTTTTGGTATTAACCTCGCCTGCCGGGCGATCGGCAAACATTTTGGTATGATGCATTACCCGCAAAATGCGCCGCACCTTATCATCGATAACCGATTCTGGTACCTTTCCGCTTTTCACCAGCCCGATTACCGTATCTGCCAGGTAAAACTTTTTATAATCGATATTGGGCATTTGTAGCAGGTCTGTGCCCATTTCAATGTCTGTACCGTAAAGCAGGGCTTCCATGGTGTTGTGTACTGCTCCCCAGTCGCTCATCACCAGGCCTTTAAAGCCCCAGTCGCCTTTTAACACCTCGTTAATCAGGTACGGATTGTGTGTTGCATACTGGCCGCGAAATTTATTGTAGGAGCCCATTACGGATAACACACCTCCTTCTTCTACTGAAGCCTTAAAGGCCGGCAGGTAAATTTCCTGGAGGGCACGCTCGCTCATCTCCACATTTACACTGGAGCGTTTTATTTCCTGATTGTTGGCAGCAAAATGCTTTACACAAGCGGCCACTCCCTGGTCCTGCACGCCCTTTATATAACCAACCGCCATTACAGCCGCCAGGTGAGGATCTTCGCTTAAGTACTCAAAGTTACGGCCATTCAGAGGGGTGCGCATGATGTTTACCCCAGGCCCCAGGATAATATCCTTACCGCGCATTCTGGCTTCACTTCCCAGAACTTTGCCGAAAGCATAGCCCAAATCAGGGTTCCAGGTAGCAGCCAGTGCTATGCCTGTAGGCAAATAGGTAACAGAATCGTCACCTGCATTATCCGGCACCCAGTCGCGGCCATGTTCGGGGCGTACCCCGTGCGGCCCATCAGACATGCTTAGCTCCGGTATACCCAGGCGTTTTACACCACCCGATGTAAAGGAAGTGTTTGCATGAATCATGCTGATCTTTTCCTCCAGGGTCATCTGGCTAATCAGGGAATCAATCCTGCTTTCATAAGCCATCAGCCCCAGCGGCTCCTGCACAACAGGCATTTGAACACTCTCTGCAGATGAGCAGGCAACCATTGCCACCGCCAACACAGAAAGACAGCCAAACTGCTTTAAGATGGTAAATGACTTACTCATAATTTTCTCACTTTAATGTATACATGTATCTGCATATTGCAGCCACGCTATGTTCTATTCGCACCTCTGCTAAATCAGGCTTTGGATTGCCTAACCCATTCATTTCGCAAACGTTTGTGCAATCGCAAGCAGGGAATATTTCTAATCAAAAGTCACAAAAAGAAAGCAGATTTACGGGATAAAATGCTTCCAATGGGGGTATAAAATGAATACAAATAAAAAAACTGCCTGCAGCAAGAGAGAGAATCTCATTACTGCAGGCAGTTTTGCTACACATGGGGCTAAATCAATGTTACTACATTCCTTTCCCGGGCTTTGCCTGAAGGGCTTCAATAGCACTTGCCAGGTAAACCAGTGGCGCATTCCAGTTAATGGCTATCTCGTTGGATGCGTAAGAGCAATCATCGTCAGTAAAAACCTCGTCGGGAGAGGTAGACTGGTAGGTAGTGCATTTGTCCTGCTGAGCTGCACGGGCATTGGGACCGCCAGAAAGAAGGCCTGGAACAGGCTCCTCCACACCATCAGCTACAGAAGGACGGTGGTGAGGGTTCATTACAGGTTTGTCGCCGTAACCGGTTAAAAAAGAATAGCCTGTTGCATTTCTGCCCAATAAGTAATCGAGGTTGGAGAGAGCTCCCTGCAGGTACTTTTTATCACCAGTTAATTTGTAGGCCTGGATAAGAGCAATTCCCTGGTTTGCCGCCACAGAGCTGCTGCCCCAGATGTAATCTCTTTCAGTTTTACCCATCACCGTTCTGTAAGAGCGTTCTGTATAACCCTCCATCAGATTATTGGCAAAGGAAACCATACGCTTTTTAATTTCCGGCAGGTCTTTTTGTGCAGCAGGGCTTAGGTTTTTCTCATGACGCAACAAGGTATAGTAACCCAGCAACCTCACCTGTGGCCACGAAGGAAGCGGCATAAGTGAATCTGGCAGCATGTTAACGGCGGTATAGTAGCTGTCTTTTTTGGTGGTAGTGTACAGTTCAGCCGCTGCCCAGATAAACTCATCGCTGGCATCACGATCGCCATAGGCGCCTGTGGTTACATCCGGCTCAAACAGCCTGTTGAGGGCATTCTGATCATAGAGTACTGCAGGATTTTTTTGTGCCCACTCCCATGCCCTGATGGAAGCCTGCAGGCAGGAGTCTGCCAGGCCGGGAAATTCTTTGCTGAAGTTGCGGTACACCCGGCTGGCCTGTGCTGTTACAGCTGCAAAATCCAGTGTTGCGGGGGTATTCTTTTGCACTACATAGCGCTGGTTCTTTGCAGCTGCCGGCATGATCATGCCCTCAAAATTAGCGGTGGTGAGTTTATGATATACGCCACCGTCGTTCGGGTCCTGCATACTCAGCAACCAGCGCAGGTTCCACAATACCTCATCCAGCACATCGGGCACCTTATTGTTGCTTTCAGGTATATTTAGCTTCTGTGCTTTGAAGAATTCCGGAAAGTCTTCATAGGCCGACAGCAGGGTGCCCATGGTGATACCGCTGTTTACCACATATTTGTTATAATCGCCGGCATCGTACCAGCCGCGTGGTGAGGAGAGTACTGTACCCTCAGGCCGCTGTTCTGTGGCTGCAGAAGCATGCACCTGTACTTTATTGTCGGGGTGGCCTGCCGGGCGGCTCCACTTGCCTGCGTATTGCTCAGGCAGGGCGGTAGAGACACGATTAAAGTAGAAGCCTTTCAGCGAAGCACCGGCCACTTCTTTATAGACCTCTTTTTTTATTTCGAAAGGATAAGAGTAGCCAACGCCCGGGATATCCAATACATAGGTTCCTGCTTTGGTAAACTGCGAAAAATCGGCAACACGCGTTGGTTTTTTAGAGAACTCTGATGGCTTTGTTGCTGATAGCTGTCCGGTATAAACAATTTTAGAGCGATCAGCAGTCTTCAGGTAAAATTTACCTTCCTCGTTTTCGCCAACTACCACCGCTATTTTCTCGGCTGCTGGGTAAAAGCCTACTTGGTTAAGGCGAATATTTTCGGATAGCTGCTGCGCCTGCAGCCCTGTTAAAAGCAGCAGGCATAGCAAAGTATAGCAGAACCTGCTGGAAATGTAATTACTCATAAGATTGTTTTAGGAGAAACAGATTATCAAGTATTGGTTGGTTGTAGTCAATTATAAAAAGGCTTTAGCTCCATTTCAATGACTTAAGCACATAATTCATCTTTAAATTTCATGTAGCAAGAAACAGACGAACGAGGCAACAGCTACTATTAAGAAGTTGTTACCTGTATACGGTAAAGGCAGCATTAGCGGCTAACCGCTATCATCCCATTTGCTGCAGCACTTTTTTCTACCTTTTTCAGCACCCATTCGCCAACCTGCAGACCCTGGGTACGGCCGTTATCAATGGCATCCATATAATGAATACCACCATACAGACGCGACAGGCCAGCTTCAATGGCAGCCTGCTGAAAGGAAGTAAACTTACGTGAAGGAAGGCCAAAGCGTACCTCAACGGTATCTTCATACTCAAAATTATCGCCAAAATAGTGGGTAAGCACCACTGCAGCAGCTGATGATATGGTAGAGTGTCCGCTTAAGTATTCCGGAAAAGGAGGCGTTTGCAGGAGTGGCTGCCAGTTTGGATCAATATGTTTACGGATAGCCGTTTCGGGCCTGATGCGGTGACTCCTAAACTTCTCATCCCAGCAGGCAACAAAGCCATCCATAAGCGAAAGGGAAACTACGGTATTAATTTTCATGGCTTTGGAAAAATCCACACCTGCTTTTTCGCAGGCAATGCCGGTAATGCCAAGCCAGTGCGCACCGGGAGATATTTTTTTGGCACCTACCATCAGGTGGCCATTATCCTGCAGGGCAAAAGGATTACAGTCCCAGAAAGAAGCAATCAGCCTGTTTTCTTCCGATAGCTTAGCACCACCCTTTTCGTAGGTTTCCATCAGCAGCCTGTAGAAATCAGAATCTTTACTGGTAGAGAATGCTACCGGAGGCACAGGCTTAAACTGTGCGTTATCATCAAGTGTAAAGGCACGAATGGTATTGAAATGAGGTTCTACCGGCGCAAAAAAGCCCGGGGGAGTAGGGTACCAGCTGCCTTCTTCCTCTAGTGGCGTATAGCGGGGGTAGTTGCTGATCTGGTTGTACTTATCGGCCTTTGCGTATGCCAGTATCTGTTTGCTAACAACCTGGGCATACTGCAGGGAACTAGTAATAAGCTGCTCCGATACGCCACTCCTCCGGCAGGAATCCAGGAACTGCTGCTGATACTCCTCCAGCATGGTACCGGAGGGCTGCATTTTTTTAGCTGTCTCCAGCATGGCCAGAAGGGCACTTAACTGATAGGAATAGCCTGAAATAGTATCTGGCTTTTCTATTTGGGGGTAGCCGTTCAGCACGCCGTGCATGCTGCTGTAGACTGTATCATTTTGTGCCACCACCTCGTAACCAGCCAGGCAGGCATAAGAAAAGAAACGGCCTGCCAGTGGCGGGTTGGTAACATCGTGTACCATTATGTCCGTCATTCTGGCAATTACCTCACTGATCTGCCGGCTGCTGAACTCCGGCTGCACTTCGGTTTGCTTCTTGCAGCCCATCAGCAACAAAAGAAAAGAGAGAGAAAAGAGAATCCGCTTTTTCATTCCTAAATATAACTAAAGTGCCTGTTTCTTTTGCTGCAGCTGGTACGCTTTGATGCCTTGCTGGTTGATACCAAAGAGCAGGGTGTTGCTGATGCTAAGGATGCTTCTCACATCTCCCTTTACCTTCAGACCAGAAGCTGATTGTGGTACATAAGAAAATCCTCCCTTTCCATCTCCCTGCAGCACCATGCCGTAGGAAGCATCGTACCTGCCAAACCTTAGCCTTGCCTCACTGATGTTCCCCCCCAGCACGATATCCTGCTTTCCATCTCCGTTGTAGTCAAAACTACTCATGGCATAAACAGGTGAATACTGCACCTCCAGGGGAAGCTCCTTTTCTTTGAACTTACCCGCTGTACCTTCGAAGTAGGCAGTCTTCAGGTAATTGGCAGATAACCTGCCCACCTCTTTCATCTCTTCTTTGCTGAAGATGCTGTTGATGGTGGCATCTGCATAGCTCTCATAGCTGGTAAAGCGCGTGCGCAGCATTGAGATCTGGTCCAGCAGCTCATCTCTGGTAACATAGGGATAGCTGCTGCCCTGGATGTAGAAGCACAGGATAGGATCTACTGATCCGTTCTCATCGAAGTCTTTGTAGTAGAGCTCTGCGGGCTGGCCCTGCTGCACCTTTACCTGCGAGTTCTCTCCCATATTACCAATGAACAAATCTGCCCTGCCATCTGCATTGAAGTCGCCCACCAGCAGCTTGTTCCACCAGCCGGTATAGCTCCGCTCAAAGTAGCTGTGGGTGTCGTCGGTGAGCTTGCCGCCCTTAGCTGTAAACACCATCAGGGCCATCCACTCTCCTACTACAACGAGTTCTTTGCTGCCATCGCCATCTAGGTCATGAAAGGCTGCATCTGTTACCATTCCTGGCTGCTGTAGCCGGGGTGCTACTTCTGCTGTTTTATCTGTGAACCTGCCCCCTTCATTGATGAGCACATAGCTCCTGGGTGCTTCCGGATACCTGCCGGGAATTACCCTTCCCCCCACAAACAGATCCTCTCTGCCATCGCCGTTAAGATCTGTGGCCCTCACCACTGATGTACTGGTGAGCATAGAGGGCAAAGCATCAGTGGCTTTAACAAAACCTCCGCTGCCATCGCCCAGGTAGAGGCGATCCTGCAGGAGTTTATCCTGGGGCATAAAGTTGCCATAGCCTCCGCTGCTGATGTAGAGATCCTGCTTTCCATCTGCATTGGCATCAAAGAAAAGAGCATCTGTATCTTCACTGGCTGCGTCCTCTACAAAAGCAGCTACTGTTTTCTCTTTGAAGCTCCCCCCTTTCTGCTGCAGGTAAAGCACAGCTGCCTGTCCTGCTGCTCCGCCTATCAGCACATCCTCCAATCCGTCTGCATCTACATCTGCCTTTACCATACAGGGGCCCGAGAAAGAGAGCGGGTTTACCAAAAGGGGCTGGCGCTTAAAGTCGTTGATGTTGCTCTTTGCCTGGGCAAAGGCTATGGGTGAGCTTACCTCCTGCAGGCCTGCAGGTGCTGCTTTAGGATAGCGATAAGAAGCAGTGGCATTCTTTTCCTCCACTACCAGCTGCTGGTTAGTTGCTACTGATTGCAGCAGCTGTGTTTTGCCTGTGGGCCAGATGATGCGCAGGGAATCTACACTAGCCTCGGTGCCTAAGCCAAAGTGCAGAAGCGGCGATACAGAAGATTGGTAACCCCTGTTGGGCATCTGCTCCTGGTGCTGTTGCTTACCCTTTGCCCACACCATAACCTTTGCGCCTATGCCTGCTGTGTTGGCGCCAGATCCCTGCAGTTTGAGCTGAAGGTAGTGGTTGGAGCGTTGTTCACTGGCCCTGTTCTCATAGATGAAAGCTGGCTTGTTGATGTTGTTCACCACCAGGTCCAGGTCTCCGTCTCCATCTAAATCTGCATACACCGCTCCATTGCTGTTCGAGGGAACATCCATTCCCCATGCCTGTCCCTGGTTGCTGAAACTCTGCCCCCCCTCGTTGCGGTATATGTAGTTGTTCACGTTTGAGGAGGGCATTTTTGAAAGCAGTGTTCTGATATTCTCAGGTGTAATGCTTCCTCCGGCATTTTGCTGGTAGTACATATTACTGAACTTAATGAAGTCCATATTAGTGAAGTCCTTCAGAAAGCCATTGCTTACGAAGAGATCTTTCCAGCCATCGTTGTCATAATCGGCAAAAAGAGGTGCCCAGCTCCAGTCTGTGTTGGAGATGCCGGCAAGCTGGCCAATCTCGCTGAAGACAGGCGCTCCGTTTTCATCCACCCCTGTGTTCAGGTGCAGCATGTTACGCATGTACTGATAATGGAACCCAACGCGCACAAACATATCGAAGTGCTCGTAATTATCCGGGCCAAACAGTAACTTTTGGCGACGGTTGCTTTCAGGGAGCATGTCTAACACAAAAATATCAGGCAAACCATCGTTGTTGATATCAGCAACATCGTTGCCCATGGAATAGATAGATGTATGCCCAATGCTGCTTTGCAGCCTGTTAGTAAAGGTGCCGTTTTTGTTATTGATAAACAGGTAGTCAGGAGCTGAATAGTCGTTGGAGAGGTAAATATCGGGCCAGCCATCGCCATTGATATCGGCTATGCCTGCTCCCAGGGCATAAGTAAAAGCTGAGGCGGGAAAGCCTGCTTTTTCAGAAATATCTGTGAATGCAGGGTTGCCGTCAGCTACTTTATCGTTGCGGTACAGCTTTACGCGCATATTGGATTCGGGGCGTTTCAATATTTCCCCAATGCTCACATCATCCATATTCTTGAAAAGGTATGGATTATGGTTGAGCAGGAACATATCCAGGTCACCGTCCCTGTCGAAATCGAAGAAGGTGGCATGGGTACTGTAGCCGGCATCGGCCAGTCCATAGACTGCTGCCTGCTCCTTAAAGATGGGCGTACCATTTTCATCCGGCCCCTGGTTAATAAACAGCTCATTTATCCTGGCTTCATTCGGCATATTTCCAGAATAGCACACATAGATATCCAGCAAACCATCGCCGTTTACATCGGCCATACTCACGCCTGTTTTCCATGTCATTTCCCTGCCAGCAACACCTGCCTGTGTTGTAATATCTTCAAAGTGTAACGCGGCAGATCCATTCTTTCCCTTGTTCAGATAAAGGCGGTTAGGCACCATATTGCCTGTGAAGTACAGGTCCTGCAGGCCATCGCCATTGATATCTCCTACTGCCACACCCCCACCATTGAAAAAGTACTGGTACCGCAGTATGTTGGCATTTGCACTTTCTGTGAGCGTATTGTTAAAAGTAACCCCTGTCTGGTTTGGCGGCAGCATTTTAAACAATGTTTCTGCCGGAGCAGCCTGCTCTGTAACATTGGCGTTAATTACTTCCTCTTTACTAGCCTTTGGCTGACAGGCTGAAAAAACAGCAATAGCTGCCACAGCAGGCAAAAGAAGAAGCTTAATTCTGAAATACTGCATTTTACTAGCTTTAATCTTCATATGAAGAATACTTAACTGTTCGAATAAAACACCAACCGAAAATAATAATTTTCAAAGCTTCTAGTGTATTATATTCAAGCAATTGCTGTTATCCGGCATAACTCACCCGACTCCCCAAGTAGTTCCCGTTTTCTGTTATAAATATTACAGGCTCCTGCGCGGAAACTCTGTATCCGCTATAGCTGTATAGATTGTATGTAATAATATTCTGCTATTGCTGTAGCAGATAAGTTAGAGAATTATAACCCTGACAATATACCAGGGTATATTACTCTCCAAATTGAAACACAAATGAAATGCATGCCACACCTTATTTTCTGGCGGTTGGCTGGTTAAGGCGCAGCATTACCACATCGTGGGCAGGAACTTCTCCATTAAATGCTTTTTTGGTATTGCCTGCGTTTTTCTTTGTCCACAGATTCCGCACAGCATAGGTTGTACTACCGAAGTTGGGGGATTTGTTGAAGACTCTATCTTTAACATCCTGTGCAGCCCAGTTAAAATCTATCTTTTGTGGGGATTTTGACCTGTTCAGGAACATAACGGCCCAGTCGCCTCCATCCAGTGGTTTAAACCACACTTCCATATCGTTTTGCGCAGAATATTTAAATCCCTGGATCCCCAGTTTATCCTGGTTTACAGCAATCACTTCCTTATTGGTAAGAATATCGATGGTTTCTTTCGACATTTTGCGCAGGTCGTTTCCGGCAATAAGCGGAGCAGCAATCATGCTCCACATGCTAAAGTGGGCCCTATCTTCATTCACGGCCATGCCGTTGCCTACCTCCATCATATCGGGATCGTTCCAGTGACCTGGTCCGGCATACTGGCGAAGTCCTTCCTGCTTATCCCAGATCTGGAGTACACCCCATGAGTTCCAGGAGCCGTGGTCTTTCACACAATCAAAGCAGTTGTAAATATCGCCGGTGGTACGCCATAAGTGCCCTACTTTTGGCCCCCATTTCCAGGGCTCGTCACTCCCCCACTCACAGATGCTTAACACCACCGGACGACCTGCATTTTTAAGGGCAGCGCCAATGGTCATGTAGGCACCTTCGGCATTCAGACCTTCGGTATTACACCAGTCATATTTCAGGTAATCTACATTCCAGCTGGCATAGGTCTGGGCATCCTGAAACTCGTAGCCACGGCTGCCGGGGCGGCCGCCACAGGTTTCCCAGCCAGCATCGGAATAGATACCAAGCTTTAAGCCCCTGGCGTGTATGTAATCGGCCAGGGCTTTCATGCCCGACGGAAAGCGGGTGGGATCCGGATGAATAAAGCCAAGGCTGTCACGCTGGCCGTGCCAGCAGTCATCTATGTTGATGTAGATATAACCGGCATCTCTTAGGCCTGAAGTCACCATAGCATCAGCGGTTTCACGGATCAGGGCTTCGTCTACATCGCAGGCAAACTTATTCCAGCTATTCCAGCCCATGGGCGGCGTAAGCGCCAGTCCATCATACTTGAGGCTGTCTTTGTTAACCCTGTTGCCCTGCCCAAAGGCAGCGCCAGAGAGCACAAGTACCCCCAGCAAAAAGTATATTTTTTTCATTGATTGCTAAATCTTACAGAAGAGAATGGTTTTGATAATCGCCATCAAAGAAACCTCGTGCTTCTACGACTATCTCAAATTTGCTTAGGGATGCTTTACCTGGCTGATACTTTTTTAGCAGACATTAACACTTTATATACCTCATTGGCAAGAAGGGCTGCTCCTTCATCATTGGGATGAACGCCATCGTAAGTTAAAGCGGCCTGACCTATGAAGGGTGTATTGAGGTCTATGATCTCTACTTTTGCTTTACGTGCTATTTTATTGATGGCTGGCAGGATCTCATTTTTTACAACAGCCTCTGTTATTCCCCATTTATTCTCAAACACAGGAATGGGATAAGTGATGTAGACCTTTGGCTTAGAAGGCAGCTTTTTGAATGACTTCACCAGCTTTACATAGTCTTTCACAAAGTCTTTTTTGTGCTGCCAGTTTTGGGGTTTAGAGTCATTGGTACCCAATTTGATTACTACTACATCCGGATTCCAAGCCAGCACCTCCTGGTACTTGGCTTCGTTCCAGTAAGGGAAGTCACCTTTTTTAAGCAGTGTGCGACCACTAACGCCATAATTCCGCACCTCGTATTGCTCACCCAGCAGTTGTTGCAATGCCTGCGGATAGGTAGTCTCTAAACCGTAACCCTCTGTAATGCTGTTACCCACGCAGGCCACTTTAATGGTTGATTGTGCAAAGCCTGTAGATTTAAAGAACAGCAAAACACATAGAACAAGTACTGTAAAACTTAGTATTCTTTTCATTTCAGAAAAAGGAAAACCTTCGAAAATTATAAAAAAAGCAGATCAGGAGGCAGCACTGCTAAGAGCAGTATTACAAATGAATTTATTCTTAACCGACTAATGTACTTTCTGCCAGAAGGCAGTAATTCACCACAGTTATATTTGAAGCCTTTAGTATAAAAAAAACTGTGGCACCACCTACTGCTTCAGGCAGCATTGGAGTACCACAGATTTTACTTTTCAATGATGAAGCAGCGATTCCTGATAGAGGAAAGTACTGATTTTTATAATACTACTGTGATAGTAGTCCGCACCTGCCAATTAAAACCATCTGTTTCAACATTACAAATAAATAGCTTTTATAAGACAAGTAGTAAAGTGTGTATCTGACAATTTATCTGATGCAAACTGCCAGATACCCATTAAATACTATCCTTTATCTTATCTGTACAATACGGAAGTTATCAAAGGCAGTACTATAAGAATCAATAGGATCACTTCCGGATATTAATCGATAACCCACAGCACCAACACCATTAGGAAGCACGCTGCCTATGGTAGAAGGATTTTCGCCTGAACCTTCGTTAGCTTTAAATTGTGAGAGTGGAATAGTTACTGTTCGCCACTGTCCTTCTGTATCGAACACACCACCTGGAGCAGAATCCTGAGGTTTCCAGTCGTAAGAATAAGCTTGAATTGCATCATTATCTACTGCAGCACCCACTCTTAGTCTTGCAATGGCAGTTTCCCAGGCAATATTTGTATTCACTTCAAACTTAAGTGCATAATTAGCTGCAGGCTTACCTACATCACCTGCTGGAATTACCTGGCTTGGCGTGAAAATACCTGCACGATTATTTCCCCACCAGGCACCGTCGTTAGCACCTACACCACCAAAGATGCTGTGCAGGTAATTACCTCTGGTTCCGGGGAATAGTTCTGCATTATCCTTTCTCTCTGCACCCCACCATGCCCAATTGAATACACCTGGTTCACGAGAATCCCAGTCTTCAGTAAGGTTACTAATCACCCCAGGACCAGTATACATATTTACTGGGGCTGCAGAAGTTACATTGCCATATTCAGCATGAATGGTAAGGCGGCCAGATTCAGCACCCAGGTCAGGCATTATAAATTCCAGCGTAGAACCATCTTCTACAGTTGTAACATCTGTTACTTCTACACCACCTGGCAACACTACCTTTTCAACAAGCCACAAGCTTGAACCTACAATTCTGAAGGTTTCGCCAGGAAGTGCATTCTCATTCACAATGAAATCGATTGCCGGAGGAGGCACATCCAAAGTAAAGTTATAAACGGTTTCTCCACCTGCCGTAACCAGACGAATTGTATTTGTTACGTTTGGATCTACAGCAGCATGAGGCGCCCTTGCAGGAATACTAATGATTAGGTTTTCATTTGTGTTATAGGCAGGATTAAATGCTGCCTGATACTCATTGAAATACACAGCTGTGGCGCCACCAATATTCTGTCCCTGGATCAGAACCTGTGTGCCCGGACGAGCAGCGGTAAAGGTACTATCCTTTTTAGTAGGATCTAAGAGGCGCACCTGCTCAATCATAGGTGGACCTGCCAAATCCTCATTCTCGCAGGAAGATAGTGAAACCAGGCTTCCAATACACAGGAAGAACAGCCAAAAGCCCAGCTTGCTATAAAGCGTTAAAATATTGTTTTTCATATAATATCATTATTGATTTATGATTATTTACTGCCGGTATCAAGATTCCGGCAGTAAATAATCGAGAAACATCAATTATCTATTCTCCATCAAAGTTATAAGGAACAGGATCCTTTCTCAGGTTTGGCGCTTTTGCCATTACAGTTTCAGGGATAGGCAACCTGAAATTAGCATCGCTAATCTGGTAGAAAGCCGGAGTATCGGAAACGATCTCCCAGGAGGTAGCATTTACCGGAGCATTTGGAATAATCCTGTAGCTGCCTCTGTCCTGATTACTGATCATGTCGTAAGCTTTTGCTGGATCATAATAATGCAGCCTTACGAAATCATACCAGGCCTGTCCCTCCATTGCGAACTCTACCATGCGTTCTTCGTAGATCTCATCTATGGTAATAACATCCAAAGGATCCAGGCCAGCTCGTTCGCGTACTGCATTGAAATAAAACTTGGCTTCGGCATCATCCAAGGTTCCACCGGTTGGTAATTTAGCTTCTGCATAGATTAGGTATACATCGGCCAAGCGCAGGATATACGTATTGATACCAGTACCCATTTGTGATACTTCACCACCGTTATCTTCCGGCCTGCCTACAATATACTTTTTCACCCATGCACGGTTGCTGTATCCGTCGGCAGTGTTCAAAGGCACATTAAGTTTTGGATAGATCACTTTTGACGGGTCATTCGGATCAGGCATCTGCTGGGTAATCTCTGGATAATAATCACCCGGGAACATAAATGTTGGTTTACGGCGCTCATCATTTGGCTCGTACAAGTCGAGTAAGTATTTAGAAGCGCCAACATCGCCACCCCAGCCATCGGCAAAGCCGGTGATAGAAGCACCAAAAGCGAGGTAAGCCTGAGTTGTATTTTGCGTTCCCCAGAAGGCAGAGTTATACTGCCACTGCAGGGCAAAAAGACTTTCCCTATTGTTGTTATTGGCTGTCAGGAACAAATTCCTGTAGTCTGGCAACAGCGAAGCGCCACTGTTATCAATTACATTTTTAGCATGCTGCGCGGCTTTCTGCAGATCCTCCTGATTTCTGGATCCGCCTACACCGGCACTTGTCAGGTATGCCTTCGCCAGCATGCCCTCGGCTGCCCACTTATTCAAGCGGCCAAGCTGTGGACCAGATGCAGGCATTACGTCAGTAGCATATTGAAAATCCCTGATGATGAATTCCCAAACACTCTCAACAGTATTACGCGTAATAGAGGTATCCTGTAAAACAGCAACGTTGTTAGTAATGATGGGCACTGGACCCCAGTTCTGCACCAGGAAATAGTATGCCAGGCCCCTCATAAAGCGGGCTTCAGCAATACCATACTGCTTCATATTTTCAGGAACAGACGGTCCGGCATACTGCTCAATGTTGGAAATAATTGAGTTTGACTGGGCTACCACATTGAAAAACGAGCTGAACGACTGGGTGTTTTCCAGGGTTGTGCTGTTGGTATTCAGGCGGATATTAGGAGCCTGGTAAGAAGGAGAGAAGAGTACTCCTCCCCTGGCATCGCCAATGCCATGGGCTGCTTTATCATTGTAATCGAACCACACCAGGTTATACAAGGGAGCCGTTGCCGACAAAATCTGATCAGCTGTTTGGAAATAGTTAGCATCCGTGAAGGAATCCAGGGGCGGTCTCTCGAGAAACTCGTCCTCACATCCTATAAACAAACCAGCCGCGAGTATCAAACAGGCCGTTAGTTTTAAATATTTCATATTCATCATTTTAAATTTTATCAACAATCATTAGAAGTCAACATTCAGGCTGAAGGTATAGATAGGAGTGATCGGATAGCGACCAAAATCTACGCCGAATGTCTGCACATTTGCCTGCACCTCTGCACCAACGTAAGCGCCTACTTCTGGATCATAGCCGGAATAATCGGTAAATGTAGCCAGGTTCTGCACGCCTGCAGACAGACGAATATTTCTTACAAAGCTCTGCTTACTGATGATAGACTGGGGCAGGTTATAGCCAAGCACAATGTTTTTGATCCTTATGTAAGAACCGTCTTCAACATACTTGCTACTCATTCTATTGGCGTGGCCGTTAGCATCATTCGCTGAAAGTCTTGGTACGCTGGTTCCAGGATTTTCCAGGTATGGATTTCCATTGTCATCATGTGCAACTCTTGCATAGTCATATGTTTCCAGCAACAGGTTTCTGCCCAGGTTTATATTACCTGGAAGTGTATTCTGGAAGCGCAGGTAGTTCATGATATCGTTGCCCTGAGAACCTGTTAAGAACACCATCAGGTCGAAGCCTTTGTAGCTAAGGTTATTGGTGAAGCCAAAGGTAAAGTCTGGCCAGGGGTTACCAATAGTAGTGATATCCTGAGCATCAATCTTACCATCTTCATTCAGGTCTTTGTACTTGATGTCACCTACATAGATATTATCTACTCCTACAGGAAGCAGACTGCCATCTGCTGCAACAGGACGGGCACTAGACTCTACTTCTTCAAGGGTTTGGAAAATTCCATCGTATACATAACCACGCATCAGCCAGGGCTCTTGTCCTACTTCGGCACGCTGAGTTACAAGACCAAAATTACCGTACCAGGGTACCCGATCTATGAATGGAGTTTCCGCATACAGATCTACAAGTTTGGTCTTGTATGCCGTGATGTTGAAGTTCGTACTCCAGCTGAAACCACCTTTATCGTAGTTGATGGTATTCAGGGTAAAACCATAACCGCGGTTTTCAAGCTCACCGGCATTCACAATTGGAGGGGCAATTGCACCTTGTCCGGTAGCACCCAAATACTCTGGAACAGAACCTGGCATCAGCAGGTTAGAAGTCTTTTTCACATAAAAGTCACCTTCCAGCTGAATCCGGTTCTTGAACAGGGCTAAGTTAAAGCCAATGTTATTGGTCATTGTCTCTTCCCACTGCAGGTCAGGGTTTGGATAGCGACCTAAGTAGAAGCCTGTTCCCCATGGAGTTGCTGTTGAGCCCAGCGCACCATAGATACCACCAGTGCCCTGGTTACCGGTTACACCCGTCTCAAAACGCAGTTTTAAGTCACTGATTACTGGCAGGTTGTCTTTGATGAAAGCTTCTTCAGATATTCTCCAGGCAGCCGACACTGAAGGGAAATAACCCCATTTATTGCCAGGACCAAAGTTTGAAGAACCGTCTGCACGGAAGGCACCCTGCAGTATGTACCTATCATTAAATGAGTAGTTAATCCGGCCCAGGTATGACTCCATGGCCCACTCACCCTGTCCGCCACCATTCACAGATTTGTCTGTATTACCGGCATTCAGGTCTCTGATGTCGTTGCTAAGAAAGCCAAAACGCTGACCAAACAAGTTCTCCCAACGAGACTCCTGTGACTCATGCAGCGCCATTAAGTCAATGCTGTGTTTACCAAAGCTCTTGTTGTACTGCAACTGCTGGTTCCAGATCCAGGAAGTGTTTGTACCATTCCTTACATCTAAGCGTGCTTCCGGATTGCTCCTTAAGCCAATTTGCCAGGTAGGGATAAAGTATTGTGACTTAGAATAACGCGCATCTCCACTAACAGTAGAGCGTAAATGTAAACCTTCTATGATTGTTGCATCGGCGATCACGCTACCCTGTGCCTGTCTGCGTCGAAGTGTATTCTGAGTTAAGTTGGCAATGGCAATGGGGTTGATCGGCGTGTGCTGAACGCTGGCACCATTGTTCTCATCGGCACCACCCCAGGCACCACCAGGAGTTCTTACAGGAATGTAAGGGGCCATGTTGATGGCAGTTGGAATGATGTTATCCTGGGTAGTACCCAGTTCATCTTTTGTCTGGTTCACATTCAGGTTGGCACTAATCTTCAACCATTTACGCGTTTCATTATCTACATTCAATCTTAATGACTGACGATCAAATTCAGAACCTATTGCTACACCATCCTGGGTAAAATATTCACCAGAAAGATAGAAAGTGGTTTTTTCTGAACCACCGCTAAGGCTAAGCTGATGCTTATTAAGCGGAGCTCTTCTAAAAAGCTCATTCTGCCAGTTAGTACCTTCACCTAGTACTGAAGGATCCAGGAACTCAGTAGGAGCAGTACCGCCAGTAAGCGCACGCATCTCGTTAGTCATCTGGGCGTACTGGCGCAGGTTCATTACAGGCAATGCGTCTGGTTTTTCCTGCAAGCTGTAAGTAAAGCCATAGTTTATCTGCATATCGCCAGCCTTACCTCGCTTGGTAGTAATAATTACTACACCGTTTGTACCCCTGGAGCCATAGATAGCAGTAGCAGAAGGTCCCTGCAGTACGTCGATAGAGGCAATATCTGCTGGGTTTAGGCCTGCCAATGGATTGGTAGAGCTGGTTACACCATAAGATACGTTGCTAGGTTGAACCTGAACGCCATCAATTACATACAGTGGCTCGTTACTTCCTGAAATAGAGTTAAGACCACGGATATTTACAGAAACAGCACCACCAGGCTGACCAGAGTTTTGTGTAACATATACACCCGCAGCACGACCCTGTATGGCCTGCTCCACAGTAGTATTAACAGTTTTCTGGATGTCTTCAGAACTAATGGACACGTGGGCGCTGGTAAGGTCGGATTTCTTCATTTCACCGTAACCCACAACTACAACTTCATCGAGCACTTCCTGATCTTCAGCAAGCTCTACATTGATAGTACTACGGCCATTTACTGGCACATCCTGGGTAACATAACCCACAAAAGAAACCAACAGCGTAGCATCGCTGGATGGCACCTGTAAGGTAAAATTACCATCTACATCAGTAACTGTACCAGTGGTAGTCCCTTTCACAAGGACTGTTACACCCGGAAGACCTTCTCCTCCGTCAGCCTTAGAGGTCACTCGACCCCTGACTGTTTGTTGTGCGAATACTGCCCCACAGAGAAAGAGCAGCATCATTAGTAGTAAGCTTTTCTTCATACAAAATTTGGTTTAGTGTAGCTTGTTTCTCCCTTACACCCAGGGAGGGTTGGTTTAATTGATCTTTTGTAGTTTTTGATTTGCCTTACCCGACCGCCTGGCCCGGCTTGGTGCCTCTTTTGATTGGTTGGTTGGTTTGTTTTATTTACATATAGTTTATTGGTGTTCTTCTATCTCTATCTCCGGGTTGTGACTGCCTTCAAAACTTTTTCTTTCTGTTTATTAAAATCAATTCTTCTCATACTATATAGTATGTTGTGCACCTTGCAAACGTATGCGGAATGGCACAAAACAATAATGCACGTCCTTACTATATAATCTCTGCAACAACTTGTCTCTTTATTGATTTTATCCTCAAGGGTAATGAGCATCCGGATAATGTATTCGAATACTAAATCATGCTTTCCCAATGCTATTCTGCTCCTGCGATCTGCCCCAGAAACAGTCCCTGGTTCAAGACTTCTGAAGCTTTGTTGATTGGCCTCCGCGAAGCGGTTGAGCAATAGAATCAGAATCACATTAATCATCATAGATATCTTCATCCCACTCAAGAGCAGCCCATCTGTTCTATTGATCATAGATATACAAACGTTTGCATACTATAAATATAAGAAAGAGGCGTATCTCATAGCGTACAAAATGTTTCCGATGTAGGGTTAAAATGTCTACTCCTGTTCTATTGGCTCAAATCAGCCTTTTTTAGGGTTTAAATCTCCTCCGCAGCCCAGACTTTTTAAACTACTTCTTTAAAAGCCTTACCCTTAACCACTTTCCTTTTTTACAAAACAGCTTACTTACAGTGGACCCTTTGCTTAGGACAGCATTGGGATAGTTTTAAGTTGAATTAAGCAGCCATATTATAGATGCTTTCTGGGGTTTTATAGTCCAGAGATTGGTGCAGTCTTTCGTGGTTGTAAAACA
>JAESGL010000295.1_pt1 | contig 33153 bp, 29 predicted proteins | sample 9269711 | NCBI WGS metagenome assembly JAESGL01 (sample SAMN14515918, study PRJNA621676) | algae metagenome | isolation source: Kastovskya adunca ATA6-11-RM4 and co-occurring heterotrophs from soil and... | place: Chile: Atacama Desert | collected 2011-06-27
CGGAATATCACCAGAAGTCCGTGGGATTGGGTCCAAGACCACTCCTTCTGCATGCAATAGAACTGTTTTCTGAACAGGGTCATGCTGTGGATTTGGGCGCGGGAACTGGTCGGGACAGTGTGTTTCTCCTTAGCCGTGGGTGGACTGTCCTCGCCATTGATACTCAGCAGCTAGCGCTCGACCGGTTGCGCGCTCTAGTACCAGCTAAATTTTTAAGTCGCTGCGAAACCCGATGCGCGCCCATGGAAAGCACGGAGCTAGGCGAGGCAGATCTGATCAACGCGGCCTTCTCGCTGCCGTTCTGCGACCCCGCCAAAGCTCAATCGACTTGGGCCAAGCTTCAGGGAGCATTGAGGCCTGGTGGTCTATTTGTTGGCCAGTTTTTTGGGCCGCGGGACGATTGGGCTGGGACGGGCTTGTGGACGACATCCAGGGACGAGATCAATGAACTCCTCTCAAGCTGGGAGATCCATAGGGTCTCAGAGTTTGAGGGAATGCGCCGGACTTCTGCCGGCCCGGAGAAGTGGTCGCATGTGTTCGACGTGATCGCACGGCGCCGCCCGGTGTAGCCGTTAGTCCTTCTGCCCCGAGGAAGTCATGAGCTGCCAACAGAATTGAGTTGCGATGGCTCCGGAAGATTATGACTGCAGGATTAGAACCGTCGTCCGTCGGACTGAATAGCCCCGCGTTCTGTAAACACCTTAGGGGTGGCAAGAAATTCTCGCCCGGTTCGCTGCGATCTTCGGGTTCGAGCTGCCGGAACCCGAAGAAACGGCAGATTAGGTGATGTAACAAGGTGGGTTTCCCCGTCTACTCACTTGGTGACGATCCGGCCGGTCGTGCGGGCGATCTCCGCAAATGGCTGATGGGGTAGCGTCGCGCGGCGCTCGCAAGGTTGTGTTTCGCAACCTTGACCGTCGTTTGCTCCAGCGTGCTGTACTCGTCTCAACATGCTGATGGATAGCTTTCTGGTGGAACGGAGACGGCCATGCCGGGGAACAAGGATAGACTTCTGTCTTTGCTGATGGTTGCCCAGAGCGTGGAAGGAGGATTCCCGAGGGACCACAAGTTGAAGAATGCACTATTATTCACCGCAGTTGCCTGGCCGGTGATGATGATCCTGGCCTACCTGCTCAGCTTCGCGGGGACCTTCTCCGGCACCAATATGATGGCTTTCGGTCTCCTGGGCTTTCCAGCCCTGTTCGTCGCTCGACTGGTGTCGCTGCACTTTTTCGACCGACCCAGGACATAGCGACCTGATCGACAGCCTGGCGACACCGGCCGCACCCCCCTCCAGAGAACATATAGAAGTCGCCTCACTCGTTGAAGTCCAACGACCGTTGCGGAAGTTCACGGACCTTCCTCTAGGACACGGCGAGCCAGCCCGCATTGGCAGCTCCTGGTCGCCCTGACCCTAATCCCAGAAATGGCGCATATGGGGTGGAAAGGTGACTGTCTGGTTTTGGCGCAAGTGGGCCGAAGTCCGGCCTTTCGCCAGAGCTTATCTTGACCAGATATAAGTAACGGCCTACCAATTGCCGCATGAAGATCGAAACAGGCTTCGTTGTAGTAGGTGGGCGCATGGGCACGGCAGCATAGCTGCCACGCGAAAGCACCCATGCGCGGTAAAATTCAGCCCCCAAGCGGGGCTTTTTTGTTGCCCGTCCACTCTTCAAGCTTAGCGGTCATCATTGTGCGAACTGCATCATCCAAACCTCGTCTTTCGACGCTGATCCTGTTGTCGGCACTCGCCATTCTACCGGTCAATTTCTTCCTCCCGTCGCTGCCGGGCATGGCCACGGAGTTCGATGTGGCCTACGGGGTCATGGGTCTTTCCTTGGCCGCCTACGCTGGGGTGTCGGCATGCCTTCAACTGGTTCTTGGCCCCCTTTCTGACCGGTTCGGTCGCCGCCCCGTGATCCTTTGGGCATTGGCGATTTTCATTTTGGCGACGATCGGCTGCGCCATGGCACCCGATGCGGGGACCTTCCTCGCCTGCCGTATGCTTCAGGCCGTAATTGCCCCGACATACGCGGTATCGCTTGCCGCTATCCGCGACACCACCAGCAGAGAGCAGGCAGCAGGTCAGTTTGGCTATTTGGCCATGGCGTGGGCCATAGCGCCCATGCTCGGGCCGACGGCTGGTGGACTACTGCATCAGGCGCTCGGTTGGAGAGCCAGCTTCTATGTGCTCGCATTCTTCGGGGCTGCGGTTCTGGTCTTGTGCTGGACCGATCTAGGCGAAACGAACCGCACCCCATCGCACACGATAGCCGAACAGTATCGGGCCTATCCTGAACTCCTCCGCTCTAGGCGCTTCTGGGCATATTGCACCTGTGCGGCCTTCTCGGTTGGTGCCTTCTACGCCTTTCTTGCTGGTGCCCCGCTGGCTGCTTCAGCCTTCGATCTCTCGCCCGCGGTTCTGGGGCTCTACATGGGCTCGATTACCGGTGGCTTCATGGCCGGCAGCTTTCTGGCCGGGCGGCTTGCCGGCAGGATACCCGTGACCACGATCTTGGTTGCCGGACGAATCGTAGCCTGCGCCGGCCTTCTGTTCGGCCTCGTCCTGTATGTTGCGGGCATCGGTCATGTGCTGGCATTGTTCGGACCTTGCCTGTTTGTGGGTGTGTCGAACGGCCTAACGCAACCGAGCGCTACCGCTGGGGCGATTTCAGTTCGCTCGACACACACGGGCAGTGCCGCCGGTCTGGCCGGTGCGATTACGGTCGCTGGCGCCTCCATCGTAGCTGCGGTTGCGGGTGCGGTTCTGACCCAAGAGAATGCCCGCTCTGGTATGTTCCTTGTGATGCTAGCCTCAGCGACCGTAGCCTTATACGCAGCCCTGCTTGCCCGAAACCTCGATAGCACTGCGCCCAGATCACCATAATGGAGGGAGAACCCGCCAATGTCCGTTCAATCCTCCGCACATCCTGTCGCTTCGGTTCTCAGCGTGGTCGTCTATGATGCCAACGTGCTTTTGGTTCGACGTATCGATCCACCTGATGCTGGAAAATGGGGCTATCCTGGTGGTTGGATTGACCCGGGAGAGACAATGGCGCAGGCCGCTGTCCGGGAGCTATTCGAAACCGAGGTGCGGGCAGAAGCTCGGTGTGTGTTCAACGCACTAGACGCATTCGACAAAGAGGGATTGGTGCGGCGGCAATTTGTGATGATTGCGGTGCTATGCGCATGGGTATCGGGCATCCCGATCGCGGGAGATGATGCAACGGAGGCCGCATGGTTTCAAATTGCGAACTTGTCGTCCCTAGGGAACGTCAGCGAGAACGTTGACACTCTTGCTCATCAGGCGCTGAGGCTAATGAGCCCCGTTGGCGTATGCTACCTGTCCCAGCCGCCAGGTTGCCCAGCAAGAGAGTAGCCGTAGGCCCCAGCTCAGCTTATGGCCTGCAGAACCGCTCAGGGGCGAGTGCGTTTAGTTCCTGATCTTTGTAGAATTGTGCAACTTGAGGGGAGCATTGCCCTAACGGGCCAGACCGGCTTGGTGATCAAGTGAGGACATCGGTGAACAACAAACGCCGAAGCAACCTCAAAGGAAAACACACCATGTTCCGCAACGTCACTGCCGCTTCTCTCGCTCTCGTTCTGCTGTCCTCCGCTGCGTTCGCATCGGAGTACTCGGAAAACAATGACAACATCCATGGCCGCTCAGTCGCGGCGATCACAGCCAATCTGGCCGAGTACCACGGCATCGACGCAGACCGCGTTGAAGCCTGGGGCGACAAGATCATCGTCCATACCACCGACGAGAATGGCGCCACTCGCGTGCTGTACCTGAACAAGGATACTCTGCGTCCGCTTGCTGATGCTGCTACCGTCGCATCGCGTATCGACGTGGTCGAAGTTCAGCCTGCCAGTGCGGCTCGCTGGGCCGATGAGCTTGCCCGCTCTCTCCTCGACAGCGACGACGATGGCTCCAACTCGTCTTCTGCCCTGTAGGCGGACGTTCGTCTCGCATCGACAAGCATGTTATTTGGACGGCCTGAGGTCTTGAAAAACCCAGGTCGTCCTATGGCGTTTTCACTACCTCTGACCAGCAGCACAATCCGCATACTTACTCCTTCTTTGCCGGCTGAGCGAATTCTCGAGGCTGCACTCCGATCCTGCATGAGGTAGAATCGTGCAAATATTTGAGACTTTGGTGATAACGGTGGAGCCGAGCAGGGTGCTTAGATGGTGTCGAGGCGATCAAGGGGATCGCACCACATCAAAGGAATATACCATGAAGACCGTTATGATCACCGGCAGCTCGTCGGGCTATGGATTGGAAACTGCCCGCTTCTTCCATGCCAAAGGCTGGAACGTCATCGCCACGATGCGCACCCCCAACGAGGATGTCCTTCCTCGCTCCGAGCGGCTCCGGGTCATGACACTCGACGTCACAAGCGAGCAAAGCATTGCGGCAGCCCTCTATGCGGCCGGTCCCATCGATGTTCTCGTGAACAATGCTGGGATCGGCGTCGTTGGAGCCTTTGAGGCAACGCCCATGAGCCATATCCGCAAGGTGTTCAACACCAACACCTTTGGTGTGATGGCCTTGACCCAAGCCGTTCTTCCACTGTTCCGGGCGCAAAACTCCGGTGTGGTCGTGAACGTCACTTCAAGCGTGACACTAGTGCCGATGCCCCTGGTTGCAGCCTACACGGCCAGCAAGATGGCCATCGAGGGCTTCACCGGATCCCTGGCGCATGAAGTGGCGGCATTCAACATCCGCGCCAAGCTCGTGGAACCGGGCTATGCTCCGACCACCCGCTTTGGCGCAAACTCAGAGTTGAACATCGCGGATCTGATTCCTGCGGCTTATCAGTCCTATGCCGAACCAATCTTTGCAGCCTTTGCCACTCCGGCGCTGACCACCGAAGAAAGCGATGTTGCCGAAGCGGTTTGGGCGGCTGCGAACGATCTATCCGGACAGCTTCGCTTTCCTGCAGGTGCAGACGCCGTCGAGTTGGCCCGGGCGAGTTGATCTGCGCTCTCAAGCAAGAATACTCGGGTGCATGACTGCAGGCACCCGAGTACCTTCAAGACCACCTGACAGACTTGAGTGTCGACCCATGAGCGAGCACACCGATGAACTTCGGGATCTCATCGATCGCCACGCCAGGCCTGATATGAGTACACCGATCGCCGGGATCCTGTTGGCGCGACATGATGTGTCCGCGCAAGAGCAGGCCATGTCTGGCACCGTAATGGCGCTTGTGGCGCAGGGTGCGAAGTATCTGGCTCTTGGCGATCGTGTTTATGAGTACCGGCCGGGGCAATACCTGGTGGCTTCGGTTGACCTGCCTGTTTCAGGGCAGTTTCTGGATGCAAGTCCGGATCACCCGGCACTTGGTTTTGGGTTCGAGCTTGATCCCATGTCCATTGCCGAACTGCTGCTGCAAGCAGGACCCGATGGTACGCGCCAAGGCTATGGACCGCCACCATCCAGCATGCTGGTCAGTGATGCGCCCCAGGCTTTGTTGGATGCCATTGTTCGCCTGCTACGCCTCCTTGATTCCCCCCGCGACATCGCTGTCCTGGCGCCTCTCATCAAGCGAGAGATCCTTTGGTGGCTGATTGTGGGAGAGCAAGGCAGTGCTGTTCGCCAGCTAGGCCTTGCCGACAGCCACCTCAGCCACATCTCTCGGGCCGTCCGATGGATCCGCGAGCACTATGCAGCGTCGTTCAAGGTGGAAGACGTGGCCGAGTTCGTGGGCATGAGCGTCTCAGCTTTCTACCGCAACTTTCAGGCGGTCACTGCCATGAGCCCCATCCAATTCCAGAAGCAGATCCGCCTCCAGGAAGCCAGACTGCTGCTGGCACGCCACCCAAATGACGTCACTGGTGTGGGCTTCAAAGTGGGCTACGACAGCGCTTCCCAGTTCAGCCGCGAGTATCGCCGGTATTTCGGTGCCGCTCCCAGTCAGGATGCCCAGAAACTGCGGTCGCTTACGGCAACGCTCGCTTAGGTGCATGCTTGTGGCATGGTATTCGCGGGCTCTCAGCGGCTGCTTCTAGTGGGACAGCTGGCAGGCTGAATGACCGAGTTGGGGTCGGGTGCTGCCGTTCAGATGATTTGCTTGGAACGGCAGCTATCTCATGCTTTGGCGCAGAAGCGGTCAGTCTGGTAGCGGCCCCAAATCTGCCGGTCGGCGACGGCGGATGACGCGAGTGGCCGAATGAGATCTGAGCTGAGTGCTTGATGGCGGCACCTCGCGTTCGCAAGGTGCCTTTCCTAAGGCCTGAAGGTCTCGACCTCAGAACTGGATGTGTCAGTGGTCTGCCACCAGCTCGGCCCCATGATCAGGTGCCTTCGGAAGGAACCGTTTGGCGAAGCGACCCCACGCATCGACATAGGTCAGCATCACGGGGACGACCACCAGCGTGAGCAGCGTGGAACTGATCAGACCCCCGATCACCGCGTGTGCCATGGGTGCGTTCTGACCGCTGCCCTCATGGAGAGCGAGTGCCAGAGGCAGCATGCCGAAGATCATAGCCAGGGTAGTCATAACGATAGGCCTGAACCGAGTCTCTCCTGCCTGTATCAGCGCATCGAGCAAGGTTGCACCTTCACGCCTCTGCTGGTTCGCGTTGTCGACCAAGAGAATGGCGTTCTTCACCACCAAACCCATAAGCATTACAAAGCCGATCATCGAGTACATGTTGAGGGTGGAGCCGCCGACCAGTAGGCCCAGGATCACTCCGACGAGGGAGAGCGACAGAGCCATCATGATGGCGAGCGGCTGAAGGAAGCTGCCGAACTGACTGGCCAGCACCAGGTAGATGAAGATGACGGCCAGCAGCAGGGCCGTGCCGATATTGGCAATTGTCTCGTTCATCATCTCGCTGTCGCCGCCCTGAGCAATCGCGATTCCTGATGGGAGTTCAAGCTCGGCAATGGCGGCGTTGATGTCCGCCATCACCGCGCCCAGCACCCGACCCTCGAGATTGGCGCTGATGCTCACACGACGCGTCAGGTCTTGGCGGTTGATCTCGCTGGGTCCGAGAGTCGGACGCACTTCGGCGATCTGATCAAGGGTAATAGGCAGAGGCGTTTCAGCATTCCGCGTCTGCGCGATTGGTAGGCTGCCGAGTTCCACAATGTTCTGGCGCAGAGTTTCCGGGAGCCGCACAACCACATCCAACCGCTCGTCGGCAGGGCTGGTCCATTCAGAGGCGGTCTCGCCGCCCAGCATTGCCCGCAACGCCGAGCCGGTGGCCTGAATACCTACGCCGAGCTCGCTTGCAGCCTGGCGGTCCAGGACGATGTCGAGCATGGGCTGAGCCTGTTGCAGACTGACCTGCACGTCCACAGCTCCCTCAGTTTGCCGCGTGATTTCTGCGACTGCACTGGAGGCAGTGGCGAGGTCCTCGAGGTTCTCTCCCTGCAGATTGATCTGAATAGGGCTGCCCATGCCCAATCCTCCGCCGGAGGTTACGGCAAACGTGGCGCCAGGCAGCGACCGCAGGGCCTCCCGAACTGGGCCGGCGAGTTCCTGAGCCGAGAGCTCGCGGTCGGCCGGCCCCACCAGAGAAACCGCGATGCTGGCCTGGTTTTCACCGGAGGATAAACCCGCGTTGACGGTTGTGTAGGTACTTTCAATCTCAGGCATGCCAGCAAGGATCTGCTCCACCTGATGCGCCTTGATGGCGGTGTATTCCATCGAAGAACCGGGGAGTGTTTCGATGCTGATCTGCAGCTTGCTCTCGTCGCTGACGGGAACGAATTCTGCCCCGACCATGGGAAAAAGCATGACGCTGGCCACCAGCGAGCCGCCGGCGAAGAGCAAGGTTATGATGCGGTGGCGCAGGCACCACTTCAGAACTCCGCGATAGCCATGGGTGAGCTTCTCGAAGCCCTTGTCGAAGAGAGCGATCGTGCGGCCCACCGGACCGCGCTTGGCATCGGGCTCGGAGGCGGGATCGTACCAGACGCTGGAGAGCATGGGGTCGAGCGTGAAGCTGACGAACAGCGAAATCAGCACGGCAACGGATACCGTCACACCGAACTGGAGGAAGAACTTGCCGATGATGCCTTCCATAAAGGCCAGCGGCAGAAAAACCGCCACGATGGAGAGGGTCGTCGCGAGCACGGCGAGGCCGATTTCCTTGGTGCCGTCGATGGCCGCCTGGAAGTGTGATTTCCCCATGTGAAGGTGGCGGGTGATGTTCTCCCGCACCACGATGGCGTCGTCGATCAGGATGCCGACCGACAGGGTCAGGGCCAGCATGGTCATGGTGTTCAGCGAAAAGCCGAGGAATTTGATTACCGTAAGGGTGCCGATGATGGAGATCGGCAGAGTCAGCCCGGTGATGATCGTGGAGCGCCAGGAGTTCAGGAACACGAACACGATCACCACGGCGAGCACGGCACCCTCGATCAAGGTGGACTGAACAGTCTCGAAATTATGCTCGATCGGCTCGGCCGCGTTCTGGAGGACCTCGATGGAGACACCCTCGTGGAGACTTCCGGTGTGGTTGAGGCGCTCCACGGCTTGTTCGACGGCATTGGCGATGGCAACCGTATTGCCGCCGTCGATCTTGGCTATGTCGATGGCCAGAGCCTGTTCACCATTGCGAAAGGCGAGCCCCTGAGTGTCCGAGGCACCAAGCGAGACAGTGGCAACATCGCCAAGGATGACGGTTTCCATCCCCTTGTTCACGATGATCACGTCGCGGAAACTCTCGAGACTGTCGATTTCTGCATTGAGCTGAATGGTCTGGACCAGATTGCCGTCCACGACCGAGCCGGCGGGCAGCGTCAGGTTGTCCTGCTGGAGAGCGGAAACTACGTCGCTGACGCCAATGCCGAAGGCGTTAAGCAGGTCCGGATCGATGGAGACGTTCACCTGCTGGTCGATGCCGCCGACAACGGTTGCACTGCCGACACCCGAGATCGCGGTGAGGGCAGGGGAAACCACATCCTGGGCCAGGCGGGTCAGCTCGACAGAGGAGAGGTCTGGCGCCCGCAGTGCCAGGGACATCATCGGGGTTGCCGTTGGATCGTAGCGCAGCACCTGCGGAGCATCTGCTCCTTGGGGGAGAGACCCGGTCACTGCCGCGATCCGGTCCCGGACGTCCTGAGCTGCCGATGCCGAATTCGTCTCCAGGCTGAACTGCAGGATTACCGAAGAATGGCCTGCGCTCGAAGTCGAGCCGACGCTTTCAACGCCAGCCAGAGTGTTGACGGCTTCCTCGATCGGCTGGGTGACCTCGGACTCCACAGCTTCCGGTGACGCTCCGGTGTAGGGAGTCAGCACCGCAACAATGGGGAAGTCGACATCGGGGTTCTGTTCGATCGGCAGGCTTTGATAAGCCGAGATGCCAAACACCATGATGGCCACCATGACCATGGTGGCAAAGACGGGATGGCGAACGCTGATATTGGTGAGAAACACGGTTAGTTCGCCTCGATGCTGACGGGGGAGCCGAGCGTGAGGCCGCTCATCTCGCTCGAAACGATGATGTCGCCCTGCGACAGGCCAGACTGGGTCTCAAACATGGTGCCACCTGCCCACACGGAACCGAGCTCGACAGGACGCTCCTCAAGCACACCATCCTCGATGGCGATGACGAAGTGCTGGTCGCCGCGGCTCTGGACGGCAGTAGCGGGCACGGCCAGGACATCTGCTTTCTCGCGGACAACAATGTCACCGCTTACAAACATGCCTCCACGCAACTTGCCTTCGGCGTTGTCGATGGTGAGGAAGACCTTGATCGATCGTGTGCCCGTCTCGGCGATGGGGTTGATGCGATCGACCTTGCCCACGAAAACCGTGTCGGCAAACCCTTGCACTCTGAGTTCAACCTCCTGGCCAACTTCGACCCGTGCCACATCTGCCAGGCGGACCATGACTTCCACGCGAAGGGACGACAGGTCCACCAAAGAGAGCATAGTCGTGCCAGGGCTCACCACCTGACCGGGTTCGATTATTCTGCTGGAAATGGTGCCACTGAAAGGGGCTCTTACATGAGCTCGCTCGAGGTTCGCCTCCGCCAGCGTAACTTGAGTCTGCTGCGTCGCAACCGTCGCCGCAAGCCTGTCTACCTCGGCCTTGGCTGCGTCGAGAGTGTTCTTCGGCGCAAGGCTCCTTTCGACCAAAGTTTCGGTTTGAGCCAAGGCGGTCTTGGCGGCTTCCAGCTGCACCATGGTGGAAGCGACGGTTGCTCGCTGCTGCTCCAGCTGCAGCTGCAGATCGCTGGTGCCCACATCGACCAGGAGATCACCCGCTTCAACCGTGTCGCCGGGCTGCACGAGAACTGTCTCGGCCAGACCGGACACCTGAGCTGCGACCGCCGCTTCCTGGCTTGGGAACACTGAGCCGGTCACCTTCAGCCGCTCATCAACATCGACCGGACGGACCGTGACAATTTCGGTGGGGTGCAGCTGAAGGGTACGTTTCTCTACCTCTGGCACCGGAACTGCTGCCTGGGGAACTGACGGATCCTGCTGCTGGACAAACAGCACGCCGGTGCCAGCCGTCAGCGCCAGCCCGGCAACAATCCAGAAACGGCGCCGCCCTTTTCCCCGGCTCCTACGCTCACCTGCAACATTGTCATTCACAGCATGTCCCCTTTCCGCTTCAGCGCCCGTCCTGGCTCTTGGGGTGAGGTTTGCCTCGCTGGCATTGCGCCAACATTGCGGATCGCCGCAATGCAGCGGCAATGTTCAGTGTTATTCTGGGCGCACCGATAGGAAAGAACGATGCGCATATTGCTGGTTGAAGATGAGCTGGACATGGCCAGGGCACTGACTGCGGCGCTGAGCCGGCAGGACATTGTGGTTGACCATGCGCCCACGCTTGAGATCGCTGAGGAGGCGGCGCTGAGCGGTGTTCATGATGCCGTCCTGCTGGATCGCAAGCTTCCAGACGGAGAAGGCTTGTCACTGATCCCGGTGATCCGAAGCAGCCATCCAGGGCTACCGATCATTGTGCTGTCGGCGCTCGGATCATCCGATCAGCGGATCGCGGGGCTCGACAACGGCGCCGACGACTACCTCGCGAAACCCTTCTCGACCGATGAGCTGCTGGCTCGATTGCGGGCGGTGCTGCGCCGGCCCGCGCAGATGGGCCAGTCCGTCGTGAGCGTCGGCAACCTCAAGTTCAATCTCACTGAACGTATCGCTGCAGTGGAAGGAAGGCCCCTCGACCTCCCCCGGAGAGAGCTGCTGGCACTGGAGGTGCTGGTTCGCAGAAATGGCCGGACGGTGCCTCGGGGTGCGCTGGAAGAGGCAGTCTATGGATTCGATGATGAGATCGCTTCCAATTCGCTGGATGCCCATATTTCGCGGTTGCGGCGGAAGCTGTCCGGGGCTTCAGTGGAGATACATGCCATCCGCGGACTGGGTTACCTGCTCAAGGCGGCCAGATGAGTAAGTCCAGACCAGGTTCGCTGCGGCGGGCACTCACCCGTAACATGATCATCATGCAGGCGCTTGTGGTGCTTGCCTTTACCCTTGCTGCAGGCGTCCCGATCATTCATCTGCTCAGCGAGGAGCAGCGGCTCGATGCCAGTGTTATCCAGAACATTGCCGCTGCAGTGTATCCAGAGGCCGGCAGTGGCTTGGCCGTGAGGGATACCCCGGCGCTGAAGAGCCTGGCGGCCGAATATCCTGACTTCTGGTTCTTGGCCGTAGATGCGGCGGGCGACAGCGCACAGCTGGGGCCCGTGCCGCAGCACATCGGATCCGTTGCCCAAAGCCTCACACGGATTACGTCCGCCAACATTTCCGACGTCGGAGCCCCGGACACTCCCGCGGCCATTGTCCGCCACCATCAGAGTGCTGCGGGGCAACTCTGGATCATCACAGCTGGTGGGCCGACACTGGGATCCAGTGTATTGTTGATGGCCTTCGCCAACCCTTGGTTCCTGGGGTTTGTTGTACTGCTCACCGCCGTGACCATGCTGGCAATTCCGCTGTTCGTCAGCCGCCAGCTGCGCGGTGTCGAGGCACTGGCCGCTGAGGCAAACTCAATCAATGTGGATCAACGCGGCGTTCGCCTCTCCATGGATCAGGTGCCGACGGAACTGCACCCGATGGTACGGGCGGTGAACGAAGCCCTGGAGCGCCTCGATGGAGGCATTGCGGGGCAGCAGCGGTTCATGGCCGACGCCGCCCACGAGCTGCGAACGCCTATCGCCATTCTCCAGACGAGGCTCGAACTGCTGCCTGATAACGAGGAGAGCAGGCGGCTGCTCCTCGACGTCGCCCGGTTGAGCAGCATGGCCGACCAGCTGCTGGATCTGCAGCGCATGGATCTCTCGGAGACGGCTTTCCAAAAGCTCGATCTGGTCGAACTTGCCTCCAACGTTACCGCAGACTTGGCACCGCTGGCCATCGCAGCCGGAGATGAAATCATCTTTGAAGCTGACACCCCCAAGGTTGAGGTATTGGGTGATGCGGGTGCTTTGTCGCGAGCGCTGACCAATGTCATCCAGAATGCAATTGCCCACGGTGGAGAGAATGCCGAGATTACGGTGAGGGTCTGCAGCGACGGCAGGTTGGAGGTGGGCGATACCGGCCCCGGCATCGATCCCTCGCAGCGCGAAGAGATCTTTGAGCCGTTCCATCGGGTGGCTCCGCTGCAGCATGGAGCTGGCTTGGGTCTGAGCCTCGTCAGAGATATCGTGCAGCGACACAATGGACGTGTGCTGGCGCGCGGGAGAGAAGGCGGTGGAGCCCTGTTCGAGATAGTGCTTCCAGTCTTTCGAGCAGGATGATCGAAGCGCAGTGCGCCAGACACGAACAGCTCTACCGAAAACCCTTATTGAACTCCGCACGGCCAGCCGTGCACATCACCATCTTACACATCAGACCTCAAAGGGCGTCATGAAACTACAAGACAAGACTATCGTCGTAACCGGAGCGGGCAGCGGCATTGGACGTGAACTCGTTCTGGCGCTCTTGGCTCGCGGCGCCAGCGTTGCAGCGCTGGACTTGAAGCAGGAGGGCTTGGACGAGACCGCCAGATTGGCCAACGCCGGGGCACGTCTGAGCTTGCACGTGGGGGACATCAGCGATCGCGCGGCAGTTCTGGCGCTTCCCGATGCGGTCCTTGGCCAACACAAGGCGATCGATGGAGTCATCAATAATGCGGGCATTATCCAGCCCTTTGTCCATTTCGATGCTCTCGATTTCGCGGTGATCGACCGGATGGTGTCGATCAACCTCATGGGCGCTATAAACATGTGCAAGGCATTTCTGCCTCACCTTAAAGAGCGGCCCGAGGCGCATCTGGCCAATGTGGCGAGCATGGGTGGTTTCATGCCGTTTCCGGGGCAAAGCATGTACGGTGCAGCCAAAGCCGGCATCAAGCTGGTCTCTGAGGCGCTGCATGCTGAACTGGCTGATACAAACGTCGGCATCAGCGTCATAATGCCCGGCGCGATCCGCACCCCGATAAAGGCGAACTCAGGGGTGGGCGATAAGGCGGAAGCCGAGAGTCCTGAAGCTGCCAAACGAACCTTGCCTGCGCCCGAGGCGGCTCGCATCATCCTCGATGGCATCGAGCAGAACCGGCTGCACATCCTGGTCGGCAAGGACGCCACTATGCTCTGGAAGCTCTGGCGTTTGATGCCCGAGCGGTCGATCGATTTCATCCAAAAACAGATGGCCAAGAACAGGTCGGCTCACTAGCAAAATCGCAGCCGCGTTCCCGCGGGTGGTGGTGCTACGGGGCAGTCGGAACGATAGCGGAGCCGAGCACTTGCTGGACGAGGCGGTGGCGCGTTGCCTCGCCGATGCTGCCCTGCCTGAAGCTCCAACTGATGGCTCCATAGAACAGCAGATGCGCCACCATCTCTACGTCGGTTTCACCCGCAAGCTCGCCGCGCGCCTTGGCGGCCTCGAGCGGCTCACGGAACGCCGCGAGAGCACGGGCTTGTGCCGCTTCGATTGTGGCCAGCATTTCCGGCTCTTGCGACAACAGCATGCGTGAGAGTGTTTTACCGCCCGCTTCCGCCAGGTTCTGTTCCAGCCGCAACAGCAAGGCATTCAGAGCGTCGAAGATGCTGATGCCAGAAACTTCTGTTTCAAGCTTCTTGATCTGGGGCTCGAGAATAGAGGCCACCAGCGCGGCCTTGCTGGGCCAGCGCCGGTAAAGGGTTGTCCGGTTGATGCCGGCGCTTTTGGCCACGCCGTCCATCGAGAGCTGTGAGTAACCTGCCACCTCAAGCTGCTGGAGCACGGCCTGGCGCACCTTGTCCACCACTTCGCGGCTACGCGGACCGCTCTGCATGCCCTTGGTTCGCCGTACGGTTTCCACCATCAAAGCCCCTTCAGCAGATGTGTTTGCAATGGCAACAAACTGTTGCCATTATGAACTTCTGAGCCACGAAGGCAATGGAGCATGGCAGTGGGTACAAGCAACAACAATGTCTGGGACGAGGAACATGACCTGGTGGTCGTCGGCAGCGGGGCGGCTGGCTTCGTGGCGGCGCTGGTCGCGGCCGATGCCAACCTGGAGGCGGTCATCTTCGAGAAGGAGGCCAAGTGGGGCGGTACATCGGCCTATTCCGGCGGCGGGCTCTGGATCCCCAACAATGACCTGATGAAGCGCGATCAAGCCGGAGACTCCGAAGAACGTGCGCTGCAGTACATGAACTCGGTCATCAAATATGACGGACCGGCCAGCAGCCCGGACCGGCGCCAGGCCTATGTTGAGTCAGCCAGGGAAATGGCTGCTTACCTCGAGGGCAAGGGCTTCAAGTGGGTGCGCGCGGAACGATATCCCGACTACTATCCTGAGGCTCCGGGGGGCATGATCGGGCGCGGTCTGGAAGGTGAGGTCTTCGACGGCAGGCGGCTTGGCACTTGGCTCGACAGCATCGCCGGCGCCCCAGGGCAGCCGAGCATCGCGCTGACGACGCGCAATGTTGAGGCCATGCCGCAGGCACTCCGCACAATGCGGGGCTTCTTCGGCACTGCGAGCATCATCGCGCGGACGGTTTGGTGGAAGGGCACGGGCCGGAAGCCTCTAGGCATCGGCCAGGCGCTGGTCGGGCGGCTGATGGAGATGGCTCTCAAGCAGGATATACCTGTGCGGTTGTCCACGCCGATGCGCGAACTGATAGTTGAGGATGGTGCCGTGCAAGGCATTGTGGTGGAGCAAGCCGGTAAGCGGCTGCGCGTCAGGGCTCGCTATGGCGTCGTCCTCACCGCCGGCGGCTTCGCAAAGAACGCCAATTTCCGCCGCCAACATCAACCGGTTGAAGACCGCTGGAGCTCAGTGTCGCCTGGCGATCAGGGTGATGCGATCATATCGGCAAGCCAAATCGGCGCCGCCACTGCACTGATGGATGACGCATGGTGGGGTGCGTCCGTACTCAAGCCGGACGGTTCCCCAGCCTTCTCCGTACATGAGCGGTCCCTGCCCAGTTCGATCATCGTCGGATTTGACGGCAAGCGCTTTGTCAACGAGTCCTCCTCCTATGTGGATGTTGGCCATGCCATTCTGGATCAGAACCCGGGCGGTGAGCCGCCGCCGGTTTGGCTGATCATGGATTCCAAGCACCGCAATCGCTACATGTTCGGCATGGCGCTGCCGGGCCGCACCCCGCAAAGCTGGATCGAGTCGGGGAACATGAAGCGGGCCGACACGGTAGAGGACCTCGCCAGCCAGTGCGGCATAGACGTTGCGGGGCTGAAAGCTACGATCCAGCGCTTCAACGGCTTCGCCAAGTCGGGCACCGATCTGGATTTCCGGCGCGGGGAAAGTGCTTACGACCGCTACTACAGCGATCCTACGGTCAAGCCGAACCCGAACCTCGGAACGATCGAGGATGGCCCATTCTATGCTGTCCGTGTCGTGCCGGGTGATCTGGGTACCAAAGGGGGCCTCGTCACTGACAAGGACGGCCGGGTACTGCGTGAGGACCTGACACCGATCCCAGGTCTCTATGCCTCAGGAAATACCACTGCCTCCGTGATGGGCAATACCTATCCAGGGCCGGGTTCAACGCTGGGACCCTCGACCACTTTCGCCTTCCGTGCGGCCAAGCATGCGGCAGCACTGGGCCGGCAGACGCAGCACTAACCCTGTCACCGGGTCTGGCTCCTCGAACGCCGGGCCCGGTGCATCATCGCAATGCATCAAAGATGACCGGATTCCGGCGGGATCGCAGATTTGCTACCGGCCCTCGAAGTTTGCCTCGAAGAACTGCTAGCGTCGCGGGGAGACGCAATGCTTCGAAGGCACGGCTTTCCCTCACGTCAGGCCGCTTTTGAGGCGGGCTCTGTGCGTGCAGAGCTCAACCTGAGAGCTGCAGACACGGCACTATTCTAGGGGTTACAACCGCCGGACGCTGCAATTTGGCCTGTCGAAAACACTCGATTTCTGGCGGATCGATGGATTGCCCGGCACGGTTGTTGAAGCTTTGGGGCGAAAAGTGAGTGCTGCGCCGAGAAGTTCTGCGTCCGCAATGTTGGCGCAATCCAGCGGGTCGAGAGTGAGGGTGTTCAAAGAAAGGAACATCCAAATGGATATCAAACTCGCACTCGTCGCCGCTGCTGTTGCCCTTACCCCGGTCGCCTCTTTCGCCGACGATCATACGATCCACGGCCGCTCGGAGTTCGCATTGACCGCCAGCCTTGCCGAAAAGGGCATCGATGCTGAGCGCGTTGAGGAGTGGGGCACTGCGATCCGCGTCGACGTTCGCAACGCCGATGAGTCAAACGGCTTCATCCTGGTGGACAAGGACACGCTTCAGCCTCTGAATTCGGCCACTGCTGTCGGAACACGGATTGACCTCGGGAACACCGGCTCGGGCTGGTCCGCTGCCGACTTCAACAGCTCCACCGAGAGCCTCACCGAGTAGACGTTCGACGTCAGGTCAGCTGCCGAGGACCTCCGTGTCCTCGCATGCTGACCAGGTGGTCAGGGGCGCATCCCTGCGGTGAGAGAGCTTATCTTTTCCATGAACTCCGCGATCACCTGCAGTTCCATATCGGTAATGACGTCGGTTGCCCGCCTGTAGCTCTCCTCGATCTCCTGGTACCGCTGCAGGGGTTCTGCGGCAGCTTCTCGGTCCAGTTCAATCAGAAGGCTGCGTCTGTCTTCCGGATTGGGCAGGCGACGAGTGTACCCGGCCTTTTCCAAGCGGTCCAGCAAGGCCGTTCCGGAACCCGAGCTAAGGTTCATATGGGCAATAATCTGCTTGGGGCTCGCTGGAGCGCCAATCCGATGCAGATAACCGATGCAGGCGAAGTCAGTGGGGTGCAGGTTCTGCGACTTGGCAGCCTGCTCGCGGGCGGCTTCCACATTGCGGAGCAGCTCCTGCAGTGCCTTTCCCACCCGCAGCAAAACTTCTTCCCGAGCCGGCTTCGCAGTTGACGTTGTCTCACTCATAATGTAGCTCTGTCATAAAGATATTCATCCAACAAGCTAACTAGGGGCGTTCTGGCACTTCTGCAAGGACGAAAGGGCATGGTGACGCAACTTGCTGCTCAAAGGTCGGATCACACTGTCTCAGTGGTGGAGCCAGCTCAAGAGAGCAGAGATCAAGATCGGCAAATTGCTGCGCTCGACGAGAAGAAGCCCTTCGAACCGGCCTCGCAACGGAAAAACCCTGCTCGGAAGGTCGCTGCTTTCATTCTCCTGCTCCTTGGAGGATCCCTGGCCTGGCACGTTGCCACTGATCTGCTTGCGCCCACCAGCAGCACGGGGTCCGTGACAGCCTCGACCGCACTGGTTGCTCCACGCGTGGCCGGGCAGGTGCAGGAAGTCTTCGTTGCGGATAACCAGTTCATCACAGCGGGTGAGCCCTTGTTCGCGCTTGATCCGGCTCCATTTGATCTTGCTGTTCGGCAGGCTGAGGCGAACCTTGTACAGGTGGCCCAGACGGTCGATGTGTCGGTTATGTCGCTGACCTCTGCTGAGGCAAAGGTAAGCCAGGCGCTGGCCAACCTTGAAAGTACCCGGGCTGCTACGGAGCGTACCCAAACATTGTTCGACCGTGGGCTCTCGTCCCAGTCTCAGCTGGACGCCGCGACTTCCCAGTTGGCGGCGGCACAGGGCAACTTCGACGCCGCTACTGCCGAACTGGAAAGCGCTCGGCTCAAGGCGGGTCAGACTGGATCCAATCCCCAGATCATGACTGCCCAGGTGCAGCTCGAACAGACGCAACTCAACCGCTCTTTTGCCACCGTCGTCGCACCCGCGAACGGAGTGGTAACCAACCTCAAGCTCGCTGCGGGACAGTTCGTCAATGCTGGCACACCGGCCCTGACCTTCATTGAGAGCGGCAGCTCCTGGGTTGTCGTCGACATGCGCGAGAACCAGCTGACCAACCTCGATGTTGGTGACGAGGCCGATGTACTGTTCGATGGCGTTCCCGGCAAAAAGTTTCCAGCCCGGGTTCGTGGCATTGCCTGGGGCATCGATCCGGGCCGCACCGCGGCCAACGGGCTTCCGCAGAACCAGTCCATGGCCCGCTGGTTCGAGCCCGCGCGCACCATACCGGTTCACATCGAACTGGCAGATGGTCAGGAGTGGCCAGCGAATGTGCGGGTCGGCTCCAAGGCGAGTGCACTAGTCCACGCTGATAGCCGGTCCAACCCTGTGTCTGTCGTGGCGAGTGCGCTGCAGACCGCCTCCGCCTACTTCTCCTATCTTTATTGATCAGCCATGTTCATCGCGCCTAGGCCATCGACCGACGATGACCCGCTCTTTGCGGTGCGGGTAGCCTGCATTCCGGTGATTGGACTGGTCATCGGCATGGTGCTGCGGTCGCCGCTGGCCATGATCTATCCTGTCCTGATGTTCTCGCTGCTGGCCGCAAACCGGAAAGCATTCGATCCGAAGAGGGTATTTGCCGCGCCGATCATGTTCGGGGGCATGCTGTGGCTGATGTCCGGGATAGTCGTGATGTTGCAAGGCATCCCGTCCGTGCTCGTCATCACCATGGGCACGATCTACTTCCTGGCCTTCTACCTCATTCAGAAGACCGGCAATGCTATGGGCATGCTGATCATAGTGGCTGGCGCCCTGATGACGATCATGGGCCTTGGATCATACCCCAGCATGGTTTTCCTGCGGGACGAGATGACCAAGGCAGCTCTCCTGTCTGCCGTGGTGATCCCGGTGCTCTACGCCTTGCTCCCGCCGAGGACGGCTGAACTGAACGTCGACAAGTACACGCCCGCCTACACGTATGGCTGGGGGAAAAGGGCGGCAATCCGGGCCGTCGTGATGCTCGGCTACTCTCTCTATCTTTATACCATCCTCGACTTCTCCAACGTGATGCTGGCGGTCGCCGGCATGTTCGTACTCGTCCATTCCACGCGCCGCACGATCTGGGCCGAAGCCGGGCAGCGCAGCTTCTCGGTCATCCTTGGTGGCGCCATCGGCCTGGCGATCCTCGCAACGCTCAATGCAGTCGGCCATGTGGCAGTCCTGATCTGCCTTGTCTTCCTTGCCACGCTCTGGCTGGGCAACAAGATGCTCACCGGGCGGCTGCCTTCTATGGTCTACCAGGACGCAGCGTCCGTCATGATCTCGCTGGTGGGCAGTGCTCTGGCGACCTCCGAACCGGGCTTTGCCTTCACTCAGAGAGCCACTTTGACCGTTATCGGCACGCTTGCCGCGGCCTTGATCGTCTCCATCCTGGACCAGCTTCTGGCCAAGGAACCTCACACAACCACCTCCGAAGCCCCGCAAGGAGCCTAAAATGAGACGTCACCCATTCGCACGAGGTCTGCTGATACTGAGCATGCTGTCGTATGCCGGCTCCGCCAACGCTCAATCCATCAGCGAAGCGCTCACAGCCGCGTACATCCATGCCCCTGATCTCGAATCTGCTCTGCTGAACGCCAAATCTTCGGCAGAGAATATCGCCCAGGCCAAATCCCAGAAGTATCCGACGCTGGGTGCGTCGATGACCGGCAATTACAACTGGTCGATGGCAGGCGGCACCTTTTCAGAGAGTTCGACTCTCAACGCTGGCCTGCAGTACAATCAAGTCATCTTCGACAATCATCGTACGGACGCCCAGATCGAAGCTGCCCGGGCGGGTGCCGAAGCTGCCGAGCACCAGATCCGCAGCACCGAACTCAATGTCCTGCTTTCGGTCGTCCAGGCATACATGCAGGTGCTCACGGGGCGGCAGCTCGTCGCGCTGCGGCAGGAGAACCTGGAGTTCTTCAGGGCACAGCTACAGTCAGCGCAGGAGCGGCTGGAGGTCGGGGAGGGGACCCGCATTGACGTGGCTCAGGCGCAGGCACGCCTTGCCCAGGGGCAGGCCACTTACCAGGCTGCTACGGCGAGCCTGGAGATCAGCGAGGCGACATTCCAGCGCTATGTCGGAGCCGCGCCGGGTTCCCTCAGTGCAAGCCATAACTTCGAACGGCTGATACCGGCCGACCTGCAGACGGCCATTTCCTCGGCCGAGGCGGCGCACCCGGCGATCCTCATTTCCAAGGCGGCCATTCTGGCGGCTCAGGCAGGGAGCGACGCTGCCGCAGCAGCCTTTGGACCCACCGCCAGCATTACCGGGCAGGTTGGTACCGGTATTTCAAACCCCGGAGGCTCCCAGGGGATCAGCGGTCGTATCGGTGTTACAGTTTCGGTGCCGATATATGCGGGCGGTGCCATTGGCTCGGGCGTTCGTCAAGCGAACATCGAGCAGATCCAGTCGGAGGTGGACGCCATGTCGGCCTACGACCAGATCCGCGAAGCCGTGATCTCAGCCTGGGCGGGAATGCAGAGCGCCGAGGCACAGATCGCAGCCTCCACTGCCGCCGCATCCTCAGGAAGTGAGGTGGTGGAGGGCGTCATCCAGGAGCGCGATCTTGGTGCCCGGACCACCCTGGATGTCCTCAACGCCCAGGCTGAGCTGATCACTGCCCGGGAGAGCCTGATCAACGCCTCCTCCAACAAGGTGATTGCCACCTTCTCGTTGCTGGCGGCTATGGGACGGTTGACCGCACAGGACCTCGGACTTCCTGTGGTCGTTAAGACGGCCGCTCCTTACACCGACACCGTAGAGGACGTCTGGCAGGAACTCAGAACGATAGCCGATTGAGTGATGTGGTACATGAAACCAGCGCTGGTGGCGGCCCGGAATGGAGTGGCGCCGCGCGACACTTCCATAAAACCACAGAGTTGACGCCATGGAATTCATAATCGTGGCATTGCTGGGCGGAGCGATCGGCATCGCTTTCACCTGGTTGGACTACGTTTGGGAGCCAGTTAGAACCGCCGCCGAGTGGTGCGGAATCCCCATGTATTTTGTACTCGCAATCGGCGCTGTTGGTGGAGCAGGGGCCATCAGCCTTCAATATTGGATAGGCGCAACTGCTTGGATGCTGTTCGCTTGAGCATAAAGCTTCCCAGACTCCATTCACTGTGGTCATCATTGCGGAGCGGAAGTCCATCACCGTAGTCAGGCTTTCACTCTGCGATAGGAGCGGGAAGGGCTTGCTCCCTCCCGCTTCTTCAAGCCTGACCGGGCTTGTCTGCAAACGTCAACAGCTTCGCTGTGCCCCGAAGCTGTTCGGCAGGAACGCGCCCCATTCTTGCCATTCAGGCGTTCGGCTCCATCTGCTGGAAGCAGCCGGTCCGCTAAGCGGACAGCAAAGACTGAGTTAGGTCAGAAGTGGACAGGCGGCTTTCGGGCTGCGAAGTCGAGAAAGCAGCCGTTGCCTGCGCCCTGCAAACCGATGTTGTTGAACGGGTCAGGTGCTCAGCAACGTCAAGGACGGAGTGGCCCAGTTGTGATTTTCACGTCGGGCCGGATATCCCGGGGGCTTTCCCTATTGGCGCAGATGCTCGGTCGCCGGCAGCAGCCAGTCCCGGAACGCCTTGATTTTGGATGCGTTGCGCCGCGCCTCGGGATAAACAAGGTAGTAGCAAAAGCCGTCACTGGCCAGAATATTGAAGGGTTGGATCAGCCGCCCGCTGGCTAGTTCCTCCCCGTAAAGAGGTGGCGTCAACATCGCCACGCCCCGGCTGGCGATCGCCGCAGCCGCTTCCAACGCCTGTGAACCCAGCCGACTGAGCGGCCGCTGTTCGGGTGTATACCCCTTCACCCCCGCTGCCTCGAGCCACAATCCAAACCAGGGATCGTCCGCATCGACCATGGGCAGCTTCAGTAGGTCGACGGGCTTACGTACCCCCCCGACGCTTTCGGCTAGCTTCGGGCTCAACATCGGCGAGAAATCCGCTCGGACCAGCAGATGGGCACAAAGACCCGGTGGCACCTGCTGCGTCCCCCTGATCGCGACATCGAACTCTTCGGCGGCGAAGTCAACGAGCCGGTTGCCGCTCTCCAACCGGACAGCGATTCCGGGGTGGCCTACCTGAAAGAGGCCAATGTTCTGCGCCAACCAGTGGCTCGCAAAAGTGGGCACTGAACTGATGCTCAAAGTCCCGTCCGCCTGCCCGCGAGCATCGGCGAAGGTGGAGTGGAGGATTTCGAAGGCGCGATGCACTTCGGGAGCCAGCCTGGCGCCAAGCTCAGACAGCGCTATCTGACGAGGCTTTCGGAGAAACAGCGGCGCACCCAAACGCTCCTCCAAAATCCTGATCTGGTAGCTTACCGCCGCTTGGGTCATTCCCAGTTCATCGGCGGCCTTGGTGAAGCTCAGATGCCGCGCCACGGCATCGAAGGCCCGCACGGCGGTTAACGGCGGCAGCGCAGTCATACATCAAATCTCCTTATGCATGATGCGGTAGCTTTAGTTGGATTGGCGTGGCTGTTCCAGCGAAACTCTCATGGCCGATCCCGTTCGGGAGCTCAGGCCATAAGGAAATTGCAGCCATGCTCGCGATCACAAAACCCGCTTTCCTTTTTTTCCGTTTCCGTGTTCCACGACCTAGAACCACCAAAGGTGAGATCCGTCGCCGAAAGCAAACCACCATCGACTTGATCCATGCCTCGCCTCACCTGCGGCGGGACATTGGGTTGGCAGAAGAACACGTGCCGCTACGCCGCCCCTGAAAGGGGAAAAGCGGACATTGGTGTGGCTGATTGCCGGCCTTTTGCAGGATTAGTCAGTTGGCGTAGCGGTAGTGACGTTCAGACCCGGTCGAAATTGCTGGGTAGGATGATCATGTCCCGAATGGTGATCGTGCGCTTGCGGGTCAGCATGAACATGATCGCCTCGGCGACATCTTCCGGTTCGATGAGGCCGCCGGCTTCGCGGGCCGCTCGCAGGTTTTCTTCCGGCCAATCCGCAAGCAGTGCAGATGCGACCGGGCCAGGCGAGATCTGCGCAACGCGTATGCCGTGCGGGACCATTTGCCTGCGCATGCCCTGGACAAAGCTGGTGATCGCCCACTTTGACCCTGAGTATACCGGTTCCCAATAGGTGGGAAAGTGTCCGGCCACAGAGCAGGTGACGATGATGTCGCCGGTGCCCCGCTCCACCATGTGCGGGATGACGGCATGGACGTTTTTTATAACCGCATTGACGTTGAGATTCAGCATGCGGTCGATGTCGTCCGCCGTTGTCTCCGTCAGTTCACCGCCGATATAGGTGCCCGCGTTACAGTGAAGAATGTCAATCTGCCCGGTTGCAGCGAGAATAGCTGGCACCATCCTGGCGCAGCTCTCCGGATCAAGCAGATCGGTAACGTGCGGGAGACTTTGGGAACCAAGTTCAGAGGCGAGGTGCTGCAACGCCACTTCGTTGCGATCTACCATGACCACGCGGGCGCCTCCGGCCAGCAGCATCTTGGTGGTTGCGAAGCCAATACCGGACGCTGCGCCGGTCACTACGGCAGTCTTGCCTAGAAATGTCTTGGGCATGGAGTTCTCCTTCAATGGGAGGGTGACCCCGCCTTGCCGATGCCAAGGTCGATGATGGCGATGTTGAGCAGGTGAGCCATCGAAGCGTATGCGCCCTCGCTGTCGCGCATGCGGATACGGTCGATCACCTCACCATGGTTAGACAAGGAGGCGCCCGGCTCGCGGGCGCGAGAAATGGTGAGCCGGAACGAGTAGGCTAGCGCCGCACCGATAGTATTGGAAAGCTGCTGAAAGACGATATTACCGCTCGCCCGCAAAAGTGCGGTGTGAAACTCGATGTCCGCCTTGTTGAAGGCTTCGAAGTCCTGGGAGACCTTGAACCGACTCATGCGTCCGAAGGCCTCCTCGAGCGGCGCGATGTCGGTTGCGGTGGCTCGGAGGGCGGCAAAACGAGCTGCTGCCGGCTCAATAACCTGCCGGGCTTCGATTAGGCTAAGCACCAGTTCGGCGCTGGGCTGCAGTTCCATTGACCAGCCGAGCAGGTCAGGATCAAGCAAGTTCCAGTTTTCACGCGGCTGCACCACAGTGCCGATACGCGGACGCGTCGTCACCAATCCCTTCGAGCCCAGCACCTTGATCGCTTCCCGGACCGCACTGCGGCTGATGTTGAATTCCAGGCAAAGATCAGGCTCAGGCGGCATCACGCTACCGGGTGCAAGCTGGCTCCCGAGGATGCGCATAGCCAGCGACTTGACAACCTGGCGGTGCACACGTGGCTTGAGCAACGGCTTGGCTGCTTCCTCGAGCATTTGAGCTTTCCTTCTCGGCCCGCAACTTCCTCCTAGTGAAGCTGCGGTGCTATTCGTGGTACAGGACCGAGCGGCCACCGTCGATGGCGATCGAGGTTGCGTTGATGAACGGCGCTTCATCGCTGGCGAGAAACACCGCCGTCATTGCGACCTCCTCGGGTTTGCCAATCCGTTTTGGCGGATGAAGATCATAGGTGCGCTGGCGCTCTGCGGCTGGATCCTGGAAGGTTTTCCAGTAGTCCACCGCCAGATCCGTCTCGATATAGCCGGGCGCGATGGCATTCACCCGAATATTGGAGGCGGCGTATTGGATCCCGAGTGCACGCGTCAGGCCCAGCAGTCCGTGCTTGGCGACTGGATACGGGAATGTGTCGGGAATGATGGTGCTGCTATGGGACGAGGCGATGTTGACCACGCTTCCCGCCTGCTGTCTCAACATGTTCGGCAGAACGGCCCGGCACATGCGCCAGACGCCCTCCAGGTCCACGGCCATGCAGCGTTGCCACTCCGCGTCTGTCGTCTCCAGCGGATCATGGAATACATTGATGCCGGCATTGTTGACGAGAATGTCGATGCGGCCGAACCGCTTCAGCGCTTCCGCCGCGCAAGCTTCGACCGAGCCGTTATCGGTTACGTCAGTGCAGACGAACAGGGCCGAACTACCCAGCTGGGCCGCAGTGGCTGAGCCCGTGGTCGTGTCCACCTCGGCAATGACAACGCTGGCTCCTTCCCGCACGAAGGCTTCCACGATTGCTGCGCCGATCCCGCGGCCTGCGCCGGTTACGATGGCGATCTTGCCGTCCAGGCGCATTTTACCAATCCACGATGGTGCCATCTGCTAAGACGGCGTTCTGGGTGTGCAGCACTTCCTGCACGTAAGGGTGCTTACCGCACTCGACCTCGTCAACGGCGATCCCCAGCCCGGGCTCTTCCGGCACCTGCCAGAAACCGTCAACGCGCCGGATCGGCCCTTGCACTACGTCGAAGTACCAGGAAACCGCCCCGACCATCTCCTCCTGGATGACGTGATTGGGGGTTGAAACCGCAAAATGCAGCGCCGCAACACCGGCGATCGGCCCAAGCGGATTGTGCGGCGCGACGCCGATACCCAGCGCCTCAGCCCGTGCCGCGATTTTTTTGGCCTCCATCAGCCCGCCACAATGGCAGATGTCGGGCTGAACAATGTCGATCGCATTTGTGGCGAACAGCGCCTCGAATTCGTTGCGGTCGATCAGCCGTTCCCCGGTGGCCAGCGGGACGCTGGTCCGGCGCGCAAGGCTTTCGAGCCCCTTGAAGTCGGCCGGCTGGATCGGTTCCTCTACAAACATCGGCCGGCCGGGCGCCAGCGCCTCGATATAGGCGAGAGCCGCGCCCGCAGAGGCGGGACGCCCATGGAAGTCGACCATGATCTCGATCTCGTCACCTACGGCGTCGCGCATGGCCTCCATCATTCGTGCAACCTTGTCCACCTGCGGCAGCGGCGCATGATAGTGAGTATAGGGAACGAAGACCGCCTTGAAGGCGCGATAGCCGTTTTCGACGACTTCGCGGGCCCGCTCCACGAGCGGATCGACCGTATCCGTTTCATAGACCGCTCGCATGTCACCCATGCCGAGGTGGGTGTAGACCCCCACTTTGTCGCGCACCTTGCCGCCTAGGAGACGCCAAACGGGGACGCCCAGATGCTTGCCCAAGATGTCCCAGAGGGCCAGCTCGATGCCGGATACCGCGCTCATGCCGACGGCGCCGAGGCGCCAGAAGCTCTGCTTGGTCATGGCGCGGTAGGCCTGCTCAATATCTCGCGGATCCCGTCCGAGTAGCAGTGGCGTCAGATCCTCGATGGCCCCGACGACCGCGCGAGTTTTCCATTCCAGCGTCGCCTCGCCCCAGCCGAACAGGCCGGGATCATCGGTCTCCACCTTCACGAAGACCCAGTTCCGCATTTCGGCATTGACCACTTGTGTCTTGATAGCAGTGATCTTCACGCTTCACCCATACATCAGATGATTTGAATGCTATTGGTTGATTCCGCGCAAGGTCAACGACAAAAAGCCGCTTGACGCGTGACGTAATCATCAGATTATTTACGGGCTTTTATGGAGGCAAGGTTACATGGCGACCGGCCGAACCAGCAAGACCCTGAGGCAGATGCACCGCAACAACGCCTTCTACCTGGCGATGGCGCCGTTCGTGGTCATCTTCATCATCTTCTCGGTTTTCCCGGTCCTGTTCTCCTTCTATCTGGGTTTCAACCAGTGGGATGGGTTCTCCGAGCCACGCTTTGTCGGGTTCGACAATTACCTGCGCGCGCTCAATGACCCGATCTTCCAGAAGGCCCTGTGGAACACCCTATATCTCTGGTTCTGGTCGACCGTGGTGACAGTCACGCTGGCGCTGGGGCTTGCCGTTCTGGTCAACGAATATGTCGCGTTCGGCAAGAACTGGTTCCGGATGGTGTTCCTTCTGCCATTGCTCGTCGCGCCAGCCATTGCCGCGATTATCCTGCGCGTGTTCTTCACCTCGAGCGGCGGCCTTGTGAACCTCTTCGTGGGCTCGGTCACCGGAACGCCCAGCTACTTCGATTGGCTTGGCTCTCAGGAGTGGATCAAGCCTTTGGTGGCGCTCCTCGTCGTCTGGCGTTGGACCGGCTGGTACATGATCATTTTCATGGCGGGTCTGCAGTCCATTCCCCGCGACATCTACGAAGCCGCCCGTATGGAAGGCGTGGGCCGCTGGGCGATCTTCTCTCGCATAACCGTACCGCTTCTGATGCCCTCAATCGCCTTTGCCGTGATCACCGCGACACTCGGCGGGCTGCAGATGTTCGACGAGCCCTATGTCCTGACGCAGGGGCAGGGCGGTACCAACAATTCTACGACCACCATTGGCATGTATCTCTACGCCACCGCGTTCACCCAATTTAATTTCGGGCTGGGCTCGGCGGTCTCCTGGTACATCTTCGCCGCGGTTGTCGTGCTGACGCTCAGCTACCGGATGATCAATCAGAAGGTTCGCGAAGGAGCTGCCGCATGAGGAAGCTCCTTGCCAATCGAGAGCGCCGTATCGACTTTGCAATCACGGTCGCACTTTTCCTGCTTTCATTGCTGTTCGTGCTGCCGCTCTACTGGACTACAGTTTTCGCCACGCGCAGCCTGCAAGAGGTCTTCAGCTTTCCGCCTCCCCTCTGGTATGGCGATAACATCGTCCAGAACTACCAGAACATCGCCAACGTCTTTCCGCCTTTTCGTCCGATCATCAATTCGCTGATCGTTGCCGTTCCCAAGACCATCGGCCTTGTTCTGGTGAGTGCGCTTGCAGGATACGGCCTCTCCCGCTACGGGCGTGCGCCGGGTCACAAGTTCCTTCTGGCGATGACCTTTGCTACGCTCTTTTTCCCGCCGACCCTCGCGCTCATACCCTTCTTCCTGCAGATGAGCGCATTCGGCTGGCTCAATACCTTCTGGCCGCTGATCATCCCAGCCATGGCATCAGGGTTCGGTGTGGTCTGGATGTACACCTACATCGGCTCGACCATTCCCAGGGAGCTCTACGAAGCTGCCGAAATGGACGGGGCGAAGGGGTTGTCGACCTTCTTCTTCGTGGTGCTGCCCATCATCCGCCCCGGTCTCGCCGCACTCGCCGTCTGGACCTTGATCAGCACCTGGAACGACTTCCAGCTGCCGCTGGTGGTGCTGGCCGAAGGATCCCGCTTCACGGTGCCGCTGGCGCTGACCATGCTTTCCACCACCCACTATTCGGACATGCCCGCTGTGATGCTCGCCACGCTTATGGGTCTGGTGCCGGTCTTTGTTCTCTTCGCCCTTTTGAGCCGCCAATTCATCGCGGGGCTCACCTCGGGTGCGGTGAAGTAGTCGACGTAACGGGCCGCACAAGCGGCTCAACAAGGAGGAGAAGACATGAATATCTGGAACAAGGCATTCGCGACCACCGCGCTTGCCATCGTCATGGCAGGACCAGCCTTAGCTCAGGAAGCGACGGCTCCGTCCTCCGATATTTCCGGCACGATCAGTGTCTGGACCTGGCCAAACAACGACCGGACACTCGCTGCGTTGATGCCTACGTTTAACGAGGCGTATCCTAACATCACTGTCAATGTGCAGGGCTTTCCCACCGCCAACGACGCCTACCTCAATAACCTGCAGCGTGCCATGCTCTCCAACAGTGGGCCGGACGTGGCGATGATCGAGATCGGCATGATGGCGCTACTGCGCGATCGGCCGCATTGGGCCGACCTTCGTGAAGCCCCGTTCATTGCCTCCGAACTGATGGACGAGTTCGCGCCTTTCACGGTGCAGAACGTAACCCTCGACGACGGCAAGATCGTTGCCCTGCCCAAGCATACCGGACCGGGTGGAATGTTCTATCGCCGTGACATCTTCGAGGAGGTCGGGTTGCCGACTGATCCCACGGAAGTCAGTGCGCTGTTCGCTGACTGGGACGCCTTCATCACTGAGGGTCAGAAGCTGGTCATCCCTAATGAACGTTGGGTCATCGGAAACGGCGAAGAGATCGTTCGCGCGATGATGGCTCAGGAAGGGGTGAGTCTCTTTGACACCGAGGGCAACCTGCAGTTCGATCATCCCATCTTCCGCGCTAGTCTTGAAAAGGTGAAGGAAGCCGCCGATGCGGGCATGATCTCGCCCTTCGCTGCCTGGACGCCGGAATGGCAAGGCGCCTTTCAGCGCGGGCAACTAGCCACAGTGCTCTACGGCAACTGGTTCGGCGGTCTTTTGAAGCGCGCCTATGCCACTGACCAGAGCGGACAGTGGGCCGTTGCGACCGCCCCTGGAGTGAACGGCAACCGCTCATTCAACAGCGGCGGCGACTACATCGGGATACTGGAGAACTCAGAGAACAAGGAAGCGGCCTGGGCCTTCATCCAGTGGCTGGTGACCAACGACGAAAGCCTCAAGCAACAGTTCCAGAACGATGATCTCTATCCCGCCTATTCGCCGGCGGGAGAAGCGGAGTGGCTGAACTTCGAGGATCCTTACTATGGCGGTCAGAACGTCAACGAGATCTTCGCACCGGTTCAGGCCGAGCTCATACCATTCACTCTCAATCCCCTCGACAACGTTGCCATGACGGCGATGCGCACGGCCATCGACAATGTCGCCCGCGGTGTCTCGACCGTCGATGAAGCGATCGAAGCCGCTAAGGCCGAGGTACAGGCTCGCATGTAACTCCCACACCGGCGAGCGGATATCCGCTCGCCGGTTCACGCGAACTCTCAGAGATATTCCATGCTGTTTTCCATCCCGCTCGAAGGCCAATGGTCTTTTGCCCTGGACCCCGACAACAAGGGGGAAGCGGAGCAATGGTTCAAGTCACCATTGAACGACACGATTTCACTTCCGGGTAGCGTGGATGAAGCCGAAAAGACGCCGCTCTCTACCAGCAGGACAATGGCTCACCTCAGCCGTCGCCATCCCTATGTCGGCAGGGCTTGGTACGCTCGCACCTTCGAGGTGCCGGAGGGGCTAGACGATCATTTCTTCCACATCGCCCTTGAGCGCCCTCACGGTGAGGTCAACATCTGGCTCGATGGCTACAAGCTCGGCCGCGACGAGAGCCTTTCCACGGCCGTTCGCATGCTGGCCGGCAAGCTCGCCGCGGGAAGCCACTCGCTGGTGATGATGATCGACAATGGGCGCTTCGAAGCAGTCGGCGACGCCATCATCCGCGATCATGCGCTTATGGGCGATGTCGCCCATTCCAAGACTGAGCACACCCAGACCAACTGGAACGGCGTTGTGGGCTATCTCCGCATGGAGGCATCCCGGGCGCAGATCGCCCGCGTTGACGTCGACGCTCGTAGCCACAATGTACACCTCGACATCGACCTCGACGTCTTTGATCAGGACAATCGCTGGCCTACTTGGTGGCACGGCGAACACGTCAATGAACTGGTGCTGACCTTCCGCTTCGAGGGTCAGGCTGAGCCGCTGGAGGTACGTCACCCCCTGGTTGTGGACAGCGGCTTCACCCGGGCGTCGCTTGACATTGACCTCCCGGAGACCACCGGGCTCTGGGACGAGTTCGATCCTGTTGTCCATTGCCTCGCAGTCGAGTGGCGCCGCGACGGGGAAATTCAGGATAGATACGAGACTACCTTCGGCATCCGCGACTTCAGCCGCGACGGCCGGCACCTGACGTTAAACGGCCGCCGCGTGTTCCTGCGTGGCACCCTCGAGTGTGCCATCTTCCCACTTACCGGCTATCCGCCGACTGATCATGCCGGATGGGAAAAGGTATTTGGCACCGCCAAGGCCTATGGTCTCAATCATATTCGCTATCACTCCTGGTGCCCGCCCAAGGCTGCCTTCGAGGTGGCTGACCGGCTTGGTCTACTGCTGCATGTGGAGACGCCGGTGTGGCCGGTTCTCGGGGCCGATCCGGCGCTTGACCGTTACATCCATACTGAGGCCGAACGCATCGTGCGTGACTACGGCAATCACCCTAGCTTTGTGATGTTCTGCGTCGGAAACGAGGTGAACGGAACGGGCACGCACAGTTTCCTCGAACGCTTCATCGACAAGTGGCAGGCTAAGGATGAGCGTCGGCTTTATACAGGTGGGTCCGGTTGGCCCACGATGAAGCGGGCCGATTACATTTCTAAGCCGGAGCCCCGCAACCAGCGGTGGATGGAAGGTCTCAACGGTCGGCTTAATGCCCGTCCGCTTGAGACGATCACCGATTGGAGTGAATGGGTTCAGTCTGTGCCCATGCCTCTCGTCAGCCATGAGATTGGGCAATGGTGCGTGTACCCCAACCTCGAAGAACTCAAGAAGTACACTGGCGTTCTCGAAGCGCGCAATTTCGAGATGATCCAGGAGGACCTCGAAGCCAAGGGTCTCGGCCATCTCGCCCGTGACCTGATGATGGCGAGTGGGGCGCTTCAGACCCAGCTCTACAAAGAAGAGATGGAGGCTGCCCTGCGCACGCCTGACATGGCCGGGGTGCAACTGCTCGGCTTGCAGGACTTCTCCGGACAAGGCACGGCAATAGTTGGCGTCGTAGACGCCTTTTGGGATGAAAAGCCTTATGTGACGCCGGCGGAGTTCCGAGAGTTCTGCGCGCCCGTCGTACCGCTGCTGCGTGCCGAGAGCTTCATTCTGGTCGAGGGCGGCAGTTTCAAGCCCGCCGTCCAAATCGCTCAGTTCGACCCTAAGCCGCTTCCGGCTGGAGGCGTGCACTGGCAGTTGATCGACGACAACGGCGCTGTTGCCAAAGAGGGTACCATCTCCTTCAGCGAACTGCCTACCGGAGTGGTGCATGATCTCGGCACCTTCCGGATCGATGCAGATGGTCTCAAGGCACCCGCACGTTACGAGCTCGTCCTTGAGGTGAAGGGCACCGATTATCGCAATCGATGGGGTCTGTGGACCATGCCTGCAGCCCATCCGCCAGCGAAGCTTCCGGTCATTACCACGCTTGATGCAGATGCCCTCGCGCGCCTCGAAGTGGGAGAAACGCTCGTTTTGATGCCTGCGCCGGAGAACTTAAAGCCCAACGCTGTGCTCGGTCACACTGCCGCCTTCTGGAACACGCTTTGGACCGATGGCCAGGCGCCGCACACGTTGGGCCTCCTCAACGACACCAGCCACCCGCTGTTCCAGAACTTCCCCTCCGACACGCACACCGACTGGCACTGGTTCGAACTGAGCTTCCATCGTCGCGCCCTTGAGGTCGCGGGAACCGGCTTCCGCCCGATCGTGCGCGTCGTTGATGATTGGAACGAGAACCGGGACCTGCTTCTCTTAGGCGAGGCTCAAATCGGCAAAGGCCGTCTAATCATCTCGGCGATGGATCTTGAGGCGGATCTAGTGTCTCGCCCCGTGGCACGCGCGATGCGACAAGCTCTGGCCGCCTATCTAGAGAACCCTGCGCCCGCACCTGAACTCGATCCGCAGAGCGTTCAATCTTGGTTCGAAAGGATTAGCGCATGACCGCCATCGAGCTGCGCAAGGTCAGAAAGAGCTTCGGCGCTGCGAACATTATTCACGGCATCGACCTTGCTATCGAGGATGGCGAGTTCGTGGTGTTCGTGGGGCCGTCGGGCTGCGGTAAGTCCACGCTGCTCCGTATGATCGCAGGCCTCGAGGACGTTACGGATGGGCAGGTCTGCATCGACGATTCCGTGGTCAACGATTTCGAGCCAGCCGCGCGTAAGCTCGCCATGGTTTTCCAATCTTACGCGCTCTATCCGCACATGACCGTAGAGCAGAACATGAGCTTCGGCCTTCGCATGACTGGGACTTCGAAAGAAGAAACCGCGACGCGTGTCACGGAAGCGGCCCGGATTCTCCAGCTCGACCAGCTGATGCGACGCAAGCCGGCACAGCTCTCGGGTGGGCAGCGCCAGCGTGTCGCGATTGGGCGTGCCATTGTACGCCAGCCGCGGGCCTTCCTGTTCGATGAGCCGCTCAGCAATCTTGATGCCGAGTTGCGCGTCCAGATGCGCGTCGAGATCGCCAAGCTCCACCAGGATCTGGGTGCTACCATGATCTACGTGACCCACGACCAGGTTGAGGCGATGACGCTGGCCGACAAGATCGTTGTTCTACGTGCCGGACGCATCGAACAGGTCGGCACGCCAACCGAGCTTTACGCCGATCCGGACAACGTCTTCGTC
>JAESGL010000298.1_pt1 | contig 32586 bp, 29 predicted proteins | sample 9269711 | NCBI WGS metagenome assembly JAESGL01 (sample SAMN14515918, study PRJNA621676) | algae metagenome | isolation source: Kastovskya adunca ATA6-11-RM4 and co-occurring heterotrophs from soil and... | place: Chile: Atacama Desert | collected 2011-06-27
TCCCACTGGGGGTCAGTAAGTCTCTCTTGTTGAGTCTGCATAAGTAAATGAGTTTAGTCGCTTTTATTCTTACGCAACTGACCCTCTTTTTTATGCCCTCTTCAAAATTTAAACATGATCTAAGTTAGATCACTGATAGCAGCTCATAAAGTTAATTTTTTGTTAACATGGCCTGCTCAACTTTACCCCTGCAGCTACGTACATACTAATGATTATTATAGCTGTTTTTTCATATGTGGAACAAGAACCTGGTAAGGTTTCTGTTGCTGATTTTTTTATTAACAGGCTGCGAAAATGCATTTGAATATCACCCAAATGAAATCAGACTGGATGAGTCGGAAAGAAACCTTACTACTAAATATCTAAATGCTTTAGGAACAGAGGATGATAATGACACCATCCGCTTTATCCTAATGGGTGATACCCAGCGCTTTTATGATCATATACTAGACTTTTGTGCCAGTGCACGCCAACAGCAGCAGATAGATTTTATGCTGCACTGTGGTGATATATCTGATTTTGGAATGGCCCAGGAATTTAAATGGGTTCATGGTTTATTAAAACAACTCCCTTATCCTTATCTGACGGTAGTAGGCAACCACGATTTGCTCGCTAATGGCACAAAGGTCTATGAGCAAATGTATGGTGCGCTTAACTACCACTTCGATTATGCAGGGGTAAGGTTCATCATGGTCAACACTAACTCCAGGGAGTACAAGTACAATGGAAATGTGCCGGATATCGGCTGGTTAAAATCAGCGCTGTTACCCGAAAGTGTAGAACGGGCAGTGGTGGTAAGCCACATCCCTCCTTTCGACAGTGATTTTGATCCCGAGCTGGAGCAGGCGTATGTAAAAACTCTCGAAGACAGCGAAAAAGTCAGACTAAGCCTCCATGGCCACCAGCACACCAGCTATGTTAAACAACCTTATGGCGATAAGGTGAGCTACGTGGTAACCAACAGCATGAAGGGCAGAAACTATTACGTTGTTGAAATCTGGAAGGAGGGCTTCGATGTTCAGGAAATTACTTACTAAGCTCCTGCTTCTACTTAGTTTCTTAAGTTTTATCCTTCCACTGCAGGCGCAGCATCGTAAAGCTATTTTACCTGATTATGCTACACTGCAATATGCTGGGAGTATTGGTTTTGTATCCGGTGGCTTTGGCTACCGCAACGGCAGGCAGAACCTGGAAAGTGAGTTACTGGCTGGTTACCTGCCACCCTCCATTGGTGGCGACCGTTTGTTTACGGCAGCACTTAAAAGCAACTGGATGCCCCTTGTACTTTTTAGAGACAAACCCATTCATTTTTACCCCCTGCATACAGGCTTGATGCTTACCTATACATTCGGAGACCAGTTTTTCGAAAGGCCACCCTCCCATTACCCTAAAGGTTATTATACATTTTCAACAGCCATTCATGCATACTGGCAGTTTGGCAGCCGGCTTAGTTTGCCACTGCAAAACAGACGGCTGGAAGTATACTACGAACTTAATGCAAGTGCCGAGGAAATAGTATCGATGATACAGAACCCACGTTTTTTAACACCAGATAAGATCTTTAGTCTTGCAATTGGTGTTAAACTAAACTTCGAACCATAGCCTTTCTTTGGTTCATGCTGCTAATGCGTAATAATTATCATATTTAAAAAAAATTAAAAGCCCCTGAACCTATGGCTCAGGGGCTTTTTTATCTGCTGATTTTACAAATCCTATTTTTAAGATTGCTGTGTAGGATCAGATGGTGCTCCCATTTCAAAAGGTGAAGGCTGATCCGCAGCTATCTTTTTAGGTCTGCCGGCCTTCTTTCCGCCTGGTGCGCCAGCATCCTTCTGAAATTTCAGGTAGGTTACACCCAGTGGTGGTAAGGTAACGGAAACACTGAAGTCGCGGCCATGGCTTTTGATTGGTGCAGTATCTATAGGGCTGTTGTTTAGTACCCCGCTGCCACCCCACTCTTGGGCATCTGTATTGAAAATCTCGGTAAAGGTACCTTTTTCGGGTACACCCAATCCATAGTTTTCCCTTACAACTGGTGTAAAATTACAAGCTACCAGTATCGTATTACCTTTTCTGTCTTTACGCATATAGCTGATTACAGAGTTCTGATAATCGTTATAATCAATCCACTCAAAGCCTTCCTGCTCAAAGGCAAGTTCATAAAGTGCCGGTTCTGATTTGTAAACAGCATTGAGCCTGCCCATCATGTTCAGCACACCCTGATGGAAACCATATTGCAACAGGTGCCATTCCAGGCTGCCATCGTGGTTCCACTCAGAGGTCTGGCCAAACTCGCTGCCCATAAACAGTAATTTTGTACCCGGATGTGACCACATATAGGCATACAGCAACCTTAGATTGGCAAACTTCTGCCACTCATCACCCGTCATTTTCTGCACAATAGAGCCCTTGCCATATACCACCTCATCGTGCGAGAGCGGCAGCATAAAGTTTTCACTAAAGGCATAGTTAAGGCTAAAGGTAATCTCGTTCTGATGGTAGGTACGATACTGCGGCTCCCTTGAAAAATACTGAAGGGTATCGTGCATCCAGCCCATCATCCATTTCTGGCCAAAACCAAGGCCACCGGCATAGGTAGGTTTGGATACTGCAGGCCAGGCTGTACTTTCTTCAGCGATGGTCATGGCATCAGGGAACAAACCATAAATGGCCTCATTCATTTCTTTCAGGAACTGAATTGCCTCCAGGTTCTCATTGCCTCCATATTCATTAGGAATCCACTCATCATGTTTACGGCTGTAGTCAAGATACAGCATTGAGGCAACAGCATCTACCCTAATGGCATCTGCATGGTACAGATCCAGCCAGAACAAAGCACTGCTGATCAGGAATGCCTTAACTTCATTTCTGCCATAATTGAAAATATAGCTATTCCAGTCGGGGTGATAGCCTTTGCGCGGATCGGCATGTTCGAAAAGATGTGTGCCATCGAAATAGAACAGCCCGTGCAGGTCTCCCGGGAAGTGAGATGGTACCCAGTCAAGAATTACACCAATGCCGGCTCTGTGCAGCTCGTTCACCAGGTACATAAAATCCTGCGGTGCACCAAAGCGGCTGGTAGGTGCATAAAACCCTGTTACCTGGTAACCCCAGGAGCCGCCAAAGGGATGCTCCATTACCGGCATAAACTCTACGTGGGTAAAGCCAGTCTCTTTCAGGTAATCTACCAGCTGGCTCGCCAACTCACGGTAGCTCAGAGAACGGTTATCTTCCTCCCACACACGCCGCCAGGAGGCCAGGTGCATCTCGTACACCGACATCGGCTGTGCCTTTCCTGCCTGCTTCAGACGATTGGTTTTATAGGTTCCATCTGTCCATTTAAAACTCAGATCCCATACTACCGACGCTGTCTGTGGTGGTACTTCGGTAGAAAAAGCAAAAGGATCTGCCTTTTCTACCTCATAGCCGTTGTTAGAACGTATAAAATATTTATAGATTTCTCCATGGCCGATATCCTGCACAAAGAGCTCCCAGATGCCACTGCCATCCATTCGCGGATACATTTTGTTCGACTGGCGGTCCCAACCATTGAAGTTACCAATAACAGAAACCTCCTGCGCATTGGGTGCCCAAACAGCAAACACAACGCCCTGCTGCCCCTTCCATTGACGAATGTGAGAACCCAGCTTTTTATACAGAGAGAAATGACGGCCTTCTTTAAAAAGGTAAACATCAAAATCTGTGAGCAGGCTCCAGCTCTCTTCTTCTTCTAAATTATTATTAGAAGACTGCTGTGAGGCTTCAGGCTGCTGTACATCCTCAGAATACTGCACCTGCAGATCCTGCTCTGCTTTTGGCTGGCGCTTACGGCTAGTTGCAGCTTTGCGGCCTTTTGCCGGCTGCTGCTCTTGCACTGCATCAGTCTGCACAGAATCAGTCTGCACAGAATCAGTTTGCTGAAGCTGCTCATCCTGCTGGGCTGTTTCCTTACGCTTACGCGGGGTTGCGGCCTTTTTTTTGGTTATTTTATCGGGTGTATTTGAAGGATCTTTGGTTGCCATAAATAAAAAAATTTAGATCGTTTATCGTAAAATTGATTGGATGCCCCTGATAGGGATTGTCAGCCAATCAGGCCTGTTATTCAGCTCGTAGCCCAGCTCGTATACTGCTTTCTCCAGCAGGAAGGTTTGTAATAAAATACGCAGATCACCCTCACTCTCTGGCAGTAAGCCCGATCCCTTCATATGCTCCAGATAAGACTTCAGGTAGAGCGAAGCATTTTGCCTGTACCATACCTCGGCCCAGTTCTCAAGCGATTCTTCCTGCTTCTGGTTCAATACCTGCAGTTCAAATAGCGATGCATAGGCAGCATAATGGAAGGATCTGATCATACCAGCTACATCACGTAACGGGCTTCGGCGTATACGGCGTTCACTGAATGCACGTGCCGGTTCGCCTTCAAAATCGATGATAAAGAAATCCCGACCGGTATACAGCACCTGACCAAGGTGGTAATCGCCATGGGTGCGGATTTTCAGGGTAGTGATTTTATGGTCGTAAATCTGCTTGAACTGTTCAAGCACTTCTCCGCGCATATCCATTATCTGCTCGGCATCTGTGCGCACATGATCCGGTAACTGCTTCAGGCGTTTACCTAAGAGCTCAAAGGAGCCGCGGGTAAGTGTTTGCAAAGAGCTAAAGAGCGATCTCTGGTAGTGCAAACTAAAATCTTCATGTGTAAAGTCTGTAAAATCCGACTGTGAGGCAAGCGCTTTGTGCATATCTGCAGTACGCTGACCCAATAAACCAATATGCTCCTGGTAAGGCCTTCCCAACAGGTTTTGTACCTTATCAGGCAGTTTATCGAAAGGTGTGGGAGACAGCAGGTCTGCGGATACCTTCGGTGGCTGGTGCAACGCCTGGCGCTGAGCAAATACATCTTCGTAATACATACGGAGATTATCCAGGATGTACTGCCAGGCATCACCCTGGTTGCTCACCATTTCCTGAGCCATGCCCACCATTAATGAGCGGCCATCAGACTGATGCCACTCCAGCGCTCCCAGGTAATTAGGCGTATATTCAAAACCTGCTTTCTCTGTCAGGAAGCGACTAACCTCAACATCGGGGTTTACTACATAGTCTAGCTTGCGGTATAACTTCAGGAACAGGTTATTATCATAGGCAATGGCAGAGTTACTCTGCTCTGCACTCATAACACGGCTTGGCAAATCAGGATTGTTCGTTACCCATTCTGCTATTCTCTGGCCGGCAATTGCCTGTAACCTGCGGTCAGGGTTCTTATTTTTGTCGCTCCACTGCCTGATTATGCTATCGCGGAATGTTTTGCTGTAGAGTGCATCGTACACCTGAAGTATATTTCCGTCAATAGAAATGGTGCCGATTACCTGTGCACTGCTTCTCTCTGCTTCTGATGATGAGGCAGTATCGCAGAGCATGAACGGAATCTGATACAGCTCGGGCAGACCTTCGTTATAGGCTACCTCCATCAGGATCCAGAAGAAAGTTTCTTCGCCCTCTTTCAGCACGTTCAGATCAGCTACCCTGGTAGAGGTTATAGCACGTGCCTTGCCTCCAAACCAGCGGGCTCTTTGCAGATATGGTCTGATTACCTTACTTACAAATTTATCCATAACTGCTGGCATGGCCAGCTCATCCATGGTTTGCAGGTTCATTTTTGGTGTCTGCTGCTCTGCATGGCTTTCGGTTCTTTCCTTAATAGGCTGTAGCTGTAGCCAGTAGTAGCCATAAGGCGCCATGGTGAAGAAGTAGGAATCTTCCGTAATGGTCGGGAACTTGTTATGGCTGAACACCTCTACAGGCTCGTGATGCTGGTATTCTGCAAGGTCTATGGAAACGGGCTGTGTAAAGCGGGAAAGGTTAACAATTACCAGAATGTTCTCATCTTCGTAGCTGCGTACAAATGCCAGCACTTTTGCATTTTGCGGCGAAAGGAATTTGATCTCTCCGCGGCCAAATACCTTAAAGCGCTTGCGCATATCAATAATGCGGCGCATCCACCACAAGAGCGAGTTAGGATTACGCTCCTGCAGCTCAACATTTACTACCTCGTAGCTGTACTCGGGATCCAGAATTACAGGCAGGTACAGCCGCTGTGGGTTAGCTTTGGAAAAGCCTGCATTACGGTCGGCACTCCATTGCATTGGCGTACGCACACCGTCGCGGTCGCCAAGGTAGTAATTATCACCCATGCCAATTTCATCGCCATAATAAATAATAGGCGTGCCTGGCATGCTCATGAGCAGCACATTCATGAGCTCAATCTTGCGGCGGTCGTTATCCAGCAGCGGGGCCAGTCTGTGACGGATACCCACATTTATTTTTGCCTGCGGATCTTTGGTATACATGCGGTACATATAATCACGTTCCTCGTCGGTAACCATTTCAAGGGTTAGCTCATCGTGGTTACGCAGGAACATGCCCCACTGGCAGTTTGGTGGAATGGAGGGTGTCTGCTCCAGAATATCAATAATTGGGTAACGGTCTTCCATTTTCACCGCCATAAACATGCGCGGCATAATTGGAAAATGGTAGTTCATCTGGCACTCATCGCCATCGCCAAAATATGCGGCGCTGTCTTCAGGCCACATATTAGCCTCGGCCAGGAGCAATTTTCCGGGATATTTCTGATCTACGTATGTACGCAGTTTCTTCAGGAATACGTGGGTCTCGGGCAGGTTCTCGCAGTTGGTGCCTTCTCTCTCAAAAAGATAGGGAACAGCATCCAGCCTGAAACCATCAACACCCATATCGAGCCAGTACTCCAGCATTTTAAATACTTCTTCCTGAACATCGGGATTATCGTAGTTCAGGTCGGGCTGGTGGTGAAAGAACCTGTGCCAGAAGTATTGATCTGCTACCGGATCCCAGGTCCAGTTAGAGGGCTCCGAATCTGTGAAAATAATACGGGTTTCACTGTATTTATTCGGATCGTCGCTCCATACATAATAGTCGCGGTACTTAGAGCCTTTGGGTGCGCGGCGGGCTCTCTGGAACCAGGGGTGCTGATCTGAGGTGTGGTTTATAACTAGTTCAGTAATTACCTTCAGATCCCGGGCATGTGCTTCTTTTATAAATTTTTTAAAATCCTGCAGCTTGCCATAACGCTGGTTAATGCTGAAATAATCTGCTATGTCATAACCATCATCCTTTAGGGGCGATGGATAAAACGGAAGCACCCAAATGGCTGTTACACCAAGCTCCTGCAGGTAATCGAGCTTCTGCAGCAGGCCTTCAAAATCGCCTATACCATCGCCGTTAGCGTCGTGAAATGCTTTTATGTGCAACTCATAAATGATGGCATCTTTGTACCAGTGAAGCTTATCATCGAGTTGAAAAGATTGCTTATTCATATAAAAAACTTAGGATCCCAGAAAATTAAAAATTTAAGAATGGCTTAGCGCCCGCTTGCAGCATCATGAGATATTCGGAGCCTCAAGCTGCAGAATGTGTGCAGGCATGGTGCTTGGCTCCAGCTCAACATAATTCCACTCGTTCTGCCAGTGATAAGTGTGGCCGCTAAGCAAATCATGCACCCTATAGTTCAAATGATTAGGCAGGCCCAGCTCTGCCAGTGGCACCTTTATCCAGCCGGCCTGCTTCCATCTGAAATCAAGATTTACCACTACTATAACAATATTGTTGCCCACGGGGCTTTTCTTGGCGAAAGTAAACAAATGGGCATTGTCTGCCTGGCTCACTACTATATTATTGGTATACTGCAGCGCTTCATTTTCTTTCCTGATCAGGTTGATCCGTGCAATAGTCTCACTGATGCGGGTGCGCCTGTTCCAGTCCCAGTGGTGCAGCTGGTATTTCTCATTATCCACGTACTCTTCTTTAGCAGGCATGGGTTTGTTAATACCAAACTCATACACGGGCCCGTACATACCCCAGTTAGAGGATAGTGTTGCGGCCAGAATCATACGGCTGATGTGAGCAGCCTCGTCGCCATGGGTTAAATGCGGAGGCAGAATATCCGGTGTGTTAGGCCAGAAGTTAGGTCTGAAATACTCCCTCACCTCAGTTTTGGTGAGGTCGTTCATGTATTCCTCCAATTCCTCGCGGGTTTCGCGCCAGGTGAAATATGTATAGGACTGGGTAAAGCCAACCTTACCAAGGCGTTCCATAACGCGTGGTTTGGTGAAGGCTTCTGCTAAAAACAGCACCTCCGGATTTTTCTTCTGTACAGCGGCAATCATCCACTCCCAGAAAGCAAAGGGTTTGGTATGTGGGTTGTCTACCCGGAAGATCTTCACACCCCGCGCTACCCAAAAATCAATGATGTCCTTGAGCTCCTTCCACATGTTCTGCCAGTCGTCATTTTCAAAATTGAAAGGCAGCACATCCTGGTATTTTTTGGGCGGGTTCTCTGCGTATTGTACGGTTCCGTCGGGGCGCCACTTAAACCACTGAGGGTGCTCCTGCACATAAGGGTGGTCGGGAGCACACTGCAGGGCATAATCCAGGGCTATTTCAATGCCATAATTTTTGGCTTCGTTTACCAGGGCTTCAAAATCTTCAAATGAGCCCAGGTCTTGTTGGATGCTCTTATGGCCGCCCAGGCGGCTGCCAATGGCCCATGGAGAACCAACATCTCCCTCAGAGGCATTGGTTGCATTGTTTTTACCCTTTCGGTTCTTTTCGCCGATAGCGTGTATTGGCGGGAAGTAAATAACATCAAAGCCCATTTCGGAAATGCGGGGCAGCAGGCGAATACAATCCCTGAAGGTACCATGCCGGCCAGGCTCAGCCGCGGCCGATCTCGGGAAAAATTCATACCACGAGCTGAAACGTGCACGTTCCCGTTCTACCTTAAGGCCAAGTATTTTTTCATACTGTTTTACATCCTGATTCTTATCATGTGTGCTGTACATCAGCTCGGTAAGCTCCCGGTCCTGTGCCAGCGCAACGGCAGTTGCCTGCTCTGCAGTGTCGCTAAACTGGTTCATCAGCTTGGTTAAGCGCTTAGCTTCTTTGCCCGTCAGGCGGCTGGCGCCCTCCTCCATCAGCTGGCGGCCAATCTGCAACTCTACGCTTACATCCTGATTGTCTTCAAATTTCTTTTTAAGGCCGTGCTGCCAGCTTAAGAAATGATCAACCCACCCCTGAATGGTATATTCCCAGTCTCCTTCGGTGGTTGGTGTGAAAGTAGCACTCCATCGATCATTTATCAGAAATTGCATTGGCTTGTATTGCCATTGTTTCTTGCCTGCCTGTCTGAAAGCAAGCCTGGCCTGTACAACATCGTGCCCATCGGCAAAAACATCGGCTTCTACTGTGCAGGGTTCGTTTATGGTTCGCTTGGCGGGGTATGCACCACATTCTACCTGTGGAATTACATTTTCAATAACTACCCTTTTGCGACCTTCATAATTCTGAATCATATACTTGGCTTATCGTTCTCAAAAAAATATGCTTAATGTGCGGGACATTGCTGTAAAAAAATTCTGTAACAACTCCGATGTGCTGATTACGCTGAAAAATTAAGGAGTCTTTACTAGAAAATCATCATCAGGAGCTTACTTCTTTTAATCAGTTTTTTATAAAATTGTTAATACAAAATAGCGAAAGAAGGTATTTCACCCCTGAAAACGTTTGCATTTTTTCATAAACATGCCATTCAGGCACAAACTTTTAGCGTTTACCCCTCCTGTTTGAAATTCGCTCCAGCTTCCTGTTCCTGATCCACGTAAGGTACTTCTGCAGTGCCGGAGCTGCTTTCAGTTTTTCTACGGTATCAAACTGCTGAGCAAGCTCCCTGTTGGTAAATACCAGGTGAATAGTAGTATGGCATGGCTGACACAGGGGAACAGTTGGGCCGTGCCTCCCTCCTTCCTCCTTCGGCACCAGGTGGTGTAGGCTCACGCCGGAGACTTGTCGTTCGCATAATTCGCAGTTTTGCTCTGATGACTTTTTGGGCAAACGTTGGATTATTTATTTATATTAACAATTAAAATGCATGTAGGTTATAATCCAAATTAAACTATTTGATTAATCGAAAATATAGTAAAATTGTAAGATAGAAATATCTGTACTTAGTATTGGAACTCACTTTATGGAACATACACATCAGCCTTATCCTATAGATCAATCTCCACTGCCTGCACATGGCAACTACATGGAAAATTTTGAGGATTCAGCATCCGGAAAGCTGTTTCCGGGAGCCATCCAGAGGTGGCAGCAGCAAGGCAACCAGTTTCTGTTTTACTGTAAGGAAACAACGCTGCAGGTTAGCGTTGTCAGCGATAAAGTCATTCGTTTTCGTTATGCTAATTATAATATTTTCGAGAATGATTTTAGCTATGCTTTGGATCCGGGCTTTAGCCCAGAACCAGCTGCTATAATTGTACAGGAGAATGAAAGAGAGGTTGTAGTAGAAACAGCCGATGTAATATTACATGTAATAAAAGAAACTGCTCAGACAAGAATTACCAACAGAAACGGTTTAACCATTCTTGAAGATGAGATAGGTTATCACTGGCAAAAGCATCATGAGCACTCATCTAATATAGTACTGTGCACCAAGAAGATAAGTGGTGGTGAGCAGTTCTTTGGCCTGGGAGACAAACCCTGCAGCCTTACCCTTAGGGGCCGCCGCGGCCAGATGTGGGGATCAGATACCTATGCTTATGGTCCTGAAACAGATCCTATTTATAAGAACATACCTTTCTTCATAGGTCTGCACCACAAGGTAGCCTATGGGGTATTTTTGGATAACACCTTCCGCACCTGGTTCGATTTTGGAAGCGAGCGCCCTAATGTGTTCAGCTACTGGGCCCATGGCGGCGAAATGAACTACTACTTTATTTACGGACCGCAGGCACTGGAGGTATCAGAAACCTATACCAACATGACGGGCAAGCCTGAACTGCCCCCCCTATGGTCGCTGGGCTACCAGCAAAGCAAGTGGAGCTACTATCCGGAATCTACCGTTCGTGAACTGGCTGCAGAATTCCGCCGCCGCGAAATACCCTGCGATGTGATTCACCTCGACATCGACTACATGGATGGTTTCCGCTGCTTTACCTGGAATAAAAATCATTTTCCTGATCCGGCTAAAATGATTGCAGATTTAAGGAAAGATGGTTTTAAAACGGTGTGTATCATAGATCCGGGTATCAAGATAGATCCTGAGTATGATGTATATAAGGATGGTATTGAAAAAGACATGTTCTGCCGCACTGCAGACGGACCATATTACAGGGGTAGTGTATGGCCGGGCATCTGTAATTTCCCGGACTACACACGCCCCGATGTAAGGGAGTGGTGGGCAGAACTGTTCAAAGACCTGATGGCTACCGGCATCAATGGTGTTTGGAACGACATGAACGAACCTGCCGTATTTGAGCTGGGCACCTTCCCTAATGATATTCGCCACGATTACGATGGCAACCCCTGCAGCCACCGTAAAGCCCATAACATATATGGCATGCAAATGAGCAGGGCCACCTTCGATGGTGTAAAGCGTTACCTCAATGGCAAAAGGCCGCTGGTGATCACGCGCTCTACCTACAGTGGCGGTCAGCGCTATGCTGCCGGCTGGACGGGCGATAACCTGGCCTCATGGGAACACCTGACCATAGCCAACATTCAGTGCCAGCGCTTAAGCATGTGTGGCTTTTCTTTTATTGGTTCTGATGTGGGAGGTTTTGTTGAAACCCCTAGTCCTGAATTATATATCCGCTGGGTTCAGCTGGCTATTTTCCATCCATTCCTGCGCACACACTCCAGTGGAGACCATGGTGCCCAGGAGCCCTGGTCGTTTGGTAAGGAGGCCGAAGATATTGTACGCGACACCCTGAAGCTGCGCTACCAGCTGCTGCCCTATCTGTATACTACTTTCTGGCAATATGTAACGAAGGGTACGCCATTCCTGCGCTCGCTGTTTATGCTTGACCAGCGCGATGCCGATACCTATTACCGCCAGGACGAATTTGCCATAGGCGATAACCTGCTGATGTGCCCCATTAAACAGCCGGGTGCACAGGGCCGCTGGCTCTACCTGCCCCATGGCGAGTGGTACAACTTCTGGGACGACCAGCGCTATGATACCCTTGGAGAAGAGATCTGGTCAGAAACAGGCCTGGACCTATTCCCGCTATATGTTCGCAGTGGTGCTATTATCCCAATGGGTCCGCCAATGCAGTACGTTGGTGAAAAAACCATTGAAGAGCTGGAGCTCCATGTTTACCATATTGATGGCGCCAATGAAAACACCCTTTATGAAGATGCCGGCGATGGTTATGAATATGAAACAGGCGACAGCAATGTAGTGAGCCTTGCAGTTAGCGGTGATCAGTACAGCATGAGTATTGTGCAGCAGCGTACAGGTAATTTTACCCCAAGCTACAGCACTTACAGCATTATATTCCATGGCCTGCTCACTGAACCAGCAGTAGCTTTTGCCGATGGCAAATCACTGCCAGTTCTAAAGTTAAAGAACAAACAGTATGCCGTGCAGGTGCCGGTAGGTTTCAATGAATTCACCATCAAAAGCAAAACTCGAACAAAAGCATAGAACGCGTGTTTTTATGGTATGAAAGCCATCTGGAATAATACCGTAATAGCAGATAGTAATGATATAGTAACTGTTGAAGGCAACTCTTACTTTCCACTATCGTCTTTAAACAAGGAGTATGTAGTAGAAAGCCCTACTACATCTCAATGCCCCTGGAAAGGCCAGGCTAAATATTATACCCTTCAGGTTGAAGGGGCTGAAAATAAAGATGCAGCCTGGTTTTATCCCGACCCCAAAGAAGAAGCAAATGCTATTCGGGGTCGGGTAGCTTTCTGGAAAGGTGTTCAGATAACGGAGTAGTTTCCGTATAACCTTGTCCTTCAACCAATTTTTTTATGCTATCAACTTTTTACATAGCTGGCGGAATCCTCTTTGTCTTTGGTATTTTAGCCTGGCTAAACATTCAGAAATGGTATGTAAAGATTTTTGACATTGGTAAGTTTCAGTTTTGTATTCTGATTGTTGCATTACTCATACTGTATGCAATCTTTATCAGGGAATACAGCCGTACCGACTTACTGCTACATGCTGCACTGCTTATTGTATTAGTTGGCAATTTCAGGGTGATCTTTCCCTTTACCCCGCTCTACTACAAAAAAGAAATACCTCCCAGCGAAAATACAGAAGAAACCATCAGCCTGCTGATTTGCAATGTTCGCCAAAGAAACCGCAAAACCAGCCCTTTAAAAGAACAGATCGAAAAAATGAAGCCGGATGTGATCCTGCTCACCGAGGTAGATCAGTACTGGTGCAATGAGGTTGAAGAATCTGTTGCATATCTGCCCCACAGAATACTGCAGCCACAGGATAACACCTACGGCATGGCCTTATACAGCAGGTTTAAGCTGGAAAATGAGCAGGTCAACTTTTACATTGAAGACGACATCCCCTCTATTCGCTGTTTTATCAGGATTAACGAAACAGATGTGATCAATTTTTTTGGCCTGCACCCCAAACCACCTGCACCCTGGACAAAGCTGCTTAACAAACAGGCCGAAATATTACTGGTTTCCAAATTGATAGAAGAACTGGAAGACCCCACCATAGTGGCCGGTGACATGAATGATGTAGGCTGGTCCAGGATTACTGAAATTTTCAAAAAAGTAAGCGGATTGGCAGACCCAAGAATTGGCCGGGGGTTTTACAACACCTACAATGCAAACATTCCTTTTTTTAGGTACCCTGTTGACCACCTTTTTATATCAGATTGCTTTAAAGTGCATAAGCTTAACCGCATGGGCCATGTAGGCTCCGATCATTTTCCGATGTATGCCGTCTTAAGCTATGAACCAAGGCTTAGAAAACAAAAACAGCCAAGTATAGAGAAGGAATCGGTTACCGCAACCGTTTCCGCAAAAAAAAGCCCTGCTTAGCAGGGTTTTTCTTTGCCTCACAAGGCATTTATAGCGTTATTTCGGCCAAACTTTTATTATACCATTACCCCCATGGCCAATCAAAAATTCTTTGTAATCGATTTTGACAGTACATTTACCAAAGTTGAAGCACTCGATGAACTGGCAAAAATCTCTCTGGAAGGGCACCCGGAAAAGAACGATCGTGTACAAAAAATTAAAGAGATCACTGATCTGGGCATGGATGGCCGCCTGTCGGTTAAAGAAAGTTTGCACCGCCGCATTGCCCTTCTTGAGGCCAATCAGGATCACCTGAAAAGGCTTATTGACCAGCTTCAGAACGAAGTATCTGAAAGCTTTAAACGCAACCGTGAATTTATACAGACCTATAAAGATAATATATACATTATCTCCAATGGCTTCAGGGATTTTATTGAACCTGTAGTGACGCCTTTTGGGGTGCATCCTAACCACATTTTAGCCAATACCTTCGAGTTTGATCCTGAGGGAAACATCATTGGTTTTGACCTGAATAATACCCTGTGCGGCAACAATGGTAAAGTTGAGCAGCTGAAGCTGCTGGAGCTGGAGGGTGATGTATATGTATTGGGAGATGGCTATACCGATTATGAAATAAAGGCAGCTGGCATGGCCAATAAGTTCTATGCCTTTACTGAAAATATCAGAAGAGATGCTGTGGTAGACAAGGCAGATCACATTGCCCCTAACCTCGATGAATTTCTTTTTATTCAAAACATGCCCCGCGCTTTCTCTTATCCAAAGCACCGTATAAAAGTACTGCTGCTGGAGAACATACACCCTGTAGCTGTAGAGATACTGCGCAGCGAAGGCTTTTCCGTAGAAACAGTTGCTGGTGCGCTGGATGAAGAAGAGCTGATCGAACAAATAAGAGGCGTTAGCATACTAGGCATCCGCAGCAAAACAAATGTAACGGAACGGGTGCTGCAGGCTGCCGATCGTTTAATGTCTATCGGAGCATTTTGTATTGGTACCAACCAGATTGACCTGGAGGCTGCAGCCAAACGGGGCATCGCTGTGTTTAATGCTCCTTTCAGCAACACCCGCTCAGTGGTAGAGCTTACCATTGCTTCCATCATTATGCTCATCCGTCAGATACCTGATAAATCTGTACAGATGCACCAGGGCATCTGGAATAAATCTGCCGGTGGCAGCCATGAGGTGCGTGGTAAAAAGCTTGGCATTATCGGCTATGGCAACATTGGCGCACAGTTAAGTGTAGTGGCCGAGGCAGTGGGCATGAAGGTCTACTACTACGATGTGGTGGAAAAGCTGGCCCTGGGAAATGCTACCAAATGCCGCAGCCTTGAGGAACTCTTAAGCAAAGTAGACATCCTAAGCCTGCACGTTGACGGGCGCGCCAGCAATAAAAATCTGATCGATGCAGAAGCTTTCCGCCACATGAAAGATGGTATGATTTTCCTGAACATGAGCCGCGGCCATGTGGTAGATATTGCAGCACTAAAAGATGCTGTGAACAGTAAAAAAGTAAGTGGCGCCGCCATAGACGTATTTCCGAAAGAGCCTAAAACCAACGACGAGGAATTTGAGAGTGAACTACGGGGATTGCCAAACGTGATCCTGACACCTCACATTGGTGGCAGTACCCTGGAGGCACAGTACAATATTGGCGAATATGTTCCGGCACGTTTCACTGATTACATCAACGGTGGCAGCACCACCGGTAGTGTTAACTTTCCGAACCTGCAACTGCCCCGCCTGGAAAATGCACACCGCCTTATACACATTCACCACAATACCCCGGGTATTCTGGCCAGCATCAACCTGATTCTGGCAAATCACAACATTAACATCACGGGCCAATACCTCAAAACAAATGAGAATATTGGTTATGTGATCACCGATATTGATAAGCAGTACAGCCAGGATGTTGTAAAAGACCTGAAGAGTATCAAAAACACCATTAAATTCAGGGTGCTGTATTAATAGTGCAGCTTATCCTGATGAAAAAGAAGCACGGCCATGGGTCGTGCTTCTTTTTTATTGATAGGTCTGCTGAAATAAAGAACACTAACTCAATGATTTCCTCGAAATATAAAGCAGTTTCCGCAGTCTAGGGACTTAACCCTTAGTCATACATCACATAGAGTACCCGTATTTCATCTATTGACTCCTTTTTAAGCGCCTCCAGATCCCACTGTTTTTTTGCATTCTTAGGTTTCAGATACTTAAAATCAGCAACATATACATTCAGAAATAACTGGTCTGAATATTTTATTTTTAGCCCCTGCAGTACGCCCTCGGGGGTATAACGAAAGCTAAGATCTGTAAACCCTTTCGCTTCTTCGCTGGCCAGCAGCTCTGCTATGGTTTTTCCTTTGAATTTCTTTTTATCCATGCCCACCAGGTAATCGAGTGTAATGCTATCGTTGCCAATGGCAGGGGGCGTATGTACAACAGGCATATTTGCAACAGCCTGGAAACCAATCCCTATCGTAAACAAGAGTAGTCCGAAAAATAAGCCTTTCATAAGATATGGTAGTTTTTGAGTTTAACGGTTATTGCACACCCTCTGATATAGCATAAGTGGTGCCAGATTTTAATCGGCAGAAAATTTAAGAGGGTTTAACTGGCAATTCACTATGCTGCTAATCCAGGGTTATCTCTAAACAGTAGCTGCAGAAAACTGATTATCATAATAACAAGATGTATAACCTTTACACCATTTTTTATGGCATCCGTACCTGATTATAGTTTTTTTAACGATGTAAACGATTTTGTAGACAGCGCTGCTCGTTTTACCGAATATCCCAAAGGTTTGATCGACCAGATCAAAGAATGTAACAGCATTTACAAATTCTTTTTCCCAATACAGCTTGATGACGGCAGCTACCAGGTAATAGAGGCTTACCGGGTTCAGCACTCCCACCACAAGCTGCCTACCAAAGGCGGTATTCGCTACGCAGAAACAGTAAATGAAGATGAAGTAAAAGCCCTGGCAGCCCTTATGAGTTACAAATGTGCGCTGCTGAACGTGCCTTTTGGCGGGGCTAAAGGCGGTGTTAAAATTAATGTAGCCAATTACGATGCCCGTACACTGGAGCGCATTACCCGCCGCTATACCATGGAGCTGATTAAAAAGAATTTTATAGGCCCTGCAATAGACGTACCCGCACCGGATTATGGTACAGGCCCCCGCGAAATGGCCTGGATTTACAGCACCTACCAGGAGTTTTTCCCGGGCACCATTAACGCTGCCGGCAGTGTTACCGGTAAACCACTTACACAAAGTGGTGTAGCAGGCAGAACAGAAGCAACCGGCATGGGTGTTATGTTTGGTTTGAGAGAAGCCTGCTGTATTTCAGAAGATATGAGGAAATTAGGCTTAACCACTGGATTGGAAGGAAAAAGAGTGATCGTTCAGGGCTTGGGCAACGTTGGCTATCACAGCGCCAAGTTTTTACAGGAGCAGGGGGCTATCATTATTGGTATAGCAGAGTATGAAGGTGGCCTGTACAGCGATAACGGACTGGATGTTGCCGAAGTTTATAAGCACCGCAGAGAAAGCCGCAGCATCCTGAATTTTGGAAATGCCAGAAACATCAGCAATTCAAGGGAGTTGTTGGAAATGGAATGTGACATTCTTGTTCCTGCAGCACTGGAGGGGCAGATCACTGAAGAAAATGCTCCCAGGATAAAAGCGAAAATTATTGGCGAAGGTGCCAACGGTCCGGTAACTTCGGAGGCCGAAGAGATCCTCACCCGCAGAGGGATAATGATTTTACCTGATATGTACCTGAATGCCGGAGGTGTTACAGTAAGCTATTTTGAGTGGCTTAAAAACCTTAACCGTATTGCCTTTGGCAGAATGGACAGGCGCTACAACCGCATGAACAACCGCCGGCTGGTAGAGGCTATCGAGAAAGCCAGTGGCACAAAACTTTCTGCTGACATCAAAAAAGAACTTATTGTGGGAGCCAGTGAGCGAGATCTTGTAATATCTGGACTGGAAGAAGGTATGGTAAATGCCTACCACGAGATCAGAGAAAAACTGCACCAGAAACAGATGCCTAACCTGCGTACAGCTGCGTTTGTAGTATCATTAGATAAAATTGCAGCCAATTACATTGAGCTGGGGCTATTTCCCTGATAAGCATCTAATATTTAAAGTACTTCAAACCGCCTGCAGCAGGCGGTTTTTTTATGGCGCCAATGAGGGAATCAGGAACTGCTGCACCCAATCCCAGGCTTCTGGCATCAGATTGGTATCACCTTGCAAAAGCACAACAGCCTCCGCTTCCGGGAGTAAAAAAAGATGATTGCCCTGATGCTGCCAGTACAGCACAGGCTGCTTTCGCCCCTTGGCAACCAGCCTGAAATATTGCCAGCCCCATTTTTTTTCACCTGTTCGTGTACTGCTGCTATAAGCAGGTGCGAGTACTCTTTCTACATATCCGGCTGGTAAAATCTGCTGATCGTTCCAGCGACCCCTCCTTACCCACACACTCCCCATTTTTAGTATATCATGTGGGTGCATACACAGAATACTTTCATTCCAGCTGTAGTCATCAATTTGCAGGGGTTCAAATAAAAGTTCTTCTGCAGCCATTCCCTGGGTGGTGCCGGTTTGCGCCTGCATCAGCAAATCAAATTGTTCAAAAAGCTGCTCGTGCCGCTCCATATTGTGAATGGAGGTGGCAGGAATAAACACCAGCGAAGAGCCTGCTTCATCGGCCGGATACATCTCTTCCAGGGGAACAGGTTTGTAAGGAACACCCCATTCATCAGCATAGGCGCTGCCAAGTAAAATGCCCACGTAGGGCGGAAACATTGGCCCAGTGCATACATTGGCAGTTGAATCTTTTTCGAAATATTCTTCTAACACCAGCTTTTCCTGCTGCATCACTACAACACCGGCAGGTGCCTTGGTACTGAGTCGGGTAATAAAGGTTTCTGCGAGTGCCTCTTTTTTTAATCTGGCAACTGGCAAACCGTTTTCTGCCGTAACAGGTGGTTTATAAAGATAAGGGGTAGGATCAATTTCTTCCTGCAGCACCTCCTGCGGTTGCAGAGGATCGGCTGAACAGGAGATTATGATATAAAGCAGGAGAGACCAGGCTGTTAAACTTACAGATTTCATAAAAAAAATACCCACAAAGGCCCCTGCAAGGGTTTTATCAAACCTCTTTAAGACACGTTTTGAGCTGCCAGTCCGGGGCAACCCTCCACTGTTAACATTCCGAAAGATTCGGAATGACCCTAAGCAAGCTTAGGATTGAGGCCCGGTTTTTCCAGAAGGCTTCACTCGTTATTAGTATAAATGTTAGGTTTGAAAAACGTAAAGGGCCAATGTGGGCTATGTTCTGTTGCTGTGAATCCTAATACTCTACAAAGGTAAATACATTATGGATAAAAATAATTTCCAATCATTAAGATTTTATTCTAACAAGCCGGGCCTCTGGGGGTTTTTTTATTGTATTTCCCTGTTTTTCGATGCTAAGGATCATTTTATTACTTCTTTATCGTCGGTTAATTAATATTTTTGCACATTACTACTTGTGCCCCCTTCTATGAGTAAAAATACTTTTTTCACAGTTGGCCCTTCTGAAATGTATTTCTCTGTTGAGATGCACATGAAAGAAGCATTCCGGAAACAGATTCCTTCTATCAGCCACCGCGGTACCGCCTTTCAGAATTTGTACAGGCACGCCGCCGGACATTTACGGGAGTTACTGCAGCTGCCCGAAAGCTATTACGTGCTCTTTATTAATTCCGGTACCGAGGCCTGGGAGCGCATTTTACAAAATTGCGTAGAAAAGAAATCGTGCCACCTCGTAAACGGTGCTTTCTCCAAACGTTTTGCCGTTACAGCACAGGAGCTGGGGCTGGAAACAGAAGTTATAGAAACTCCTGATGGACAATGCATCGATCCGAAAAACATGCTGCTCTCCAACGACAGCGAACTGATTGCACTTACCTACAATGAAACCAGCACCGGTGCCATGCAACCGGTGAGTGATATAACTAGTATCAGAAATGGCTTTCAGAACACAATTCTGGCTGTCGATGTAGTATCGGCAGCACCTTATATTAATTTTAATGTACAGGATGTAGACTGCCTCTTCTTCTCTGTACAAAAAGGATTTGGTTTGCCTGCCGGCCTTGGCGTGCTGATTGTTAATGAAAAGTGCCTTTCCAAAGCTGTAAAAAAACAGGAAAGCGGTAAAAGCTTGGGCAGCTACCATAGTTTACCCAGCCTCATAGAAAAGGCTGAAAAATATGAAACACCGGCTACCCCAAATGTGCTGGGCATTTACCTGCTGGGGAAGGTAGCCGAAGAGATGAACCTTAAAGGTATTGACCAGATCCGTAAGGAAACAGATCAGAAGGCTGCTATTATTTACCAGGCCATTGAAGATTGCAGTTATCTGAAGCCTTTTGTAGAGAAGAAGGCATGCCGCAGCAAAACAACCATCGTGGCAGAACTGCACGATCCTGCAGAACATAAAGCGCTCATGGATTACTTATCTGCACAATCTATGAAAGTGAGCACTGGTTATGGCAAACATAAAGACAAACATATCCGCATAGCTAATTTCCCTGCCCTCTCCAAAGAACAGATGGAGCGCCTGGCAGATGCGCTTGTGGCCTTCAAAAAAGTAGAAGTGTAACCCCAGCTTTCTCACTGCATGTACCCAATAAAAAGGATCCTGATAGCCCTCGACCTCACTGAAATGGATGCCACCCTTATCCATTTTGCTGCTTTCATAGTAAAAAATTCAGCCGCAGAGCGACTCTATTTTGTAAATGTCATCCGCAATTTTCACATACCGGAAAGTGTGCTGAAAGAATTCCCTGGGTTGGTTGATACAGCCATTGGCGAGCGAAAAGAAAAGATGAAGGCTGTGGTGCAGGAGAATTTTCAGATAGAGGACGAAAGGCTGAAGCAACTTAAGATCCAGTACATAGTGAAAGATGGAGCGCCTGCAAAAAAATTGCTGCAGGTAGCACAGGATTCTGATATTGATCTGATCATTGCAGGGCGTAAAGTAGCGCTGGAGGGCAGTGGTGTGCTGGTACAACGGCTGGCACGCAGAGCAGCATGCAGCCTGCTGATTGTTCCCGAGGGCAGCCAGCCCCGGGTTAAAAAAGTATTGATCCCTTCTGATTTTTCGGAAGACTCTAAACTTGCATTACAGGCAGCAATTGCCATGGCCGCTCGCAATGCCCCTGATGTGCAGCTGGTGGTACAGAATGTATACCATGTGCCCCCCGGCTATCATTACTCGGGTAAAAGTTTTGAAGAGTTTACTGATATCATGGAGAAACATGCCAAAAAAGACTTTAAGAAATTTATTAAGGAGATTGATCTTAAAGGATATAAGGTAAAAGACGTGTATTCTCTGGATAAGAATGATAATTTAATGACAGACATATACCAGAAAGCAATTGAAATTGGTGCCGATGGTATTGTGATGGGCGCTAAAGGCAGAACAGCAGCAACGGCACTCTTTTTGGGAAGTATTGCTGAAAGAGCCATACAGATGAATACCCGCTTTCCGCTCATGATTGTACGTCCTAAAGGCCAGAATGCAGGCTTTATGGACTTTATTATGGATATATAGTTTAATTTATTTCTGGTAGCCATATGAAACATAACTACATGATAAGGAAAGCCTACCTCTTGCTGCTTTGCTTTGCACTGGCATGCCAGACAACCTCACTACCAGAAGTACAAACTGCCCCACAGGCAGATTACTTCCGCCCTGCAAATGACCTGGATGAGCTTTTCAGGGCAGTGCAAATGGGGCGCATCTTCCCCGACAGCAAAACTTTTGTAGACAGCAGGCCCAAAACAAACCCGACAGAAGTACTCGCCCTCTATGAAGCGCAAAAGGATAAACCAGGTTTTAATCTTAAGACATTTGTAGAAGAACACTTCGAACTGCCGGAACTGGCTGCCACAGCATTTCAGCTGGACACAATGCTGAGCATGGAGGAGCACATCATTAACCACTGGACCTACCTGGCCAGGAAATCAGATGAAGAAAAACCCTGGTCAACCCTGGTGGCACTGCCCCAGCCCTATGTTGTACCCGGGGGCAGGTTCAGAGAAATTTATTACTGGGACAGCTACTTTACCATGTATGGCCTGGCCGCCAGCAATCGTATGGATCTGCTGGAAAGTATGCTTAAGAACTTTGCATGGCTGGTAGATGAGGTAGGCCATATACCAAACGGTAACCGCACCTATTATCTAAGCCGTTCGCAACCTCCCTTCTTTGGGGCAATGGTTTCGCTTTACCAGCAACACAAGGGTACAGAAGCTGCTCTTGCCTATTTACCCCAGCTCGAAAAGGAGTACCAGTTCTGGATGGATGGCGCAGACAAGCTGCAGCCAGGCAATGCACATCGCCGGGTTGTGCAAATGCCTGATGGCAATCTGCTGAACCGTTATTTCGATGACCTGGATACACCCCGCCCCGAAAGTTATGCAGAAGATGTAGAAACTGCCGCCAAACAGCCAGAAAGCCAGCGCCCGGTCGTGTACCGCCACCTCAGGGCTGCGGCCGAGTCGGGTTGGGATTTTAGCAGCCGCTGGTTTAACGATGCAAAAAGCCTGGGTACCATACAAACCACTGCCATTATACCGGTAGATCTGAACAGCCTGCTTTACCACCTGGAAAAAACTATCAGTGAGCTGCATTTAGCCGCAGGCAACCAGGACCAGGCCGATGATTACGAGCACAGAGCTGCTGCCCGCCTGGAAGCGATCAACAAATGGCTTTGGAATACCAAAGAACAGGCCTATGGCGACTATCACCTCGAGAAAAAAGCCTTCACCCCTGTACTGTCGCTGGCAATGGTTTATCCACTCTATTTTGGCATTGCCACCCCAGAAAAGGCAAAAGCTGTTGCCAAGCAGCTGCAGGATAAATTTTTACTGCCCGGCGGCCTGGTAACCACACTTAATAATACGGGGCAACAGTGGGATTATCCCAATGGCTGGGCGCCCCTGCAGTGGCTGGCAATAAAGGGTTTAAGTAATTATGGCCATGAAGCGTTAGGTAGTGACATTGCCAGCCGCTGGTTGCGTATTAACCAAAAGGTTTTTCAGGAAACCGGCCGCATGATGGAGAAATACAATGTTGCCGATACCACATTACAGGGCGGCGGTGGAGAGTACCCGCTGCAGGATGGCTTTGGCTGGACCAATGGTGTGGTGCTGGCCATTATTGAAGGAAAATAATTTTTTCAGAGGTTTAAACCCTTTCCCTGTTCTTACATCTAAGGCATGTGAACACCAGCACCACCAGCTATCCTGATGACCAGGAATTATTGACAAAATTTGGCAATGCTGAAAGCAGAAACTTGGCTTTCAACCAAATTGTACGCAAGTATAGCGAAAGGGTGTACCGCCACTGCCGTAAAATGGTAATTGATCATGAAGATGCCAACGACCTGGTGCAGGAAACCTTCATAAAAGTATTTGCCAGCCTGGATAACTTCCGGCAGTCCTCCAGTCTGTTCACCTGGATTTATAAAATTGCCACAAACGAGTGCCTGTCTTTTTTAAGAAAAAAGCGCAGGCGATTTTTTTTACCCCTGGTAGATTATACAGCGGAGCTAGCAAATAAACTGGAGTCACAGCTCTCTCCCGATGCTGACGTTATTCAGAAAAAACTGCAGAATGCTATCCTGCGGCTGCCCGATAAACAACGCCTGGTCTTTAACCTTCGCTATTACGATGAGCTCTCCTATGAAGAGATAGCAGATATCACCGGCACTTCTGTGGGGGCTTTAAAGGCCAGTTACCACCTTGCTGTTAAAAAAATTGAAGAATTTGTGAAAGAAGATTAAACTTTTCAGGAATACCTGCATCTAAAATATAATGAAAAAGATAAACCTGAACGATATACCAAAACATGATCCGTTTGTGGTGCCAGAGGGCTATCTGGAATCATTGCCGCTGCGCATTCAGGAAAAGGTTCAGCACCAGCCGGAGCCTGCCTGGGCAGGTAAAAGCAGTATATATACTTTACCCCGACTGCAGCTTGCGTTTTCGGTACTGGTTTTGCTTGTGGTGTCTGTATTGTTTCTAAGGCAGCCTGATAGCCAGGAAATAGATGCGCAGCTACTGCTGAATGAAACCAGCCAGCAGGAGGTATTTTCCTACCTGAACAACAGATCAACATTAACTGTGCAGGAACTTGCCGGTGAGGCCGAATGGGATGAGTACGAGCTGATGGTTAGTGGACCTGGATCGGACGAAGTTTTGGAAGAAGAAATCACAAAAAATATAGATCTGTACACAGCAGAAGAATTATGGAAATAAAGAAATCGCTGATCTTATTCCTTTTACTATTTACCTGTATTGTACCACTAAGCATGGCACAAGGAGGAGGAGATGATAAACATGAAAAGATTGAAGCAGCAAGAGTTGCCCACATCACATCACGTTTAAACCTAAGCCCGGAACAGGCCCAGAAATTCTGGCCACTTTACAACGAGTTTTCAGCTAAACGCGAAAACCTTCGTAAACAACACCGGCAGGTTTTTCATGAAGCCAGGGATGAATCATTCAGCAACGAACAGGCCAAAAGAGCCATCAATAATCATGTTAGAATGGAGAAAGAGGAGGCCGCACTCGATGAAGAATATTATGGCAATAAGTTGCAGACAATACTGGAGCCTCGCCAGATTATGAAACTGATGCAGGCAGAGCATGAATTTAGAAAAATGCTCCTGGAAAGGCTCAAAGATAAAAGACCCAATTAAGAGCACCTAATAGATCTTCTGTGTGCTATACCTCAAGATCGATTATTGTTGTCCCACAGCCCGGCTTTCTGCCGGGCTTTTTTGTGGCTAAAGTTCAGTGAATGAAAGGCAAACCCCCTCCCCATTCACAAATTATATAGTAACTTGCACTATGAGCCACATTAGTCTGCTCGATCTCTGCAAGCTTATTCGCAGAACCTTAGAGCACCACCTGGAACAGAATTACTGGGTAGTTGCAGAAATTGGAGAACTGCGCGTGCACCAGCGAGGCCATTGTTATCTGGAGCTTATAGACAAGCAAAATGATATCCTGACTACCAAGCAGCGTGCTACCATCTGGTCATCGAGCTACCGAACCATCAAACAAAATTTTGAAGAAGTTACCGGCCAATCGTTAGCGCCCGGGCTTAAAGTGCTGTGCCTGGTGCAGGTGCAGTACCACGAGCTGTATGGACTAAGTCTTAACATTCAGGAGATAGATCCCAATTATACCATGGGAGAAAGAGCCAGGATGCGTGCCGAGATTATTCAGCGCCTGATAGCTGAAGGCCTGTACGACTTGAACCGCCGCCACGAGCTCAGCCTGGCGCCACAGCGTATTGCCGTAATTTCCTCGCCCACTGCTGCCGGATGGGGAGATTTCCTGCACCAGCTGCTGATGAACCCCTACCGCTTCCGCTTCAAGGTAGATCTCTATAAAGCAACCATGCAGGGCGATGCAGCTCGAGAAAGCATCTGCAGCGCGTTGGAACAGATCAGCCTTGCTGCCACCCCATACGATGCCGTGGTGATCATCAGGGGCGGCGGCGCACGCATAGATCTTGACTGCTTCGATCATTATGAGCTGGCATTTTCCATCGCAAATTTCCCGCTGCCTGTGTTAACAGGCATTGGCCACGACAGGGATGAAACCATAGCCGACCTGGTGGCGCATACCCGCCTTAAAACGCCAACGGCCGTTGCTGAATTTCTGATTAACAGCCTAAGAGGTTATGAAGCACAGCTGGATGAACTTAGCAATGCAGTATTTGCCTATGCCGGTAATTACCTGAACCAGCAGCAGCAAAAAACAGAGCAGCTGCAAAACAAACTCCAGGCAGGAGCTAAAACACTCTTAAACTCGCAGCAAAAACACCTGCAGCAAATGGCAGGCAGTGTAGGCGCCAATACCAGGCACAGAATAAAATTTGGCTGGGAGCAGCTTAAAAGCCTGCAAAGGATTCTCTATTCTGCCGCAGATAAAGCTGTTTGCCACCAATCTGCAACCCTGGACCAGCTGGCCATTACACTAAGGCTGCAAGACCCCCAGCGGCTGCTAAGAAAAGGCTATACCATTAGCTACCTGGAGGGCGTACCGCTGCACAAAGCTGCAACACCTAAACCCGGGCAACTACTCATTACCCATACTTTTAATAACATCATTACCAGCAAGGTAGAAGATACGACCAACAACGCATAAGCATCATGACCTACAAAGACGCTATAAAAAAACTGGAGGAAATCGTTAATAGAATTGAAAATGAAGATCCGGACGTTGATGAAATTTCCGGACTGGTGAAAGAGGCATATGAACTGCTGATGTTCTGCAAAAAAAGGCTGAAAACCACTGAAGAAGAGGTACAGGAAGCCTTTGAAAAGCTAAGGGAATAGCGATCAGCTAAAAGCTACGGAGTAGCTTTAGTACTCTACCCTGCTCACCCTGCGGCCATAGATCATTGCTGTGCAAATACCAACCAGCGCCCCGTATATGTGCGATTCGTACGAAACATTAGGCTCTGTAGGGAGCAGCCCGTAGAACATACTTCCGTACAGCACAATGGTAATGGTAGAGATTACCAGCGAACGAAAATCTTTACGAAAAAAGCCAAAGAAAATCAGGAAGAAGGCAAGCCCATAAATAACGCCGCTGGCACCAATATGCAGGCTGTATCTGCCAAAAAGCCACACCAGTATGCCGGTGATAAAATAGCAGTAAAAGAAAATTTTGTTGGCAATGCGCGGATAGAAGAAGAATAAGGTGGTACCCAGGAACAGAAAAGGCACTGTATTAGAGGCAATATGCCACCAGGAGCCATGTAGTAATGGTGAGGTAACAATCCCAATCAGACCAAACAGGTCCCTGGGTAAAATGCCCAGGAAACTAAAGTCTATACCCCAGCTAACTTCAAAAAAGAAAACGCCCCACATGAGCATTGTGAGGCGCGCAGGTACCAAAACACTGTCGCTGATTCTTTCCAGCATAATTATTTAAACCCTATTCGTGCGCGGATCATCTATCATGGGCAAAGTTATCACTTTTGATTCATTGTACCCAACAGAAAGATATCCTAATACGCCGCCACTGGATTCTGCCACATGCCTGGCCAGCTCACGCAGGCTGGCATAGTATTGTTCAGCAATTGGTTTATCGAGCTTATATAAAATAGGATTCAGGTGCTGTAGTCGTTCAGATATTACCCTGTAGCGCTCGTTGGTGTCTTTGGGCAAATCTCTTCGCAGCAGTTCAATATCAGGCCTGAAACGCGGACGTACCTCCCTGTAAAAATCCTGAAGGTCGGGCCGTGCATGATTCTTTTTCCAAAAGGTAATCTCCAGCCCTTTCTCTATTTCATCATCATCATATTGGCCATCAGAACCAGCTACCATAATAGTTACCAGGGCTGGCGCTTGTAACAATAACTCCCGTTCACGGGATGAAAGCATATCTAAGGTTTGATTCATCATACAACATAAATCAACAATCGGCATGCATTGTTTTATAAATTATTGCTTTGCTGCGCCTTTAGAAGGCTTTTTGCCTGCTTCCGGTGATGGTCCATATGATCTGTGATAAAAGTAAGCATTTGCTGAAGGCTAAGCGCTCCGGCTCTGGGGTGCCTGAACATTGGCTTGTTCACCACATCGGCAGGTGCTTCCTCCAGGTACCTGCCCAGCTTATTTCTGATTCCCTGCCATTGCCGCAGCAATACTGCCGGCGGTGTGGTGTTTGGAGGTTGCAGGGCTGCAACAGGCGGAACTTTGAATCTGAGCGGGCTCTTCAACGCCAGCCTCAGCAGCAGCGACCTTACACCCTGCGGCAGGTAGTTTTTTGAACTAAGGGGACTGTAATTTTTTTTGAGCAGATACTGCAGACTCGCAGCCTCTACCCCTGCCAGGTGCTCCATTACCTGCAGCAGGCTCCACTGTCCGGGTACATGCGTATGTTTCAGTACTTCTTCGGGAAGGGTCTTGAGCAAATGCCAGTAAAACTCGCTGCGGCTGTGCAGATGGTTCCATTCGCTGGTAAAAGCAGGCTTATTCATACAGGCTGTGGCTAAACATTATTTGAGCAAGATAAGCGAATAGTGCGTGCAGACAAATCCCTGGAAAAAGAAAAGGCCCGGCTAATGCCAGGCCTTAGTACTATTACAATTACTTATTAGTTACTTCTTTTCAGTTTCTTTTTTGGCAGTTGTACTGCCTTTGGTTTGCTTGTAGCGCTCGTTTAAACCGGCTATAACATCTTGTGTGATGTTAAGGCTGTCGCTTGCATAAATAACGCCACTGCCTTTCTGGTAAGTTAAAACTACATCAAGGTTATTTTGCTCGCCATAAGCTTTTACATAATCCCTTACTTCTGCATAGAGAGAATCCTGAAACTTAGCCTGCTCCTGCATGAGGCGCTGTGACAGGTTTTGCTGATACTGCATCAGGTTATTTTGCTTGCGCATCAGCTCTTCTTCACGTGCTTTTGCCTGTCCCATGGTCATGTTCTGGGCAGTTTGCTGAAAGGTTTGAATTTCAGATTCCAGACCACGAGCCCTGTTGGTATATTCGGAGTTATACTTCTGCTCAACCTGCTGCAATTGCTGTTCAATATCTTTAAAGAACTCATAATTGCTAAGCAGCGAATCGGAATTAATATACGCAATAACAGTTTTGGCACGCGGAGTTCCTGCCGCTACTGTACGACCATCTACAGATGCTACTTCCCTACCGCCGGCAAAATGCAGGTAAAACAAAACGGCTACTGCTATCAGCAATACCACATTGAGAATCAAAGAAAGATTTTTCACTCTTCTACACGTTTAGATTTAACGTGCAAAGATACTATTTTCCTACAAATTTGAAAGTTATGCAGCCGCTGTACTAACAGGTTCTTCTGATTCTTGGCGGTAAATTTTTTTGGGTGGTGCGCTGTAGAAAACAAATCGCTTATCGGTGATGTCACTGGCACATAATCTGTATGCAGCAACCTTAAGCGTACCAACGTTTTTTACAGGCATGGCAGACCTGTTACTATAGTTGTAGCGCAGCCTGATGTAGGGCTGCTGTACGTTCTCAGCAGGTGGTAAATCTGTGTCGGGCTCGATAGTAATACTTTCTGCATCATACATATCCACAGACTCCTGCATCTGCTGGTAGGAACTTAGCCTGGCAGGTGAGGCTCCACCCACGGGAACAAGCTCTGCGGTATGATCTGACTGTCCGGTAAAGAGCTTTGTATCACGGTAAAAGAAAGCAGCAAAAGCGCCGGCAAGTGCTCCTAACAGGTGCGACTCCCAGCTAATGCGCTCATTGATGGGAAATAAACCCTGCACCATACCCCCGTATAAGAATATTACAATCAGGGAAATTGAGAGTGACCGAACATCTCGTCTAAACAGACCGCTGAAGAAAAGGAATGAAACCAAACCATAAACCAAACCACTGGCGCCTATATGATATGCATCACGGGCGGCCATCCAAACCCAGAAGCCCGACATGAAATAAATCCATACGAAAACCTCCAGGGCAATACGGTCATAAAAATAAAAAACGCTGATACCAAGTAGTAACAGCGGAAATGTATTTGAAAGCAGATGCAACACATCTCCATGCACGAGCGGTGCCGTTACAATGCCCATCGTACCGGAAAGCGTACGGGGCAGTATACCCAAAAAGCCAAAGTCCATCGCTACTGCCCACTCCAGGGCCTTAACCAACCAAAGCATCAGGGTAAAAGTAAAAACAAAAAATATACTATTCCGAAGTTTATGAGCTTCTTGGGTCATTATATTCCAATTAAGAGATGAAAAAAATAGCGGACTACCTCAGGAGTGCTTTTGGTTGCCCTATATGCTTCATTACGGCTTAAAGGCAGTAAAAGATTAGCATCAGCCCCCTATTTTCCTCACTTTCTTCTGAAAAACCTGTAATATCTTAAAGCTGCTACTACAACAAACACTTTTTCCCAATTATAAACATATCAGGATGTCGATAAGAATTTAGCAGAACTTCCGAAGAAGCCAGTGCACGGCTTTCCTCAAAAGAAAATTTGCTGTGCCAGCCTGAAGGTATTGGCATGCGCTTCTACAATATGAGAAATATTGGGAGAATAGCCCCCACCCATGCTGCACATAACAGGCACCTGGTGCTGTCTGCACAGCTGCAGCACCCGCTCATCGCGCTGGCGACATCCTTGTATGCTCAGGCCAAGCCTGCCCAGCTTATCTGTAGCAAGTACATCTACACCCGACTGGTAGAAAACAAACTGCGGCCCAAACTCCTCGAACAGCCGCGGCAGATGCGCCTCCAGCAATTGCAGATAAGCAGCATCAGAAATTTTATCAGGCAAAGGAATATCCAGATCGGATATTTCCTTGTGTAATGGATAATTCCTGGCACCATGCATGCTAAAGGTAAACACCTTAGGTTCGTTTCTGAAAATCTGGGCAGTGCCATTACCCTGGTGCACATCCAGGTCAACAATCAGAATTTTTGTGCAGAGCTTATACTGTAGCAGGTAATTCGCTGCAATGGCTATGTCATTGAGCAGGCAAAAACCCTCCCCCCTGTCGGTAAAAGCATGATGAGTACCCCCGGCTATGTTCATGGCAATACCATACTGCAGCGCAAAAAGCGCCGCCTGTACAGTGCCATTCATGATATTTACCTCCCGCTCCACCAGCTGTCGTGAAAGCGGAAAGCCAGTCTTTCTCTCCTCCGCTTTACTTAGGCGAAGGTCTGAAAGCTTTTGCCAGTACGCCTCCTCATGCGTGAATAAAATATACCGCTGTGCAAGCGGTACCGGGCAAAAGAAGTTCTCCTCCTGAACCGTACCTTCATAAAGCAGTTGCTGCGGCAACAACTCGTACTTTAACATCGGAAAGCGGTGATTATGCGGCAAGGGGTGGGCATAATTAGCAGCCCAGGCTATTTTCAGCACAAAGTTTATTATTTACCAATTCCCTAGCCGTTAGATTCTTCTTCCTCCTCGAAAGAGTACATGGTTTCGTCCAGCTCCAGGGTATCGCTATTATATTTATTTACAAAGTCAGAGATAACGTCAGAAGTGATTTCCTCCACATGCAAACCGGCATCCAGGCCAACACCAAAATCAACATTGGGGTCCAGGTAAAGGTGCTCCTGCACTTTTACGGCCTCTTCTTCCTCCAGGTCCATCATTACCTCAGCAAGGTAAAGGCCTATTTCCTCCATTTCATCGTTCAGGGCTTTCATGTTTCCGTTTTCATCTTCCTCGTATCGGATGGATTTATAATTAGGGAAACGCTGGGCAGCTTTATGTTCGGCCAGATCGAACAGCTCGCTATGGTAGTGAATTCTAAGGGTATACAGCACGGCATCATAAACCACTGGTGCGCCCTCATAATCACCTATGAAATAGAAATTAACATATTCCTCTCCATTATCTTCAGATTCTACTATCAGGTAGTTCTGCTTTTTCGCGGCCATTCTTTTGCGGTAATCTTCAATTACCGCGTGATCGAAACCTTTATTCTTGTGTGACATAAAAATAAAAAAGAGCTTTAAATAAAAAAGAACCACTCAATAGCGGTTTTATTTTAAACATTCACTGAAGAATATTCAGTTGAACTTGTTAATGAATGTAAATAAATCAGGGCAGGCATGCAACTAAATTTATCAGAAATACTACGCCGGCAGGAAGGGGAGCAACTGGATTACAAACAACGCATCACCAGCCTTGAAAAAATAGCCAGAACCATTTGCGCTTTTGCCAATACAAAGGGAGGCATGCTCCTGATAGGTGTTAAGGATGATCATACTGTAACAGGCATAGACCCCGAGGAGGAAAAGTATATGCTGGAGCAGGCAGCAACAACGTATTGCAAGCCAGCAGTGTCCTTAACATACCAGGAACTGGAAGATGAGGAGGACCGCACCGTATTGGCGGTTACGATAGAAGAAAGCCATGTAAAGCCCCACAGTTGCCGCAATAATGCCGGAGAATGGCAGGTGTATGTGAGGCAGAGAGACAAGAGCATTCCGGCAGGGAAAATAATTATACGGCAGCTTGAAAATAGTACAACAGATAATGTCCCTTCCGATGAACTGCTACTAAACAATCATGAAAAGAGCGTGCTTCGCTTTGTGGAGGTCAATGAGCGGATCACTGTAAAAAAACTGATGATACTGCTGAATTTTTCCAAACGCAGGGCAGAGCGCATGCTGCATGAGATGGTAGAGAAAGGGCTGCTTCGGCAGTTCCAGCATGAAAAGGTAGATTATTATGCCTGATCTCCTACTGACTTACACCGTCAAAATACTTAAAAAAAGGCTTTAGGTGTTCTAGTATAAGGTGCAGTATTACAACATGTTAACATTTATTAGCCAAGGTAACAGATTAAGTTAAGGCTCTGTCTAAAACCCAGGTAAGCAGCGACAGCAGGATACTGAATATCAGGGCCTGTAAAAAGCCTGCCACCTCAAATCCTGGTACGAGTGCATCTACAAGCAGCACCATCAGGGCATTAATCACCAGTAAAAAAAGGCCAAGCGTTAAAATGGTAATGGGTATGGTTAGTATAAGATCATGTTTAAATTTTGAAGAGGGCATAAAAAAGAGGGTCAGTTGCGTAAGAATAAAAGCGACTAAACTCATTTACTTATGCAGACTCAACAAGAGAGACTTACTGACCCCCAGTGGGAAAT
>JAESGL010000299.1_pt1 | contig 32380 bp, 15 predicted proteins | sample 9269711 | NCBI WGS metagenome assembly JAESGL01 (sample SAMN14515918, study PRJNA621676) | algae metagenome | isolation source: Kastovskya adunca ATA6-11-RM4 and co-occurring heterotrophs from soil and... | place: Chile: Atacama Desert | collected 2011-06-27
CAGCTATCATCTCCTTAAGCATTGTAAGGATTCGCAAGTTCTTTTTTTTATCTCCCCTTCCATTGCCTGCCCTGTTTTCTTCCTTATAATTTACATCTTTTTCCCTTAAGTTGACAGCATTGGACGGACCGGTGGCGCTCTCCGACCATCGCAGCTACTGGCAGTACAGCTTACCTGCCATCATGATCAACGACACTTCCTTTCTGCGAAACCCCAACTACCACAAGGAGACTGATACAGCAGATACACTTGATTTTGAGAAAATGGCAGAGGTTGTAAATGGTGTTACTGGTGCACTCCTAAGTATGAATAAGTAACCTATTTGCTGCTTAATACACTTCCTTCAATACAGAGAGCCATAATATAAATTCAGTTAGTAATCTGAAGGGCAAGTGAGCTGCCAGTCAGACCCATATGCTAGTACCCATCGGTTCTTTTTTAAGAAACAAATCAGTAAAACAAAACATCCATCAATACAATATAATTGTATTTATGCAAGAAGTAAAAAGATATGTGTATAGGCATATTTTAGATCTTCTCTGTAAGTTTGAAAGATAAACTACATTTGGCTACAGCTGCCAGATGATTATATTTAGGCGATCAATATCGATACATTCTCCAGGAACAGGTGACAAAGGCTTCAGAAAACAAGGAGTATCAGTGGCTGAAACAATTGTATGCACAGGCACCGTTTGCTATAGGCATTTACAGTGGCGCAGAGCATACCATTGAATTTGTGAATCCGGCAATGTGTGAAATCTGGGGCCGGACCAAGGAGCAGGTAATGAATAAACCTCTTTTCAAAGCGCTTCCTGAAGTAGCCGGCCAGGGCTTTGAAGAAATACTGGCTGAAGTATTAGCTACTGGTGAAGCCTTCAATGGCAAAGAACTGCCTGCAACCCTTATTAAAAACGGCAAGCCTCAGCTATTTTACTTTAATTTAACTTATAAAACAGTACTGAATGATCAGCAGGAAATTACCGGCATTATTCAGCTGGCTACCGATGTAACAGAAACCGTTGAAGCGCGGAACCGGGCAGAAAGAAACCAGGAATTTCTTAAGCTGGCCCTGCAAAGCAGCAGGGTATGCACCTGGCACTATGATTTTGTACAGCAAACCTATTTACGCAACGAAGAGCACGACCGGATATTCGGTTACCACACCCTCCAGGATATATGGGACCGTGATATATATCTCTCACATGTTGTACCAGAAGACAGGGCCCACGCCCTGAAAAGCTTTGAGTATGGTGTTAACAGCGGAAATATCAATTATGAGGTAAGAATTAAGCGTGTTGATGGTGCCATTCGCTGGATTAATATGAAGGGCAAAACTTCGCTTAATCTTAAAGGCGAGCCGGTAAGTATGTCTGGGATCATCATGGATATTACCGAGCAGAAACAGGCTACAATCCGTGAGCGGCAGCTGGCGGTAGAAAGAGCTGCCCGCGAAGAAGCAGAAAGACAGCGACTGGTATTCAATGAGCTATTCATGAATGCTCCTGCACTCATCTGTATTTTCGAAGGTCCTAATCATACTTTCACACTGGTAAACCCGCTGTACCAGCAACTTTTTCCCGGCCGCAAGCTCGAGGGCAAACCTATGCTTAGGGCTGTACCGGAGCTCAAGGGGCAGCCCATCATCGAAATCATCAATGAGGTTTACAATACCGGCGAAACTTTTACTGGCAAAGAAATACCCATACAGCTGGAGCGTAAAAAAGGGCAATCAGAAACCGCTTATTTTAATATTGTGTACCAGGCCATGCGCGATACGCAAGGCAGGGTAAAAGGTATTTTACTCTTTGCCTTTGAGGTAACCGAGCAGATCCTCATCAGGCAGCAAATAGAAAGCAATGCTGCCAACCTTCGCATTGCCCTGGAAGCAGGCAATATGGGCACATGGCACCTGGACCTCATCAATGATATTTCAACCCGCTCGCTGCAGCATGACCAGATATTTGGCTACACCAGCCCAGTAAATCAATGGGGGTGGAAAACCCTTATGGATCATATCATTCCTAAAGATAGGGAGCAGGTTGCAGGTCAGATGGATATGGCCACTAAATATGGTGAGCTGCGTTTTGAGGCCCGCATCATTGGGGCCGATCAGAAAATGCGCTGGATATCTGTAAGGGGTAAAACCTTTTATGAAAACGAAATCCCCAACCGCATGGCTGGAGTGGTGATGGATATTACCGAGCGTAAAATGGTTGAAGAAAAGCTGAAAGAACTAACAGAAGAATTAGCCTCCAGCAATGCAGAATTAACCAGGGCAAATGAAGAAATTCAGTCTCATTTGCTGGAGCTTTCTCAAACCAACCACCAGCTCACGCTCATTAATGCCGATCTGGATAACTTTATATACACAGCATCGCACGACCTAAAAACCCCCATTTCTAACATAGAGGGGCTCATGAGGCTGCTGATTAAGAACCTGCCAGTTAATATTGTTGAGAAACCAGATGTTCAGAAGCCTATTCAACTCATCGAAGCATCTATTGAGCGCTTCAAAAAAACCATTGTAGAGCTCACGGATATTGCCAAAGTGCAGAAAGAAGCCGAGGTGATAGAGATCCTGAACATCGAAAAGGTGGTGGAAGAGGTAGAACTAGACCTGCAGCCTCTGATACTGGAAACACACGCAACGGTAGAAAAGCACTTCGAAAAGTGCCCTCAGTTACCGTTTTCTCCTAAAAACCTCAAAAGCATTATTTACAATTTTCTTTCTAACGCCATCAAATACCGATCGCCCGATCGTCCGCCAAAAGTCCTGATCTCCTGCTATCCGGAAAACGGTTTGCCGGTGCTGCTGGTGAAAGACAACGGACTTGGCATTCAGGAAAAAGACCTGAAAAAGATATTTTCAATGTACACCCGCCTTCACACCCATGTAGAAGGCTCCGGTGTAGGCCTGTACCTTGTAAAGCGCATTGTAGACAATGCAGGAGGTAAACTGCAGGTAGAAAGTGAGCTTGGCTCCGGTACAACATTTAAAGTGTATCTCCCCACACCAAAAACACATAAAATACATTAGAAGCTATCTTATAAGAAGTTTTCCTCATTTCCGCACAGCGCCGTCATTTTCAGGAGAATGAAGGGAACGCTGTGACATTAATCAGGTAGCTTCTAATCTCTTATTTTTTAAAAACCCAACTACTGCCCCAACAGGCTATTAGCCCATGCATCAACCTGGCTGCTGTGTGCATTATCAACAGAGGCTAAGTCGCAGCTATTCTTAGGATTATGAATTAAACAAAGAGAAGTAAAGTCTGTTTTACTGGTTACTATAGTTTAATAACAATAGTAAGACTATAAACACAGTACTTATTGAACTTCAACAGAAACAGCTTTTACAGTTATCCCCTTTGGGTGCAATGGTCTGTTGCCCTGTTGTTGTTGCTGTGTTTCCTGTTAACCTGTACTGCTGTGGTTAGCCTGATCAGGCAAAACCCAATCTGGGCACTGCTAACACCCCTGCTTATTCCTGTTTCACAATTTGCTGTTTCGCCTCTTTTTTCTCTTTTGGGTATTTACCAGTACCTGTCTCCCATTTTGCTTATGTACCTGCCGGCGAATAGCAGTATTGAATTGCACCACGCCAGCTCTTTCGATTACCTGTTTCTCTGGCACCAGATGAAAGATTGTCCGGACCGTAAAAAGCAGATACTCATTTACTACCTGGAAGGACTCATTAACCTGATTGAACTGATCGAAGCCAGAAAGGTGTCTCCTGATGTAGTGATAGAGGGGAGTACATATTTTTTAAATGAACGCACATCCAAAATTATCGGACTGTCGCTTTTCAGAACCGGTAAAATCAGGAAAATTTGTTTGTATCTCAATTTCCTGGACCTGCTCTGGATGTATTCCTTCGCCTGCAGGAAACTTCAGCTGCCGTCGCTTAAACATCCTGGCTCACTTAGAGGAAATGGATGGCAGCTGCTAAAAAACAAGCATAAGCTTATCGGTCTGTACAGAAGGTTAACTTCAGCTAACCAACAAACCATCATAACTAAACTAAATACCGAAAATACCATAAGCCTCAGCCAGGCGTAGGGGCAATAGTTTTCATTCATGTTTTCAGGAAAGCTTCTTTTCGTTTTTACCAGCGCTTAGGGTGCAGCATTGCCGCTGCATTGCTATTCGTTTTTAAGATTTTTCCTGATCAAATTTTACCTATAGAATATATACCAGCTGCACGAAGCACATAAATGCCTAAAAGCTTACACTTATCTTTTATTAACTGCTTTTTTCGTAGTTTCGCTCTATATCTTTAACAGTTAAAATTATGCAGCTGAGTGGCATTTCCCTACAAAAGCGCAAGCTGTTTATTACCATATTTCTTGGAATAACCATGCTTGTGCTGGCGCTGTTTTATATCTTAAAGCCCAAGCCAGATCAGGATACAGCCTATGCAATGCCGGAAGAAGATGCTTTCAGCGCATTTATCTCTGCGTACACAGTTGGTGTTATATCTTCTGAATCGCCCATACAGGTACGCTTTACTGCCGATGTTGCCCCTGAGGACCAGGTAGGACTGGAATATACTGAAAAGGTGTTTGATATTGAGCCTGCTGTATCGGGCAAAACCTTTTGGATCGATAGCAGAACCCTCTCCTTTCAGCCAGCTAATCAGCTAAATTCAGGCACTTCATACAAAGTTAACCTAAAGCTGCATAAGCTTATGTCGGTACCCAAGGTGGCAGAGGTTTTTAGCTTTACTGTTAAAACCATGGAGCAGAACTTTGAGGTAAGTGTAGAAGGCATGCGCCCCTACGATAAAAAAGACCTAAAAAAACAGAAGTTCCTTGGTATGGTACTTACTGCCGATGTAGTAAAGCCCGAAGCTGTTGAAGGGGTACTTAGCGCCAGCCAGGCAGGCAAAAAGCTGGTAACCAGCTGGCAGCATAGCGATGACCGCCGCACCCACTATTTTGTGGTTGAGGGTGTTGCACGTACTGAAACTGGCTCAGAGGTAGATCTTAGCTGGGATGGCAAATCTTTGGGTATACAAAAAACTGGCAACAGCAAACTGGAGGTACCAGCCCTTGGCGACTTTAAACTAATGGAGGGTAAGGTAGTGCAGGGCGAAGAGCAGTACATTTCACTGCAGTTCTCTGACCCGCTGCTGGAGAATCAGTCGCTTGAAGGCCTGGTAAAGCTGGAGGGAAATCCAAGCCTGCGCTACCTGGTTAATGAAAATGAACTAAAGGTATATCCGGCAGTGCGCCAAACAGGCTCGCTGAAAGTGGAGATTTCTGCAGGCATCAAAAATATTCTGAACTATAAGATGAAGAACGGCCATGAGCTTAGCCTGCTGTTTGAGCAAATGAGCCCTGCTGTTCGCCTGGTTAAATCAGGCACTATTTTACCCTCTACTGATGGACTCGTGCTCCCTTTCGAAGCGGTAAGCTTGAAGGCAATTGATGTACAGATCGTTAAAATATTTGAAAACAACGTTGGCCAGTTCCTGCAGGTAAACCAGCTAAACGGAAGCCAGGAGCTTAAACGTGTAGGCCGACCGTTGGTACAGAAAACTGTTCCCCTCAATGCTTCCGGCATTACTGATTTTGGCCGCTGGAATCGCTTTCAGCTCGATCTTTCTGAATTTATACAGGCCGAACCCGGCGCTATTTACCAGGTAACGCTTGGCTTTCGCAAGCAGCACTCTGCCTACTTCTGCTCCGAAAACAGCAGCACTACGGAAGGAGATCTCACCGAATTTAGCGCCACCGACGGCACCAACTGGGACGAAGCCGATCAGCACTATTACAATGATTATTACGAAGAAGATTACTATTACGACGAAGATTACGAGTACAGCCAGCGGGAGAATCCCTGCCACAGTTCCTACTATGGCCGCAGACGTAACATAAGCACCAACATACTGGCCTCAGATCTTGGCATTATTGCCAAACGTGGCGACGATGGCAAACTGCTGGTAGTGGTAACTGATATGAAAACCACCCAGCCACTGGCCGGCGTAACTTTAAAAATACTGAACTACCAGCAAAGAGAAATAACCAGCGGCACCAGCAATGGCGACGGCATGGCCGAGCTGCTGCTTGATAAAAAGCCCTTCCTGCTGGTAGCCTCTTATAATAATCAGAAAGGTTACCTAAAGCTCGACGATGGCACCGCCCTCTCATTAAGCAACTTCGATGTGGCCGGCGAGAAAATAGAAAAAGGCATCAAGGGCTTTGTGTATGCAGAACGTGATGTATGGCGCCCCGGCGATTCGCTTTACGTTAACTTTATTCTGCAAGACCTGGACAAAACCCTGCCCAGGAACTATCCGGTGGTTATGGAGCTAAGCAATCCGCAGGGCCAGCTTATCCGCAAAATGGTTAAGGCTAACCCGGTAGGTGGCTTCTATGCCTTCCATACGGCCACCAGCCCCGATGCCCCAACCGGTAACTGGACTGCCAGGATCAAAGCCGGTGGTGCTACCTTCAGCAAAACCATCAAGATAGAAACCATCAAGCCAAACAGGCTCAAGATAAAGATGTCGCTGCCCGAGGGTGCCCTGCGGGCCGACCAGAGCAACCCTGTGAATCTATCGGTAAACTGGCTGCATGGTGCCGTTGCAAAAAATCTGAAAGCCGATGTGGAGATGGTGGTGATCCCCTCTGCTACTGAGTTCAAAAAGTATCCAAACTTTATCTTCGATGACCCAACCAAAAAATTTGAATCGGAAAGCCAGGTAGTTTTTGAAGATCGCGTAGATGAGAATGGATACGCCAGGTTCAACATTAAAACCAGCAAATTCAGCCAGGCACCGGGCATGCTCAAAGCTGTGCTCAAGACCAAAGTTTTTGAAGAAGGCGGCGATTTTAGTGTAGACCGTCTTAGCTTCCCGCTGCAGCCCTACGAAAGCTATGTAGGCATCAGGGATAATGGTAAAAAAGGCCATGAAATGCTGGAAACAGCACAGACACACCAGGTAGAGCTGGTAACGGTAGATACTGCCGGGCGTGCCGTAGGCAGGCAAAATATAGAAGTGGAGCTTATTAAGCTGGAATGGAGCTGGTGGTGGGATCAGAACGAGAACAATGCCAACTACATGAGCCGTACCCATCAGAATGTATACAGCAAAGGGGTAATCAGCACTGTTGGCGGCAAAGGCAGCTGGCAGTTCAGGGTTGACCACAACGACTGGGGCCGTTACCTGATACGTGCCAAAGATCCTGTATCGGGCCACAGCACCGGCAACATCATCTACATCGACTGGCCAGACTCCTACGACCGCTCCGGACGTGATAATCCCGGTGGTGCAGCCATGCTTGCCCTTTCTACCGATAAAGAGAAATATGCTGTTAAGGAAGAAATGCGTCTATCTTTTCCATCGCCGGCGGCAGGCCGTGCGCTGGTGAGCATCGAAAACGGCAGCAGGGTAATTCGCAGCTTCTGGGCAGATGTACAGAAAGGCGAAACCACGGTAAACATACCTGTGAGCCAGGAAATGACACCAAATGCCTATGTGCACGTTTCTTTACTGCAGCCTCACAGCCAGACAACAAACGACCTGCCTGTGCGCCTCTACGGCGTTGTACCGGTAATGGTTGAAGATCCTAATACCCACCTGCTGCCGGAAATACAAATGCCTGAACAGCTGCAGCCAGAAACACCTTTTGCCATCAAGGTTAAGGAAAAGAGTGGTAGGAAAATGACCTATACCCTGGCTGTTGTAGACGAGGGCCTGCTGGATATTACCCGCTTCAAAACCCCAGAACCATGGAAGGCTTTCTATAAACGGGAGGCACTGGGTGTAAAAACCTGGGATATGTACCAGTATGTGATTGGCGCCTATGGTGGCCGCCTGGAGCGCCTGCTGGCCATTGGTGGTGACGAAGAAGCACGCAAAGCCGAAGGCAGCAAGGTAAACCGCTTTAAGCCAGTGGTGAAATTCCTGGGACCTTACGAGCTGGAGGAGGGCGAAACCAACACCCACAACCTAAGCTTACAACCCTATGTAGGATCTGTAAGGGTAATGGTAGTAGCCGGTGAAGAAGGCGCTTATGGCCAGGCAGAAAAAGCCGTACCTGTAAAACAACCGCTCATGCTGCTGGGTACGCTGCCACGTGTACTGGGACCTGGAGAATCTGTATCGCTGCCGGTTAGCGTTTTTGCCATGGAAGAAGGCATCCGGAATGTGAATGTCAGCATAAAGCAAAATGAGCTGATCAGCCTGGCCGGCGAAAGCAGCCAGCAGCTAAGCTTTAGCAGACCCGACGATAAAACTGCTTATTTCGATCTGCAGGTGCAGCCCAGGGTTGGAGCCGGAAAGGTAAGTATTCAGGCCACCTCTGGCAGCCATAAGGCAAGTTATGAGATGGATATCCCGGTACGAAATCCTAATCCTCCCATTACGGAGGTATACCAGACCATTATACCTGCAGGCCAAAACTGGAAGCAAAATTTTGCAGCCCTGGGCATGGCGGGAACCAATACAGCTTACCTGGAAGTCTCTAACCTGCCTTCTTTCAACGTTGCCAGGCGGCTAAAGTACCTGGTGAGCTACCCCTATGGCTGTATTGAGCAAACAACCTCTTCTGCATTCCCGCAGATTTATGTACAGTCCACTACCGAAATCGATGCACACAACAAGCAAAGCATAGAGCGAAACATTAAAGCAGCCATTGAGCGGCTTAAAGGGTTTCAGCACAGCAGCGGTGGTTTTGGCTACTGGCCCGGGGCACATGATTCCGACGACTGGGGCACTACCTATGCAGGCCATTTCCTGATAGAAGCAGCTAACCGTGGCTATGCAGTTCCGGAAGATATGCTGAAGCGCTGGAAGAAATACCAGAAGCAAAAAGCAGAAAACTGGCAACGCAACAGCCGCTATAACGACGACCTGAATCAGGCTTACCGCCTCTACACCCTTGCCCTTGCAAATGCCCCGGAAACAGGTGCCATGAACCGCTTCCGCGAACAGCGTAACCTTAGCACTGCCGCACAGTGGCGCCTGGCTGCTGCCTATGCCCTGGCCGGACAAAAAGAAGTTGGACTTGCTATGGTTGCGAAGCTAAGTAAGGAAGTAGCTGCCTACAACGATCCCGGAGATACCTATGGCTCTGCCCTGCGTGATCAGGCCATGATCCTGGAAACCCTGCTGCTGCTGGATCAGGAAACTGAAGCCATGGACCTGGTGATGAAAATATCAGGGGCACTTGGCGAAGACAGCTGGATGAGTACGCAAACCACTGCCTTTTGCCTGATTGCAGGTGGCAAGCTTTACGAAAAAAACAAAGCTTCCGGCAATCTGGAATTTAGCTATACCTTAAACGGCAAAACTGAAAGGGGAAGCACTGCCCTACCGCTGGCACGCAAAGAGGTTAGTATTGCTGATAAAGGCAGCAACCAGCTGGCGCTTAGCAATAGTGGTAAAGGCAAGCTCTATGCCCGTATATTTGTAACCGGCACCCCCCTGAACGGAGATGAAACCAATGCAGAAAATCATCTGAATTTAAGTGTGGCATACCGCGATATGCAGGGAAATCCTATTGACCCGGCAAGCCTAGAACAGGGTACAGATTTTATGGCTGAAGTAAGTGTTTCTAACCCCGGCACCCGTGGTAGTTACAAAAACCTGGCACTGTCGCAAATCTTCCCTTCTGGCTGGGAAATCCATAATGCCCGTATGGATGGGCCGCTGGCAAATCAGAGCCAGAAATCAGCTTTCGATTACCAGGATGTGCGCGACGACCGGGTGTATACCTTCTTTAGCCTGAATGCCCGTGAAAAGAAAACATTCCGGGTGTTGCTCAATGCAAGCTATAGCGGAAAATTCTACCTGCCGGCAGTAAGCTGCGAAGCCATGTACGACAACAGCATCAGCGCCCGCAAAGCCGGCAACTGGGTAACTGTTGGCAAAAGAGGCCTTGCAGAAAATTAGTAGACAAGCAAAAATTAAGGAATCTACTCTACTTAACATAATAAACTTTATTGTAACATAAAATGCTCCCCCTGCCCCACAATATGAAGAAGCACTTCCGTTGGAGGTACCTGCTGTGGGCAGGTGGCTTAGCCTTTGCACTTTACCTTGTGTTTCCTCCTAAGCTATTCCAGGTTCACTATGCCACGGTTATAACTGATGCAAAAGGCGAACTGCTCGGGGCGCAGATAGCTCCTGATGGACAATGGCGCTTTCCGGTAGCGGATGGGGTACCGGAAAAATTTCAGATAGCACTACTTACATTCGAAGACAGGCATTTCTACAGCCACCCCGGTTTTAACCCGGTGGCTATGGCCAAGGCCCTTTGGGAAAATATAAAAGCCGGGAAGGTGGTACGCGGTGGCAGCACCATCAGCATGCAGGTAGTGCGGCTTGCCCGGCAGGGCCAGGCACGCACCTATACAGAAAAACTGCTAGAGTTGCTCATGGCCTTAAAGCTGGAGCTCCATTACTCCAAAGATGAGATTCTGCAGCTCTATGCCGCACATGCTCCTTTTGGTGGTAACACCGTGGGTCTGCAAACAGCCTGCTGGCGCTACTATAACCGCCCGGGCGCTGAGCTCTCATGGGCAGAAGCCGCAACACTGGCCGTACTGCCTAATGCACCATCGCTGATCTTCCCGGGCAAGAATCAGCAAATTCTGCTACAGAAAAGAAACCGCCTACTAACAGCGCTGCTGGAGAGAGCGGAGTTTGACACCACCACCTACCAGCTGGCCCTGCAGGAGCCGCTGCCCGGCAGCCCCTACCCTTTTCCTGCTACAGCCAGACACCTGCTGCTGCGCAGCCTTAAAGACGGCCAGCATGGAAAGCTGCTACGCACCACCATAGATATCCATTTGCAGGAGCAGGTAGCTAACATAGTTGCCCAGCATCACTACAGACTATCCGGAAACCAGGTACACAATGCTGCTGTGCTGGTGCTGGATACTGAAACCGGCAGCACCCTCGCCTATATTGGTAACACAGGTGTTGCAGGCGATACAGAAAGAGGAAACGATGTGGATGTAATCACTGCGCCACGCAGTACCGGCAGCATTCTTAAACCCTTTTTGTATGCTGCTGCCCTTAACGAAGGGCGGCTGTTACCCAAAACGCTGCTGCCAGATGTTCCCTTTTATCAGAAGGGATTTAACCCGCAAAACTTCAATAAAACCTTTGAGGGCGCCGTACCAGCCGATAAGGCATTAGCACGTTCCCTTAACATTCCATATGTATACCTGCTGCAGGAGTATGGGGTAGAGCGTTTTCATCACCTGCTGAAAAAGGCAGGCATGACCACCCTGCAGCAGGGACCAAATCATTATGGGCTGGCTCTGATCCTGGGTGGTGCCGAAGGCAGCCTCTGGGACATTACCGGCATGTATGCCAGCATGGGTCGCTCCCTGCAGCATTATAGCCGCTACAACCAGAATTACGATCCAGCCGATTATCACCCCCCTGGTTACCTGGCACTGCAGGTAAATAACGCAGAACCAACTGCTGATCAGTTTACGCAACAACTTAGCGGGCGGCTCCAAAACGCAGGTCTTATACAGGCTGCTGCTATCTGGAATACATTAGAAGCCCTGGTAGAGGTAAACCGCCCCGAAACCGAAGGAGCCTGGAAACAATTTTCATCGGCCCGCCGCATTGCCTGGAAAACCGGAACTTCCTTTGGTTTTCGCGATGGCTGGGCCATTGGTGTTACCCCCGAATATACCGTTGGTGTATGGGTTGGCAATGCCAGTGGTGAGGGCCGCCCTGGACTTACAGGTATCGAAGCCGCCGCTCCTATCCTGTTCGATGTATTCTCTGCCCTGCCCCCCACCACCTGGTTTAACGAACCAGGCGGAGACCTGGAAAGGGTGCTGGTTTGCAAGCAGAGTGGCTATAAAGCTTCGGAAATATGTCCGGAGCAGATAGAGCAGGGTGTACCAAATGCAGCCTTACAGACCGGCACCTGCCCATATCACCAGCTGGTACACCTGGATGCTACAGCGCAGTACCGGGTTAACAGTCACTGCGAAACTGTAGATAACATGCAGCACCTGCCCTGGTTTGTGTTGCCCCCGGTAATGGAATGGTTTTACAAAGGCCGCAATCCTAACTATGCCGTTCTGCCACCAGTTAAAGAGGGTTGCGACGGGCATAGCCAGCTAAGCATGCAGCTTATCTATCCTGCAAAAGCATCAAAAATTGTGGTGCCCCGGGAGTTGGATGGCACTGCAGGCCGCACTGTATTTGAAGTAGCACACCGGCAACCCCGGATCACCCTCTACTGGCACCTGGATGAGCAGTACCTGGGCAGTACAAATAGCCTGCACCAGATGGCACTCAACCCTTCCGATGGTCCGCACCTGCTGCTGATCACTGATGAAAACGGCGAGAGCCTGGAGCATCGGTTTGAGGTATTGGCAGGGGTAAAGTAGAAGGCTGTTCAGTAAAAAATTCCCTTTTAAAATTGTTTGAAGTTTTATGCTCAAATCTGAAAAAAAATAAAAACTCCGGGCAACCCCTGGAATACAATTACTGTCATACAGGAAAGTAATAAAGGTTTGTATGAGAATTGTATTAATAGCCCTCTTCACTTATTTTTTTATTTCAAGCTGGAATAAAAATGATGCCGCTGTAACTACACAAGTGGCCGAAATGCGCATTGAAAATCGCAGTACAGCATGCTATACCGGCTATTTAACCTCCTATTACCTGGTGCAGGAAGGAGAAATGATCGGCACCCAGCAGTGGTACCTGTTATATGACCAGATAGAGGGTTTTGACTACCAGGATGGCTACCGCTATAACCTGAAAGTTAAAATTGAAGAAAAAGAAGCTGCTGGTGAGGAGGGTGCTAACAAGAAGTATTCGCTTGTAAAGGTGCTGTCTATGGAACCAGTAGATGGGGCTAATAATGTTTTTCTCTCCTCTGCTGCAAACTAAACCAGCCACCCTTTCAGAGGTGGCTGGCTAATCAGCTAAAACTTTTTATAAAGCCGGAGAAGGTTTATTTCCGGCCCTTGCCTTCCATATAATCCAGGGTTAGACCGGTTAGTGTTTTTACGCCCAGGGTTAAACCACTGTCATCAATCACAAAATCGGGCGTATGGTGGGGAGCCACATCTGATGGCTTTTTATCCTTGGCCATACCGCCTACAAACAGGTACAGCCCCGGTATACGCTCCTGGAAGAACGCAAAGTCTTCGGCGCCCAGCACAGCATCTGTCAGCACCACCTGTTCCTTACCTGCAACATATTCTAGTGTGGGCAACATACGGCTGGTGAGAGCGGGATCATTAAAGGTAATGGGTGTCTGGGAGATAAATTCTACCTCTGCCATAGCACCTGCACTTTCTGCTATTTTTGTAACGGTACGGCGAATACGTTCATGAATAAGCTCGCGCATTTGGGGATCAAGGGTGCGTATTGTACCATCCATCTGCACCTCTTCCGGTATAATGTTGTTGCGCACGCCACCATGGATACTGCCCACTGTTACTACTGCTGCTTCTTTGGTAAGTTCTACCTGGCGGCTAACAATTGTCTGCAAGCCCTGGATAATCTGGGAAGACACCACAATCGGGTCGATGCCGTTCCAGGGGTAAGCCCCATGCGTCTGGCTCCCTTTTACTTTGATGATCATCCTGTCGGCGGCGGCCATCGTACCACCTGGCTTATACTTGAGGGTGCCAACCGGCGTCTGTGAATTTATATGCAAGCCAAAGATAACCTCTGGCTTCGGGCCTTTATCCAGTACTCCTTCTTTCACCATGAGTGCAGCACCACCCTCCTCGCCTACAGGGGCTCCTTCTTCTGCTGGCTGAAAAATAAACTTAACAGTACCTTTGAGGTCGTTTTTCATCCCTGCCAGCACTTCGGCTGCACCTAGTAGCATAGCGATGTGGGTATCATGACCGCAAGCATGCATTACACCAACCTCCTGACCATTGTATTCACCAATCTCTTTGGAAGCGTAGGGCAGGTTGGCTCTTTCAACAACTGGTAAACCATCAATATCAGCCCGCAGGGCAACTACCGGTCCCGGCTTCCCTCCTTTTAGTATGCCTACCACACCTGTTTTGGCTACACCGGTTTCCACCTCAATGCCCAGCGCTTTTAGCTGCTCTGCAATTTTAGCAGCTGTTTTTACCTCCCGGTTACTTAACTCCGGATACTGATGATAATAGCGGCGACACTCAATAACTTTAGGCTCTATTTTATCTGCCATCTGGTTAGCGCGCGCAATCAGTTTACTATGTTGAGCCATTATCGGTAAAGAGATCAGGCTAAGTCCCAGCCCCAGGGGCAGGCAACATTTCAAAACGTTCGACATATATATTAAGCTTTGATAGTATTTAAACTGATAAACTAATGAAAAAATATTCCTGATCATATACATACCCCGGCAGAGAATTTCTAAAAAAGAACAGCTACCAGAATTTTTGGAGGTTTACTTAGGCCAAACGAATCCCAAAATAGAATCAATTCCTGAAAGTTATTGAAGGCCTCAGCACAGCCTTCGCATTACATTTCCACTGTGCTTGTTAGCTATTTCTTCTGTTTATTCTGCATTTAGAGCTATCTGCATTACTTCTATTCCGTTCCTGCTCATCATTTCAGTCGTTTTAATTCATTTTTAATTGTGCTTTAATTCAGGTTTAAGAATTGGATTAAATCTTTGTATCATAAACAAAGCGAAAAAAGAAATTCCTGACAGCCCGCATACATAAATCAACAGTACTGCCTGCCGGCTTCATGGTAGCCCTTCAACTCTGGTGCTACCATGAATTACAAGCAAAACTGGAGAATGCGTAAAAACAGGAGCAAAGTAACACCTCTACCTACTCAATTAAAAATCCTTAATCATACACGACCATGACAGCAGAAAGCAAAATCAAATCAGTAGCAGCCGGGGTGACTGTTACCCTTTTCGCCTCCTTAATAGGCACCGGCATTCTTTACAGGGATAATGCCCTTTTAACCGAAGACATACAAGCAGAAAAAGTTCGCACTGAGCGGCTTGAAGCTGAACGTGGCTCGCTGAAAAAAGAAATGGACAAGCTAAAGCTAGATCTAGCATCCTACTCTTCTAAAAATGGTGAGTTAGACCTTGCTGTTCGTAATGCACAGCAAAAACTATCGGAACGTGAGGCTCATGTGGCCAGGCTAACCAAAGAGAATGCCAGCATAGCACAGCTTAAAAAAGAGAATGCTGCAATCAGGAAAATCAGGGAAGACCTGGTGGCCCAGCTGGAGAACATGAAGAACAGCAACAGCCATATGCAGGCAGAAATTGCAGAACTGAACCGCACCATTGCAGCACTGCGCAAAGAAAATGAAAGCCTGTATGCAAGGGCAAATAACAAAGCAATCATGGCCTACAACTTCCGCACAGAAGTAGTAAAGCGCAAAAATGATCGTTTAACGGTAAAAGCAAAGCGTACGCATCATGTTAACATCAGCTTTGATGTAAATAACACAGGTGAATTACCTGGTGAGGTATATGTAAAAGTAAGTGCACCTAACTCCAGGGAAATACCTGGTGATATGCAAATCACAGAAAATGTACTGGACCAAACCAACCTGCTTACTGCCAGCATCGACGGCGGCTGGGTTGCTTCACAGCCGTTCCGCAGAGTGGGCCTAAGCTTCGATCCTAAAGACAAAATGGAAGCAGGCGTTTATACGGTAATGGTATACAGCGGTAATCACTACCTGGGTAGCACACAGTTTAAACTTGCAAAATAGTTGGCAACAGAAGCGGCTGCGGCACCGGTTAAGGAAAAAGGAAACACTGCAGCCCTTCCTGTTCCTCTAAAATAAAACCAAAGCGCACATACACACCTTTAATCATCAGGAAGTGGCATTCTATTGGAATGCCTCTTTTTATTTTACCTGGTTCTGTGCTGCTTTTCTGCTTAAAACAATGAGGATGAGTTTAAATAATTACAGCAACTGGAAGTTTTTTATTAAATTATGCACCTTATAACACCAAGAAAATTAACCGGATCAGAATCCATCAGTACAGTTATGCCTCAGATTAGAGTTTTAGTAGTAGAAGATGAACCAAAAGTTGCCAATGCCATTCAAAAGGGCCTGGAAGAAAACGGATTGGTTGCTGAGGTGGCCTATGACGGACTGATGGGTAAAAAAATGGCACTGAACAGGGCTTATGACCTGGTAATACTGGATATTAACCTGCCACATTTGAATGGCTACGAGCTATGCGGCGAAATACGCAAGCACAACCCCAAGGTACCTGTAATTATGCTTACCGCCCTGGGTGCTATGGAAGATAAAATTCATGCCTTTGATACCGGTGCTGATGATTATATTGTAAAACCCTTCGATTTCAGGGAATTGCTAGCCCGTGTACAGGTTTTTCTGAAGCGCTCCTCTTCCGGAGAACCTGCCCAAAAATCAAATAAACTAACAGTAGCAGATCTTGAGATCGACGACAGCAGCAAATCTGTTACCCGTGCCGGGCAGCAGATAGAATTAACAGCCAAGGAGTTTGCACTGCTGGTGTACCTGGTGCGCAATAAAGGCAGGGTGGTATCCAGGGCCGACATCGCAGAAAAAATCTGGGATATTACCTTTGATACCGGCACCAATGTGATAGATGTGTATGTGAATTTTCTGCGTAAAAAGGTAGATAAGAATTTCCCAACCAAGTTAATCCACACCAGGCCCGGCATGGGCTATATTGTGAAAGAAGAGTAGCATGAGCATCCGCAAGCGATTAACATGGCAGTTTACCATTATTGTAACATCCATCCTGGTTTTGTTCTTTGCTTCTATTTACTTCTTCTATGCTGATTTCAGAAGAGAGGAATACTATACCCGTCTCCACAACAAAGCACTTACCACAGCCAGGCTTCTGATAGAGGTTCAGGAAATAGATCACAACCTGCTTAAGATCATCGACAAGAATGCGTTGAATGCACTGCATAATGAGAAGATCGTAATTTTTGACCGTGATAATGAGCTTATTTACTCTTCTACTGAAGACACTAACATAAAAGTGAAGCCGGAGGTATTAGATGAAATTAGAGAAGCAAAGCAGCTCGAATGGGTAGAGAATATGAACGAAACCCTTGGCATTACCTATGATGAAGGTGAAAAACACTATGTGATCATCGCCTCGGCCTTTGATGTATACGGCAGACGCAAACTGGTAAATTTAAGGTTTATACTGATAGCCGGTTCCTTACTGGGCATTGGCATTACCTTTGTAGCCGGCCGCTTGTTTGCTGGTCAGGCACTGCGCCCAATAGCTGATATCAACGATGAGGTATCTGGCATTGGGGGTCATAACCTGGATACCCGCGTTGATGAAGGAAACGGACAGGATGAGATAGCTCAGCTGGCCATTAATTTCAATAAGATGCTGGACCGCATTGCCTCTGCATTTGCTCTGCAGAAGAACTTTGTTCACAATGCATCTCACGAATTAAGAACACCCCTGGCTGCCATGATTAGCCAGATGCAGGTAGGGCTGGCAAAAGAGCGCACCCGTGAAGAATATTGTGCCCTGCTACAGTCTGTGCTGGAGGATGCCGAGCGGCTTAAAGGTCTTTCAAATGGACTGCTGGAGCTTGCACAGGCAGAAGCGGACAAAATGGGTATCCGGATGGCAGCTGTACGCATCGATGAAACACTTTTTTCGGCACAGCAGGACCTGATTCGCATGGATGGCGGAAGAAGTGTTGAGGTTGCTTTTTCTGAACTGCCTGATTCGGAAGAATCGCTTACCGTATTGGCCAATGAGGGGATGCTCAAAACACTCTTTCTTAACCTGATGGACAATGCCTGTAAGTTTTCGCCAGATCATAAAGCGATAGTTTCCATCGCCTTTACAGAGCAGCAGGTTAGCTTATCTTTTACAGACAAAGGCATTGGCATTCCTGAAGAAGAACAGGAGAAAATTTTCATGCCCTTTTACCGCGCCGACGGTGCCCGTCAGTTCAGGGGACATGGTTTGGGATTATCAATCTGCAAGCGTATTGTAGATCTGCACGGAGGCCTGATCTCTGTTCGTTCAGCACAGCAACAGGGCAGTACCTTCACAGTTGAACTACCGCATGCGTAAAGCTTTTTGCTGTGTGCTCAAACAGAGCAACGAATACTCAAATAGAATCAATTGAAGACTTCAATGGCCCTAACATCTTAAGGGCCTTTTTTACTTCATTGCTAAACTAGCATACTGTCATTCACCCCTATCAATATATTATAAGTGTAATTGAGGGGGCTTTATCTGCTTAACCATAGGTTTCAGGGTAACCATATTTGCACCCCAAAATACACTTATTGTGAGTTTATGAATGCTGCCTCTAAGGTAGGTAGGTAATTACCATCCTCGAATAGTTAGCTATTTTTCCAAAAAGGTACGTGTCTCAATAAAAAACTCATCCTATTCCGGATATTAAATAAAAAAATATTTTATAGGATTTATTTTACATTCTCACCAGCAGCAATTTATCTATTTTCTTCACAGTTACTATTTTATAGAAGAGTTTTTTGTGAAGAGTACATGATTAATTTAAGTATTATCTTATGCATGGACCGTTAAGAAAAGGATGAATTAATAAACATTTTTTCTTTGAATATTACACGGTTTAATTTTTTGATCTATATTGCCTCCGAATTCATCATTGATTAAATCACTTTTTTATGAAAAGAATACTACTCTCTGCTGTTTGTTTAGTTTTATTATTTTGCTGGTCATGCCAGTCTGATGATCTAAATGATGTTACCCCTATAGATGAAAATGGTTTGGCACTAGACCATGCCCTGGCAGCCGGAGGTAAAGGAAAAGGCAATTCATATGGTTTGCTCAGAACATGCGCCAGCCATGAAGTACTGCAACGTAAACTCCGACAAAATCCTGCCCTGGTCAGAAAAATGCAAGAAATTGAAGCTCATACCCTTGCTTTCAAAAACAGTAAACTAAAAAACACCAAACCTAAGAAAGAAAAAAAACCGAAGAAAGGTAAAGGTGTTATTGATGATGGTAATGATAACAGCAGCGGTAACGATAGTGGCGGCACCACAGACTCCGGTGGCAGCACAGATACCGGTAGTGATACAGGCACTGACACTGGTAACGATAGCAGCACCGGGGACGGGGAGGTTATAATTACCGATCCTTTACCTACTAAATACACAATTCCTGTTTATGTTCATGTAGTGTACAGCAAGACTGAAGAAAACATATCAGTAGAGCAGATACGCTCACAAATAGCAGCACTAAATGCTGATTTCTCCGGCACCAATGCTGATTTGAGTAATACTCCTGCAGAATTCAAAGGTAAAATAGCAGAAGCTAACATTAATTTCACTTTGAATGAATCTTTGCACATCAGGCGCGTTTCAACATCAAGAACAGAGTGGGGTACTACTGACGAAATGAAATATTCTGCAAAAGGCGGCTCTGATGCCTACATGCCAGGCAGTTATCTGAATATATGGATATGTAATATAGGCGGAGGCGTGTTGGGTTATGCTCAGTTTCCTGGTGGTGCACCAAGCACAGATGGTGTTGTTGTTGGACCACAATACTTTGGTACCACTGGTTACGTGGCTGCTCCATATAACAAAGGTCGTACCGCTACTCATGAGGTAGGTCACTGGCTAAACCTGATTCATATCTGGGGTGATGGAGATTGTACAAAGGACGATTTAGTGGAAGACACCCCATCTGCAGACCGCCCAAGCTATGGTTGCATGGGCACACCAACCTATTGCAGTTCACCAGCCATGACCATGAACTTTATGGATTACAGTGATGATGCATGTATGTACATGTTTACCTTAGGACAGAAATTAAGAATGCATGCGTTATTTTCAAGAGGAGGCGCCCGGAGCACCTTTGCAAAATAGTATACCATAGCTTTAAAATAAGATGCAGGCACTTTTTTTGAAGTGCCTGCATCTTATTTTACTAATATGTATGACAAACTTCCGATGATGAGACCACTCCTACTGCTTTACAATAGTAATGGAAGCAGGTTCGAGACCCTCGGCAGTTGCCGTAAGTTTTATCTCTCCATTCTGTTTGTTGGCTTTTATAATTGCAAGTGCCAGGCCATTAAAGGCCTTCCGGTGACTGGCCTTGAAAGACTCCATGCTGGTGGGGTTGCCATTATCTACTCCTGCAATACTTGCACCACCCTCTATTTTAAAATTAACCAGGTTATCTGCCTTTGGTACCAGGTTTCCCTCCTGATCCAAAACTTTAACCGTTACAAACGAAAGATCTTTCCCATCTGCAGCAATCGTACTTCTGTCGGCCTCCAGTACCAGTTTAGCAGGTACACCGGCAGTTTTGATTTCACGATTTAGTACTTCTTTGCCATCACGCCTGGATACAGCCCTAAGTGTGCCGGGGGTATAGCGCACGCGCCACATCACATGCAGATCATCCCCTTCTTTTTTGCGAACACCCAGCGATCTGCCATTCAGGAACAGCTCAACCTCATCGGCATTGTTGTAATAAGCCCAAACATCCACAGTCTGTCCCTCCTGCCAGTTCCAGTGCGGAAATATGTGCAGCACCGGTTTATCTGTCCATTCGCTTTGGTACATATAATAAGCATCTTTAGGGAAGCCTGCCAAATCTACCACTCCAAAGTAGGAGCTGCGCGATGGCCAGCCGTAAGGGGTTGGTTCACCAAGGTAATCGAAGCCAGTCCAGATATACATGCCGGAGAGGTAATCGTATTTTTTGATTAGCTTCCAGGTTTCCTCGTGTGTAGAGCCCCAGGGTGTACTTACATTGTCGTATGCCGATACGGTATTATCCGGATTACCCTCTTTGAAGGGAATGTCCCAGCGAATGGGCCAGCGGCGTATGCTGTCGGAGGGCATATCATAGTGGCCGCGGGTGGCCAGGGCTGATGTTGTTTCTGTGGCAATAAACTTCTCGCCCGGGAATTTCTCTGGAAACTCCTCAAAGTTCTGGTGGTGGTAATTGAAGCCTACTAAATCAAGAGCACCAGACTGGTAAATCTTGTTGTGTGGCTCCGGATCGTTAAGCGCAGAGGTAATGGCGCGGGTCGTATCAAGGCTCCTGACAATGCCTGCCAGCTCACGGGCAATGGTGGTGCCGGTGCTATCCCACTGCTCCGGAATTTCGTTGCCAATGCTCCAGACAAAAATGCTGGGATGGTTACGATCGCGCAGCACCAGTGCTTCCAGGTCTTTTTTATGCCACTTGTCCCAGTGCTGGCTGTAGTCGTACTCGCTCTTTTTCATCTTCCACATATCAAAGGCTTCATCCATAACAATAAAGCCCATTTTGTCGCAAAGCTCGAGCAGCTCGGGTGCAGGTGGGTTATGTGCAGTTCTGATTCCGTTCACGCCCATCTCTTTCATGATCTCCAGCTGACGTTCCAGGGCACGCACATTGATGGCTGCGCCCAGTGCGCCAAGGTCGTGGTGGTTGCAAACACCTAGTATTTTCATGGGCTGGCCATTCAGGAAGAATCCCTCTTCAGCATCAAACCTGAAATAGCGAACACCCAGCGGTGTGGTATACTCATCTACTGGTTTTCCGTCTTTTTCTATCAGCGTAACTACCTGGTACAGGTAAGGATTTTCAACAGACCATAGGTTTGGATGCTGCAGCTGCAGCTCTTCCGTGAAGATGGTAACAGAATCTGTTAAAGGCTGGTTTTCACGGCTACTGCGGGCTATTTCATCTCCCTCCGCATTGCGAATAACGGTATGGATATTAAATGGGCCAGTCTCCCCTTTATTACGCACCTTAGTTTCTACAGCAACACGTGCAGCCTGCTCTGTTACTTCAGGTGTGGTTACGTAGGTACCCCAATGATCAACATGCACAGGATTAGTTTTCACCAGCCATACATTGCGGTAAATTCCTGAACCGGAGTACCAGCGTGAGTTAGGCTGATCATCGTTCTTTACTTTTACAGCCACTACGTTTGGGGTACTCCCATAATGCAGGTAAGGCGTAAGCTCATAACGGAAGGAAATATAGCCATTGGGCCTTTTGCCCAGGAAATGGCCATTCACCCAAACGTCGCTGTTATGGTATACACCATCAAAATCTATGTAAAACAGTTTGCCTGAATCGGCCTCTTGAAGGGAAAAGGTTTTGCGGTACCAGCCAACGCCACCTGGTAAGGCACCGCCACCAACACCGGCAGGATTCTTCTCATTGAATTCCCCTTCTATGCTCCAGTCGTGCGGAAGGTCCAGCTGCCGCCAGGCGGAGTCATCGAAAGAGGTATCTTGAGCATTCTCGGCATCACCCAGCTTAAACTGCCAGTTTTCGGTAAAAAGAAGCCGCTCGCGCACGCTTTGCTGCTCCATAGTAGAGGTGCTGCTGGTACTACAGGAAATGGTAAATAGGAAAATTCCCTGTAGCAGCAATAGTAAGTACAGCCTGTTGAAATACATATATGGATAGGTTAATTAGGTCTAGAGGTAAAAGAGCTATAAGCCAGCCCTGGCGTGCTGTGATAAAGAGGGTGATGATCATAACAGACCTTGGGAATAATCAGGCTTTAATCGTTTTTCTGGCAGTTTGCCTTGCTGCTAAAGTTTCTTTCTATAGCCCTTATAAAACAGAAAAGATTGAGTCTGGAGGGGAAAGATCAAGATGACCTCTCCTCCCCAAACTAAATCTGTTATTAAACCACCAACCAACTCTCAGTATGAAACCAAGTGTATAATTTTAAGCCAATTAACATTGGCATATATATTTATCTGAGCTTTAAACTATTCCGGCAGAACGTAATGGAATACAAACCACTCATCTTTCGCTGCATCATAGCTGGTGCCAAACCAAATACCCTTGCTTTCGAATTCACCAGGAAAAGCTTTCACCACCTTTATAGTAGTTGCTGCCGGACTCATCCAACTTCCGGGATTTTGGATCAGGAGGTTGTTCTCCAGGGTAATTTCGTTTGTCTCGTTATTGATGGTGAACGTACCTGTAGTAACAGTACCATTCTGACTGCGGGTGTAGTTTTGCGCACCACCAAAGCGGTCGAAGCGAATCCATGAGCTTTCTGCTACAGCATCCCAGCTATTATTCCAGCCCCAGTCCCTGGAATCGCTGTGGGAAGTAGTCCAGCCGGTGCCACTAGCCAACCAGTCTACAGGATTGCCTGCTGCATCCAATACCCATACGCGACCTGAAGAAGGACCGCCTGTAAGCATATTAAGCAGCTCCCCTGGCGCAAAAGTAGGATCGAATCCTTCATCTGGCTGCGGTATCTCCTCTTCAGGCACCCAGTTATCTGAGTATTCCTTTGATATGAAGTTGTACACCAGCATTGCAGGACCTTCTCCATCTATGTCTTTGTCACGAATAACTCCCAGTTGCATGGTATTTTCATCCAGTGAAAGAACAGTGTAGTTAGACCAGTTACTAACTCCGGCAAGTCCTTTATTCTCACCTTTATAACCTCTGAGAATAGATGCACCATTTATGGTGAGTTGCTTTGTCTCTACACTGAGCGTGTAGGTACCATTCTCCTGAACGCCGCCTTCCATAGGTTTCACATTGGTAAAGAATGGACCCCCTTTCAGGCTAAAGGTCATGGTTCCATAATCACCCTCCGGCAGCAGCCAGGTGTTATCGGCATAAACAGGGCTCCAGTTCCAGCAATCATCGCCATAGCAGCCGGTATCGCCACCATCCCATGCATTTCCACCCTCTAACCAGCCGTTATTAGTACCGTAAAAGTACAGCGGACCTTCGAAGTACTTGGCTTCCATATCGAGTAGCCAGGTTTTTTCTTCACCAGGCCCTCCGGTAAGTGCAATCCACAATGGATCTTCGATATATTTATATTCGTCCTTAGTAACCTCAATGGTAACAGGATCCATTTCTACTACACCTCCGGCAGTAAGTGCCGAAAAGTTAATAGTGTACTGCCCCTTGAAAGCATATCTAACTGTATCAATGGTGCGGGTTGAGCGGCCGGTTCCGAAATCCCACATGGCTATTGTACCGGGTGTGTTGTTTCGCAGGATTACTGTATTTCCTCCCGAATCAATTGAGTAATCCTGAACCACTTCAAAGTCTATATCTGCAGGACTCAATCTATCACCAAGCTCGAAGTTATCTTCCTGACAGGCTGTTGTGAAGAACAGCATCGCCAGAAACATCGAAAATAATATATTTAATCTTTTCATGATTTTTGATTTAAGATGGTTGAAGATTACCAGCCCGGATTTTGCTTAAGTACATTATCAGACAGGGTGATCTGAGTATAAGGAATTTGTTGCAAACCACGTGTGGCGGTAATGTTACCGGCTGAAATAACTTTATCTTCAACTATACCACCATTCTGCACTGTTGTAGCAGTTGCAATGGTTGCAGCAGCCACATCAACACCCTGGCGAAGTAGATCCCAGTAACGTAATCCTTCAAAAGCCAGCTCCAGACGACGCTCTCTCATGATGTTTGCCTGATTCACTGCTATTGAAACAAAGCTATCTTTAAGCGCTCTTCTTCTTACCTCATCGAAATACATCTGGGCATTGGGGCTACCCAGCTCTGCAGCCATCAGCAGCACATCAGCATAGCGAATAGAAATAAAGTCCTGGTACTGGCCAATCATAAAGTTGATCGCATCATTGAGCACGGGCAGGCTGTTACCATCTTCATCAATCATAGGAGTATATTTTTTGATGTAATAGCCAGTGTACTCCCTTTGTTTTTCCACGTTTGCGAAATCGATATCCTCATCTTGAATAGATATGATAGAGGCTGATCTGCGGGTATCATTTTCAGTGTAGGCATTCCACAAATCTGGCGTTACCGGTGCACCTCCCCAGCCCTTGCCATAAGGATAAGAATCCTGCTCGCGCATGCCGTACAGTACCATCCAGTGATTGCCATCGGTGTTACCATCGTAATCGCTGGTATAGGTGTATTTTATAGAGAATACTACCTCCTTGTTGTGCTCACCTGCATAATTCTCCAGCGATGCTGCAGGCCACAGGCTTGCAAAATTTTCCAGCAGACCATGACCACTGTTAGCGATTACATCTTCCAGATAAGCCAGGGCCTGTGCCTGGTTTACAACACCTGCCAGGTCTGGCTGACCATAGTATCCTGTATAATATAAGTACACCCGTGCAAGCAGTGACTCTGCGGCCCATTTTGTTACCCTGCCGTATGTGGCCTGGGGCTGAGCCGAGTAAGCTACACCCTCAAGGTTATCTGCGGCAAATTTCAGATCTTCGGCAATCACCTTGTAGATCTCTGCAGGCTCAGATTGCGGAATGTTTTCCGAAGATGGTTCTGTCAGCAAAGGAATACTACCCCAGAGCCTTACCATATCGAAATAAAGAAAAGCACGCAGAAATCTGGCTTCAGATTCATAGGTGTTACGCAATGCTTCATCATTACCCCAGTCTATCTGGTCCATTTTGTTGATGAGCACGTTACAACGGTAAATAGCCCTGTAGTAGTCAGTCCAGTTGGCGTTGAACATGTTCAGGTCTGAAGGGGAGCGAGACTTATCCAGCTCATCAAGCATCTGATAATTTGGGCGGTCTGCAATGCCGGTGCCTCCAAAGGCATTATCGGAAAGTACTGCCGATGCTACAGGGAAACTGATGCCATCGGCCCACACCCGTTGCAGACCATCATAACAACCTACCAGTGCACGATACGCATCTTCAGGTGTTTTATAGAAGTTTTCGTCTGTAATGGTTGTAACAGGCTGGCTGTCGAGAAAGGTATCAGTACAACCACCAAATGACAGCACACCCAGTGTTAATATAATTGTGTTCAGCTTTTTCATTTTTTGCAGAAATTAGAGTTTCACATTCAGACCAAGCAAAAATGTTCTTGGACGTGGGTAGTAGCCCAGGTCGATGCCGGAAGAGAACCTGTCGGTTTCTCCATTATCGATGCCATATCCAATTTCAGGATCCATACCAATATATTTGGTAAAGGTGTAGAGGTTCTGTGCAGATGCATAGAGCCTTACCTGCCTGTTATTGCCAGCATTCAGCAGTTTGCCCAGATCATAGCCAAGGGTTACGTTGCTGATACGCAGGAAGCTGCCATCGTGAATGTATAGGTCTGAGAAGTTTGTCCAGTTCCTGGCATCTTCCGTTACTCTGGGCATGGTATTGGAAGAGCCCGGGCCATGCCAGCGATCCAGAATAGCCGTGGTATAATTAGCATACTGACCTGAATGGTTGCGGTAAGACTGTACAAGTTCGTTTCCAGCAACGCCTGAAGCCAGCATTGAAAAATCGAAACCTTTATAATCAGCAGATAATGTTAAGCCAAAGGTAAAGTCCGGATTAGGATCACCGATCATTACCCTGTCCAGATCGCTAATTACGCCGTCACCGTTCTGATCAACATAACGAACATCACCAGGTCTTGCACCAGGCTGAATAAGCACGCCTTCTGCAGCCGATCTGTGAGCTAAAACTTCTGCTTCTGTCTGGAAGATGCCATTAGTCTTCAGACCCCAGAAATAGCCTATTGGGTAACCACTCTGAGCCCGGTAAAACTCAAGGGAGTTATCGAACAGCTGGTTAATAGCACCGTGAATGATACCATCACTGGTAGGAATGTTACCAACCCTGTTTTTATTATAAGAGCCGTTAACACCTACAGTATAATTAAACTCTCCAATGTTATTGTTAAAATTCATGGCAAGTTCAACACCTTTATTAACCACATTGCCACCATTGATGTAAGGAGCATCTGCACCGGCAGTTGCCAGTACTGGCGCCACAATCAGCCAGTCTTTAGTGGTTTTCTTATACCAGTCGAAGTTAACGTTCAGTTTACCCTGGAAAAGGCGGGTATCGAAACCAATGTTGGTCTGCTCGGAAGTTTCCCACTGCAGATCTTCGTAACCAAGCCTGCTTGGATATGCGCCAGGTGTTAATACACCTTCTGTGTTTCCGAAGATATAGTTTGTATTCGCAAAAGTTACCGGAGACATATACTGGAATGCAGAAATATTCTGGCTACCTACCTGACCCCAGCTGGCGCGGAGTTTGAAGTAGTTAAGAACACCACTGGTAGAACCGAAGAAATCTTCATTTGATACTATCCAGCCTGCAGACACAGAAGGGAAGTAACCCCAGCGATTGCCTTTAGCAAATCTTGATGAACCATCGGCACGGAAGGTTGTGTTCAGCAGGTAGGTTTCTTTGTAGTTGTAGTTAAACCTACCGAAATAAGACATTCTTCTGTCTTCATCAAAAGGCCTTCCATATAGGGTAATATTGGTGCCATCGGTGTTAGTAGCATTGCCAAGCCAGGCATATCTAAGGTCGTTAATTACAAGGTTGGTATTACTGCCCCTGATTTCTGACCCATCAAACTGAAAAGCCGATGAACCAATCATAGCCTCGAAACCATGGTCACTGTTTTCACCCCAGCTGTAGCTTAAAAGGTTATCCCACAGCAACGATCTTCCTTTCGACTGATACTGATTTACTCTGGAAAAGTTATTAAAGGAATAAATTGACAGGTTATAAATTGGTGAGTAAGAACGCCCCTCTGATGCATAGTAATCAAGACCTAAGCTGGTACGGAAACGCAGGTTTTCGATAGGTTCAACTATCATATAAACATCTCCCAATAGCTTTTGCTCATTATTGCGGTTCTGATTGTTATATACCATCTGGGCATAAGGATTTACTTGTCCTACATACCAGGGAGCTGAGTCCGGAGTAGTATCGTAGAAGTTACCTTCCGTATCATACATTGGTATCAATGGGTTAGTACCAAACGCCCCTCTCAAAGAGTTACTGTATTGATTTCCTACAGCAACACCATTGTTTTGTATGTAAGCGAAGGTAAGGTGCTGCCCCAGTTTGATGATATCCTTGAACACATTGTGCTCAGTGTTGATCCTGAAATTATAACGCTCGTAGTAAGAAAGGTCTCTGCCACCAACAATACCTCCTGTGGAAGTGTAGGAAAGTGATGTAGAGTAAACTGATTTCTCTGTTCCGCCCTGTGCTCCTAGAGAATAGTTCTGGGTAACAGCATTTTCTACAAACATCTCGTCAAGCCAGTCTGTGCCTTCTCCCATTCCGGCAATGTCTTCGTTGCTGAAAACAGGCAGCTTATTTGAATTGATAGCGGCCTCATTCATGATGGCAGCATACTGCTGCGCATTCAGCAGATCAATTTTGCGTGGCCTGTTTTGTATGCCGTAGAAAGCATCGAAGGTAAGCTGCGCCTGGCCGGCCCTACCCTGCTTGGTGGTAATGAGCACCACACCGTTGGCAGCCTGCGAACCATAAATAGCGGCAGATGCAGCATCTTTCAGTACGTCTACCGACTGGATATCGGCTGGGTTCAGGTAAGAAACATCGCCGGTTAATACACCATCTACCACATAAAGTGGGTTAGCATTACCTGTGGTACCCACACCCCTGATGCGCACCCGCATGCCTTCGCCTGGCTGACCAGAGGTAGAAGAAATCTGTACACCCGGTGCCTGCCCCTGCAGGGCCTGCATGGGGCTGGTGGTACTAAGTTTTTGAAGGGCATCGCCCTCTACCTGAAGGGTAGCACCGGTTGTTAGTTTCTTTTTCTGCACACCATAACCTACCACCACTACCTCGCTTAAGGCTTCTATATCTGGCAGCAGCTGCAGGTTTATGGTAGTGCGGTTGTTGATGTTAACCTCTTCGCTAAGGTAGCCTACGAAAGAGTAGAGCAATACCCCATTTTCCTGTCCGGCAGGAATCTGCAGGCGATAGTTACCATCTATATCGGAAACAGTACCTACTGTGGTGCTGCCTTTCAGGCGAACGGTAACCCCCAGCATTCCCTCATTATTCTCGTCAGTGATCTTTCCACTGACGATCTGTTGTGCATATGCTGCCCCATAGAGGCAGAGCAGCATCATGATCAGTAACACTTTTTTCATGATTGGTGTGGTTTAGATAGCATATTCATTTCTTCTTTGTTGAAGTGGTTTTTATTGCCTTAGCTTCACTGTTTTGGTTGATCCGTTGTAGTTTACTACCTGGTCGGGCTTTGCATCGAACTGCAGGTTTTTTGCTTTTTTAGGGCTTACATATACAATGTTGAAGGTTCTCTTATCAAGCATGCCTTCAAAACCGCCCTTGCGTGCGCCAATGGTGAGGGTTTTGTTTTTCTCGTTATAAGTAAAAGGAATGGTGGAGAACTTACCGTCTTCGTAGTTGTAGTTGGTGTTCTCATCTTCATACAGCTCAAAACTTCCATCCTTGCCAGCATAAACATACAGGGTGATGGTCTCTGCTGGCTTCTCAGTCGTGTACTGTATCTCCGGTCCATAAGGCAGAATGGCTCCTTCTTTTACAAAGAGTGGCATTCGCTCGTATGGAGCATCGGCGGTGATGTGCCTTCCCCCCTGCTGATAGCTGCCATCGTAAAGGTTGTACCAACCGGTGCCCTGCGGCAGGTACAGCTTTTTATTGGTGGATTTGTATTCTGTTACCGGGCTTACCAGTATACTGGGGCCGAACATATACTGATCGCCAATGTTCAGCACATTTTTATCGTGCCCAAAATCCATCACCAGTGCCCGCATCAGGGTATAATCCTTATGGTATACATGACCTGTTAAGGAGTAGATGTAGGGCATCAGGCGATAACGCAGCTGGTTGTAATAAACCATAGACTGGTATGCCTTGTGATCTTCAGGCGCTATGTTGAATACCTCACGGTAAGGATACTGTCCGTGAGACCTGAACAGTGGCGTGAAAGCCCCAAACTGGTGCCAGCGGGTGTTCAGCTCGCGCCATTCTTCCAGTGCCTCTCCTTCAGGATTAGGCCTGTCGTATTTGTTTTCTACAAAGAAGCCACCGATATCGGTAGTCCAGTAAGGTAGGCCTGAAAGGGAGAAGTTAAGTCCACCGGGTATCTGCCGTGCAAGCTCCTCGAAAGTAGAGGAGATATCGCCACTCCAGGTAGCTGCACCGTACCTCTGCAAGCCTGCAAACGCAGACCTGGTGAGGATAAACACACGCTCGTTTGGATTTACCTCGCGCTGGCCTTCGTAGATGCCTTTGGCGTTCATCAGCGAGTAGGCATTGAAATACTCTGTGGCAGAACCCAGATAAGTTGGGTTCATCAGCGATTTACGGTGCTCTATGGAAGCATTGGAAAGAATATCCGGCTCTGTGGCATCAAGCCACCAGGCATCGATGCCTTTGCTGTAGAGCTTCTTGCTCAGCATTTCCCAGAAGAGCTCGCGAGCCTCCGGGTTAAAAGCATCATAGAAAGTAGATACATAACCTTTTCCTATCCAGTCGCGCTGCTGGTTTTTGATGTTCTGCTTGTAGAGCAGGCCTTTTGCATCCAGTTGCTTGTAGTGCTCTATGCCTTCGTAGAACTTGGGCCACACAGAGATCATTATTTTAGCGTTGTGCTCCTCGTGCAGCTCTTTGATCATCCCTTCAGGATCAGGAAAACGGGTTTCATCAAAATCATGGCTGCCCCATTGGTCTTCCTTCCAGTAAGACCAGTCGAGCACGATATTATCAAGCGGAATGTTGCGCTTTCTGAACTCTTTCACAGTAGAGAGCACCTCCTCCTGTGTTTTGTAGCGCTCACGGCTTTGCCAGAAGCCCATTACCCACTTTGGCATTACCTGTGCTTTGCCGGTAAGGGTTCTGTAGCCGCTAATTACCTCGTCCATGTTTTTACCCCACACAAAGTAGTAGTTAAGCTGGTCGGCTGCTTCGGATGCAAACGATACCTTCTGCTGCTCCTGCTGGCTTTGTGGAGAAAGGTAGCTAAGCCCAATGTAGGACTCTCCGCCATCTGGCCGCCATTCTATTTTGACAGGATGTTTTTTGCCCTTCTCAAGTTTATGGGTAAAAACAGCCAGACCGGGGTTCCAGGCTTCGCGCCATTTATCCAGCAGCAGTTTGTTATCGATCCATACTTTTACATAACCAGCTGATGGCAGACGGAAATCGTGTACGCCAGTCTGATCACTCTCCAGGAAACCTTCCCAGGTTACCAGCGACTCTCCCGACATGGTGAAGCCCTTAGGAAAATCTTTCTGATCTTCCAGAAATTCGTAATCGATTGCAGATTCCTGCAAAACAACAGGAGCGGCCTCTGAATTTGCCTGTGAAGCATAGGTAGCGGTGAGTCCTCCTTTATTTCCCTCCTTATCATAAAGAGTGAAAGCAGAAAGTGGCTGGTAGGGACGCACATCGCCAAACTTAGTGATAGAGTTGTTATCCCAGAGAATGCCATAACCTTTGCTGGACATCAGAAATGGCACCACTGCAACACCATTATACTGTGTAAGATCTACCTGGTAGCCCCTGTAGTTCATCAGAGCAGTCTGGTGCTGTCCAAGGCCATAGAAAGCTTCACCTTCAGCAGCTTTAAAGCCTTTCTCTACTGCATAGCTTTGTTCCTGATTTAATGTTACCGGTGTAAAGGCTGGTGTGCCTGCTTCCTGCAGAATTACATTGCCTTTTTTGTCGGAGAAGGTAAGCTCTGCCGTGTTGGCATCGAGCCTTACCACCAGCAAATTGGTGGTGATGATGAGGTCTTTGCCTTTTTCGGTCAGCTGCCAGTCACTGAAAGTTTTTGCCGGGGCAGCAATCATCAGACTACTGACCTCCTGTAGCGCCTCTTCGGGAGTAGAAAGCACCTGGATGATCTTCTCAGATACCACACGGATCTTCAGCTGACGCGGGGCTTCCTTTCCGGTACTTTTTAACTGCACCACTACCCCATCTGCTTCTTTTTTGTAACCCTCCACTACAGGTTCCCTGAAGGATGATAGCGTTATCACCAACAGCAGCAACACTAAACCATGGATCCTCATTAACTTCATTGAATTGGTTGTTATATTCTGAAATAGCTTCTTTTTACCAGCCGTTGCGAATTAATTATCGCAATCGTTTGTGAAAGGTAAATGCTAGCTATCAGACATAGGGACCCTATATGTTAATGTTGTAGTGATCAAATGTTAACCATGCGTTAATATGCTATTACACAACAACTTAAGGCATTTTATAGGCTTTATTTCTTAAGCCGTTGTTAACAGTTGATACCCCTGCTATTAACAGATAATACCCCTCATTTTAGAAGGGTATGGAGATCAGTACATCATAATGTTTGCAGGTTGTTAGCGAAGGATGTTGGAGCATGCAGAGGTCCAGTCAAGACCTTTACTGGGAGGATGAATACACACATCAGGGCTTCCTCTACAGAAGGGTGCAGGTGTTTAAGAGCGGTAGTGGATGTTCACTGTTTTATTGCTGAATGCTAATCACAATGCTTGTGCATCCAATGTCATCATTGGTGGCTTAATTCTTAACAAAGCATTATATAATGGACCCCGAAAGTAGGACAGCGATTTAAAGTGTAAAACCATTAAATTGTTGATCTATGCAAAAGAGAAGATCATTTTCAGCCGAGTTCAAGGCTAAATTGGCCATAGAGGCACTGAA
>JAESGL010000300.1_pt1 | contig 32327 bp, 30 predicted proteins | sample 9269711 | NCBI WGS metagenome assembly JAESGL01 (sample SAMN14515918, study PRJNA621676) | algae metagenome | isolation source: Kastovskya adunca ATA6-11-RM4 and co-occurring heterotrophs from soil and... | place: Chile: Atacama Desert | collected 2011-06-27
TGCGCGCCCTTGCTCACAGGATCATCACCCGAGATTATCATAGTAGCAGCGCACTCCAGCCCAATCAGGGCGCGGAAACTCGGCGCTACGCTTCAAACGCGCAAGGTGGGGGCAGAACAGCGCTTACTCTCTACTGCAGCGATTGATCGATATGTCCTTGCGTTTCGCGAGCGAAGCGATGGTGTCTGGGGGCTTGTTGCAGAAATCTTGAACTCAGCGGGCATTACCGCCGGCCACGGGATCAATCCGATCGTCGCGCAACAGCTTCAATCCGCGCTCGCCGAAAACAAGAAGGGTAACGAGGATGCGTAGCTACGCTGTTGATCGATACCGGGGGGTCGACTTGGGTTGGGATGGCATATTTAAGAAGCTCATCCGTGAGCTCAAAAAGGATAACCCATCCGTTCTCCTTCTGGATGCTCAGCAAAAAGCTGGCGCCCTGTATGTCTATGTAGCGCGCAGTGGACCTCGATCTGAGGAGCTAATTGCTCGCGCGACTAGAGAGTCGAGGACTGTTTGCCAGCTATGTGGAAAAGATGGAGTTCTCAGGCAGAACCACTTTGGGGTGTATCAAGTTAGATGTGCCGCACATGGTCGTGGATGGCGCGAACCTCCGGAGCTTCCAATGTTTCCAGCTGAGAAAATTCGATGCTGTTGCGATGCTCCGGACTGCATAGTGCGGCCAGCGCAGCATGAAGGAGCGCCAAACATGCGGCAAAAGTAAGACGGTTTTTAGACGCGCATTAAATTTATTTGTAGGCCGCTCAGGCGAAGTGACGCATTCTATAGCCTGAGATATTCAATTTTGGTCGATTGCCAACAGAACCTTGATGATAGATTTGTTTGTCATTTCTACATTATGACATTCTAACTGATCTAAGTTGATATCGCTAAGCGAAGCAAACCGTTCCATATCGGCTTTCGCTTGACGATATAGGCGACGGCGCGCCTCCTCCGTTGACTGCTCTATCAATGAGATTGGATTGCTGCTGCGGAGTTCTCGCCCAAGCGGACTGTCCTCAACGAGTAGCCTTAATCCCGTTTCCAAAGTACGCATCCGGTGAGGAGCGCGGTTACTGACGGTTTGCTGGGGGATTTGGCATCTTACTTGCCGAGGAAGGCCTCGACGCCTTCTTGAGCGAGCACATCGCGGAATGCAGCATCGGCATCGCGGTCGGTGGGGAATAGATTGTCCCAGACCGTCGAGGTGCCGTGCTCGTTGACGACCTCGAGGGACCAACCGCGCTCGGTGGCGAGCCGCACGATGTTGATGGTCAGCCGTACGCCCGCCTGTTCGATGGACCGGCAGAGATAGGATTCAATCAGTTCGGGTTGCGGGCCAAATTCCATGCCGTGATGCTATGAGATCACGGCTCCAGCTTCAACGCTGTTGGTTTCCAATTCCATGGGAGTAGATCGCCAAGCCGATTAGCCGGATGATCGGCGATGCGGGCGAGGACGTCAGCGAGCCAAGCCTGGGGATCGACGTCGTTGAGGCGGCAGCTCTGAATGAGTGAAAACATGATGGCGGCGCGCTGACCACCGCGATCGGAGCCGCAAAATAGCCATGCTTTCCGCCCGAGTGCCATCGCCCGTTCATTCTGCCCATGTCGGTGGTGACACGCCTCGAAGAGGAGACCCGGATCGGCAAGGGCGGGACCCTGGCGGGACAGCTCTCACGGCTCGACCTGGTGGTGCTCGATGAGCTTGGATATCTGCCGTTCGCGCGCTCTGGCGGCCAGCTCCTGTTCCACCTGATCAGCAAGCTCTACGAACGTACCAGCGTCGTCATCACGACCAACCTCGCCTTCGGCGAGTGGCCTACCGTGTTCGGTGACCCCAAAATGACGACGGCTCTGCTCGACCGGGTCACCCATCACTGCGATATCGTCGAGACCGGCAACGACAGCTGGCGCTTCAAAAACCGCAGTTAGCCGCCACTCTCACCCTAGCTTCAGAACGGACTTGCGCTGGGTGCGCCTCCGGCCGGGCTACGCCCGACCTCCACCGCACCCAGCGCAGGGCGCTCCCCACAACCGTTTGCCTAATCTCGAAAAGGGGGTCCCTCTTCAACGCCGATACGGGGTCCCGTTTGCGCGCCGTTTGACACCCACGGCCCTTCCGGCATTCCAGACCGGGCGTTTGGTGGGGACGAATTCAGTTTCAGGCATCTCCATGATCATTCTCCTATGGCCACATTGGCCATCTGTAGAACGCTTGCCGGCGAGGACGGGGGTGAGAATGGCTTGGGGCTTGTGCCGACCAACTCAAGGCGTTCCGGAGAACGGACTTGAATGACCGCTCCTGCCCGAACCGACCATCCTCGGTTCGTTGAGCGGCCCGGCGGAAGTGCGCCCATTTCCGCCATTCAAGGGCGCGCCACCTACCCCTGAAAGCTGCCATTCCTGTCTATTATAAGCGATCACGATTGCGGAGCTATCGCGATCACTGAATGATCCGTGATTTGGGCCGATGGGGTCCCAGCCTCTTTCCGTTCCGAATACCGATCAACGAGTTTCGCTGCATGTGGCCGCATCAACACGGTGAAGCGCACCAGTTCCTCCATGACATCCACGATCCGCTCGTAATAGCTCGACGTCCGCATCCGGCCACCATCGTCGAACTCCTTGTAGGCCATCGCGACCGAGGACTGGTTGGGAATCGTGAACATCCGCATCCAGCGGCCCAGCAGGCGCAGCGAATTGACGGCGTTGAAGGATTGCGAGCCACCCGAGACCTGCATGACCGCGAGCGTTCGCCCTTGTGTCGGCCGCATTCCGCGCATCTGTAGCGGCAGATGATCGATTTGCGTTTTCATAATGCCGCTGATCTGACCGTGCCGCTCCGGGCTGCACCAGACCATGCCCTCGGACCAAAGTGCGTGCTCGTGCAGTTCATGCACGGCCGGGTGATCGTCTCCCGCCACCTGGTCGGGCAGTGGCAGGTCGCTCGGATCGAAGATCCGTGTCTCCGCGCCGAAAAATTGCAGCAGACGGGCGGCCTCTTCCACTGCCAGGCGCGAGAATGAACGCTGCCGCAGCGATCCATAGAGAAGCAAAATGCGCGGAGGCGGTTGATCCGGTCCAAGGCCGGCGGCGGGGCGCTCCAGCGCAAAGGCCTTGTCCAAAGCAGGCAGATGATCAGGGTCACTCAGTTCGCGCAGTCTCATGCGGAAATACCTTTCTCGTACCAAGGCTGGGTCCGCTTCACCAAGGCAACGATCGACAGCATCACCGGCACTTCGACCAGCACGCCCACTACTGTTGCCAGAGCAGCGCCGGAACTGAGGCCAAAGAGGCTGATGGCGGCGGCCACGGCCAGTTCAAAGAAATTGGAGGCACCGATCAGCGCCGAAGGGCCGGCGACGCACCAAGCCACGCCGACACGGCGGCTGAGCCAGTAGGCGATGCCGGCATTAAGATAGACCTGAAACAGGATCGGCACGGCAATCAGAGCGATCACCAGTGGTTGCCGGATGATCTGCTCGCCCTGAAAGCCGAACAGCAGCACCAGCGTCAGCAGCAGGCTGGCAAGGCTGATCGGGCCGATGGAGGACAGGAAATGCTGGAGCCGCCTCTCACCGCCGCGAAGGAGGGCTCGGCGGAGGAGTTGCGAGATGACCACCGGGACGACGATGTAGAGCCCGACCGACAGCGCCAGCGTGTTCCACGGCACGGTGATCGATGCCACGCCGAGCAGCAGACCTACCAGCGGCGCGAAGGCAAAGACCATGATCAGGTCGTTCAGCGCGACCTGGCTCAAGGTGTAGTTCGGCTCACCGTCGACGAGGTTGGACCAGACGAAGACCATCGCCGTGCACGGCGCGGCAGCCAGAAGGATCAGCCCGGCAATGTAGGACGCCGATGCCCTTTCAGGCAGCATCGGCGCGAACAGATGGCCGAGGAAAAACGTGCCGAGCAGCGCCATAGAGAATGGCTTGATCGCCCAGTTCACTACGAGGGTGACGCCGATGCCGCGCCAGTGCTGCCGAAGGCTATGGAGCGCGCCGAAATCGACCCGCAGCAGCATCGGAATAATCATCAGCCAGATCAGGCCCGCCACCACGAGGTTGACGTTGGCGATCTCCAGCGCTGCGATCGTCTCGAAGGCGCCGGGGAGCAAATGACCGAGGCCGATCCCGATTACGATGCACAGGGCCACCCACAGCGAGAGATAGCGCTCGAATAGCGACATGATCGTCAGTCCTTCCCGGAAGCGATAGGCGCGGTCGCGGTGCCACCGCCCAAGCCCATCTGCATGTAGACCGTGTCGAGCCAGCGCCCGGCCTTCCAGCCCATGCCGGTCAGGCGGCCGACCTGCTCAAAACCGCAGGAGCCGTGCAGCGCGACGGAGGCCGGCTCACCGCCGCCGATGACAGCGACCATCTGCCGGAAGCCATAGGCTTCGGCGGCCTGCAGCAAGGCCTTGAGCATCAGCTTGCCGATGCCGCCACCGCGCCGGTCGTGCGCCACGTAGATGCTGTTCTCGCAGGCATAGGCGTATGCCGGTCTATCCCGGAACTGCGTGGCGTAGGCATAGCCCACCAGCTCAGATCCATCACAGGCAACAAGGAACGGCCAGCTCCGCCCGGTCACCATCAAGATCTTCTCGACGGTCTCGTCCTCGGTCGGCGGCACGACTTCGTAGGTTGCCGTGCCGTGAAGAACATGATGCGCGTAAATGGCGGCAATGGCGTCCGCGTCGTCGACCGTAGCCCGGCGAACCGAACCGTTCATCGCCGGGTTGCTTCCACGACTTCGCCGTCTTCCTTGACGAACGTGCTGCGTTGTTCGCTCGGCAGCAAATCCAGCACTTTTTCAGAAGGCCGGCAGAGTTTCACCCCCAGCGGCGACACGACCAGCGGCCTGTTGATGAGGATGGGATGCTCCATCATCGCGTCGATCAGCCCGTCGTCCGTCAAGGTTTCGTCGCCGAGGCCCAGTTCGGCAAACGGCGTGCCCTTTTCACGAAGCAGAGCGCGCGGGGTGATGCTGGCTCGCTCGATGAGCTCCAACAGCTGTGCACGGCTTGGCGGCGTCTTCAGATACTCGACGACATGGGGCTCGATCCCCGCATTGCGGATCATGGCCAAGGCATTGCGAGAGGTCCCGCAAAGCGAGTTATGGTAGATCACGATATCGGTCATTGTTACCTATTCAGCAGCAGGTGAGTTCGGCCAAAAGCGGCTCGCACAGCTCGGGGCGCCCTTGGCAGCAATCCTTGGCCAGAAAGACCATCAGTCCGCGCAAGCAGTCGAGGTTGGCGCGCTGGATGTGTAGACGGCCCTGCTTTTCAGATCGCACCAATCCGGCTTTCGCCATTACGGCAAGATGCGTCGAGAACGTGCTCTGGGTCAGCCCCGAAGCATCGACCAGCGCGCCGGTAGACAGGCCGGCAGGCTCATGCCGAATGAGCAGGCGAAAGGCTTCCAATCGCGTTGGATGACCAAGAGCCGACAAGATGGAAAGGGCATCTTCAGTGTTCATCCATCGGAATTATCCGATGCAAATGGATGCGTCAATAATCATCGTCAATTTCCGATGGATTGAGGCGGATTGACCCGGAAGTGAAGGCGCGTCAATCGGTGCGGCTCAACCCGTTCCTCCAGAGGCATCTGGCGCAGCGTTAGGAGCAGGATCCTGAGCCTTGCCGGTCGGCGCCCCATTCTGCGCTGCACTCATCGCCGTCAGATAGTCGACGATAGCCGGAATGTCCTTTTCCGCCACGGGAGCCTTGTAGACATCTTTCATCTTGGTGACCGTTGTCTTCCATTGATCCGCTGAAAGCACGGGCTGGGTCATCGCCATGCTGGCCGAATGGCAGGACGTGCAATTCGCATTGATGACATCGGCATGAGGGCCATCGGGATATTGCTGCTCATCGATGGGAAAATCTACCGTATCCGAGGTCAGGGTAAAGCCGTTCACGGAAATGCTGCTGGGTGCGGGTCCTGTGGATTGGGGTTCGGGCGGCGGAGTATAACTGCCGGGAGGGCCCACCATCATGAGGGTGAAGACGGTCACGCCGAGCAGTCCGACGGCCAGCATGCCTGGGGTTGGCGCTTTCATGCCGAGCTCCTTATGCCGTCACGATAGTGGTGGTTTCGATGTTGCCGCGCATGAAACCGCCGGGGTTCCAGATCGGCGCCATCGGCTGTGCGACGCCTGCCGTGTTCCAGCAGCGCGACATGAGTGCGGTCTGACCGGGGCCGGGCAAGGGAACCTGCGCGTCCCAACGCCGGAAACTGTATTTCCCGTGATCCGGACCCAGCTTCGTCGCGAACCAGCGGCGACCGCCGTCGGTGGACACATCGACCCGTGCCACGCCGCAGTCCCCGCCCATAGCGATGCCGCCGAGCGGGATCGAGGCCTCGTGTGCGATCCGCTGACCTTCGCCCAGACTGGTGACCCACGAACGCGGGATCATGCGGTTGATCGGAACGGTCGGGAAGTCCTTGGCGCCGGGCTTTACATTGGCGCCGGGCGTTGCCGGGATCTTGTAGGCCTTGGCCATCCAGTATTCATCGTCAGGCCCGGGCAGGACCTCGATGTCGTTCAGCATCTTGACCCAATAGGTCGAGTACCAACCCGGCACGATCAGCCGGATCGGAAAACCGTTGAGGAGCGGCAACTGCGTGCCGTTCATGCCGAAGGCGATCATCACTTCGCCGTCGCGGGCATGATCGATATCGAGCGCCTTCTCGAAATCCGGGGCACCGGCGACCACAGGTTGATCGAGCGCCCCGAAACGAACCTGGACCGCCCCCGCCTTCACCCCGGCCAGATCGAGCACATCGCGCAGGCGCACGCCGAGCCACTTGGCATTGCCCATCGCCCCGTTGCCCCACTGCGCGCCGGGGACGCGGGGCTGGAACAGCCCGCGCGAATTGCCCGAGCACTGGTTCACGGCGGCCATCTCGACCCGCGGCAGGCGCATCAGCTGTTCCAGATTGATCGCGATCGACTTGTTGACGTGACCGCGAATAGTGAGCCTGAAGGCATCGACGTCGATCGAGGTCGGGATGTCCGCCCAGTGCCAGCGCACGAAGAACTGATCATTGGGGGTGAACACGTCGCGGTCAAAGACAGCCATCGGTGTTTCGAGCAAGGGCGGATGGACGCGCTGGAGGATCATGCTGCCCTTGCCGGGAAATGCGCTCGTCATTGGGCGCTGCGCATTGCCGCCGGGCAGATGCAGGTCGGTCAGCCCCTGCGTAATGCCTTGCGCCAAAGCGGGCGCGGCAGCGATGGCTGCACCGCCGAGCGCGGCTTTCTGCAGGAAACGGCGGCGGCTTGTTTCAGCCGCGAGCTCAGCATCCAGTCTGTCCATGGTCGTATCCTCTCGGGCAAAATGGTGGCGGGTGCTGCTGTGAGAAGCAAGCGATCAGAACGCCGTTACTGATCGCAATGCCCGATCAGTTTGTAGCGGCGATACAGGGCGATACGAACAGATTACCGCGCCATCCGCCGATCAGGGTCTTTGCGGCGACCACCATCCACATCAGCGCGAGCGCCAGGGTCAGAACGGTGCCGACAATGCCGAAGAAGGCAAGGTGCAGGGTCGTGCCAAGGCGAAAGGTTGCCACGGTGAAGACGCCCAGCGGGAAGGTGTAACCCCACCAGCCAAGGTTGAACGGAATACCTGCCCGCCAGTAGCGCCAGGTGATGAGCGAGGCGAGCGCCAGCCACCAGAGGCCAAAGCCCCACAGCAGCAGGCCGGCGATTGTGCCGATACCCTGAGCGACAGCGCCGACATCTCCCAGCCCATGCGCGGCCATGATCTCAGGGGCGTCGCCGCCCAGAACCAGCATGCCCAGAGCGCCGGTACCGATCGGGCCAAGCGCCAGCCAGCTCGATGCGGCCATGCCCTCATGCGGCAGCTTGTGCAGCGCCATGCGAAGGATCAGCAACGCCAGGATGCTGAAAGCCACCGGGACCGAATAGGCCCACAGGATGTAGGACGTGACGAGCATCCCGAACTGCGCGCTGCCTTGCGCCAGATGGGGCGCCAGCAGCCCTCCGCTGGCGGCCGTCACTTCCGCTGCCACGACTGGCAGCAGCCACACCGCCGTCATGCCGTCGAGCGAATGCTGGTGGCGCGTGAACATGAAGTAGGGGATCAGCACACCGCAGCTCACCGCCATGGCGGCGTCGATCCACCACAAGACCGTGGCGACAGGCACGATGCCCTCACCAAAGGGCGCGATACCGAATGCGAGGCACCCGTTGATGATCGTGGCGAGGCCCATGGGGATCGTGCCGATGAACATCGATACGGTGTTGTGGCCGAAGATGCGCCGCGCTTCGTGGCCGAACAGGATCCAGCGCGCGGTATAGAGCGCGGTGAAAAGGGTGAAGAGCCCGATGTTGAACAACCACAGCACTTCTCCCACAGGCTTGAGCGAAGCGCCGATGCCCGGCACCTGCGGGAGAGCCAGCGCAAGGATGCCCGTGCCCATGGTGGCGGCGAACCAGTTGGGCGTGAACTGGCGGATCATCTCGCGCGGGTGATCGAGCCGGCTGAGCGGGCGCATCCCTTCGAGGATGGGCTTGATATCCGTGGTCATCATCCAAACTCCTTGACCAGTTCAGTCAGCGCGTCGGCTGCCCGGGTGCGATACCGTTCCTTGTGGCGTAACGCTTCAAACGGGCGAGCAGGCATCGCGAGCGGCAATTCATGAAGGTGCCCCGCAGCAAGCGCGCGGCGCACCACCAGTTCGGACAGGACCGCAACGCCCGCGCCGGCCTCGACAGCAGACCGTACTGCTTCATTGGACGGCAGTGTCATGGCGATGTTCAGGTCTGTCGGATCGATACCGCGATCACGCAGGACATCCTCAAAACTCGACCGGGTACCGGACCCGTGCTCGCGCACGATCCAGTTGGCGCCGCGCACCCAGTTCTCGTCGATGGTATCGACAGCCTGGCCCGAGATCAGCAGCATCCGGTCCTCACCGACTTTCCAGTGGGCGAGAGCGGGCTGGTCGATCGAGCCTTCGACAAAGCCCAGTTCCGCGCGGCCATCCAGTACCCGCGCTGCCGCACCTTCGCTGTTGTCGATTGCGAGTTCGACGCGGATCGCCGGGTGACGGCCGTGAAATTGGGCGAGGCGGGAGGGGAGCCAGTAGCTGGCGATGGTCTGGCTGGCGACAAGGCGCAGGGTGCCGCGCTTCAAACCGCCATACTCGGCCAAGGTAAGCTCCGCCGTCGCGGCGCGGCCAAGAACGGCGCGTGCTTCATCGAGGAACATGCGGCCTGCCTCGGTCAGTTCGATGCCGCGGCCCACGCGATTGAAGAGCGGCACATCATGTCGGGCTTCCAGCGTGGCAATCGCCGCGCTGGCAGCGGACTGGGTCACGCCCAATGCCTCGGCGGCCCGCGTCATATGTTCGCGTTCGGCAACGCCCACGAAGATGCGTAATTGTTCAAGGGTCATGGTGATCTCCTGGCACCATCGATACCGCAGCCCGATCAATCACTCCAACGCATTGATTATATCATTCTAATCTCATTTGGAGATGATTCATTCAACAGGACGCTCTTGGCGGCTGCCAGCGCGCTTGCGATCCGTTGGCCGACATCGGGGCTGGTGCAGACATTAGCCGGACTGGGGTGGGGCATGGTGATAACCAACACATCGGGCCGTGCCTCTTCGATGAGCGCCTCCGCCCCCGCAGCCACCCGTCCCGCCAAGATACACACCCGCACGCACGGCAGTTTCGCAAGCAGGCCGGGGAGCGTTGCGAGACCCTCGGCAATCTCTGCGCGGCGCAGTGCGCGATTGCGGGCACCCGGGGCATGGACGATCCAAGGCACGCAATTCCACTGAACAATGTCGTTTCGCCCAATGCCTGCAGCCTCAAGATAGCGGCGAAGGTTCCGAGCAGTGCCTGACGGATTGTCCCGCGACACGAAGCGAGTGCGCTCAGGCCCGGGCCCCGGCGTCTCAAGAAGCAGGAGAAGGCGCGCATCTATGCCGCCATCGAACGGGTCGAAATGCGGCACCGGGTGTCCTGCGCCAACGAGCCCCTCTCGCCATATCTCCAGCGGCGCGATGTGCGGCGCACCAAGTGCTGCTCTGCGTTCCGCGATCAACGCGGGATCATCCAGCCAGACCATTGATCGCCAAATCCTATCGAAACTACAAAAATCATCGGTTGGATCGATGGCGAGTGTTGCGCCATCCGTTCGACAGGCAACGCCTGCGTTGGCGCACCTGCTCCTCGGCAGCGCGCCTTTTTTCCGTTTCACTCTGCGACGATGACACTTGCGTCCGCTGTGGGCGTTATCGCCGGAACGCCATGACGAAAGGGCTTCACTTGAAACTGCTACGGGGATTGGCCTGCCTTTGCGCGGCGACAGCATCGGCGGCCGCACTGGCGGCATCGTCCGATGGCTTTGCAAGCCAGATGGCAGCCTCCATGGAGCGGATGCACCATGCGATGATGATTGCGCCATTGGGCGACCCGGACCGCGACTTCGCGGCAATGATGATCCCCCATCACCAGGGCGCGATCGAGATGGCGGAAGCGGAACTCAGATACGGAAAAGACGAACGCCTGCGCCGGCTGGCCCAAGGCATCATCGTCGAGCAGCGGCAGGAGATCGCCGTTATGCAGGACATTCTCGCGAAAAAGACCGGCCCCGCTGCCGGCGCGCGCCATCACATGGGAGACGACAAATGAAGAAGACGCTGAGCATCGCGTCATGCACCTTGCCGATAGCGGCTGCCCTGGTCGCACTCCCGGCATCTGCGCAGCAGGTCCCCAATGCCCAGCCTGACAGGGCAATCAGTGTGCAGGACCGTTTCTACACCTCGGACCAGTTTTCTAACACGGTATCGGTCATCGATCCGTCGACGAACACCCTGCTGGGCGTCATCAAGCTTGGCGATCCCACGCCTGCAAATCTCAGCCCGCTCTATCGCGGCCAGCTTCTGGTCCATGGCATGGGCTTCTCGCCTGATCGCCGTACCCTGGCGGTCGTATCGATCGGGTCCAACTCGGTCAGCTTCATCGATACCGCGACCAATGCGGTGAGGCACACCGCCTATGTCGGGCGCTCGCCGCACGAAGCATTTTTCCGGCCCGACGGCCGTGAAGTCTGGGTAAGCGTGCGCGGCGAGGATTATATCGCCGTGCTCGACGGGACCAGCTTCAAGGAGACGGGCCGTATTGCTGTACCCAACGGGCCGGGCATGACGATCTTCTCGCCCGATGGAAAATACGGCTACGTCTGTTCCAGTTTCTCGCCGGAAACCGTCGTGATCGACACCAGGTCAAAGCGCATCGTTGGCCGCGTGAAGCAGGACAGCCCGTTCTGCCCGGACATCGCCGCCACGCCTGACGGCAAGCAGGTATGGCTGACGCTCAAGGACGTCGGCAAGGTCATGGTCTTCGACGCCAAGCCGCCCTTCGCCGTGCGCAAGACGATCGACACCGGGCCGATCACCAACCACGTCAACATCGCCAGGACACCCAAAGGCCAGTTCGCCTATGTCACGGTCGGCACGCAGAATATCGTCAAGGTCTTCCGCACCGACGATTTTGCGGAAGTTGCCTCGGTGCCGGTCGGCGCTCTGCCGCATGGGCTCTGGCCCTCAGGCGATGGCAGCCGGATCTATGTCGGGCTGGAAAATGACGATGCAGTAGCCGTCATAGATACGGCCACGAACAAGGTCATCGCCACGATCCCCATCGGACAAGGCCCGCAAGGTGTCGCCTATGTGCCTGGCGCCGTGCCCTCGGGGCAAGGCGTCGACAACCTCGTGCCGCTCGCCAAGGCGCAGGGCAAGGTTCAGGTCGTGCTGGAAGGTCAGGGGCAGAGCCAGGTGTCGCTGTTCGATCAGGGGCAGGTGCAGATCCTGCAGGCGGCCGTCGCCGGACTGGCGCCCAGGCAGACCTTTACGCTGGGTCTGGCGGCACGTCAGGATGGCACCGGTACGGTCGAGCCGCTGGCCAAGTTCATGACCAATCCGGCAGGCGCGGCCATCGTCAATGCGGTTGGCCCGATCCGGCAGATCGTCAAGGACGCCGCGCCTGCAGAGCGCCGCTTCCTCGTGATCCGGGCCGGCGCGCCGGATGAGGCAGGTGCGATCGTCCAGCGGCAGAAGCCGTGACGCTTGAAGCGATCCTTACCCAGTACGGCCTTGCAGCCTTGTTCCTTGGCGCGGGCATCGAGGGCGAGACGGTGGTCGTACTGGGCGGTGTGATGGTCCACCGTGGCCTGATCGCGTACCCGGCAGCCATCGCGGCAGCAGCGCTCGGGTCCTTTATCGCAGACCAGATCTTCTTCGCCCTTGGCCGCAGGTTCCGCGACCATCGCTATGTTCGGCGTGCCCAGCAGAAAGCCGCCTTCCGCCGCGCCATCGATGTGTTCGAGCGGCGGCCGGTGCTGTTCGTGTTCGGGTTCCGCTTTCTGTATGGCCTGCGCACCGTCAGCCCCATCGCGATCGGCACGACCGAGCTTCCTGCCTCCCGCTTCATGGCCATCAACGCATTGGCGGCGATGGTTTGGGCTACGGTCTTCGTGACCCTGGGCTACCTGTTCGGCCAAGGTATCGAGGCCGCTTTTGGCCGCGTCCGCGATGTGGGCCATGTTCTGGTGCCGGCACTCGCGGTGCTGCTTCTCGTAGGCCTCGTCGCACACCTCCGGCACCGCAGGCGTGAGGTCACAGCAAGGGACTGACGAGGCGAGCGAGATTCTCGCAGAAGCGCGAAAGACCGGAGCGATCACGCCATTCCTCCAGCAACAGCTGGTCGCTTCGGCGGATGTATCCCCGTTGGACATCTGCGAGAGGTCCGGCGGAGGCTTCATCATGCAGGATCAGACTGATCTCCGCATTCAGCATGAAGGAGCGAACATCGGCGTTACTGGATCCGATGACGGCGATGCGCCCATCGATCGATACGTTCTTCGCGTGCAGCAACCTGTCGCGGTAGCGGTGGAGGCGTACGCCCGCCTCGAGCAGTTCGCTATAATAGGATCGCTGGGCAAGGTTCACGAGCCGCTGGTCCACGACACGCGAAACGACGAGGTCGATCGCGACGCCGCGTGCGACCGCGTTCTTGAGTGCAGTCAGCAGGGCTTCGTCTGGGATCAGATAAGGCGAGACGATGGTGATATTCTCTTGCGCCTCGTGAACGAGTTCGACGAGCAATCGCTCATAGCCGGGCACGCGGTAGTCCGGTCCACTGGGCATTGCCTGCAACTCTGAGGCGCCTGTAACGTCGGGCACGGGCAAGGCCGCGACGCTCTGTTCGGTCTCAAGGAACCAGTCGCTGGCAAAGACCGCATCGAGCGCGCAGGCCACCGGGCCTTCGACCCGGGCGACGAGTTCGTCATTGACGATCCTCGGCTTGAAATCACGGTTCACGATATTCTGCGACCCGACGAAAGCGACCCTGCCATCGATCAGGCACAGCTTGCGGTGATTGCGCAGATCGCTTCGCGCACGGCGCAGCGCTGCGAAGCGAACCGGCAGGACCAGCCGGGCGGTGACGCCTCGGTCCGCCAGCATCGCCAGACTGCGTTTTGCCCAAGGGCGCGAGCCCAGCGCATCGATCAGCACCCGGACATCGACGCCGCGTGCGCGGGCGCGGCCAAGGGCATCTGCGACTTTCTGTCCGGTCCGGTCGTCTGCGAAGATGTAGGTCAGCAGATGAACCCGAAGATGAGCTGCATCTATCGCTGCCACCATGGCGTCGATCGCGCCGTCATAGTCCTCAAGCAGATCGAGGGCGTTGCCCCCACAGTTTGGAAAACCGCCCAGAGATTGTGCAAGCACGGCCGTGCGCGAAGGCGCGCGTTTGTTGCTCGTCAGCGCCTGCGCGGCGCTCTCACGCTCCGGTGCTGCACGCCGGAAGCGGTCCCTGCGCCAGGACGGGAACGCGGCGCGGCCGATCAGGCGGTACAGGATGAAAGCGGGCACTGGCAGGAACAGCACCAGAAGCAGCCAGCTGCGTGCCGCTTCGGGCGGACGTCGCAGCGGAATGACCACCACCATGATAAGCCGGATCGCCCATTCGAGCAGCAGGTAAGTGAGCGTCAGGTTCGGGAGAGAGATCATCGCGCGATGCTACCTGTCTCTGCTGCATGATGTCGATGCGCCCGCCCGATCACGACGCCTTTGATCTCAGCGAACCATCAGTAGCGGGATGTCCGCCTTGGCGAGCAGGTGCCGGGTTGTTCCGCCTGCAAACCATTCGATCAGCTGGTTATGCCGATAGGCTCCTGTCACAAGCATATCCGCTCCCGCCTGATGGGCCTCAGTCAGGAGTTGCTGGCCAAGGTTTTCGTGCGAGCGCGGCACGACATGGAGCTGGTGGGCAACCCCTGCATCATCGAGCAGCGCTTCCAGCTTGAGCGCCGGATAACCGGCATCGCCGATCCGAATAGCGGTGACGTCAGTGGCGCCTTCCAACCAGGGCGTGGCCGCCTCGATGGCGCGCCTTGCCGCATCGGAATCGCTCAAGCCAACAGCCACATGCGAAAAGCTCTGACCGGGCCGCGGTGTCCAGGAAGCCGGGACGATCAGCACTGGCTTCTGGCTGTTGAACAGCGCGGCATGCAGAGCGTCCCCGCCGTCCATGTTCCGCTCATGGGCGATCACGACCAACAGGTCGGCATTGTCTGCCTCCTGCGTCACCACGGCTTGCTCATCCCCAACGATGGTTCGCCAGGCAACGGGTGGCGCGTCCTGGGCGGCTCCTGCGGTCCATGCCACGAAAGCCGTATGGCAGGCGGCTGATCGTTCGCTGGCCGTTCCTTCCCAATGTTCGCGCAGGCGCTGCATGTCGACCTCTTCGCTGGCGGCAACCAGCTGGCCGGGATCGACCACGACATTCAGGGCTTCGATCGTGCACTCCCCCATGCACTGTGCCGCCAGAACGGCTGCGTTGAGGCACGTCGCAGTGCTGTCGGCTCCAACGATGACGGCGAGGATCTTCATGTTTTGCTCTCCTGCTTTTACTTTGTCGCAGCGCCGATCGCCCAATGCTCGAGCTGCTTGTAGATGACCACCTTCGTCTCCAGCAGGGCGGCGTGCCGCTGGCAGAACAGTTCGAGATCCGCCCGGTGCCCAATCAGTTCGACGCACATGGTCAGATAGGGATTGCTCGTTTCCACACCCTGATCGAGTACCGGCCCGTGGTTGCTGAAACCGTAATGCGTATGATGGGCCACGGCGTTCGTCAGACCGGCAGCCTTTGCCTGGACGACAAGCTCGCGATAGAGCGGGCGCGCTGACCACAGCTTCCATGCCTTGCGCGGCTCTGCCGTATCGCGCGGTGCCATATAGATACGCAGCATGCCGATCTCGCTGGACGTGAGGAAAGCTGTGTCAGTCATTTGTGCGGAGGTCCTGCCTTGGTGATCTGGGTGCGCGCGGTACGAACGCCCCGCAGCGTGATGCCGGGGCTGATGGAAATGCGCGGGTGCTTGGGGATGGCGATCTGCTGAGACAGATAGATGCCGCTGTGGCCTGAGCACAGGTAGGCGACGAAACAGGCAACGGCGATGTAGACGGCATGGGTCGCACCGAACAGTTCGATGCCCATGATGGTGCAGGCCAAAGGCGTATTCGCTGCCCCGGCAAAGACGGCGACGAACCCAAGCCCCGCGAACAGATCGACAGGTGCGCCGAAAAGGGTGCCGAGGGCGTGGCCCAGCGCCGCGCCGATGAAGAACAACGGCGTTACCTCGCCGCCCTTGAAGCCGGTGCCAAGCGTCACGACCGTGAACAGCAGCTTGAGCGCCCAGCTCCAGTAATCCGGCCCGGGCGAGAAGAACCCGGCGATGGTCGGTGTGGAGGCATCGGGCGCCCATACCCCAAGGCCAAGATAGTCGCGCGTGCCGAGCAGATAGACCAGAGCGATCACCGCAAGGCCGCCCAGAAAGGGACGTAGCGGCCCGAACCGGACGTGGCGCTTCACGAAATCGCCGAAGCCGTGCGACAGTTCGGAGAACAGCAGGCCGACCAGTCCAAACGCCACGCCGGCAATGGCCGCCTCGAGCAGGAGTACCGGGTCGACCGCGATCGGTCCGACCGCGCCCTTGAGATAGTCGATGTGGTACAATCCGTGGTGGATTCCCCACTGGTGACAGGTCCAGTCGCCGACAACAGCAGCTACCAGTGCCGGCATCAGCGCCCGATATTCCACACGGCCGACTGCCAGTACTTCGAGAGCGAAAACGGCGCCTGCCAGCGGTGTGCCGAACACGGCTCCGAAACCTGCGGCAATACCCGCCATCAGGATGATGCGGGTACTTTCGGCATCGAGCCGAAACATCGTGGCAAAGGTGCTGGCAAGACTGCCACCCAGCTGCACAGCCGTGCCTTCGCGCCCGGCCGAGCCGCCAAACAGGTGCGTGACAACGGTGCCGAGGAAGATCAGCGGCGCCATGCGCAAGGGCACGCCGCCGCCCGGTTCATGAACCTGCTCGACGATCAGGTTGTTACCGCCTTCGACGCTGCGACCGAACAGATGATAGAGCAGGCCGACCGCGAACCCGCCGACCGGCAAGAGGAACAGCAGCCATGGATGCGTAAAGCGCGTGCGTGTGGCAACATCGAGGCTCCAGAGGAAGGCCGCACAAAGACTGCCCACCGCCGCCGCCATCGGAACAAGAAGCGCCAGCCAACGCAACACGGACAAGGCATGGTCGTGCCGGTCCCTGACAAAGGCTAGGACGTTCAGGTTCGACAGCAATATTGCGAATTTAGCGCGCACGATTCCTCCTTGTTGCGAAAACGCATCAGGTAGGAATCATCAGCCCGAAGGCGGTTCGGCCGAAGCCCGGCGGAAATCCATCGCCTTGCCGGCGCATATCGTATGGCGAATGGGTTTGGTCAAGCGGCAACGCATGCGGAGGTGGATTTGTACGGCAGCTTTATACCTCTCCTGCGCTGGAAGCTGTCAGTCGCCTTTCGGCCAGTCCTGCGGGTTCCGGGAACGATCATCAGTGCTCCAGGAATGGCAGGTGTTGAATAGGGACCTGCCGTTCCCGGCGCGGCTCGCAAACGGCAGTTTTGTCCCATGACGGAGCGTTCCGCTCCCGGCAGCAGGCGACCAGTTCAAGCCATTCCGCAGCCGACTCTCGAATGTCTGCTCAAGCCGTAACCGGTCATTCGCATTCTATCCGACAGCCCCACTGATTCCTCAGGGTGAGGAACGTTTCCAATTGCGATTCGCGGAAAAGTACTGTTAAAAGTGTATAGATAGTTCGCCTGCAAGTATCGTTTCTTGAGAATCGTTTCTGTATTCGGGTCCGCGCGGCATTCTCGAGCACCGGATATAGACAAGCGTGATTACGATCATGGGTCTTTTCAGTATCTTCCGCTGACAAGAGTTGGCCGTCTTGCCATTTTGTCTAGAGCCATGCACGTGAGAGGAGGCGTCGATGTATTTCGGGTGGAAGCATGCCGCCGAGGCATCGGCACTGACCTTGTTAAGCGTTGCTGCGTGCACCGGATCTTACGGGCCTGTAGGCGTACAGGGGTGGACCCGCCAAGAACAGCTGGACTGGCACCACGGAAATCAGGGATCTCGCCTGATCCCGCTGAGCTGGGCCAAAGCGCTCGAGACGGCGACCGGAAACGATCTGTTCTTCACCACCAAAAGGCTGACGGAGCTAGGCTATCTGGCGTCCGAAGCCGACGACAGCAGTGTCTTGCCGATCGGTTTTTCGACCGACGAGTCCGATGACCGCGCTTTCGAGCGATCGCGCCTGCGATGGTTCAAGGGCCAGTCGTCCACGGAGCCGTGGCTGGGCATGACCTGCTCGGCCTGCCACACCGGCGAAGTTCGCCAATCTGGACAACGAGTCGCGCTTATCGACGGCGCGCCCGGCAACGGCGATTTCCAAACCTTTATCGAGCAGTTGGATGCCGCCGCCGCCGCGACCCTAGCCGATGACGCGAAGTTCGATCTCTTCGCGCAGAAGGTTTTCAAGATCGAGGCAGAGGGCGGGAAGGGTCCGGCGCCACGGCCGCAGGATCTTGCAGAGAACAATATTCTGCTGCGGCAGTCACTGAAGCGGTTTGTCGACTGGCAGACCAATGTCAGTAAGCTCAACAACCCCCATGGCGACATCATCCGTTACGGCATGGGCCGCCTGGATGCGTTCGGCCATATCTTCAACAAGGTTGCGCTTGTCGTTGAAGCCGAAGACCAGTTCGCGGCCCCCTCCGATGCTCCCGTCAGCTATCCCTTTCTGTGGAACATCCATCAGCATGATCGGGTGCAGTGGAACGGCATCGCACCGAACAAGGGCCTGACACTGCCGGGCGGGACATTCGACATCGGTGCGATCGGCCGCAACACCGGCGAGGTGATCGGTGTCTTCGCTGACGTGAAAATTCCGAAGACCCATCCGGGCGAATTGGCGGGCTATGTCTCCAGCGTCCATGTCCGGAACCTGGACGCTATCGAGGCCCGGATCGGCCGCCTCTATCCGCCCGCCTATCCGACGGCTTTTGCCCCGCGCGAGAGCGATCCGGCCAAGCAGGCGCTGCTAGTCAGACGGGGAGGTGACCTGTTCGCAAAACATTGCGTCAGCTGTCATGCGCGGCTCGAGCCCAAGGATCTGAAGTCTCCGATCAAGGCCGTCATGACCCCGATCTGGGGGACCAAGAAGGTGAGACCGGTGGGGACCGACCCGTGGATGGCCTGCAACGCCTTCACATACAGAATGCTGACCGGAAGGCTCCAGGGCAGCACGCCGGTCGGCTATTATGGCAACGGGCCGAAGATGGATTTCATCGGCGACACGCGCGAAGTGCTCGCGACCGTGGTCGCCGGGACGCTGGTCAAGGAGAAGGGCGAGATCATCGGCGCCGCGGCGAATGCCTTTTTCGGTCTACCGCGGCCGATCACCGGCCGGCCGGCGGGGCTCGCCGGACCGGGCCAAGCAAGCAAGGCGGTGCGGCTCGAACAGTGCAAGGCCAATGCCGGCAATGTGCTACTCGCCTATAAGGGGCGGCCGCTCAATGGGATCTGGGCAACCGGCCCCTATCTGCACAACGGATCCGTCCGGACGCTCTATCAGCTACTGTTGAAACCGGCCGACCGCGAGACCGAGTTTGCGATAGGCAGCCGTGAGTTCGACGTGACGGAAGTCGGCTTCATCGGCGGCACCGCGATGTTCCGGACGCAGGACGCTGCAAACCGCCCCATTTTGGGCAATTCGAATGATGGCCACGACTACGGAACGGGGATCACCGATGACGAGCGCTGGGCACTCGTCGAATATCTAAAGACCCTCTGATCGGAGCAGCGACGATGGCGAGGCGCTTTGCGATACTCCTGCTCGGTATGGTGACCACGAGCGTTGACGGTCGCATCGCCGAGCGGCTGACGGCCGAAGACTATAAGGCTGCCATCGCCGAGCCCGACAATGAGGAAAGGTTCAACGCCTTTCTGGGCAAGCTTTCGACCTTCGAGGTCGTAGAGGGGGGGGCGCTGCGACGCTATTATATCGTCGAGGGCGACCTGAAGCTGACCCGGGAGCAGGTGCGCGCCGTCCTGAAGGCACGCAAGAGTGAAAGGGTTGAGGCAACCAAGACCCGCCTCAGCCCCGAACTCATCATAGCGACGCTCAACGGCAAGGACCAGTTCTGGCCGAAGGGCAAACGAAGCCTGACCTACGCGATCGACAAAAAGAGCTTCACCGCCAATCTTCCTGCAGCCAAAGCCGAGGAACTCTATTCCGCGGTCAGCACAAACTTCAAGGCGGCAGCGGAGGCTTGGGTCACGGCCTGCGCTAGCTGCGGCATCTCCTTCACCCACAGCGCCGCGTCGGACAGCGCGCCGAGGGAAGGACAGGTGACCTTCATTATCCGCTACAGCAAGGAAATCAGGCCGGAAGTGGCCCTTGCCTTCTTCCCCTATGAGCCGCCTAGGCAGCGCTATCTCTATGTCTTTCCTGGCTACGCTACGACGCCCTATGATCCGGTTGGCGTATTCCGGCACGAGATCGGCCATATACTGGGATATCGTCATGAAATGCTCGCGAGCGGAGCAGGATGCCACCAGACCGAGGAGGGCACGTGGCGACCCTTGACGCCGTATGACAGCAAATCGGTCATGCACTATTATTGCGGAAATTCGGCTCAACTTGAACTCAAGTTGAGCGACACCGACAAATCCAGCCACAGCGCAATGTATAAGGTGATCTCATGATCCTTGCCTCGATCCTGTTTGCGCAGGCCACCGCAGCGGCGCCGCCGGCACCGGTCACCGAACCTGCCTCCGAAGCCTCCATGACGGCAGCCCCGGCGCCCGAGCGCTATCCGTCGCTGACTATTTCCTTCGTGGGCGGGGAGGTGGCGCAGGATCTGGCGAGGGTGATCGTCGCGCTGGCCGATGCCAAGGCGCCCGCCCGGCCAGGCTATTACGGCGCCTTGCCGCTCGAGACGGTAGCGGTCGGAAAAGGCGAAGGGCTGTGCGCCGTCTTCGCCAAGCAGACCATCCCGACCGACTGTTCGCAGATCGCGCCGCTTATCCTCCGCCTCAACCCCGTGCTGAAACGTAACCCGACCATTCATGCCGGACAGTTGCTCCACGTGCCGCGCGTGCAATTGGCAGTGAAGCGAAGCCGGCGCACCTATGACGCTGAAGACCGACAGGAACCTGCTTGGAAAGCGCTCCTGTCTTCGTGGAAAACCAAGAAGGCGATCGTCCGGGAGATCGACGATCGCGTGATCGTCGAGTTCAATTCGCACGACGTGACCTTCGACTTCGGCACCGACGAACAGGTCCATGGCGCTGCGCTCGCGGTCGGCGGGTTGCGGTCACGCAACGTGCTGATCCACGCGCCGGATACGATCGCAGTCAAGGCCAGCGCCGCCTTTGCATTTCCTCGTGAATATCAGCCGCTCTGCAAGGACACCCCCGCGAATCAGCGATATGCGGACCTCCTCGAAATCGACGAGGGTCTTGAACAGTTTCTTGCGGCACAGCCCCAGGCACAACCGAAGGTCTATATTGTCGACACGCCGATCATACGCACGCCGGCGCTGGCAGGCGTCCTTACGGGCCATGCCGATCCTCCTCCCGCGAGTTGGATATGCAAATGGGGCACCTTCGTAAAGGCTCGCCATCACGGCACGCATATGGCCGGAATTGTGGCGGGCCGAAACAAGATGGGATTTGACGGCTTGGCTCGGACCGCCCGCATCACCGCTATCCACTGGCACGAAGCCGACGGCAGTCTGCCAAAGCTTATCGCGACAACGGGTCGGGCTGAGAAGCTGTCGGATTACATCAACAACGACCAGGGGAACGCCAACACGCTGAGCGTCTTCCTTTTCGCCAGCTCGATGGACCCTTACGCCGATATCGCCCTGCAGGATGGTCAGATCAAGAATCTCGACGCGCGTAAATGGTACCCCGCCATCCAGGACATTTTCGACGTACGGCCCTTGTTCATCGTGGCAGCCGGGCAACCCGACGACGGCGGACAGCCGCGCCGCATCACCAAATATGTACCCATGCCTCCGCAAAATCTCGGCGACCTTGAAAATGTCCTCGTCGTAACAGCGTGCGACGATTGCGGGCATAAAAGTCCTACCCTGTTGGCGTCCGCCAATTTCGGAATGCCGCCGGATCCGATCGTGCATGTCGCCGCACCCGGCGGGCAGGCGATCCCAGGCTGGATCGACTCCCAGAATGTCGGCGGGGCGGCTGGAACCAGCCAGTCCGCAGCTTTCGCCGCGGGCGTCGCAGCGGAAATGATCGCGCGATATCCCAATGCCTATCGAAGCGCCGGATTGGTGAAGACCCGGCTCCAGATCACCGCCTGGCCAATGCTGCCCTCCACGCCTCTCGAGAGTGATTCGGCGAACACTATCGCCACCGGCATTATCGACTATCAACGAGCACTTCTTGATCCCAGCAAGGACTGGATGAAGATGTCTCAGGGAAGCTGGCAACACGATACCGCCATCAAGAGCCTGCCAACTTTGACCGTCATCGATAGCCAGAATGCGTCTCTCACCGTCAATGGCCGGGATATCGGCCGAATCGTGAAGATTTCATCCGAAGGCGCCTCTCCAACCTTCGCGATCTACGAGATAGGCAGAGGAGTGCGCCGGGGGATCGTCAAGCGGTTGGGGCGAGCCAAACTTGCCGACCTCCAGGCATCGATTGAGCTGTGCGGCGGCAGCAAAATTAAGATCGTCAACATCGAAGACCTGATCGTGGCGAGTTCACGAAACCCCGATGCGTCCGCTTGTTAGGCGCTGGACATGCGCGGCCTTGGCGCTGCTGATCGGGACGAGCGTTCCGAGCAGCGGGCCGATGTCATCTTCGCCGGCGCAGGCCGCGCCGCAATGCCCGGCAAGCGAGCTGCTGACGAAGTTCGGCGAATGGGCCGACGAGGGTATCGTCATCCGGCGCACAATGCCCCAGCAACCAGTGACCCCCTTTCCCGGCAGCAAAGCAGCGCTCACGATGCGGCTGCTGCTCGCTGTTCAACGATATGGCACAGCTCCCTGGGTTCTGGCCGTCCATGATACGCGGGGCCATCTCCTCGCACTGATCGATCGGGAGGATTTCACCAGCAGCGGCGGCAGCCTGTGGACCGGAAGGCTCGGCGGACCTTCGGTGTCCGTATCCCTGCGCGGCGGTGACAACATGACCGAGATCGAGGTGCGCGGATCGGTCGCCATGGGCCAGCCCGCCCCGAATGAGGCCGCGTTCTCGATCAGCGGGACCACGCCGACCTGGGCACCGCTTTATCCGCAATCGGAACCGCTATTCCGGGACGCGGGTGAAACGGTCGGTATGCTCGTCAACATGCGGAGCCGCAATGCTGATGATGGCGCGGTGCTGGGTCAGGACACCTGGTGCTGCTCGGGCGTAATGATCGCCAAGGATCTGTTCCTCACCAATTGGCATTGCGGCAATGGGGCAGGCCCCGCAGCCTGGAACGGCGAGGTGAAGCAGAACGCTTTGGTGGATCTCGCATGGGAGGACGGGCCGATGCGGCGGCAGTTCAGCGTTTCCGACGTGGTGGCGTCTGACGCGGATCTGGACTTCGCCATCCTGCGGTTGAAACCCCTCCCCGGCGCGGAAGGCGGCATCCGTCAGGCGACCGCCGTTGCCATCGCGCCCGCCGACGCGGCGCTCGACGAGCGCGTCTTCATGATCCATCATGCGCAGTGCCTGCCCAAGCGGATATCGACACGCTGCAGGGTCCGAGACCCCAATTATCCGGGCTGGCGCGCCAATGCCGGCTCGACCTCCACCGAGATCAGTCATGATTGCGACACCGAGCCCGGAGCATCGGGTTCTCCCATCTTCGATTCCCAGGGCCGGCTGATCGCGCTGCATCATCTGGGCTTCCAGAAAGCCGGGCCGTCCTGCGTCAAGGACAGCGTCAACAAGGCGGTCAAGATCTCTGCGATCGCGGCTTATCTGCGGAGCGAGAAAAATTCGCTCGCTCAGGAACTCGGCTGGTAAGGAGAAAAAGATGGTTTTTCTGCGGGTAGCGATCATGGGGCTGGCGTTGCTGATCTCAGGCTGCGCGATCACGCCCAAGAACATGGCCGGCTGCAACTTCGTCCGCCGCGAACTGGCCGTGTCGGATCCCAATGATCGGGGGCAGCCTACTCTTGCGGCCGATATGAGCCAGTCCCTGAACCGCCATAGGGCATTTCTGCCACCACAGGAGCGGCTGGGATCGATGCTGTTCCTTTCAGGCGGAGGCCAGAATGGCGCGTTCGGAGCGGGATTCCTGCAAGGCTGGAAAAACAAGCATGGCGGCCGGTTGCCCGAGTTCACGGTCGTCACCGGCATCAGCACGGGAGCGATCCTTTCGACCTTCGCCTTCATCAACCAGCCCGAACGCGCCTTGGCAGGCTATACGATTACCGACGAGCGTGTGCTGCTCACGGCGTTCAGCAAGCGCGGCGGCACTTCCCTGGGCCTGTCGACAGGTTTCACCTTGCTGCGGAAAGGCGCTGTGGCCGATCTCGAGCCGCTGCGCTCGCGCCTCGATACCGCCCTCAGCGATGATGTGCTCGAGGCGGTCGCAACAGCCGCCGATCGCGGCCGTAAGCTGTTTGTCGGAGCGATCGATCTCGACACCGGCGAAGCCGTAGCATTCGACCTGACCGACATGGCGGTCAAATGGAAGGGTGCCGAAGCCGGTGCAGAGCGCGAACGTCTCGAGGCCTGTTATATCGAAGCGATCGTGGCATCCTCCTCGGCGCCGATCGCCGCAACGCCGGTGTTCATCAACCACCGTATGTATATGGACGGCGGCGCGCGCTTCGGCGTCTTTTCCGACGAGATCGGAAAGGTCCTTGAGGAAAGATCCGTCTCTGGAGGATTGGCTGGGCCGCCACCCACCACCTATGTGCTGATCAATGGCGATCAGCTGATCGGCACTGATTGCGGGACGCAAGCGGATTGTGGAGGGGACAACCCCGCTCCCGGCGACCTGGCGCGGCTCGGGCACAAGAAGTGGAATTTCCTGGATCTTGCGCTGCGTTCGGAGGAGATCCTGGTCAACCAAGTCTACCGCTTTTCGGCCGACAGTATCCGCGCGAGCGCAGAACAGGAAGGCACGCCCTTCAAATTCGTCAAGATCTCGCCCGAAGTTCTCGACTTCAAGCTGGACCTGACGGGTAGCGGGCTCGACGATGGCGAAAGAACCTGCCGCGACTGGCGACAGCGCGACCGCGACCTTTCCAAGCCGCTGCAGTTCCATCCACGCTATATGCGTTGCCTGATCGCCTATGGCCAGGCGAAGGCCGCGAGCAGCGACTGGTAAGACTGAGAGGCAGAGACAGCCCCGCCAGCGCCTATTTCGCCTCGTCCTTCTTGGCCGCTTCCAGTGCGTCCTTGATCGCCTTGCCCTGCGCGGTCAGGGCGCCGACGATGTCGGCCGGATTGGTCGCGGTATAGGCCTCGGTGGTCACTGAAACGCCGCACTGCGAATGATGCTCAATCTTACCCTTGAGGGGGAACTCAACATATTGAAGATAGGCAGGATCGCTGACGCGGATCTTTTCGCGCCTGACGACGTCGTCGGTTTGCTGGATCACGACATCGGCGTCTCGACACGCAGAATAATAATAAAGCGACGTCGCGGTGTTCTTCGGCAGATCCTGCACCCTTATGACTTCCTTGGGAAGAGGGCCATAGGTCACCGTGATACAATTACCCCTAACCGTCTTGAAGGTTTCGGATCCGTTCGTCGGATTCAATTCAAATATCTGCTTGCCGTCGGCCGGAGACAGACAAGAAATGTTTCCCAAGCCCAGCATCGCAGCGCTTTGGATCAGTTTCACAGCGACTCCACCGATCTGATTGATGCGGTTTACCGTTTCGTCGGTCGTTTCCACACCGATTGATTTGACGAGATCGGTGTTTTCAACCTTGGTGATGTTGATCTTGGTTGTGGAGAGAAAGCCGCGATGCGCGGCCACACCGATCCGTAACGACTGCGCTTCCCTGGGTAGAGCCTGAATCGCAATCGTCGTTTCGACGTCGGTTTTTCCGGCCGGCACATTGCTAGCCGAAAGCTCGAGCACTGACCGCCTCATATAGAAGGCGTCGGTCATACCCTTCATGTCTGCGGGCGACGTGATGACACGATATTCGACCTTCGACGTCGTCGCACAACCAGCCGACAGAGCCAGCATTCCCAATGCCGCAACGATGCGCATGACCAGTTCCCCAATCTTCCATCGCTCACCGCGAGCGAAGTAAACCGAAAAATACACTAGGGAATATTGGCTTTTGCTGACTTCGACAGCACACCCATTTGAACAAGTTTTTCCCCGAGCTCTGTAAGTATACTATGAATTTGACGCGGCGCGAAGCCTCCGCGCTCAAATGAAACGACTGTGCCGATGAATTCTGTCATGGGAGCGACGGGTGATGTCGGGCGAGCCACCGATCGTGTCCTGCTTGACGCCATCGAGCCGATCTCAGCAAGCATTCAAACTAGGAACTGACGGCCGTCGCTCACGCAATGAACACGCGGCCGCGCGAAAGACGCTCGGATGGAAAACGCCGATCGAGGTGCTCGATCAGTTCTTCGATCAGCGATATGAAAATGGTGTTTCGACGACCGGTTGAGTCCGCCTTGGCTGCTGCCTGTAGCTAGGCGAGCGAATTGGCGATCTGTCAACCCTGTACGAATTCGAGCCGGACTCGCCGCAGCCGAATCTAATAGCGGTATCACGCGGTGCCATTATAAGAGGCATGGGGACGCTATGCTCGAGCCGGCTCGGGCGGACTGCCAGCCATCTCTCCGGCTGATCTTCGCTGCCGATGAAAGGGAGTCGGCTGACCACAGCCGCCGTCCAATAAGTCTCTTAGGAATAGCGCAAAGGTCCCACCACCGGTCTGGGCAAACTGACCGCTCGTGGGCGGATCAATTTCCCAATTGAGCGTTTTGAATGGGGCGCATTGCTGCCTGACGGTTACGCGCTGCGCGAATGGCGGGTCCTGGCGAAGGCCGTCGTTCAGATGGCGACCTCGGAACGACGGCTTTGTCCCACGAGGCGGCGTTCCGCTTCCGCCAGCACGCGACCATAATACGCCGTTCCGATCCAGCTCTCGGTATGTCGGTACATGCCAAAAACTGCCGATCAGCTTCCACAAAACGGCGGAGCGGCAATGCGACCTAGTTGCCGCGGCTCGATTGGCCCAACGAAAATCCCGAAAGCCGCTGCCGGTTCAACCTGAAGTTCACGGACGACCTTAGGTTACCTAGACGCCCCCGGCCCGATACCGTCGCACTCTAAAGTTGATTTGGAGCGGCGATCTGCCATCTCAAGGAGAAAGTGAGTTGGGAGGATAATAATGAAGCTCGAGAAGGTTCACGTCACCAACTTCAGGTCGGTCGACGACAGCGAGGAGTTTAGCGTCGAGCCGGTAACCTGCCTCGTCGGAAAGAACGAGGCGGGCAAGAGCGCGATCCTTCTGGCGCTCGCGGCGCTGAACCCACATCTCTCGACACCCGCGACCTTCGACAAGGAGCGCGACTATCCGCGCCGGCTGCTGACCCAATACGAGGACCGTCATTCTGGGAAGGCCGCTGTCGCAATCACTACGACTTGGCGCCTCACCTCTCCCGAAGCCGCTCGCATCGCTGCCACTGTCGGTGAGGGTGTCGTGACGACCGACCTGATCACAATCTCACGCGCCTACGGCAAAGAAGTCGACGTCTCGGTCGATCTCGATTTTGGCAAGGCGCTCGAGCATCTTTATACCAAGTTCCAACTCGACGATTCGGAACGGTCGGTCCTTTCCTCAGCCGACACCACCTCGAAGTTGATCACCACGCTGGCTGAGATATCATCTCCGACGGAACGCCACGCCGCCTTGAAGTCTCACTTAGACGGGGTGGGCGCAGTGACCGGGCAGGTCAGCAAGCTCATCCGGGACATGTTGCCGAAGTTCATGTATTTCGCCGCGTACGATAGGATGGATGGCGCGATACAGCTCGAACAGACGCGTCAGTTGATCGCTAATGGGCAGATCAACGAGGATGCGCATCGCGGTGCGCGGCTGTTCGCCGAGTTCCTAGAATACGCACGCGTCTCAATCGACGACATCACCAATGTTGCCACCTACGAGACATTCAATGCCCGCCTGCAGGCGGCCTCCAACAGCATCACCGATCAGGTGCTGGAATACTGGACGCAGAATCCGGATCTCAGTGTTGTCGTCCGCGTCGAACAATCTCGGCCGGGCGATACCGCACCGCTCAATAGTGGCATGATCGCATGGGCCCGCATCCACAACGGGCTGCACCGCGTTGATACGCCGTTCTCCGAGCGAAGCGCTGGTTTTGTCTGGTTCTTCTCCTTCCTCGTGAAGTTCGCGCAGGTACAGGACGAGGAGACGCCAGTCGTTCTGCTCCTCGACGAACCCGGCCTTACCCTGCACGGCAAAGCGCAGGCGGACCTACTGCGCTTTTTCAAGGAGAAGCTCGCCCCACATCACCAAATCGTCTACTCGACCCATTCACCGTTCATGGTGCCGGCCGACGAGCTCGCTTCCGTCCGTATCGTCGAGGATAAGGTAGAGATGAAGGGGCAGCGTCGCATGCCGCTCGGCACAAAGGTGCGCGAGGACGTGCTCACCCGCGATCCCGACACTCTGTTTCCGTTGCAAGGTGCGCTCGGCTATGAGATCAGCCAGTCGCTGTTTATCGGCGAGCACACGCTTCTCGTCGAAGGGCCCGGCGACATTCTCTACATCCAGGCGTTGTCGGACGCGCTCAAACGTCGCGGACGACCGGGCCTGGATCAGCGCTGGACGCTCTGTCCGGCGGGCGGGATCGATAAGATTCGCCCATTCGTCGCGATGTTCGCTGGCAACGCTCTTCATATCGCAGTGCTCTCGGACCAAGCGCAGGGAGACAAGCGCAAGGTCGAGGAAATGAAGCGCTCCGAAGTCCTGAAGGCCGGACATTTTTACACGATGGCCGACTTCCTCCAACGGGCCGAGGCCGATATTGAGGACATCTTCGAACCGGATCTCTTTGTGTCCATCCTCAACTCGACCTATGGCCTGGCGGACACGACGTTGCTCGATTCAAAGCGGCTCGCGGCCGCGAACACGGGCACCGCACGGCTGGTCAAACAGGCCGAGGCTGCCTTCGCAATCATGCCGACTACGGTTGCCGAGTTCGACCATTTCACGCCGGCGGGATGGCTTATCCGAAACCCCAAGATGCTCGACGCCAAGTCTGCGCCGGTGACCGGCACGATTGATCGAGCCCAGGCCATTTTCGACACTTACAACGCGCTACTCTGAGCCGGACCGCTGTTCCGTGCTTCGATCCGAAGAGGCGCAGAGCATCCGCCGCGCGACGGCGGTCTATCACCAAGGTCAGCTTCGGTACGATTGGCAGTTGCGGAGCAAGATCCATGCTATGTTGGACGCCAAAACGAGACAAATCGAAAGCCGCGACATGAAGTACGGCGAAATTTTTTGGTTTCTTTGCGGGTCGGAGATTTATCGTGCCCCGCTTTGAGTATGATCCGATTTCGCTCCAACGCGACCTTGGCCGACCTGATGCTGCCTTCTTTGATGATGAAATGAAGCGCCTCGCCCTGGAGGCAATCGATCACTACGCAGTTCAGATTGAGCAGCCGATCATACTTCACTCTGATTGGACCCTAGATGATACGCTCACCGGCTTTGCGGATAGGATTGCTGCAACCCTGACATCGCGCGAAACTTGGCGAACTTACGCCATTGAGGCTGAGGTTTTCGCTCGCTTCCTCATGGCGCGCCATGGAAGAAGGCTAGCAGACCTCAGGGAAGCGGACCTATGGGAATACCGCAACAGGCGACTATACGGCCCGCTTTCAGAGAGGCTGTCTCCAAATAGTTGGAACAAAGTTGCCGCCGTCATCCTCCGAATGCTTCGACACCTTAAAATCCACTTCTCGGAGGTGACTTGGCGATCATACTGCGGCACCCGGGAAGCAGACGACCAAGTTAAAATGGTTTCCTTGGAAAATTACGTAACATTTCGCGAAACTGGAATGATGTCTGGCAGAAACAATCTGCGCAATGGCGCTTTCTCCGAAATGCTCGTAACAACCGGCATCCGATGTAATGAGGGTTCTCACATCCTGAGGCAGGAAATACCAAAGATCGGCCTATTTCAAGACGACATTACAAGAATTTGGTCTATACCTGCTACTGTTACGAAGTGGGAAAAAGGCAGAGATACTTTTATTTCAAAAAGAGTTATTAAGAACTTTATCAACCCTTATATTTACGAGGAACGCTCGCATGTTGCAGCAAAAATAATCTCGGAGCGGTTCCCTCTCAAATCATACTCTCCCCGAACTTTGACGATGTCGAACAACAGCATATTTTTTCAACTTCGTCGGCCAGGCATTGCAGAAGTTATCGCTGGAGACGCGAGGAAGATTGAAATGCCGCTCGCAAACTTCACTTTGCGTGAGCGCGAGCGTCTTATCGAGGTTCGTCCAATTGGCCAACCAAATCGTTTCAAGGTTGTCGACTTCGGGTCGCTCTGGATTTCCGAGATTGGAACATGCGTTTCGAATTCCGCTTGGCGTTCAGCGTTCTCCGCAGCCCTTGCACGATCCGGCCTTGAAGAACAGGTCGGTGTCGACATCACCCCTCACGTCTTGCGGCACACGTTCGCTGTCTACATGCTCAGCTTCATGCTGAAGGGACTGGTCGAGCTTCGCATAGCACGGGGACATCTCAACAGCCGTGGCGAGATATATGACGCTCTGATCGGAGATCCGCTGCAGGTTCTTCAGGAGCTTCTCGGGCACAGGAGCATCAAGACTACTTTCAAATACCTTAGATTCTCGCGGAAACACAGCCGGATGATCAGCTTGGCGTTTGAAGCGTGGGATGCACACATGGCACTCGCAGCATGAGCAGATCACGCAAAGCTAGCGTCGTCTCCTTCGACGAAGAGGCGGACGCGAGTGACTGCAAGCAAGCGATCGTCAGCGGCGCGACTGTTGAAGGTATGGCTCTCGTCGCTTCTGTTGCCAGCCAAACCGTTCGGTGGGATTTCGCCAAATATCGGCGCAAAAATCTCGCGATAAACTTCATGATGTTGATGTTTGATGTTTTGAATTTAGGTCGATTATTTACCAGTTGGAATACTTTTCTTAAGTACAAACATTCAATCTCTTACATAATTAAAAACATTGATGCGATTGATCCATACAATGATATTATAGATATTAGTTCATTTTCGAGGTCGTTTGTAGAGCGACTAGATGGCCCTGGCCTATCAAGTGCCGCTTACGGTCGCCTCCTGGTACTCATTGTCCTGCTGAGGGAAGCGCGCAAAGCAAACCCTCAATCAGTTTCGGAGGATTTAAGAGGCTCGAACGTTTCGGACCGCCTTAGCTTTATTAGTCGTTGGCCCAAGCCGAAAAGCACGCCTCGAGACCCATATACACCCTACGTCGCCAGCCAAATCGAACAAGCGGCGCGCCTGGAGCTTCAGGTCGTCCTGAAAGAAATGCGGGCTGGCCGACACGCCTTCGATGAAAAAAGTGCGAAGGATGTGATGGATCTCACGCCGAATTGGCGAGGCGTCATGAAATATGCCGGAGGAAAGTCTTACAGTTCCGTTGTAAAAGAATACTCTAAGATCGTTGATGGATCTCCTCTCAAGAGAGTCCCAACAAGACAAGTCGATGTCTCGGAATATAGCCAGATTGAAGTCTTTAAATTGGCACGATCATTAGCTATTGGGAAAAAATTGACAGGGGAGTACCGGATAAAACTATCAGGATCGGAGATAGCTGCTCTCACAAAATACTCATTTCATTTTAACTTATTAAAAATTTCTGAAGAAGATAAGCATCTTTCAGGCGTTAAAACAAATATCATAAATGGTCGTTCTATCGAAAAATCGCTCATATATTTATCTAAACCCGTTAAAATTATTGAACTTAATAGAAAAAACCCCGTAGATCTGATTATTCAAATTAAATTGCGAGTTCACGTTCTGAGGTCTTGGCTTTACAACGGATTGCCGCGTTCGAAATTCGATACGTTGCACTTCCATATGTGGGATGTCTGCTTATGGAAAGATGACGACTATGGGATCATTCCGATTGGCATTGGCAATCTCCGCAATGTTGCGGACAGTCACGAGACGTTAGAAGAACTAATCAAGCTGATAGCCGCCTTAGCTAGAAGATTCCCCGGGCATCCGAACAGGGCCCATTCGAAAATGCTGATCCGCAAGATCGAATACCTTGAGGCCGCCGTTCTGGGAGAGCAAGCCCTACAACTCGGAGATGAAGCTTCGACAGCTAAATTTCTGGAAGAGTGGGAAGATCCGCGCCTTGGACTCGGGAAACTCGTGCACAAACGGACGATCACGACCCATGCTAGATATGGTGGTTTGGTACAATGGGCAGTGAACCGCACCGGGTCTGCCGGAGGCATTGGGTTGTGAGTCACGCTGCCATATCGATGTTGGCCGCGGCAGCATAATATTGTTCTTCGGCTTCGGCAGGAGGGATGTTGCCGATGGACTCCAGCAGCCGACGATGGTTGAACCAGTCGACCCATTCGAGCGTGGCATATTCGACTGCTTCGAAGCTGCGCCATGGTCCACGCCTGTGGATCACCTCAGCCTTGTAAAGGCCATTGATCGTCTCGGCCAAAGCGTTGTCATAGCTATCGCCGACGCTGCCGACTGAGGGTTCTATCCCGGCTTCGGCGAGACGCTCGGTGTACTTGACGTGACCCCCTGATTTTCCTCCAAGTTGGATTAGAGTCCGGCCCTGACAGAAGGACGGACGAGATGAAGAGAACGAGGTTCACCGAAGAGCAGATC